>Ga0114922_10000141_pt1 | contig 65619 bp, 47 predicted proteins | sample AartaG_FD_100975 | JGI IMG/M metagenome (GOLD analysis project Ga0114922, IMG submission 100975) | Deep subsurface microbial communities from Aarhus Bay to uncover new lineages of life (NeLLi) - Aarhus_00045 metaG | ecosystem: Environmental > Aquatic > Marine > Oceanic > Sediment | place...
GGAACGCCCGCCGTACAGAACGGCCCTACAGAACGGCCGGCGCGCATGCGGAGACATGCGCGCCCTACAGAACGGCGACGGCCGGCGGGGTTCGGTGACCCCGGCCTACAGCATGGGTAACGGCGGGATTCTTCACTGCGTTCAGAATGACAGGGAGGGGGGCGGCGGGAGGGAGAGGGGGATCCGCCTATTACGCAGATTGGCGCAGATGGAGGAGGGGAGGGAGAGGGGGGCCGCCGATGAACGCGGATGGGCGCAGATGAAGGGGGGCGCGGTGGCAGGGGCAAGCCCCTGCCCAACAGACATGATGGGGGCCGGGGGATGGCGGCCATTGAGAACGGCCTGAGGGGCAGGAGGCAAGCTCCTGCCCAACGGGAGGGATTGCGCGGGTTGATGGCCGGGAGGGAGAGGGGGAACCGCCGATGAACGCGGATGGACGGGGATGGGAGAAGGGGATGGTTTCGGGAGCTTGCTCCCGAAACACCGACTGGCTTCGGCAGTAGAACTACCGAAGCAACGGAAACCTCTTCCTGGTCACGTCTCCCATGATGCGCGCAACGAAATCTCTACGTGATGATTGAGGCGTGGAAGGAGATCAGGTAGACTGCAGGTGGAAATGCTCGTTGGGGGAAAGCGCTGCGGGACCGAGGATCGAAACTCGGTTCGGGCGGCGGTGACCTCGGCAGCTATTGGAGGCGTGACGGAATGGCGAAGCAGAGGGAAGAACAGAAGCTCGCGCTGCAGGGCGGTCTGAAGGCTGTCGGCAGCATCGAGGGCAAGGGCGATCCCAAGATCGGCGCGGGCGAGTTCATGGCGGTGGCGAGGCGGTTCGGCTTCTCGCGGGCCACACTGAAGAAGATCCGCGAGGCAGTGGCCAGCGAAGAGATGGGCGCGGGCCCGTTCCTGGCCAACTACTACTCGGACCTGAAGGAGACATGCGTCCAGAAGTTTGAACGAGTGGCGCGCGAGGCCTTCGGCGTCAAGCACGCCATCGCCGTCAGCTCGGGCACTGGCGCGCTGCACGCGGCGTTCGTCGCGGTCGGGGTCGGCCCCGGGAAGGAGGTCATCTGCCCTGCCATCGGGTTCATGGCAACCGCGGCGGCGGTGGTGACCGCCAACGGCGTTCCGGTGTTCTGCGATGTTGACGAGTCGCTTGCGATGGACCCCGGGAAGATCGAGGACCTGATCACCCCGCGCACGGTGGCGATTGCTCCCACGTGCGTGATGGGCAGCGTGCCCGACATGGGTGCGATCATGCGGGTGGCGCGCAAGCACAACCTGAAGGTGGTGGAGGACTGCGCGCAGTCCTGCGGCGGAAGCTACAAGGGCAAGCCGGTGGGCACGTTCGGGGAGGCCGGCTGCTTCAGCATTTCGTGCTACAAGATTGTTGGCGGGGGCGAGGGGGGCCTGCTCATCACCAACAGGAAACGAGTGTGGGAGCGAGCCAGCCAGTTGGCCGAGTGCGGCGGTCTGTGGCGGCCGGATCGCTTCGGTCCGCCGCGCTACGATGGCGAGCTGTTCGCCGGAACGAACTACCGGATGGGTGAGCTCGAAGCCGCGGGGGACGCGGTACAGCTCAGCAAGATGGCGGCCGTGGTGAGGCGGTTCCGCACGGTGAAGCAGCGGGTATTGAAACGTGTGAGAACCTATCGGGAGATCGTGCCGCAGAAGTTGAACGACCCGGATGGCGAAGTCGGCTACCTGCTGCGGTTCTATCCCGAGACGATCGCGCTTGGCCGCCGGATCGTCACGGCTCTGGAGGCGGAGGGCGTTTCGTGCTCGATGCGGGGGGAGGGTGCAGGTCCGGACTGGCACCACTACTCGTGGATGTACCCCATCGTCTGCAAGAAGGGGCCGACGGAGGTCAACTGTCCGTGGGAGTGCCCCGTGTACCAAGAGGCGGGGGGCGCGATAGAGTACGGTCGGGGTGACTGCCCCGTGGCCGACGACCTGTTCGACCGCGTGGTGACAATCCCACTGAACCAGTGGTACTCGGCGACAGACTGCCGCAACATCGCCAAAGCCATCGCCAAGGTGCTGTCGGCCTACTGCACCGAAGACCCTGCGGCGACGAAGTGGTCTTGAGCGAAGCGGCCGCGTGTTGCTTCGGTTGCCTTTGGGGAGCTAGGTAGGCGGAGGAAAGTCCGAGCTACGTGGGCACGGAGACGCACAGTCTGGCCGAACCCCGTCAGGCCTGCGGGTCAGGCTTCCGGGCGCGAGCGAGGTAGAAGTCCGGCTCGTCAGTGACGGTGATGCTACTGAGGCCGGCGTCACAGAGGAGCCCAGCCATTGCATCGGGCGGGGGTACGCGGTCCATAGAGACGGGGCCGCCGGCGCGGCGATGGAGGGCATTGACCGCGGCGCGGCCGATGGGATGGGAGATGATCAGCAGCGCGCCGGGGCGCAGCACGCGAGCCATCTCCCGGAGGCTTTCGGCGTGGTTCTCGAAATGGGGAAGGGCGGCATTGCAGATGACCCGGTCGAGGGCATTGTCCGGCAGGGGGAGATGGTGCGCGTCGGCCTGCACCAGCAGCAGGTTCGCGGTAGGATGTTTGCTCTGCGCCCGCCGCAGCATCGGTTCTGAGAGATCGACCGCAATCAGGCGGCCTCCGAGCTTCACCACATGGAGCAGATGAGGGATTAGCACGCCGGCACCGGCGCCGAGGTCGAGCACGCGGTGGCCCGCCTCCAGAGAGGCATCGGCGACGACTCGGCGCAGGCGCGCGTCGAGGTCGGGATGGCTTTCTTCGTCCCAGGTCGCCGAGTGATGATCGAAGAAACGCTGTCTGTTCATGGCTCGCCCAACGGGGGTACTGCGAGGCCGCGCTCCACCAGCCAATCGTGGTCTTCCATGAGCGCTGCGGTGGACTCATCCGCGACGAGCTTGCCGTCGGCGAGGACGAGCGCCCTGGCGCACAAGGGCCGCACGAACTCGAGGTCGTGGGTGGCGATGAGCTGGGCACAGGTCAGACGCGCGAGGGTTTGAGAGAGCGCCTGCCGGCCGGGCGCGTCAAGGCTGTTGGTGGGTTCGTCGAGGGCCAGCGCGGTGGGCTCGAGGGTGAGGATGGCGGCGACCGCGGCGCGCCGGCGCTCACCCGAGCTGAGCTCGTGGGGTGCGCGCTCCAAGAGGCGAGGGTCGAGGCCAACCTGCGCGGCAGCGAGGAGCATCTTCCGGTTCGCCTGCTCCGGCGAGTCGCCCGCCGCGCGGGGCCCGAAGGCTATGTCCCGCTTGATGGTCGGCATGAAGAGCTGGTCGTCAGGTTCCGAGAAAGCGAGGCCGAGCTTGCGGCGCACCGCGGCTTCCTTGCCGGGGACTAGCTCGATGCCATCCACGATAACCTTGCCCTCGCCCCGCAGGACGCCGACGAGACACCAAAGCAGCGTTGATTTGCCGGCGCCGTTCGGCCCCAGAAGGGCGACGCGCTCTCCGGGGGCGATGGAGAAGGAGACGCCGTCGAGCGCGCGCTGTCCCCCCGAGTGAGTGTAGCTGAGGCGTTCCACCAGGAGGGCGGGAGCTACGCCCATCGGCCCAATCCAGCGATCAGCAGGCAAGCGAGTGCGAAGGCGGTGCCCAGGCCGATCTCGGCGAGGGGCAAAGGTCGCGGGGGTGGCGCGAGGAGGGTTCCGTCGAAGCCGCGCAAGACCATTGCCGCGCCGACGCGGTCGGAGCGCGCGGCGGCGCGGCCGACGAGACTGACGCTGGCGGCGGTGAGGGCGGCCACGCGTTTGGCGGCGCGGGCGCCAGGAGCGCGGAGCGCCCAGGCGCGGTTGGTGCGGATGACTTCTTCGAGGAGAAGGCTGGCGCCGCGGAGGATGAACTCGCCGAGCGAACCAAGGCCGCGCAATATCCGGTAACTGCTGATGGTTTCGAGCAAGTCAACGGCCCTGGTGACGGCGACCAGCACGAGGAAAGCCCCTGCCACCAGGAGCGACCTGGCGGCGAAGCTCCCGCCGGCCGCGCGGGTGGACTCGCCGCCAAGCAGCGAGAGCAGGAAGGGCGCTCCAATCACCAGCGCGAGGGGCAGCAGACGCTGGGCGACGACGCGGGCCGGGACCCGGCCCAGGAAGGCTGTGGACGCCAGCATGGCACACAGCCCGAGCAGCGGCCAGGCCGGGCTGGCAGGGGCGACGAGCGCGGCCGTCACGAAGCCTGCGAGCGCGAGCGACTTCGCGCGGGTATCGAGGCGGTGGAGCGGGCTGTCGTGTTTCAGATAGAGGTCGATGTGATGTGGCATCGGTCAGGTCAGGGTTCGTCGTCCTCCGAGGCTGAGCGAGGCGAGGCCGGGTTGGATTTCCGGGCCGGGACGAGCGACGGCAGGCGACGCTCAATGCCCGCCACCGCCGCTGGTGCGGCCACAATCTGGATGATCGTCCCCGGCACGCTCAGTGCAATCACGCCCCATAGGTAGGTAGTAGGCGGCACCGCGATGGCGAAGAAGTCGGCGGCGGCGACCGCGGCCAGAGCAAGGACTATCCAGTCTACCACTATACCGAGCAGCAGCGCCACCCACAGGGGGAGGCGAAGCCTCCGGTAGACTACGGAAATCACGGTCGCCTTGGCTGCTAGCTCCACCGCCATGAGAGGTGCGATAGGCGGGGCCAGGGGTGGCATGCCCGTGAGCACGGCCGACAGCAGCGGCACCACGAAGCCCAGGCTGGCGGCGGTCGAGGGCGCCAAGAGGAAGCCGGCCACTACGATGGGCAGGTGCATCGGGAGAAAGACTTTGCCGGCCCAGCCCAAGGCGTGGAACCCGACAGGCAGAAGCAGCCCGAGCGCGCCAAGCAGCCCTGCCAACGACAGCTCTCTTGCCCGAGCGAGGGGGTCGGTGTTGGGCATTCGCGCTACCAGGATCGCCGCGCATCCACGCGAACGGAGCGGCCCGGCATGGGAAATGGATAGGCCGGATCGACGCGGTATTCGCGATCGAAGAGGTTCTCGACGACGATGCCGAGGCGCCAGCGCGGCGCCAGGTTTCGGGACGCCTTGAGGTTCAGGACCGTGAAGGCCGGGACTTCGACGAGCGTATTGGTATGGTCGAAGTCGAAGAGTCGATCGATGTACTGCAAATCGGCCGAGAGGAGCCAGCGGCCGAGGCGGTGGTCGAGCCCACCCGCCAGTTTGCGGCCTACGGTCTGCTCCCTGATCTCCCCGGGATTGAGATAGGAGAAGTTGGCGTAGACCGCGGTGTTCACGCCAACGGGCTTGCGCAGGCCGATCTCGAGTCCTTCGCGAACGGCTGCGCCGGCGTTCGCCCACTGGACGGGGAGGCCGGGCGGGGCATCTGAGGGACGGGGCCGGAGTAGGATCAGGTTGTCGGCGTCGATACGGAAGAGGCTCACCTCGAACTGTCCGCCGTCGGCCAGGAGCTTCCTGGCGCCGACCTCATACTGCCAACCCGCCTCTGGCTCGAGGTCCGGGTTGTTGATGCCGAACAGGAACAGCTCCCGAAAGCTCGGGACGCGGTAGCCGCGGCGGGCGCCTGCGAAGAGCGTCCACTCATCCGCCAGCGGACGAGTGATGCCCAGAAGAGGCAGGATCTCGACATCGAAGTCCTCGGTATCGACGTGTCGGAATCCCCCGGAGAGCTGGCATTCACGACCAACAGGGTGGTCCAGGATGAAGTAGAAGGCGCTCTCCCGACGAGAGAAGCTTCGCGCCAATTGCGGGGGACCGAAGATGTCACCCCCGTAGCCGCCGTAGTCAATCCCCCACAAGGCGCGCCCTCGTCCCACGGGCGATCGCTGGGAGAGCATCAGCCCTTGGCCGCAGTCCTGTGAATGGAAGCCGTCGTCGAATTCGTGGTCTCCCTCCGTGCGGTAGAGCTTGATCGTCGTCCGCCGGTCCCCCTCCTTATGGGTCAACTCCAAGTCATAGTCGCCCCGGTCGTAGTCCTGCGCGATGAAGTTGGGCTCCCGGCCCTCCGCGAAGGCGTTGGCTACTTCGCGCTGATCGAAGGTGGTGTAGAGCAGGCGCTGCGAACGGAAAGCAAGGTCCCAGTTCCCGCCGAGACGGTGGTCAACTGCAAGCGAGTAGTTCTCTCCATCGTAGCGCGCGAACGGGTGGTCGCCATTGGTGTTGAGGCGGCCCAACTGAAAGCGGTAGCCAGATCGGTCGTTGGCTTCGCGCGCCCATAGCTGCGCGCTCCAGGTGTTGAAGCTGCCCCGCGTTGCCGAGAAGGCACCGTTGTCCTCTTCGTCGTTCGGGCCGCGGGTGGCAATGTTAATCACTCCGCCCAACGCCATGTGTCCGTGTAGCGCGCCGGCTGGGCCGCGCATGATCTCGACTCGCCTGACGTTGTCCAGCAGGTAAGAGGTCGGCAGGATGTGGCCCATGATGCCCATCTGCGTGGGGTGTCCGTCCAGAAGCACTGCCAACTGAGTGGGGGGAGAGCCGCCGAACCCTCGGATGCTGACGTTGCCGCCGAAGCCAAGCCCGCCCTGGCGGGCGACCCACACGCCCGGCTCCCGCACCAAGAGGTCCATCAGGTTCCTCGACCCGGAACGCTCGATCTCGGTCTCCGTGATCACGCTCACCGAGGCGGGGGCCGTCCCGGGATCGTCCGGGTCGCGGAAGCCGATGACTTCGACTTCGAAGACCGGCCCCTCATCCTCAGCCTCACACCAGGCTAGGCCGGCGCACACGGCCAGCGCGCCGGCCAGAAAAAGCAGTCTCCAGAACGTTCTCCTCACAGCGAATCTGCCTCCGTTGAAGTGGTCCCGGGCTGGGAGAAAGCCGCGCACGGCAGCCGGCCCGAGTGGTAGGTCCTCTCGCCCAGATCATACTCTCCTCGGGCCACGGCCAGCTTATCTCCAAGCCTCAGAGGGTTGCCCCTCTGCCATCCTGAACGCGTAACACTTTTCTGGAGATAGTAACACGATCTCGCTGAAGGGTCAAACGCGCATCCAAGAGAGGGAGGCATCCAACTGCAAGAGCGGCCGACAACAGAGGCCGTCCGTGAGTCTCATGGGACCTAACCTGGTGGGCTACTGCGGCCGCGGGGGGAGGCGCCGACCCGCTACAGGGCCCATATCAGCTTGAGCGCGATGCGGCTGGCGACGCCGGTGAGGGTGGGGTCGGGATCGCCAACGATGACGTAGGCGTCCATGCCCTTCCTGACCACTTGACGGTAGGAGGCATAGGCGCTGAAGCCGGCGTCCCGCCAGATGCCGCGGGCGGCGAGGGTCTTCTCGGGCGTGATGTCATAGGAGGTGGTGAGCACGGCCTGGTACTGGCGCGTGGCGGAGCCGTCCGGCATCGCAAGATGGATGTGCTCACCACCGACGCGGACAGATAGGCGATCTATAGGCCGGAGGCCCTGATCGAGCATGTAGTAGGTGAGGTCGCCGCCGGCGGCCTTCCCCCGGACCACGTTGATTTCGCCGCGGCGGTAGAGGTCGGCGTCGTTCCAGGCGTAGATTCCAGTGATGCCGGAGTCGTCGTAGTCGTAGGAGCGGCCGTAGCTCAGGATCAGCCCATAGAGATGCGCGCTTCGGGTACGCACGAAGTAGCCGGGGGAGATGCTGGAAGAGAAGATACCGTCGCCCTCGAGGTATGGGTAGTACTGCATATTGAGCTGCCACTGGCGGGCCTCGATGGGGCCCGTTTCGAAGAATTCTACCTGCTGGAGGTTGAGCTCCCCGCCGATGTTGTTGAGGTAGGGGTAGTAACCGAGACTAGGGTTGAAGTCCGGAGTCGCTCTGCGCACCATCCAATCGTACTGGATGTTCCCGAAGCCGCGATTGTGGGAACCGCCGACGGAGTAGGAGTTGCCCGAGCCCGCGCCCTGCGTCTGGGATCCATAGAACACCATCCAGAGACCGTCGGTGCCGTCGGCGTGGCGCCAGGTGCGGCCGCCGGCGATCTCTCCGGAGAAGTTGTCGGGGGCTCCGTCCGGGCGATGAGAGACGCTGGAGAGCCGAAGCCAGTTGTCCTCGTCGAACTGGTGCTTCCAGGCCGCGGCGAGGGCATTCTCTTCCCCGAAGGTGACGGCGTCCAGGATGCCGATAGTCTCGTTGCCGACGGTGCCGAAGAACTTGAGCCCGCCGTCGAAGTCCTGGAGGCGGCGGGTGTAGAAGAGGTGCTCGCGGGGCAAGAAGCCATCTTGGCCGGTGACGAAGAACGGCCGCGGGTCTCGCAGGTAGCGCTCGGTGTAGGAGAAGGAGATGGGCTCGACCACATCCTCGATCTGGCTGAAGTCGGGGTTGATGACGCCCAAGGCAGTGATGCCGCTGGGGAGCTGATACTGAACGTCCAGCCCGGCGTCGATGCCGTGATCGTCCGTGTCGCCGGAGTCTATGGTGAGGTAGGGCATGAGGATGGCTCGGGGCGCCTCCGCGGCAAGACGAAGACCGAGGAGGTCAGCGGCCAAGGTTAGGTCATCGGTGGGGCCCATGTCCGGCCAGATACCGTGGACTCGCTCCTTGGCGAAGTTGCGGGCAACAGCGAAGGCGAAGGCGTCCTGCTCGGGGGGGCAGCGGAGGATGGAAAACGGGATGGCCACCTCTGCCTGCCAGCCAGCGTCCGTCCGCGCGGCGGCGGCGGTCCAGTCGCCCCGCCATTCGATCTTGGTGGCAGAGCCCCCGGGGATGCCCTCGGCCTGGGTGCCACGCGCATTCACATCGAAGGTGTAGTAGTTTCTGTACTGGCGCGTGGGGTCAAGCCAGATCCGGATGCCATCATCAGTAGACAGGTCTCCGCCACGTCTGGTTTCGTCGGCGACGATATCCTCCGGGGTGCTGTCATTGCAGATCACGGCAATGTAGATGGCGTCGCCGTCAGCGCAGATGAGAGCGAAGGTCTCCTCCGGGGCCGGCGCGTCCCATTCCGCACAGTAGAGGTCCTCGAGGCGAGCGGCCTTGCTCCAACAAGCATCATCTAGCTGGCCGTCAATGACCGGCGCGGTGTCTACGTAGACGGCTTCGAGAGCCGGCCTGGCTGGCACGCCTTCGGCTGTCGTAGAAGTGCGGTCCGCATCCACCGCAGGCTGTGCCTCCCCGGCGAGCGCGGGCAAGCATGCTAGTACCAGCGCGGCTATCGCCGCCAGGAGAGAGAAGCGGCATAGACGTTGATGATACACTGTGGTTTCTCCATCGGTCGGGTTATGAGACGTCAAACTGGTATACGGGGGAGGGGGACAAGAGGTTTCAGCCAACCGCGGTCCTGGAAGCTGTTTCATAGTCTCCATCTGAGGCTATGAAACAGCAGCACAAGCCGCCAGGCTCCAGCAGGCGCATTTCATGCCAGCGTCTGTAGCGGACAGCCAGGCGAGTGAGGGCTATGAAATGCGCTCTAGATAGATGGAGGCGGTGGGGAGAGGACTCGGCTTAGCGATGGACTGTTAGGGAAGCAGTCAGTGTGCGACGGCCTGTGGTCTGCGGAGGACGCTCTGCGCCGCTCCCCGCCGATGCAACTGCCGAGGTCGGCGAGCACGGTCAGACGGCATGAGTGTCTGTCGCATTCACATTGCCGTCCGGCAACTGCAGTTCAGGCGACAACGCGCGGCGGCTGCTCTGTACTGGAGCCAATCAGAGAGAGCGTAGAAGTCATGTTCCCGCGGGACTGCGAGATGTCGAGCAGGCGGATGATCACCCGACCTTCCGTCACGCGCTCTCTTCTTCGAGGTCCCTGCGGATGCTAAGTGTCTGGCCGGGCTCAACTGCCACCGAGACAGCACACTTCTTCTGGTGGCTCGGGTCCCATAGAATCAGCGAGTGCTCGCCTGCCGGCAGGCGAACGGTGATGGGGCACTTGCCCCGTGCCGGGCCGCCATCGACGTAGACCCATACCTGCCCGTCGCCAGGCTCCGCTTCCACCGTGAGGAATCCGTAAGCCGGCCCGCGGCTGATCCCCACCGTGACGCTTGATCCAGCCGGTGCAGTCTGTCCGGCGCTGGGGGATGAGCTGATGACTCGGCCCTTCTGCGCCGATGCGTGCTGGTGAGAGGTCTCGACTCGCAGCCCAATCCCCGTCAGAAGCCGCGAAGCTTCTTGCTCTGACTTGCCGATGACATCCGGCACCGGCACACCCCGTCCGAGGCTGAGCGCAACTCGCACCTTCTTGTCGGTGGAGGGCGCACCTCCGGGGCTGGGCCTCTGCCAGATGACGTATCCATGAGGTACGGAGTTGCTGAAGCGCTTCGTGCTGACTACGTAGGCCAGACCGGCTGAGCCAAGCAGAAGCTTAGCCTGTCTCCCGCTTTTGCCTGTCACATCTGGCACCCGTGACACCGTGGTCAAGGGTGATCCCGTGCTCACCACAAGGCGAACTGCAGTGCCTTCAGGCGCCAACACACCGGCAGCGGGCCAGGAGCGAGTGATGAGGCCGGCTGGAAAGGATGCGCTTGGCTCACTCTTCGCAATAGTGCCTGTCAGAGAGTGCTCTACCAGAGTGGCCAAGGCTATGTCTTGCCGATTGCCCACCACATCCGGCACCATCATGCCCTCACCCAGGCTGGGCACTATCGTCACCTTCTTCCTGCTGGTTGGCGTGCCTGGGGCCGGGAGCTGTCTGATGACTGCGCCCGCCTCTGCCGCGCTGCTCAATTCCCCCTGGCCGATCACGCATTCGAATCCCGCTTTCGCCAGCCTGGTCTCGGCGTCGGCGCGACTCCTGCCGACGACGTCCGGGACATAGCGGACCGCGGGGCCGCCTGAGCGGCCCAAGGAGAGTGAGATCACGATCAGGACGGCGGCTGCCGCGATCAGGATCGCGGCAGCGATCCTCAGCGAAGGGCGTGACGGGCTCTCGAGTGTCGTATCGGGTTGGTCCTGCTGCATACGGGCCGTCATGGTGCCGCAGCGGAGGCAGAATGCTGCGCTGTCGTAGACCACGTCTCCGCATACTGGACAAATCATGTTGTAGTTCCTCCCAGCATCGATCTGGCAACCGACGTGCCAGCCCTGCCCACGCAGGCGCAGCCGAGCTGCTGTGAGCGCTCATGGCCTACTCGGTCCCGGTGTCGTACGGCGGTGTTCCCGGAACCGTCGGTCCGGAGCAGACCCTCTAGTTCTTTCCACAAGAGGAACCGCATCGTCGCCTCCCAAGCCCACACACGGCCCGGGTAGGACAGGCTTGTCAGTGTAGAATGGCGATGGGACAGTTCTGAGTGACTTCTGAGCATGCGCGGGAGCGAAGATGAGCCTATCGTGGGGAACGATTGTGCGGCGCCTTCGGGCAGCGCTCGAGGCGACGTGTTGCGCTGGCAAGTGGCTGACAAGCCAGTTAGCGCCGGGTTGTCCGTATTGGGCTGTGGGCAGCCGCAGTCCCAGATGGATGGAGGCGGTGGGGACAGGACTCGGGTTAGCGATTGACTGCTTAACGTGTTCTTGAGTTGGCCCAGCCCCCGCCTTCCCCGAGTATCCCGCCCGGGGATGCTCACGGCTTTCAGGGGTGTCTGATAGCGACTCGACACCTAGGGTGTCTGATAGCGACCCGACACCTAGGGTGTCTGATAGCGACCCGACACCTAGGGTGTCTGATAGCGACTCGACACCTACCGACGGACTCATAGCGGCATGTCGAGTATACAGGCAGTGATCGTACGCAGGAAGACCACAACTGCGGACCCGATGATCAGGCCGAGGAAGAAGGGCAATGCGACTCGGTGGAGGCGGAGTCCCCCATACCGCATTACCAGGGCTTTGACCAACCAAGCAACGAAGATAGAGGGGAGGTAGGCGTCAATTACCCATGCGCAGGCAATGGGGAGGGCTACGGGGTGCAGAGGCCAGCCAAGGAAACGCATCTTCATCGCCATCAGCACCACCGTGGTGGCCATACCAGCGGCGATGGCGCCCAGCGCGGAATAGTCGGGCCCGGTTGGGTTTTCGAGCGCAGTGGACAAGTAGTAGGGCACGTCGAGCATATGGTCGCCCGAATAAGGGTCGGCGTTACTGGCGACACCCACCTTGTACACGACGTGGAGCGTCGCCCAGAACACACTCAGGACGACCACCGGGGTGATCGCCACCAGCGCCCAGGATAGCCTGCCGCGTTCCATGCGTTCCGCCTCCGCCAGCTTGAAGGCCTCGAGGGTCCACGGCTGCGGGTTGCTGCCGAAGGACATGCCTAACGGATACGTGATCCACATAGCCCCCTGCGCGCGCGGCGTCATGCCCTTAGTGCCAAGGGCCATGGGGAGGAAATGATGGGGCCCTATGGCCCAGAGTTCGAAAACCGGAGGGCCGAGTTGAGCGCGGATCCGGGTGATTGCGAGCCCGAGCAGCAAGAAGTTGGCAATCCACCCGAGAGCGAGCCACACGGGCATGCCGCCTCTCCCGAAGAAGTAGGCGAGAAAGCCTGTGGCTATGGCCAGCAGGAGCACGGCGCCGCGGTAGCTCATGGCCTCTTGCGACTGGTCGAGCACGGAACGCTGGCCCAGCACTTTCCGCGCCACCTGGACCAGATAGTGGCGATCGAGCCACAAGACCGAGATGAGCAGAGCGAAGAAGCCCCCCATGGACTGGTTGTCTATGTAGGGGAACCCCGTGACAGTATTCGTGGTCCAGCCGAAGTGGCTGGCGAGGATTAGCTGGGCCTTGAACATGAGATTGAAGAACCAGAGCGAGAATGCCATGTCGAGGGGCATCAGATAGCAGATCCCGACCACGGTGGGCCACACGCCGACTGTCGCCCAGCGAATGGCGTCCCATGGCGGCCGCTCTTCGATGTAGGGCCTCAGGTCCCAGGAGAGCGGGATCTCCGGGAAGGCAGGGAAGAGGCCGTGGACGAGGTTGATCGTCTCAATGCCGGCCGCCAGCAACAGCCCGACCCACATGGCTCTGCTGCGGAAGAGCGTGTGGCGTTCCTCAGCGATCTGCAGGGGGACGATGGCTGCCGGGAACAACAGCTTCTCTTCATCGCACCAGCGGCGGCGGAGTATAGAGCTCAGCGAGACGTAGGCGAGCATCAGTGCAGTGGTCATCGCTGTCCACCACAACACAGGCGCCAGCCAAGCCAGCAGTATGGGCCTGCGGTAGAGCGAGGCCTCCCCCAGGAAGAACCCAGCGATCACGTCCGGGTCGGATACGGTTAGCCAACTCGGCAGGTAGGGGAGCACGAGGTGCTCCCATTGGTTTGATGGAGTAGCGAACCAGAAGGGGTTCGAGATGGCCTCCGGCAGGTCGGACACAAAGTCCACCCCACACCAGGCAGTGGAGATGGAGAGCAGCAGGTAGATGGTGAGCAGCTCTCCGACAGAGAAGGTCCATCGCGGCCGCCAGCGGCGGAGCAGGGCGTTGATGCCCACCATCCCAACGAGATAGCAGACACAGTTGTAGTAGATGATGCCCGGCCCGCTCGAGTAACCGAAGCGCCAGTAGGTATAGGTCATCCAGTAGGTGTTGAGAGGGGCGGCCGCCAGGCCGATAAGAACGGCCCGCAGGCTGACGCCCCGAGGGCGCACTAGCTGACCGCGCGATGTGTCAGCCATTTGTGCGGAGCTTCCTCTGGCTGCTGGCATACTGCCGCAAGATGCTCATCTCGCTGGGCGAGCTGCATCTATATGGTACACTTCATGTCAAGAGCAGGACGGCGATGGCATCTGCCCCGCGCTGGCGGTCTCGGGGCAAAGGAACAGGGCGGAGCGCCCCTCAGGGCGCTCCGCCGTGGGTGATAGAGGCATCTCGGCCGGGTCGAGATGCAAAGCGTGCGGTTGTTTCGGCAGTGCACTGGCGAAGCAAGCGTAGGGCAGGAGGCAAAGCTCCTGCCCTACGAGAGCTGTCAGCGGACGAGATTGGTGCAATCACTATGGCGACTGCACGTACCTGTTGTAGAGGAAGACAACGCCCGGAGTAGGCGTTCCGCAGTTGGCCGCATAGCCTTCCGGCGAGGTGGAGTCGGGGCAAACCCAGCCTATCTGCTCGAGATCACCGTCGTCACTCATGGCGACGAGCCTTTGAGAGTCCACCCATGAGGCATGGCCGTCGGCCCATCCAATGTTGACGCCGCCCAGATGCCGGGTGCTGGCCTTCCTCAACTTCACGTCGTACCCGTCAGAGCTGTACCAGGCGTTCACGGCGTGGGCATTCATACACTCCGGGCAGTAGCTGCCATCGGGGCACGGGTTCAACCCAGCGGCCTGGCCGCCCCAGCCCCCCCCGATGGGCATTACACCAGCGCACTCCGCACAGCAGATGTCGGGATAGGCAAGGGTGCCGACGCTGAAGAAGTTGCGGTTGAACCCGCCATCACCGATGACGGGAACATGAACCGGGTCGTTGAACTCAACCAGCTTCATCTCATAGAGAACTTGCTCGTTTGTGGCAATGGTCTGGACGAAGGCCTTATGCGCCACGTCTCCTGTTTCCCCCCAGATCGCACCCGGCACTGCCGAGCGATACTGTACGATGGAGTCGGTCACCTCCCCGCCCCATCCCGGGGGGAAGGCGCCGTGGCTGCATGGGCCTGGGCCGTCCTCGCCGCCCCACTGACCCTGGTTCGCCTCCAGGTATCCGAGCCAATCGGGGCCCGGGAGGATGAAGGTCGCGCCCGATAACACCTTGGCGCTAGGGCAGTTCCAGACGTCGCGGTTCTTGACGTACTCATCGAAGACGACCGGCCAGGTGAGATAGGGGTTGGCCATATTGGCAAACCACTGAATGCGGTCCCAGGCTTCGGCTTCGGTGGCACCGTCCTCCCAGCAGGGCCCTGGCCATCTATCGGGGGCGCCGCCGGGCGCCGTTGCGAAGAAGTCAAGGGCCTCCTGGCGGTGCTCGTAGGGGGGGAAGGTGTCGTTATTGTCCGCCAGGTACATCTGAAGCGCCAGTGCGAGGTTCTTGACATTGGACAGGCATACAGCCTTGCGGGCCGATTCGCGCGCCCGCGCAAACACAGGAAAGACCATTGCTGCCAGGATGCCGATGATGGCTATCACTACCAGCAACTCAATCAGAGTGAATCCTCTACGCCGGGATGGTATCACCACGGTTCGCCTCCTAAGGGAAACTCGCTTCTCCGACTTGCCGCGCTAGCAGGCAGCATTCTCGCGCCATGTCGTGATCTGTTGTCGCCCGCCTCCTTTCCGGCCGCTGGGCAGCAGCCATAGAGATACCTGGCCGCGAACGCAAGACTGCTGCTCTCGCCTGGATCCCGATTGACAATGGTCGCCGGACGGCTATTATGGTATCGATTCCATAGGCTATTGTCAAGGGGCTGCTGCCAATAGCAACGACGCCTTAGCGCAGGTTTCGCGGGGGCCCCGGACGGTGGCAGCCTTGGGCCCGCAGTCGGCGCTGGGCGGTCAGCGCGCAGGGCAGACTGACGCGCCGCAGAAGAGGACCAGCGGTTTGAGAGGGAGACGACGGCGGTATGTGGATGCAACTCGGGCCACGCGCTGACTGGCCTCAGGAACTCCCTTCGGAGCGATAGGAAGCTTCATAACGGTGGCCGGCACATCGCTATCCCAGCCAGTGCGCCGTCAGGGCGTCAGCCTGCGGGCCGTTCTTATCGGCCTGGCGGCCACGCCTCTTAACGCGTACTGGCTAACCTATACGTACTGGCACTTCGGGTATCTCATCGACCGCCCGAGCGTCATCTACTACAACTGTGTCTTCTACCTCGTTGGGCTGGTAGGGGTGAATGCTCTACTGCGCCGCTGGCGTCCCAGGTGGGTCTTCTCGGTGGGAGAGCTGCTCACGATCTACCTCATGCTGTCCCTGGCGACCGCTTGGTGTGGGGTGGACTTCCTGACAGACATCCCGGAGGCCATCTCGAATCCCTTCTGGTTTGCGACGCCCTCAAACCAATGGGATGAAGTAGTGCTGCCGTACCTGCCGAGCTGGCTGACCGTATCCGATCCGGACGTCATCGGTGGGATGTTCGAGGGATATTCTACGTTCTACCGCACACATGTGCTGTTCGCCTGGCTGAAGCCTATGTTGTGGTGGTGCGCGATGGTCACCGCGTTGATGCTGGCATTCGTCTGTCTCAGTTCCATCGTGCGTCGCCGCTGGTCGGATGAGGACAGACTGCTCTTCCCGGCGGCCACCGTACCTCTGCAGATCGCCGACAGACGTTATGGGCTGTTCCGAAGCAAGGTCATGTGGATCGGAGTGCTTCTGGCGGCCGGAATGGAGATTATCAACACGGTCCACGGATTGCGTCCGGCGGTCCCGGGGATACCGTTCTACTTCGACGTGGGGCCGTATCTCCAAGGGTTGCCGCCATGGAACGCTATCCGTCAAACCGGGATGGAGCTGCGGCCGCTCGCGGTGGCAGTGTGCTACCTGATGCCACTGGACCTCATCTTCTCACTCTGGTTCTTCAACCTCCTGTTCAAGGCTCAGAGCATAATAGCGAGCCACTTCGCCTGGACCACCAACATCTACACGGGTTTCCCCTATGTAGACAACCAGGGATTGGGAGGCTTCATAGCACTGCTGGCTTCGGTGCTGTGGCTCGACCGCCATTACCTTCGTCAGGTGGCGCAGAAGGTACTGGGAGTGCGCGCCACGCTCGATGACTCGAGCGAAGCGATCAGCTACCGGTGCGCGGTCCTGGGACTGGCTGTGGCGCTCGGCTTCCTCATCTACTTCTTCTCTCGCGGTGGCATGAGGCCACCGCTCACGCTGTTTTGGGCCGCCCATTTGCTTTTGCTCGGCCTGGCGGCAACTCGCATCCGCGCTCAGCTTGCGCCCCCTACCCTGGAATTGTGGTGGATAGGGCCGAACCACTTTCTTCCGATGGTCATCGGCTCCCAGTCGATGTCACGGCAGGCCCAAGGGATGATGTGGCTCAGCTATCCAGTCACGCGGGAGTTCAACAGCAACCCTCAGCCCTGGACCCTGGAGGCATTCAGGCTGGCCGACGCGGGGCGGATCGATCGGAGAAGGATGGCCTTGCTCATGGTGGCGATCACCCCCGTGGCTGCCATGAGCGTCTTCTGGGCCACGCTCCATGTGGTGTACCGGGTCGGCGTGCACAGCAATGCTGACCCCGGCGGGATGGACCACGCGCTCGATGTACCGCAGCTGTTGGCGAACGCTCTCAATAATCCAGCAGGTCCGGACCAGGCGGCACTGTGGGCAGTCGGAGCCGGCCTGGTGATTACGGTGGCACTGATGGCGCTCAAGATGCGCTTCGTCGGCTGGCCCCTCCATCCCGCCGCTCTCCCCATCGCCTGCGCTTGGGTCACAGACGAGTATCTTCCTTCCATCTTCACGGCCTGGCTGATCAAGGCCGTTGTGATGCGCTACGGGGGCCTGCGACTGCACCGCCAGGCGCTGACGTTCTTTCTCGGTGTGATTGTAGGGTCCGCGATCATCACCTTCGTGCGCACCATCGTGGGCTGCGTCGCTGACGTTCGGTTGTGAGGCCGGACTGCGCTTGTCAGGGTCTTGTGAGTCCGATGTTCCGGGGTTGGCCCGACACCGCAGGGCCCCGGGTTGGCCGTAAGAGGCGCTGGGAAACCACTGTCCTAGATAGATGGACGCTGTGGGAACAGGACTCGGCTTAGCGGTCGATTGCTTGATCTGCTCTCGAGGTGCCCATCCCCCGCGGTCCCCTGCCAGTCCATCCGGGCCATTCGCACGGTTCTCAGCGGTGTCTCATACCGACTCGATGCCCGCAGAGAGCGGAGCAGACGGGGATGTTGCCGTGGAAGACGTGGGCTTGGCGCGTGCTGCCCTCTTGGCTCTGGCGGCCGCGTGTCGCTGTTTGCAGAGGCGACACAGTGGGGCCGTATGGCTAGACCTTGCTCCGAGTTGCCTCTGAACTCGCTCGCTGAATGGCAGAGCGCCGATGGGCGCGCCGCAGTCCTCGCATAGCGCCAGTCGCACCCGGTTGCCGAAGGGAGCGATCTCCAGCTCATCTTCCCCCCATCGCAGCTCGATGGCTCCCACTGGACAGACCGCCGCGCAAGCGCCGCACCCGATACACGCCTCGGAGGGCTCCAGAAACGGCGCCGCCAATGCACGCTCAACACCTCGGTTCACAAACGATATCGCGGCGGCGCCGATCACGTCGCGGCAGACGTTCACACACAATCCGCAAAGAATGCAATCGCGCTCCGCATGTGTCACGGTCGGAAAGCGCGACGCCTTCACGCCCATCGAGGCCGCCAGTTTTCGAAGCTCCCGCGACTCCGGCGCACGCGCGAGCAGCAGCTCCATGACACCCCGCCGCGCCCGCTGCACCTTCTCGGTCTTGGTCAGGACCGTCAGACCTTCCGAAACCGGGTAGCAGCACGAAGCGGCCATCCGCGTCCGCCCGTTGCGCTTCACCTCCACGAGGCAGAGCCGACAGGCCCCATACGGCGCGACCGCCGGATGTGCGCACAGCTCCGGTATCTCCACCCCTGCCCTGCGGGCGGCCTCGAGAACCGTCTCACCCTCGCGCGCTTCGACCTCTGCCGCGTCTATCGTCAGCTTCATCATCCTCTACCCGTGCTATACCTTGACGACCGCGGAGAAGCGACACGCCTCGAAGCAGGCCCCGCACTGCACGCACTTGCTCTGCTCGATGACGTGGGGCTCCTTGCGCTCGCCGGTGATCGCCTGTTCGGGACACTCCTTCCGGCAGCGCCCACACCCCGTGCATGCCTCCGTGAGTATCTCGTACCTGAACAACCCGCGGCACTCCCGCGCCGGACAGTGCTTCTCGCGGATGTGCTCGTGGTATTCTTCGGGGAAGTGCTTGATGGTGCTCCGCACGGGGTTCGGCGCTGTCGCCCCCAGGGCACAGAGCGCCGCGTCCTCCGCGATGTCGCAAAGCTCCAGGAGCAGCTCCACGTCCCCCTCTCTGCCCTCCCCCTCGCAGATCCGGGTCAGGATGTGCGACATCTGCGCGATTCCCTCGCGGCAGGCAGTGCACTTCCCGCATGACTCTTCCTGCAGGAAGTTCACGAAGTACCGCGCCACGTTCACCATACACGTGTCCTCGTCCATCACGATCAGCCCGCCGGAGCCCATCATCGACCCCAGCTCGGACAGCCGATCGAAATCAACGGGACTGTCCAGCAAGCTCGCGGGAATGCACCCCCCCGAAGGCCCGCCTGTCTGCACCGCCTTCAGCGCCTTGCCGGCCGGAACGCCGCCCCCGATGTCGTACACGATCTCTCTCAGCGTTATGCCCATCGGCACTTCCACCAGGCCGGTGTTTCGCACGTTGCCCACCAGGGAGAAGACCTTCGTGCCCTTGCTCCCCTCCGTCCCGATGGACGCGAACCACTCCCCGCCCCGGGAGATGATCGCCGGCACGTTCGCCCACGTTTCCACGTTGTTGAGGCACGTGGGGTTGTCGTGAAGGCCGGCCTCCACCGTATGCACGTACTTCTCGCGGGGCTCGCCGACTCTGCCCTCCAGCGAAGCCATCAGAGCCGTGGACTCGCCGCACACGAACGCGCCTCCGCCCCGGTTGATGCGAATGCTCAAGGAGAACCCGCTCCCCAGAATGTCCCGGCCCAGCAAGCCGTGCCGACGTGCGTCCTCGATCGCCTTCCGCAGCCGCACCACCGCCAGCGGGTACTCGTTCCGCACGTAGATGAAGCCCTCGTGCGCGCCGATGGCATAGGCGCCAATGATGATCCCCTCGATCACCGCGTGCGGGTTCCCCTCCATGATGGAGCGGTCCATGAACGCGCCCGGATCACCCTCGTCCCCGTTGCAGATCACATACTTCGTTTCCCCCCCGGCCTCCCGGCACGAACGCCACTTGCGCCCCGTTGGGAACCCACCTCCCCCCCGGCCCCGCAGACCCGCGACCTCAATCTGCGCTATCACCTCCTCCGGCGTCATCTCCGTGAGCGCCCTGACCAGCCCTCCATAACCCCCCACCGCCACGTACTCGTCGATGCTCGTGGGGTCAATGATGCCGTTGTGCTGCAGGACGATGCGCATCTGCTTGCTGTAGAATGGGATCTCTGCGCTGCAGGTGAGCTTCTCCCCGCTGCTGGGCTCCTCATACAACAGCGACTCGATCAGGCGGCCTCCCAGGATCGTCTCCCGCACGATGCCCGGCACATCTTCCTCCCGCACGTTCTGGTAGAAGATGTCGCCCGGCTGAATCACGACGATCGGCCCGAGCTCACAGAGGCCGTGGCATCCGGTCGGCTTGAGCCTCACTTGCTTGCCGTCCGCGGCCAGCTCCGCCACCGCTTCCTCCAGCGCGGCGAAGACGCGCCCAGCCCCCTTCGCTTCGCACCCCGTGCTCCTGCACACGGTGACCGTGGCGGTCTCCGCGGTCACCGGCGGATCGCTCTCCCGGCGCAGCCGCGCTACGTCTGCCGCGCACGTCAGCCTCTCAGTCGCGGTCTCGATCAGATTCCTCCTTCTTCGCGTAGCCGGCCAGAATGTCCGCCACCTGATCCAGCTTCACTTTGTCGAAGTACTCGTTGTCGATCAGCATCACCGGAGCAAGCGCGCAGGCCCCGAGACAGTTGACCGGCTGGAAAGTGAAGAGGCGGTCTGCCGTGGTCTCGCCGGGCCGCACGTTCAGGTGGCTCTGGATGGCGGCGGATATTTCCCTGGCGCCCTTGAGATAGCAGACCGTCCCCATGCAGACCGTGATCAGGTGCTTGCCCCGCGGCACCAGGCTCAACGACTTGTAGAACGTCGCCACCGAGTAGAGCTGGCTCAGAGGAACGTGGAGCAGTTCCGCCACGTGCCTCGCCGCCTCCGGCGGGACGTACCCGAAGTCGGCCTGCAGATCCTGCAGCATGGGGATGACAAAATCGGGGTCGCCGCTGTAGGCCTCGGCAACCTTCTCCGCGGCGACGCAGTAATCGCGAGTGGCTGTGTCTCTCTCCATTGGGCGCTACCCTAGGGCAAATCTGCGGGGCGGCGGATCATCTCTGCGTGTCGCCGGCGAGGACCATGGCGCCCGCCCGCGCCTGCGTCTCCGCGATCACGTCCTCCAGCTCCCTCAGCTCGAGCGCACCGGTGATACAGGCCTCAACGCAGGCCGGCTGCCGGCCCTCGGCCAGGCGATCCGCGCACAGGTCGCACTTGACCACGGTGATCCCGTCTTGGCCGAGCCGCACCATCCCGAACGGGCATGCCATCACACAGGCCTTGCACCCGATGCACCGGTCCGCCGCCAGCACCACCGGCCCCCCCTCCGACTCCCGGTGAATCGCCTCCGTGGGGCAGACCGCCAGACAGGGCGCGTCCTCACACTGGTTGCACACCAGCGGGACCGGATCGGTCCCGACCGCGATCACCTCACAGGCGGCGTTCGACAACACGCCCGAGGTCAACGGTACGTGCTCCCCCGCCCCGGCCCACCGGTAGGCGCACTCCACGACACACCCGAGGCAGGCATAGCACTTGTTGGCGTCTACTACGATGACCTTGCTCAAAGCGAAACTCCTTTACGCCAGCTTCATCCACGGACCGATGGCCCGCTCGCTACGCCGGGCCGGGCCCGCGTCGCTGCCAGCACTCGCACAACGGCCCCCGCGCCCAGAAGCAGCGCACCCTCCGGTCGCAGCTCACAATCTACGCGGGCTCGCGCTGTTGCACCTCCGCAGCGCGCGCCACCTGGCGCTGCGCCGGCCTGGGCTCCGGCGTTACTACCGGTCTGATCCGCGTCGGCGTCGGCGCCGCCACCGCCGCCTCTTCGACGATGTCTCTCCCGCAGACGTTTGCCAGAAAACAGCTGACTCCGACGAAGATTCCGCCGCCCACTATGTTTCCAAGGGTCACGGATATCAGGTTCTGTGTCCACATGGTGCTCCAGTTCACCGCCGCCAACTGCACCGCGCCTACGTCGGAGGCGGCACGCGCCGAGGCGAACCCCTTGGCGAAGATCCCCGCAGGGATGAAGTACATGTTTGCCACAGAGTGCTCGAAGCCGCAGGCGACGAAGGCCGTAATCGGAAAGAAGACCGCCAGGAACTTGCCGCTGACCGACTTGCTTGCGATCGCCATCAGCACTGCGAGACACACCAGCCAGTTGCACCCTATGCCTCGGAAGAAGAATGCAAAATTGTGGTTGATCCCCTCAATCTGCGCGCTGCTGGTCTTCCCCGCCGCGATCTCTATCGCCGTCCCACCAACCGGCCCCGCCAACAGCCCGGAGCACTTCGCTATCATCAGCGCGAGCACCACCGACCCCACCAGGTTCCCGACGTAGACCAGCAGCCAGTTGCGCAGCAGGCCCCCCATGCCTATCCGCTTCGAACACAGCGCAACGGTCATCAAGTTGTTGCCCGTGAACAACTCCGCCCCCGCGATCACCACCAGCATCAGGCCAACCGTGAAGGCGGCGCCCACCGCGAACCTCTTCATCCCCCACGATTCCCACTCACCCGTCGCCACCGTGGTCGCCAAGTGTGCGCCGAACCCTATGTACGCGCCCGCCAGTATGCCCAGCAGAAACATCCGGCTAATGGGCAGCTTCGCCTTCTCCTCCCCCGCGAGAACTAGCGACCTGGCCGTGTCGACTGCTGTACGGAGCATCGGCAAACTCCAGTCCCTGAACTGCTCGTCAGTGCCGGCCGCACTCACTCACCGCGATCGACGTCAGCCCCCCGCTGGACTCTCATCCCGCGGATCGTTCGCGGCCAAAGCACTGAAGTCATGTCTCGTCTGATGCATCCTCAGGAACGGCTCTGCAGGCTCATCGGCAGCGCCGCTTCGTCGCCCTCGCCCTCGTTCGGCAAAGAGACTTCCGCCGGCGCGGACAGCGCGCTGCATAGCGCGTCCCGCTTGCCCTTTTCCTCAACTGTCTCGGTGGAGTGGCACCGGCCGCAGCACCAGATCTTGCAGACGCGGTCATACGAATAGCCTGCCTGCCAGCACTCGGGACATCTCTCGAGTTCCTGCGCGCTCGCCATCTCTCTCGATCCCTTCACTCCGGCCCCCGCCCGGAGTAGCCCGGGCCACGCGCCCCATTGCGCCGGCCCATGGGTCCAGGCCCTGGACCAGTCTCTACACGTCCTCGCGGCAGGAAGCGATTTACGCGCCGCCGTGGCTGCTTCCATCTGAATTATGCCCGCCTCTCCCTCAAAGCATATATTGTGGAAACCCGCTTCGGGGTCTACCACAATGCGGGTAGCCGCATTGTGGTAGACCCCATCGCACGTGCCCGACGGAGGCACGACAGGAGCCGCCTTCGGCGGCTGGGCTGGCGTGGGAACGCTAGCCCTACAGGGGGAGGGAGCGGCGGGGCGTTGCAGTCGCCACTTGAGAAGCAGCCCAAGGTGGACTCGGTCACTATCCACACTTTGACCGGTGCAATGGGTTCTGGGATGCTACGCGGGCGCCGCGCCGGGGCGAGGCGGGCAGGCGCGACGGAAAGTGGCACAGAAATCACACCGCCCTTCGTCGCCAAGCCTATAAAGGGCAAGGGTGAAATGGTGCGGTAAGAGCGCACCAGGTGTGTGGGGACGGAGACACACAGGCTGGCCGAACCCCGGCCGGAGGAAGGCCGAATAGGGGGCGAGTTCGCTAGGCGCGGCGCTACCGTGCCGCCGTACGGGGGCCGGCGTTGGCCCGACGCCGCAAAGGGCCCCGGGTTGGCCGCGTAGGGCACTGGGAAACTGGTGTCCTAGATAGATGGAGGCCCACGACAGGCTTGGGATTAGCGACCGACTGCTTGACTGGCCTGAGGAGAAGCCTTCTTCGCTGTTGGGAAGCTGATTCGTGTTGGCGTTGGCAATAGACGCGGTGGAGTTTCGCGTCCACCTGGCAGGGGCAACGAGTTGCGGCTTACCGCCGTGGGTTTCTCAGGCTGCTTTCAAGTTGACCTGAGAGAACTATGTGCCGGACCCACGCAGAGCGATCGCTCAGTGCGCAAGATTCCTCTCACTCACAGCTTTCTTCCTCGTGAGCTTCCGCGCTTTGGGGGAAGATCTCGTATTGGATTTCCGGCTCCTGAAGAAGCCGGAAACCGTCGATTCCAACTCGGCGACCATGATCCGTGAGTATGACGGCGTCCAACAGGTCTGCTAGCTGGCCTCGGATGAGCTCGACCAGGGGATCGTCGTAGACGGGCTCCTCTCCCGATGGATCGATGCGGAAGCGGAATACGTAATCGCGCGGGCTCTGTGCGGGCCTGTCGGGAGGGCTGGATGCGCGGTCATCCGTTGCTGACATGGGTGTGCTCCTCGCGTGACAGCACGCGTGAAGGCCGCTCCGATCTGGAGAGCGACCTTCACGCGCGTGGCATGGAAATGGTTATGACCACTCCAGCTTCAGGGTCATTACGCTACTCTTGCCGGCCAGGTCCTTGGAGAGCAAGCCTTCGCGCACAAGGATGTCGTTCAACTGCTTGCCTCCGACAGTCATCTCATGACCGCTGGACAGCTTGGCGTACTTCAGTGGACCGTCGCCCACCATTTGAGAGGGCTGCGCTACCGTCCTGTGGACCGCAGTCCCTGCGACCGTCTGCGCTTCGGCCTCAGTGCCGAGCGCGCTGGCGAGCATTCCGCTGGCAGCGATAGCTCCGGCCGCCGCCGCGGCCTTGCTTAGTAGCTCTCTGCGGCCGATCTGCGAGTTCTCCTCGGCATCGTCCGTCTTCTTTTCGTCCTCGCTCATCCCGCTGCTTCCTTTCATGTCGTTTCTAGGTCCTGCGGTGAGACGAATCTGGCTCCTGGCCGCCTCCTTTCTCCGCTCAACAACGTGGGACAGGTTTAGATGGCTATGCGCCGACAGGCAAGGAGTCGGAGTTCCACATCCAATGCTCGTTCCACCTCGAGATAGGAGCGGCCGACCAAGTCGCGACCACCGCCGCTGAGGAAGGTGGAGGGCAGAATGATGACATCCGGGCTTTCGCCCTGACGAGTGATCCACTCTCGGGCCTGTTCGATGACATCTTGTACAGTCCAGAGATCGCCGATGATCACGTTCCCTCCCCAGAAGCGAGGCCGGAGCTTCTCTACGTAGAGGTCCACCGTGTCAACGAACTGACCAAGGTCACCCAGCAAGTTCAGCGCTTCTAGGAAGCAATGCTCTCCCAACTCTGATATGAAGAGCAGGATGCGCTTCTCGGGGTACTCCTCGACGATCTCCTTGAGGCGCATGAGGCTGGTCATGTCGAAGCCATCGGCCAGGTGAATGCCCAGCGCGCCCGCCCATGTGCGGGGCGCGTCCGGATGCGCGAGCCAGTAATAGGGATAGGTGAGTTCCGAAAGAGCGGGATGGGGGATTTCGATGGTGATCTGCTCCCCACCACGTTCCACCAAGAAGCACGTGCGCGAGATCTCCGGATCGTCAAAACGTGCTCGCAGCCAGCCCGAAACCTCTGGTCTCGTATGGACCGGCTGGCCCTCGATCTGCACGATCACGTCACCGTACTTGAACCCAGCTCTGGCGGCGGGAGAATGCTTGATCGTGCCCTGCACGAACGGGCGCAGGGTGTGGATCTGATACATGTTCGGCATGATGTGAACGGGTATCGCCACCTCCTGGCGGAGACTGTCAATCATCTGCAGGATCTCGGTCCAGTAGGCATCTGTCTTGAAGGGAACCTGGGCGTGTGAATACCGGGTCCACGAAGGCAGGCAGATGCGAGCCACGATCGCATCATAGTCATCGAGGATGCGTACCATGTCCGCCATATCTGATAGGGGTTTTGAGGGCCATGGCACATAGCTACCGAGGAAGGGGATCTCGTGCGTGCGGAGGAGGGGAATGCTCTCGAGGGCGATCCGCGCGGCCTCCGGGGTACGGTCACGCATGGTCCGCATGCGAAGGTCGGGCGTGGCGGCATTCATGGAAACGGTCACCAGTATCGGCCGCAGCCGCGCGAGGCGCGCTACGACATCTTCTGTCAAGCAGGCCCCGTTCGTCGTGAGACTGATCTGTTCTCCGGGCGCCGCCTCGCGAACCCGTTCGAGGATTTCGAGGCAATTCGGATTCGCGAAGGGTTCGAGCGAGAACCTCGACGAGGGAAGCAGCCCGGTCTTCTTCTCCTGGGAGTAATATCTGATGCGGGTATCGAGTTCGCTCAGACTGAGGTGGGCTCGTCCAAAGGCTATGCCCGCGCCGCGGGTGCCCTTCTCGTAGCAGAATTCACAGTCGCAGTTACAGTAGCTGGAGATTGATCCGATGTTAGCCTCAAGCGAGGCGACGCGATAACCGGCCCATTGCGCGAGGTCACGGAGACGGAAACCATCAATGGGCAACGGGCCTTCATCCTTGCAGAAGCGGCCGAGACGAAATGCTCGCGCCAGTCCCTTCGCGATCAGCTCGAGGCGCGGCTCATTCCGCGAGTAGCTGAGCAGCGCCTCGTAGCGGACCTGTGATTCGGCCTGGTGGGAGGCGCGACTCCGGCCGTTGGGGCCGAAAACGTAGGAGTCGGGAAGCACAGCCTCCCCCGCGACCTCGAGATCGACAAGGCTGAGGATGCGTCGAAGCTGGCGGCCCAAGAGGCGCGCACACTGGGAAGATCTCTCCGCGTTTGCGGTCCCCAGTGCTGCCATGCCATGTTTCGCGCCGTTCTCAGAACAAGCGCCCATTCTCGCTCTACCCGCAGCGACAACTCGGCCGCGCACGTGAGTGATTGGCAGTGACTGCCGACTTCGCACTCTCACACGGCAGCCCAACATGAGTTTCTTAGCCCCCTGGCGGCTGATGACCTTCTCCTTTGTCGAAGGCCTATCCTATCAGCGGGGCTCAAAGGAGCGCTCCGTGGGAGTCTCATGTCAGCAGATCAGGGCCAGGTCAGGGCCCCAGTGCCGCTGACCCTGATATGGCATCCGCCAATGTCGGCAGGAGCTGGTCGCTCTCGTTGTTACCGAATGTGCTACAATACTCACGGAGTGGGCCGAGCGTCCGCGCCCGCCGTCGCCAAGGCTCTGGCGGGTGAGGAAAGTCCGAGCTCCACAGGGCAGGGCGCTGGGTAACACCCAGGCGGGGCGACCCGACGGAAAGTGGCACAGAAACATACCGCCCACCTCACGGTGAGCAAGGGTGAAATGGTGCGGTAAGAGCGCACCAGCGGTGTGGAGACACGCCGGCTGGCCAAACCCCGCCCGGAGCAAGGCCAAATAGGGGGCGAGTTCCCGAAAGGGGCCGGCGTTGGCCCGACGCCGCAGAGTCCCGGGTTGGCCGCTTGAGGCACTGGGCAACCAGTGTCCCAGATAGATGGATGCTCGCGACAGAACTCGGCTTATAGGCCCACTCCAGCCTTTCTGTCGATTCTGGGGCAATCTAGGCGGCAAATCGCGTGGGTGCATAACCGTACATACGTGCTTAGGTCCCTAGAATACCGGACTTTGTCCACTGGACTTTGTTGGGCTTCCAAGTGATGAATACGACGCCTGAACTGACCCCAAAGGAGGCGTCACATCATGGCTGGAAGCACTGCCGAAACTGTCCCAGCAGCACCGGCTCCCGAAGCCGAAGAAGCTCCGATCACGTTGGCCGAAGCCGTCCCGAAGTTCGTTGACTACCTGGCTTCGTACCGCAGCTACTCCCCCTCTACTGTGAGAGCCTACACGAGAGACCTGCAGATCTTCGAGGAGTTCCTGAGTGGGGGCAACGGTCATCTGCCGATCCCTGGAGAGATCACCCGCCACCAGGTGATCCAGTTCGCGGTGAGCTTGTCCGGCATGGCCCCGCTCAGCGTACGCCGCAAGCTGGCGTGTCTCTCCTCCTTCTTCGGGTTCCTGCAGGACATGGGCTACGTCCAAGGCAACCCGGCGCGTCGCCTGCCACTGCCCAAAGTCGAGTTACTGGTGCCGGTCACTCTCTCCCAGGAGGAGGCCCAGCAGCTGGTGGCGGCGGCCGACAGGCCCTGGACGATATGCCTCGTCATCCTGCTGCTGACCACTGGGATGCGACGCAGCGAGGCAGTCGAGATCGCGCTAGATGACATCGATCTGGAGAACGGACAACTCCTGGTGCATGGCAAGGGATCGAAGGAGCGGACGGTGCCGCTCACCCAGGAGGCGATAGGGGCCATCCGGCACTACCTGAAGCACCGCAAGAAGACGAACTGCCAGCGGCTGTTCGTGAGCCAGACGGGGGAGTCCATCCAAGGGCGCATCGTCAATCAGATGTTGGACCGAGTACTGCAGAAGGCCGAACTGGTTGGCAGAGGCATTACCCCCCACACCTTGCGCCACACCTTCGCCACACACCTCATCCGCAACGGCACCGATATCCGGACGGTGCAGGAATTGCTCGGTCACTCCGACATCCAGACCACGGCCCGCTACCTGCACTCCGACACTCGGACGAAGCAGACGGCGGTGGAGAGGTTGGCCAGTCTGCTCCCTCCTCGCGTCTCTTGACCGGCCTGGAGAGCTTCGTCTATGCTGAGGGACCGCGCCCGAGGAGCGAGGCCGAGTGCATGTGGATGACGTCATAGCTACATTCCGCTCCTCCGACCAGTCCGACTACCCAGAGCTGGCCGGCTACTCACGCGACGAGATCTACAAGGACTGCATGGGAGGCGGCGCGCTCTACCTGGCCGCGCGTATGGTCAGGTTGATGCATCTGCGGCCGGACGATGTTGTCATGGACTTAGGCTGCGGGAAGGGCGCCACCTCCGCTTTCCTTGCGCGGCGCTTTGGCGTTAACGTTGTGGCAGTAGACCTGTGCACCTCCGCCGAGTCCCTCGCCGAAAAGGTCGCCGGACACGGCTGCCGAGATCGCGTGCTGCCGTTGAATCTGGATATCACGGAGAAGCTGCCATTCGCTGAGAGCTACTTCGACAGCATCTTCTGCATGAACTCACTGAGTTTCTACGGCGGCAGCACGGAGTTCCTGGGCCACCTGCTCAAACATCTCAGGCAAGGCGGCGAGTTCTGCGTCGGCATGGAGAGCCTGACCGACGAGTTCACGGAGGCGCAGCTGGCTAACCCACCCGCTGTCTACAACTACCGCCTGCCAACCGGAGAAGACATCTGGGAGGGTGACTTCCGGCAGATGCACAGCCCTGGCTGGTGGCAAAGGCTGTTTAGCGATTCAGGTCTGTTAGATGTCTACCACTGTGCCGAGCTGCCCGAGGCGGAGGTCCTGTACGAGGATCTGGTGCTCTACGAGATGGCGCACGATCCTGATTCCGACAACGTACACCGGTCTATCGCACAGATCGAGTGGGGTCGAGAGAACCGGCCCGCCAAGACGCTGTTCACCTTGGCGGCGCGCAAACTGTAGCGCGCTCGGGAAACGCGGGCCGGGAACTTGCTGGCAGGGCTGAGCCTCGTAGGGCCCCAAGACCGATCACAGGCCCCCATAAGGAGCGTTCTGTACGCCTCCGAACCGGTCTCACGGTCGGTCGACGGCCGCAACAGGTGCCACTCCACACCCGCCGAATACAGCCCCGATGAGTTCTGGGACACTTCGGACTTCAGATACGTTAGGGACGGATCCGAGGATCGCGCTGCGGATCATCCCCGGTGTCAGCGAACCTGGAGCTAGTCCGCCGCAGTGGCATGTCTGTGTGCTGGCGCGATCCCTGGTTGCTGCTGTCCGGACTCTCACGCCGCGGGTGCGGCTGAAGAACGCGAAGGTTGTTCGCCTCCAGCCGGAATCAGCGCGAGTTCAGGGGAGTGAGTGGACGGCGTTCTTCCTTCACGTGGTTGGCGCCCAGGATTCGCACGGAGGCTCTGTTACAGTCGAACTGAGGGAGGCGCCGGGGTACGCCGAGAGCAGCCCTCTGCCGCTGACCCCCTTGCCTCCGATTCAGCCGTTCGGTGAAGTGCAGGCGGAGTTGGAGTCGGAGCGTCCTGCGCCGGGCCCCATCGGTTCCCGGCTGCCGTTGCGACCCATGGCAGTCCGCGATGGTGTGCTCTGCTACCCAGACGGCAAAGAGGTGGCGCTTTGGGGTGTCGCCTACTATCCCCAGAGCTTCACCCAGTACTTCAGCCTCGAGAGGCTCGGCGTCGATCGCCGACGCTCCACCGACGAGGACCTCGATGACTTCATTGAGATGGGCATCGATATTATCCGCATCCATGTGTTCGACAGCGAGATCTCGGATGGGGATGGCAATCTCATCGAGAATGATCATCTCGATGGGCTCGACTATCTGGTGGGGCAATGCAATCGGAAGGGCATCTACCTGATGCTCACGCCGATAGCGTGGTGGGGCAGTCCAGGGGCCAGGCCGGACAGTTTCTCCAGGAATACGCCCATGCCAGCCATGTCAATGTGGCCGGAAATGTGGCCGATCCAGGCCAGGTACTTACACCAGTTGCTGACACACAAGAACCCCTACACGGGTCATCGTTTGGTGGACGAACCCAGTCTCGCGCTGTTCGAGATCATCAACGAGCCCTGGTACTGGTCGTATTCTCAGGTGGTGTCTGGCGATGTTTCCTCTGAGGACGGTGCAGTCACTGAGACCACTAGGCGCGGCTGGGCAGGGGTCCGCGATGCCTTCGAGAAGGCGGTGCCGGCGCAGTGGCGCGGCCCTGCCACCTTCGCCTGGTTCCGCTATGACACGGTCCGGGCGTACATCGATACGATGGTAGACGTGATCCGGAGCACCGGCGCACAGCAGCCGATCGCCTATCTTGCGTCGAATAACGTCAATGTCAAGGATTCGGATGTCGTCCAGGCCGTTGCTGACAGCCGCTGTGACGCGGTCACACTTTCGACGTATGCGGGCGGGCTGCACGGGATCCAGGACGACCGCAACCTGCTCGGGGAATTGGCGGATCGCTGGCCGCTGGACCCCCGGCTTCGCTCCAAGGCTCGTCTCGTCTATGAGTTCGATGCCGGCGGGATGCTTCGGCAGGCTGGCATATATCCCGCCATAGCCATGCACTTCCGGCGGCTGGGCGTCCAGGTCGCCAGCCAGTTTCAGTACGACGCGAGAGCAACGGCTCACGTGAACTGGGACTGGCCCATCTTCTATCTGAACCTCTGGCATACGCCGGAGAAGATCGTGAGCTTCCTGATAGGTGGAGAGGTCTTCCGCCGTCTGCCACGTGGTAGCCACTTCGATCTGCCGCAGGACAACCAGGTTTTCCCCCCGGCGGCAGTGAGTTTCGAACGCAACATGTCGCTTCTGGCAGCAGATGACTCCTACATGCAGACGGGCCCAACCGACTGGCGGCCTCTACCGCTGCCAGAGGGTCCAGGACACATCATGTCGGTGGGGTCCTGTCCGTACTTCGACTACGAGGGAACCGGCGTGGTGGACCTGAAGATCGAGGGCAATGCTGCGACGCTGCAGATCTGGCCGGACGTCGAGCGCTTCCCGCGTGGCAGGGCGACAATCAAAGACACGGATGAGGAACGGCGTTGGCTTTTCGGCGGTCTCCCCGAGATGGCTGGCACGCTGGAACAGCCGCTGACTGCTTTGCATGAGCGCGAACGCACGTTCCGCCTGCGGCTCCCGGGCTGGGCCGAGGCACGGGTGGACCGGCTCGAGGGCGACAGGCGCATCCCCGTGGGGGTGCGAGGGGGATCCCTGATAGTGAAGCCTGGTATGTACCGGCTCATCCGATGACTCACAACCGGCCCGAGCCAGGTGATCAGTGTGTGCAGCATGATGCTTACGTCGAGCGGGCGTGGGACCCTCGCGACTGAACCTAGAACGGGCGTCATGTGACCACCAACAGCACTGGCGTTCTGCGCACAGGCAGAGGGATCCCAAAGGCGGTCGACACGTACATGGAGGCTCAAGATGGACACGTCTCACACCCGTCTCTTTGTCGCCCAGCACGGTGATGACAGCAATCCAGGGACTGAGGAACGTCCCCTCGCCACGCTGGAAAGGGCGCGAGATGTCGTGCGCGCGCGGTCGGAACGCGGGAAGGCACCTATCACTGTGTCGGTCAGGGTAGGGACCTACTATCTCTCTGAGCCACTCGTGTTAGGCCCCGAAGACTCGGGGTCCCCCGAGGCGCCCGTCAGGTATGTCTCGTCGCCACCGGGATCGGCCACGCTCAGCGGCGGCCGCAAGCTCGAGTGCCGCTGGCGGCCGTTCCGAGACGGCATCATGATGTGTGAGTTGCCGGAAGTGGGGGCAGAGCGTCTTAGTTTCACTCAACTCTTCGTCAACGGAAGACGACAGATCCGGGCGCGGTACCCGGACTACGACCCCTCCGAGCCAGGTGTGAGCGGGTACATAGAGCCCGCGGGGGCGCTTCCCGACAACGCGCGAGATCCTGCTCCGGGGCCCAACGATGACATGACCTTCTCCGGCGGCGCTTCCCGCGGCGTCGTCTTCGATCCCGGTACGTTCACGGGGAAGCGCTGGGCTAGGCCCGAGGAGGCAGTAATACACACCTACCAGTTCGCCTATTGGGGCAATCTGCAGTGGCAAGTCAAGGCGCTGGACTACGAGTATCACATCATCTGGTTTGGCCGCGGCGGCCATCAGATGGGGGCCAAGTGGTTCGAGACGCCGTGCGATGTAAGAGAGGGGTCGCGATTCTACATCGAAAACGTCTTCGAAGAACTGGACGCGCCCGGCAAGTGGTACCTGGATGATAGGGAAGGGGTCCTCTATTATCTGCCCCCCGAGGAGGTGGATCTGGAAACGGCCACCGTGGAGGTCGCGCTTCTCCAGCAGGCGGTGCGCTTCCTGGGAACGCAGGACGAGCCCGTCCACGACATCGCCTTCAGCGGCTTTCGGTTCGCACACACGGCCTCGACCTTCCTGGAGGAGTATTCGGTGCCCTCACTGAGCGACTGGGCCATCCACCGCGGTGGAACCGTCTTCCTGCAGGGCGCGCGCGATTGCCTGATCGAGAACTGCTGGTTCGACGCCGTGGGCGGCAACGCCGTCTTCGTGAACAACCACAACCGCGGGGTAGCTGTAAACGGCTGCAAGTTCACCGAGACGGGTGACAGCGCGGTATGTTTCGTTGGCTCTCTGGAGTTGACGAACGGAACGCAGCGGAGCTTCCCTTATGAATGTCAGGCCACCAACAATCTCGTCCATGGCTGCGGCGTCTTCGGCAAGCAGACCGCCGGCGTCTACATCTCGCGGGCCAAGCGCATCATTGCGGGACACAATCTGATGTACAACCTGCCTCGGGCGGGCATCTGCATCGGGGACGGCACCTGGGGCGGCCACGTCATCGAATACAACCACCTCCACGACACCTGCCGGGAGACGGGCGACCACGGCCCCTTCAACGCCTGGGGCCGCGACAAGTACTGGTGCCTGGTCCAGTCCCATACGGAGTACCTCAAGGACAGAAGCCACTACGCGGGCGAGGTGCTGGTCGATGCGATGGAGCCGGTGATCATCCGCCACAACTTCTTCGAGGAGAGGGCTGGGTGGGGGCTGGACCTAGACGATGGCGCCTCCAACTACGAGATCTACAACAATCTGTGCGTCGGTGTCAGCATGAAGCTGCGCGAAGGCGCCTATCGTACGATCTACAACAACATCTGGGTGAACGGGGCCAACTCGCCGTGCTTCCACGTCGGGAACGAGGACAACCACGATCGCTATGTTCGGAACATCACCACGATGAGCGCCGCAGGCATGCGCCCCGAGCACGATCTGAACTTCGAGATGGGAGCAAGCTATGGCGAGATCTACACCTTGATTGCCCCGCCCGCGCGAGGGCCATGGCTGGAGGAGATCGACTACAACTGCTTCTACAGCTATGTGGGTGAGTTCGCCTCTCGCGTCGAGATGCGCGAGGGAGAGCGACGGAAGTACTCGCTGGCGGAGTGGCGGGCGCTGGGCTTCGACGTCCACTCGGTGTTCGCCGATCCTCTGTTCGTCGATCCCGAGAGCAACGACTACCGCGTCAAGCCGGACTCGCCGGCGCTGAAGCTCGGCTTCAAGAACTTCGAGATGGGCAACTGGGGACTCACAGATGCATTCCCGGAGGTGTGGCGGGACTGAGCTACTCGTCTGCTTTGCCCTTTTGCCGCGAATGCTTGACGAATCCTTTTGCGCTTGGCAGAATGAAGTAGACTCTTGTGCAGGACGGGAGGAGGGCCAGGCGGGATGCGGAGCGTGACGGGCGAGCACCCATCGGTTGGGCTGATGGTGGAGGACTTGGGGCTTCGGTGGGAACACGACAGAGCCTTCACGGTGGCGCGTCCTCACGGGATGCCCGCGTACCTGTTTGTGCGTTTCCACTCACCTATGACCGTCCGGACCGCCGCGGGAGTCGTCTCGGCAGGACTAGGGGACTGCCTGCTATATGATCCGACCTTTCCTCAATGGTATCGGGGGGCGGATGGCGGATTCGCTGATGATTGGCTCCATGTCTACGGGCCGCGAATGCCGGAGTTGATTCATCTCTACCAGATCCCGATGAATGAGATTCTGCGACCACGCGAGACCGAGTTCGTCACCGCGGTATTCGAGGCGGTCAACCGGGAGCTGCGCCGGCGGGAGCCCCTTTGGCGGGAGTCGGTGTCCCTCTTGGTGGAGAGTCTGTTTGTGGAGCTCGCCCGCCAGCTGCTGAGACAGGGGCCGGACCAACTGACTCCGGCCGAGGCGGCGCGCGTGGACGGATTCCGCAGTATCCGGATGCAGATCCATGATCAAATGCAGAAGCCATGGCGCGTGGCAGATATGGCGCGGCTGGCCAACCTAAGCCCCTCTCGCTTCGCGGTGCTCTACCTGAAGCTCCTGGGGACGAGTCCGATGGAAGACTTGATTCACGCGCGGCTGAAGCGCGCGCGGGCCCTACTCACCGATGAGAGGCTATCGGTTAGGGAGGTGGCGGACCGGACCGGCTTCGGAAGCGTGTGCCACTTCGCCCGCCTCTTTCGGAAACACGTGGGCTGCGCGCCAAGCGACTGCCGCCGCCGTCCGCTGGCAGGCGACGTCGGTCTGTCGGACGCTCAGGCCGTGAGGAGTGGCAGGGATGTTCCGCTGCAACACAGTGGTGACACTGGGGAGCGGATTCCGAGTTGAGGGCGGCCCGGTCTCGGCGGACCGACGGGAAGTCACTTCATCTGTCAGGCGCTATCTTCAGAAAACCGTAGTTCTCGGGTTCTGGCGGACCCTGAGACGAGGTATCGACAAACACGATGTAGCCGCCATCGCTCGTCAGGCCGATGTACTCTGCGGCATTGTCGCCAACGCCGCCAACAGTGGGGTAGATCCCTTCCCACAGCAGACTACCGTTGCTGGTGGTCCTTACGAGATAGACTCTCCATTCATCTGACGGGCCCGCAGCATGCCCAGATTCGTGGTACGAGTCGTACTCATCGCCCGAACCTCCGGCTATGATGTAGCCGCCGTCGGGAGTCTGTCTCACGCCATATGCTTCATCGTGAATGTACCTGGCATCATAGCCTCTAGGCTGGCCAAAGGTCTTGTGCCACTCCTCGTTGCCGTCGCCGTCAACCTTCATCAGCAGGTAGTCCCAGTTCTTGACCCCATAGGAGACAGTGTGCCCGCCGAGGATGTATCCGCCATCCTTGGTCAGATCGAAATCATAGAGATGATCGCCTCTGCTGCCGCCCAAGGTCTTGCGCCACAGAGTATTGCCCCGGTCGTCGGTCTCCATCAGGCAGAAATCCTGATTGGCCTCTCCGCTCTCATTCTCAGTCCAGACACAGGAGCAAATCGCGTACCCCTCACTGATCTCCCGGACCTTTGTGCCCTGCGGGGCATCGATAGACTTCTCCCACTCCACACTTCCTTCCGCGTCGAGCTTCATGATGAACCCGACGAATCCATCACCACCGTCCGCGATGAAGACGAACTCTCTGAACTCCTCGGTATCTGGGCCGTTGGTATACCCGGTGGCGACAATCCCTCCATCGGACGTTATGTCGATGCCTCGGATCGCTCCGATGCCGGGCGCACCATAGAACCTCTCCCAGACTGTGTTGCCGGCGCAGTCCAGCTTCGCTAGGAATCTCTGCATCCTCTGACAGCTCGCGTCATGCAGCTTGCCGCCGACAACGTATCCATCGGGCACCTCGGCCACGCAATACCCTATCGCCCTCCTGCCTGCACCACCGAAAGTCTTCTGCCATTCCAGGTTTCCGTCGCTGTCCGCTTTGACGATCAGCATATATGGCTCATCATCACGATAGCTCTGCCCAATTGCTATATAGCCGCCATCACTTGTCTGACACCCTTCGTGCGCGTGTTCTCCGGAATCTGTGCCCTGCCCTTTGAACCACTCGATGCCCGGGGCCTCTGCGAGAACGGCCGAGCAAAGAAGGGAGAGAAGAAGCGCGAGACTACATGACAGCATTCGCGTGATGGCCAGTGGCCTCTGCTGGTTTCTCACAATTCTCCTCCTGCACCAACTGCACGTTATACATCTGTTCAGATCGACCTTCGGTGGCCGGCGCCGCCGGAAGGGCCGCTTCGGCCGGCCCCAGACTCGTGTCCGGCATGGCAGGGGCGGCCCCTGCTCGGGAGATCGCGGGAAACTCGCTTCATCTGTCAGGTGCTAGCTTCAGAAAGCCGAAGTTGTTGGGCTCTGGTGGAGTCTGAGAATCGGTATCGACAAATACGATGTACCCGCCATCGCTCGTCAAGCCGATATACTCGGCGGCGTTGTTGCCAACATTGGCGTCGGCCGGGTAGATCCCTTCCCAGAGTAGATTCCCTTCGCCGTCCGTTCTCACCAGATAGGCCCTCCATTCATCTGATGGGCCCGCAGGATGTCCGGATGCATGATATGAGTCGTTCTCGTCGCCCGAACCTCCGGCTATGATGTAGCCTCCGTCGGGAGTCTGTCTCACTCCATACGCTTCATCGTGAATGTACCTGGCATCATAGCCTCTGGGCTGGCCAAACGTCTTGTGCCACTTCTCCTTGCCGTCGGCGTCAACCTTCACCAGCAGATAGTCCCAGTTCTTGACCCCGTAGGAGAGAGTATGCCCGCCGAGGATGTAGCCCCCATCCTTGGTCACATCGAAATCATAGAGATGATCGCCTTCACTGCCACCGAAAAACTTGCGCCATAGAGTATTTCCCCGGTTATCCGTCTTGATCAGACAGAAATCCCCACTATACCCTGTTTCCTCCCTCCAATTCTCAGCACAGGAACAAACTGCGTAGCCCTCACTGATCTCCCGGACCTTTGTGCCCTGCGTGGCCTCGATAGGCACTTCCCACTCCATACGGCCTTCCGCATCAGTCTTCATTATGAATCCGTCACTATCATCCGCGATGAAGAGGAAGTCCCTAAACTCCTCAGTATCTGGGGCATTGGTGTATCCTGTGGCGACGATTCCCCCGTCGGATGTTATGTCGATTCCGCGAATTGCGCCGAGGCCGGGTGCGCCATAGAACTTCTGCCAGACAATGTTTCCGGCGGAGTCCAGTTTCGCCAGGGACCTCTGCATCCTCTGACAGCTCGAGTCATACACGCCACCACCCGCAATGTATCCGCCCGGAACTTCGGCCACACAATAGCCCACGCCCCTCTTGCCGATGTCACCGAACGTCTTTTGCCATTCCAGGCCGCCTTCTTCGTCAACCTTGACGATCAGCATATGGGCAAGCTCAATGCCATGGCCGATCGCTACGTAGCCGCCGTCGCTTGTCTGACAACCTTCGTGGACATGCTCTTCATGATCTGTACCCTGTCCTGTGAACCATTCGGTTCCCGGAGCCTCTGCAAGGACGGCTGAGCAGAGAAGGGAAAGGAGAAGTGCGAAACTCCATGACAGCATTTGCCTGAGGCCCAGTGACCTCCGCTGATTCCTCACAATTCTCCTCCTGCACCCAACTACATGTTACATATCTGCTCAGATCGACCTTCAACGCTCTGGTCCCGCCAGGAATCCTCGTCGGTTGCGGGCGCTGAGATCAGCTGCCACTGGACCTCTCACGGGGAGCCCGGATTGGAGGCCTCGATCATCGCGTTGTCCTGGGGCCCGCCGGGACGGCGGAGAGGATAGCAGTCACTGCGTCCTCCGGAGCCGCTCCCGCAATTCCGGGTACTGCTCGTCGCTGTCGCCATACCGTCGCTTGGCCTCCCCCAGCTTCTGGCGCAGCTCCCTGGCAATTCCCGCGCAGGCCGGCTCGCCATAGAGGTTGTGCAGTTCGAGGGGATCCGCCTCCATATCGTATAGCTCCCAACCCGCGGGTGTCTGCTCGTCCTGTGCGCCTCTTGCGTCCAGGGGCAGGCCGTAGTAGAAGATGAGCTTGCAGCGGTCAGTGCGAATCCCGTAGTGGGCAGGCACATGGAGCCCGTGGGCCAGGTGCATCCAGTAGCGGAAGTAGACCGCCTCCCGCCGAGCCGCCTCCGGATCGCCGCCCAGCATCCCCCGACAGGAGAAGCCCTGCGTGTCTTCCGGGATCTCGGCCCCCGCATAGTCGAGCAGCGTTGGGGCCACGTCTATGTTCGCCATCAAGTCATCGTGCACGGACTGCGGCGCGATCTCCGGCGGATAGCGTACCAGGAAGGGCGAACGCAGCGACTCCTCGTAACTCCAGCGTTTGTCCCAGTAGTCGTGTTCGCCAAGGAACATGCCCTGGTCCGAAGTGTAGATCACGACCGTGTCGTCGAGCGCCTCCTGCCCTTCCAGTTCCGCCAGCAGCGCACCGACGCTGTCGTCGATCCCGGCGACGGTCCACAGGTAGTCTTTCAGATACTTCTGATAGGCGGCGATGCCTTTCTCCTCGAAGGTCAGGTTCTCCGTGCCGGTCAGCGGGCCGGTGACGTAGTCCGGGCTGCAGAACATCTCGTAGAGGTTGCGCACCTTGCTGCGCGGCGTCACAGATGCCCCGAGATTGCGGGAGGCGACGGAACGGTGGCTCCTATCTTCGAATAGGGTGTCAGGCGCCGGGATGTCGATGCCGCAAAAGAGGTGCTCGTGGCGCTCGGGATATTCCCACAGGTCGTGGGGCGCCTTGTGATGACACATGAGGAAGAAGGGCCGCGTCCGATCTCGGGCACGCAGCCAGTCGAGCGCCATCCCCGTGATGATGTCGGTCACATACCCCCTGTAGTTCACTGCACCGCGGTCCTTCTCGACGAAGTCCGGATCGCGGTAAGTGCCCTGGCCCCCATGCTTCGAGAGGTACTTGTATTCGTCAAACCCCACTGGCTCACAATGCAGGTGCCACTTGCCGAACAGAGCGGTGTCGTACCCCGCCTCCTGCAGCACGGCGGCCACGTTGGGTGAGCCCTCGGGCCGCCACGCATCATCCAGCGTCCGCACCCCGTTGATGTGGCCGTACTGCCCCGTCATGAGGCTGGCTCGGGCTGGCGTGCAGATGGCATTGGTCGAGAAGAAGTTACTGAGGCAGGTGCCTTCGTTGGCGATCCTATCGATGTTGGGGGTCTGGAATACCGCTGCCAGTCGCGAGCCGTAGCAGCTGATCGCGTTCGCGGCGTGATCGTCGGACATGATGTAGAGGATATTTGGCTTACTCATGGACGCTGCACCTCTGAAGTGATCTATCGGCTGCGACAGACAGAGCATCGCTTCTTCGGAGGCTGTGAGCCAACCTCCTCGGCAGCGGCGACGGGGCGCCCCCGCCGGTGGAGTCCCCAACTCAGAAGGATTCGTCAGTTATTCAGAAGGATTGCGGCTTCCCATTAGCAAACTATTGAGCTAGTCTGCAAGATGTGGGAAGTAGCGGTTAGCCGGCGGGATAGGCTGAGCAGGGAGAGCGTCGCGCCCGCAGGCGGTGTTAGCCCATCGCCAGAGTGTGTTGATTGCCTCTGGATCTCTCGGCGGGAGAGGCTGTTACGGACGCTCGACCAACAGGGCGCGGTCACGTATCTCTGAGTCCGCGATGTGTGCTCTGGCGCCGGAAGGGAGGTCAGACGAGCCGGAAGTGGGTGAGATGCGTCGTGCGGCATGGTCCCACTTGAGTCTCGCGTTGACTGTGTGAGCTGTAGACTCTCAGTTGTGAGTATGGGGTAGTCATAGATCAAAGGAGGTGTCCCTGATGGGAACTCGAAGGCGTGGTTTCACCCTGATTGAGCTGCTAGTCGTGATCGCGATCATCGGGATTCTGGCAGCGATGGTGTTTCCGGTCTTTGCTAGGGCGCGCGAATCCGCGCGCAAGGCGGTGTGTCTCTCCAATGTGAAGAACATCGCCCTGGCCATTCAGATGTACCTGGCGGACAATAACGATACGCTCCCACCCACAGAGAGCAGGCGCGAGGTCCAGGAGTTCTTCGATATGTTGGGGCCCGCCAATTGGCCGGATGACTTTGAGCCTGGGGACCCGTGCACAGAGATGCCCTCGGTCGCCAACCCCTATCTCACCTGGGTGGTGTGCCTGGATGAGTACGTCAAGAACCGCGATGTCTGGCGCTGCCCCAGCGCCAAGATGGAGGCCATTCCTGGCCTAATCTATGGTTCCCCGGACTGGTTCAGCCAGTTGTATGTGAATGCTCCTTTGTTCCCTGAAACGCTCTGCGTGATCAACTCTTTCCCGAGCGGATGGGGCGGCACCATCACGGACACGTTCGCACAGCTGAGCGGGTTGGGCGAACAGACCGGCTACAGCGGCTTCTATTCTCCCGGGATATTCGTTCAGAGCATTACCGTCAACGAAAGCAACAGCAGGGGGCTGAAGCTCGTCGAGGTAGAGGACCCCGTCAGGTACATCATTGTCGGGGACAGTTCCCCCGAGTCGGCCACCATGAACGCCAGCAACGTCGCCTATCCGGATATCTGTTGCCTGGGGTGCGCCTACTGTGACGTTATCTGGGATGACCGCATGTGGGACTGGTCTGACTGTGCGGAGGATCTTGGTCCGGGATGTGAGCCCATCTATGCCTATCCGGCAATGCTCACGGACCCGAACCTGCGCAGGCCTTACACCCGTCACCTTGGAGGAGTGAACCTGGGGTTCCTCGACGGCCATGCCGCCTGGTGGAACTCGGAGGCGCTTCTCGCGGAGGTCGCCTCAGAGGCCGCAGAGGGAGCTGAGTTTCCGCTGGGAATCGGCGCCGTTTGGCCGAACTCCGCGTGCATCGTTGAGGAGACCGGGCAGCAGTGGCCTACCCTATATTGACTTCCGGCAGCAACTGGTAGGCTGATCGGACTGTCTTAGCAGAGCAGGTCTATGACGTGGTGCTGAGGGCGGAGCGCCGGACACGGCGCTCCGCCCCTGCTAGGCTTTGCGCCAGTGGCAGCCTCTCGGTAGGGATCCTATGGGCGCAACGCACATCACAACCGGAGCTGACGGGGATGACCAGCGGCCGGTCGGAGCGCCCGCCGGGCCTGGCGGCGTCACCTGGCGCGCCGTTGTGATCTCGCTCGCGATCATCCTCCTGAGCATTCCCGCCATATTCTACGGCGAGGTGGTTTGGCCAAAGCTGGTGGCCTGGGGTTGGTTAGGCGCTGGGTGGTCGAGCGGCACGCCGGCAAGCTGGCCGCTGGCGGTCTTGTTCCTGTTGGGCGCGGCCGGCAGCCTCCCGGTGTTGCGCCGATTCGCCCTGAGGCGGCGCGAGCTGCTGACGGTGTACGCTGTGGTGCTCGTGGCGACGCCAGTGCTGGGCGCGGGCGTCCTGTTCTTCGTGCTCTCGACGGTGGTCGCCTACTACTACTACGCCCACACGCTCACGAACTGGGCGGTATTCCTGCCACTCATCCCTACCTGGTTCGGCCCGTCGTCTCAGTCGGCTGTTGAGTGGTACTTCGCGGGCAGAGCCGCAGTTCCCTGGCGGGAGTGGGCGCCCTCGCTGGCTGCCTGGTCTTCTTTCATCATCTGCCTGTTCACCGCCAGGGCCTGTCTGCTGGCGCTCGTGCAGAAGCAGTGGATCAGGAGAGAGCGGCTGACCGTGCCGCTCGCCGAGATACCGCTGGAGATGGTCGAGGAGTCCAGCCGAGCCGGAACGGGCCGGCTTCCCCGACACGCGTTGTTCTGGCTCGGGCTCATCGTCGCAGGCTTTCTGGGATTCCAGAGCGAGCTGTCCATCCGGCTGCCGTCGGTGCCGTCGCTGCCAATGTCGGTGGTCATCATGCAAAGACAGGTGGTCGGGCCCCTGTCGGTCCTCGGCCACTTCGAGCTGCCCCTGAGGCCGTGGCTCCTGGCGCTCGCCTATCTGATGCCGACGCAACTGTCTTTCTCGGTCTGGTTCTTCTGGCTGGCCAAAACAGCCATGGCGATGCTGGCGATCATCTTCGGGGCTGAACCCTACCCGGTGGACGAGTGGTGGAGGCACGAGTTCCCGGCCCCGTTCGACCAGTCGACCGGGGCGCTGCTCGTGCTGTCTGTCTGGCTTCTGTGGCGCGCGCGCAGTCACCTGGCACGCGCCGTCCGCATCGCCTTCTCGCGGCGGCCAAGTGGAAGCGATGCAGATGAGCCCATCTCCTATCGGTGGGCCTTCGCCGGCTTGCTCGTGTGCTCCGTCTGGATGGCCGCATTCCTGGTGCTGGCCGGATGTCGGCCCATCTTCAGTTTGCTCTATGTCGCACTGCTCGTGGGGATCGCTTTCTCCTACACGCGGATCTGCGCCGAGACCGCCTTTGACCCGACCATCTGGTTTCTCCACGGGGTCGTGCCGATGGTAACGGGCACTCGAGGGCTTCGGCCGCGGGAGATCATAGCTCTCAAGACGACGGGGGGCTGGGCCCACAGTCCCTTTCCCAGGCAGGTCATCAGCGCCTGCAGCATGAACACTCTGACGTCGTTCAAAATCGGCGATGCGGCCGGGGTGCCTCTGCGGCGCCTTACTCGCCTGCTGTTCCTCGGCTTCTTGATCGCTCTCGGGGCCGGTATGGCGTACGCGCTGCACGCGCTCTACCGCATCGGTTTCAACTCGACGTTGGTGGGGATCACGGACTTGTTCCCCGGCTGGCACTTCATAATGGCGGGGAATGAGATCTTCGACAGCCTGACGAATCCAGAAGACCCCGAGTGGTACGGCGTGCTGTGGTGGGGAGTGGGCGCCCTGATCTTCGTGTTCATCGCCGTAATGCGCCTGCAGTTCTTCTGGTGGCCGTTCCACCCAGTAGGCTATGTGCTCGGCCTCGGCCTCATGGCAGGCGAAGGCATCGGCGGACTGCCCTTCGTCGTCGCCTGGCTTGCCAAGGTACTGGTACTGAGGTACGGCGGCCTGCGGCTGTATCGGCGGACCCTGCCGATCGCCATCGGCATCATCGTCGGTGACGTGCTGAATCGCACGCTCTGGGACATCATCTCTCTGGTGACCCGTGGGCAAATCTAGCGATCCAGCTTCTGTCCGGTTGACAGGAGAGATGTTTAGATATCGAATCGCTGCATCAACCAAGAGGAGGTCGTTGTAATGACTGATCGCTCCACGACGAAGCGTGGCAGCCAGAACGAGGCCGTGGGCGCCGCGCCCTATGAACCGACGTGGGAGTCCCTGAGGTGCCACCCAACACCACGGTGGCTTCGCCACGACAAGTTCGGCATCTACACTCACTGGGGTATCTACTCCGTGCCGGCCTTCGGCGGCAATGCCACCTGGTATAGCCACCAGCTGTACATGGACCCAGACTCCGAGGCACGCAAGCACCACGAGAAGACCTACGGTCCGCTCGACAAGTTCGGCTACAAGGATTACATCCCCATGTTCACCGCGGAGAAGTTCGACGCGGACGAGTGGGCGGAGCTGTTCCAGAGGGCCGGCGCCCGCTTCGCCGGGCCGGTGGCCGAACACCACGATGGCTTCGCCATGTGGGACACGAAGTGGTCGGAATGGAACTCCGCCAACATGGGCCCGAAGCGGGATATCGTCGGAGAGCTCGCGAAGGCGATCAAGGCGCGCGGCATGAGGTTCGTCACCGCCCTGCATCACGCGGAGGCCTGGTTCTTCTTCCCCGTCTGGGATAAGCGCTACGACTGCTCCGATCCCAGGTACTCAGGGCTCTACGGCATGATCCACGAGCGCGGAGCGAAGCAGTCGAAGGCGTTCCTAGAGCAGTGGTATGGGAAGACCATCGAGGTCGTCGACAAGTACGATCCGGACCTGATGTGGTTCGACTATGGCCTGTGCAGCATTCACGAGGACTATGTCAAGGAATATCTCGCCTATTACTACAACAGGGCGGCAGCCAACGGTAAGGAAGTGGTGGTGACCTACAAGCACCATGACGTTGTGCCGGGCGCCGGCCTGCTCGACTATGAGCTGGGTCAAGCGCGCGACCTGACATGGCACGAGTGGATCACGGACTCCACCGTCGATGACCAGGGAGCATGGGGCTATGTCAAGACGGCCGGCTACAGGAGCGCGGACTGGCTGGTGGACAACCTGGTGGACCGCGTCAGCAAGAACGGCTACCTCCTGCTCAACGTCGGACCAAAGGCCGACGGGACCATTCCCGAGGAGGCGAAGAAAGGGCTTCTGGGCGTAGGCGAATGGCTCCAGGTCAACGGAGAGGCCATCTACGGCGCCTCCCCCTGGGTCATGTCAGGAGAGGGTCCTACCAGGCTGGAGAGGGACGCGATGGGCTCGGGCTTCAACGAAGATGATAGGCCCTACACCTCCCAGGATATCCGGTTCACCGTGAAGGGCGACGCGCTCTACGCCACGGTCCTCGACTGGCCTGGGGAGGAGCTGGTCATGACCACCTTCAGGGCCCCCAAAGAGGGGACGGCTGACGTGGGCGTTCGGCACGATGATGACCCGTACTACCAGCTCTATGAGTCCGAGATCGTATCCGTCACGATGCTCGGGGATGACAAGCCGCTCAAATGGAAGCTGGAGAAGCAGGGCCTGGTCGTTCGTATGCCGGAGAAGAAGCCCTGCGAGCACGCCTTCGTCGTGAAGATCGTGCGGAAGAAGCCGCACTGATCGTGCACAGGAACGGGGCGGAGACAGGCGACGCGCTCGGGTGCGAGCGCCGGAGCGACTGCCTATCTCCGCCCCGTTCGTCTCTTGGAGAGAAGCTATAGGAGGCACAGTGATGGACCTGATGCTCAAGGGCAAAGTAGCCGTGATCACGGGCGGCAGTGTCGGCATAGGCCTGGCTGTCGCTGAGGCACTCGCCGCCGAGGGAGTTGATCTCGCTCTGTGTGCCAGGAACGAGGAGCGACTGTCCGCGGCCGGAGAGGGCATCCGGGAAGCACACGGCGTTCGTGTCCTGACCGTCCCGACCGATGTGACAAGCTCAGCCGACATCGCGGCGCTCTCACAGCAGATTGAAAAGGAGTTCGGTGGCGCGGACATCCTGATCAACAACGCCGGCACCGGCAGCGAAGAGAAGATCATGGACGCCCTCGACGACAAATGGCAGTACTACTGGGACCTCCACGTGATGGCGGCGGTCCGCATGTCCAGGGCGATTGTGCCGCTGATGCGGAAACGCGGGGGCGGTGCGATCCTCAACAACGCCTCCATCTGCGCGAAGCAGCCGCTCGGGTATGAGCCGATATACAACACGACCAAAGCAGCGCTGGTGATGTTCTCGAAGTGCCTCGCCAACGAGCTGGTCGGCGAGAATATCCGGGTGAACACCATCAACCCAGGCCTCGTCCTGACTCCGGACTGGTGGAAGACCGCAGGCATCCTGAGCGAGAAAGAGGGAATCACCGCAGAGGAGTATCTCGACCGCATCGCCAAGGAGAACGCCCCCATCGGGCGGTTCGCCTCGCCGGAGGAAGTGGCGAACTTCTTCGTGTTCCTGTGCTCGCCTGTGGCCAGCTACTGCGTGGGGTCGACGTACTACGTCGATGGAGGCTGGCTCAGGGTCGTAGACTGAGCCCAGGGCGCAGATCGTCGGCGGCTATGCCCTCCAATAGCCCTATCCGGGGATCCTTGTCGGTGTTCCTATAAGACGCCATGTTGCGTGTGTCAGGTGCGAATGGCACACGTGTCAGAGCCGCCAGAACGTCAATGCAGTATTCTCGGGGGGAGACCATTGGGCCGCCCGGCGACTTCTGAAGGACGACGGATCTGAGTGCCGCGCTCAGGCTGGCCCTCTATATCAGGATATAGCAGGCCACAGATGCGCCGTTCTGTGCCCGCAAACTGGTGTTCTCGGGAGGTGGCCGGTAGCGAGTGGGGGACAGTGACACATGGCAACGCCGTGTTGGGTCCTGACAGGATTCGGCTCAGATCTGACATGATGTGGAGCGTGTCTGTCGGCTACGTTCCAGAGCGGCGATCGTGGTCACGTCATTTCTGTGCCTCGCCAGGACTCATGCGAAGAGATTCGAGCCGAGCCCCACGGTCGGCCGCTATGGCAAGCTGGTGTGCTAATGCTGGCAAACTTGACAAGGGGGCCATTCGAGGCCGTTCGACAGGCGCGGCCGCCACTCGGCCGCTACCGGGCCGCTGCCAAACTGCTACTTCAGACAGGGCCGGGCCGCTACCGATCCGCCACCAGACCGCTACCGAACCGCTACCCCAATCAGCGTCGCCTCTACCATGCATCGCGGGTCCCGCGGACCCATTTTTTCCAGCAATCATGCGGGGAAATGGCCCCTGGCTCAGGACGGCCTCCCAGCTAGAGATGCGCGAAGGTGCCGCACAACCCCCTGGATTCCGCTACTGAACCGCTACCGTTCCGCTACCCCTGGATCGACAACTCGGCTTACAGGCCCACTCCACTCTCTCTGTTACCACCAGAGCGAGAGCCGACAAAGCCCGATGCTTGCTGGGTTTTCCGGCTCTCCGCATCTCGCGCCCTGAAGCGTTGCGCGCCTCCTGCAACCGCTCATCGGCACTCCTCTCTGCGGCCCCCGCGAGGTGCGGAAAGCCCCGGCATTTGCTGCATTTTCCGGCTCTCCCGCCTTGTCTGCCAATGGCGACATAACAAGGATTCCGCGCCCACAGATTCCTCTCGACTTTGTGGCGCCTTCAAGGGATGTATGTGACACGAGATCCAGCCCAAGGAGGTGCTGACATGAGCGAGACGGCAGCTGTAGCAGAGCAGGAGCTCAGCTACGACGAGGCGGTGGCGGAATTCCTGGACTACGTGAAGGAGTACCGGAGCTTCTCGCAGTGGACGGTCAGGGCCTATGGGACGGACCTGAGGATGCTGCACGAGTTCCTGGAGAGGAAGCTGGGGCGCCTGCCCCGGCCCACCGGGATCACCCGGGAGCTGGTGGTGCAGTTCGGGGTGAGCCTGAGAGGGGCAGCGCCGCTGACGCTGCGCCGCAAGTACGCGTGCATCTCCTCCTTCTTCGGGTTCCTGCAGGACATGGGGTATGCCCATGGCAAGCCGGCCAGGCGACTCCCGCTGCCCCGAGTGTCCCAGCCGGTGCCGGTGTACCTGACCGAGGAGATGGCGCAGAAGCTCATCGCCGCGGCAGACAGTCCATGGACCAAGGCCATGGTGGTATTGCTGCTGTCCACCGGCATCCGCCGCTCAGAGGCCGTCGGGATCACCCTCGACGACCTCGACCTGGAGAAGCGTCAGCTGCTCATCCGGGGCAAGGGGGACAAGCAGCGAGTGGTGCCACTGACCGAGCAGGCGGTGGAGGCGATCCAGGCCTACCTACCCCATCGCACCAAGACCGAGAGCCGGCACCTCTTCGTGAGCGCTTGGAAAGGCCGCCCCATCCACGGCCGGTGCATCAACCGCATGCTGAAGATCGTGGTGGGCAAGGCCGGCCTCGCCGGCCAGGGCATCACCCCGCATAAGCTGCGGCACACCTTCGCCACCCACCTCATCCGCAATGGCGTGGATGTGCGCACCGTCCAGGAGTTGCTGGGGCACGCGGATATCCAGACCACCGCCCGCTACCTGCATTCGGATACGCGCACAAAGCAGTCGGCGGTGGGGAAGCTGAACGGGCTGCTGACGGGCCCCGATCGGCCCGCACCTGGAGTGGTCGATGCCGGCGGGGACACGGGAGGCAGTTCGGTGGAGGGTGGTAATGGCACCGCATGACGGCGGACATCGATGCACAGCCTGGACACGCGATCAGGGCCCGGCGTGCGCCGGGCCCTGATCGCCTGATTGAGCTGCTGGTTACGCCAAGTCATATACCACGCTCTGGCCGTCTCTTGCCCTGCCCCTACGTCCTTCCAGGCGGCCCCTGCGATCTCGGAGTCCGTCAGTGGGCCGATATCTGCACATACAGGTCCAAAGGGGGGGATCTCGCAGGGCCCTGCCACCCACAGGGACCTATGACGAAGCAGGCTCCTGATCGGTTCGGCCCTGTGCCGCCAGACAATCCCTGCTCTAGCAGAGGGCAGGGAACGCCGCTCTCCGAGGCGAACCATCTATAGGGTCCCACGCGGACATCCTGCCACACTGAGATTCCCTCTGCACGCTCCTGCGCCGCCTCGGGACCAACCAGCATCTGCGAATGATCCCTGTCTCGCGTAGCTCGCCGAGACGAGCGCGAAAGGTGCAGTCGTAATAGCGAGGGGTTGGTGTTGTGCAGGACACCGCTGAGGAACTGCTGGGACGGCTAGTCACACTCCCCGGTCACTTTGAGGGTGAGGTGAAGGTGGAAGCTGCCCGCGAACTGACCGGTGGCTATGAACTCCGCGTCCGCCTCACATCCGGACACCTCGAAGAAACAGTTATCTCGGCCTCCGAGCTACAGGAACTGATTGCCGGGCTCGGCGAAGGCCCTGCCAGCTAGGCGCCCGCTGATCCTGAGCTCGTTCGCCTTCTGGTCGAGTCGGCCCGCATTCGCCTAGCATACGCCTACGACCGGCAGTTCGCCGTGAGTCTATCCGGTATCCGTACCCTTCCCCATCAGATCGAAGCCGTCTACATGAAGATGCTCCCGCAGCCTCGCCTACGGTTTCTGCTAGCCGACGATCCGGGAGCTGGCAAGACTATCATGGCGGGCCTGCTCCTCAAGGAGATGAAGCTGAGGGGTGCCGTCGAGCGTGTGCTCATCCTGGTGCCAGCCCCGCTCACCATCCAGTGGCAGGACGAACTCCAGCGCTTCTTCGGCGAGGAGTTCGTGATAATCACCTCGGCAGTTGATCAGGCCCAGCTCGTAAACCCGTGGCAGCGGGCGTCACAGGTCATCGCTTCACTCGACTACGCCAAACAGGATGATGTCCGTGAGCGCGTCTGGCAGCAGCGTTGGGATCTGGTGGTCATTGACGAAGCACACAAGTGCTCAGCGTACACGAGAAGCCGGGCCAATCGATCGGCCGAAGCAAAGAAAACAAAACGCTACCAGCTCGCTGAGAAGCTCACGAACGACGCCGACCACGTGTTGTTGCTGACAGCCACTCCACACCACGGCGATGACGACCGATTCGGGCACTTCGTCCGGCTGATCGACCCCGATCTGTTCCCCGAGCCCCATCACCTGGGCGACCATGCCCGAGGCATCAGGCACGAGATCCTGCAGCTTGGGCCGGATTGTCCCTGGGCGCTACGCCGGCTCAAAGAGGACATGCGTGACCTGAACGGCAGGCGGATTTTCCCCGACCGACACGTGCATACCGTGACCTTCGAGCTCAACGCTGATGAGTTCGCGCTCTACAAGGCCGTCACCAATTACATAAACCTCTATCTGCCCCAGGCCGCGGGCAGACGCAAGCACAGTGTTGCACTGACTCGCACCGTTCTGCAGCGCCGTCTCGCTAGCTCTACCGAGGCGATCTACGAATCCATGAAACGGCGCCGCCGCAAGCAGAAGGACCTCTTGGAGGAGCTCGAGTCCTTACCCCCAGCGCAACGGGCACGTAGGCTGGAGGCCCTGCGCGGGCGCCTGACAGACGCTGAGCTTGAGGACGACGACCTTGACGATGCTGAACGCGACCGTCTGATCGACGAATTCACAGCCGCCGAGGAGATCGATCGGCTGCGGGATGAAATCGGCGCCCTCGAAGACCTGGTACACCAAGCCCAGCACGTACGTGACCAGGCGAACGACAGTAAGCTGGCTGCGCTCCAGGAGTGTCTGTCGCAGTCGGAGTTCGAGGAACTGAGCGATGGCCGCGGCAAGCTCCTCCTGTTCACTGAGCACCGGGACACACTCCGACACGTGCGGGAACACCTGGAGCGGTGGGGTTACTCCACATGCGAGATCCACGGCGGGATGAACCCGCATGAACGCAAGCGGGCCCAGGAGGACTTCCGCACGCGCGCCCAGGTGTGCGTAGCGACCGAAGCGGCAGGCGAAGGCATCAACCTCCAGTTCTGCCACCTGATGATCAACTACGACCTGCCGTGGAACCCGACGCGGCTGGAACAGCGCCTCGGCCGCATCCATCGCATTGGCCAAGAGCGGGACTGTTACGCCTTCAACTTCGTGTCCAGCCGATCCCAGGACGGCCAGCCGGTGATTGAGGGCCGCATCCTCCAGCGCCTGCTTGAGAAGCTCGACCAGATGCGCGAGGCCCTCGGACACGAGCGCGTTTTCGACGTGATCGGCGAAGTGCTTTCGCTCAACGAGATCAACCTGTCGGAGATGCTGCGCGATGCTGCCTATGAGCCCGGTCGGCTCGACGACTACCTCGACCAGATAGATAACATCGATCCCGACAAGTTGCGCCAGTACGAGGAAGCCACGGGCATTGCCCTCGCCCGATCGCACGTCAACCTCGGATCCTTCGAGCGGGCCAACCTGGAGGCGGAAGAGCACCGTCTCATGCCGGAATACGTTGCCCGGCACTTCCTGGCAACCGCCGATCTGATCGGCCTGCGTGTTGAACAGCGAGCGGACGGCTTGTGGCGGGTCGAGCGTGTACCACAAGACCTGCGCTCTGACCGCCTTGAATCGGCGCGGCGCGCCAAGCCGGAGAGCTCGTACAGGAAGATCACATTCAACAAGACCGATCTGGAGCAGGACCGACACGTCGATGCCGCGCTGCTCGGTCCGGGACACCCTCTCTATGCCGTCGTTGACGAGAAGGCCGACGAGCGACTCAGCACAGTCAGGGGGCGGACAGCGGTGTTCGCGGACCCAGCCACCACGTCGCCCTACTGCCTCCACTTTCTGCTAATGGAGATTCGGGGCAACAGCAGGCGCGCAAGACTACCCGTCGCCCCTTGACAAATGCTATTGCAGCTGGCGGAGATCGTGTGGGTCACCCTGACGCGCAACGAACCCTGGTCAGAGGAGATCGCCCTGCGCGGCATCGCCAAATTAGAGCGCATGACACAAATAGACCAAGGGGAGCGACGCCTCACTAGAGATGCCGCGGGTCAAACGCCGGTGGCGCGACCCATCAAGGCGGCTTCGAGGTCAAGCGCTCCCCGCCCTGATTCTACCAAATCACCGGGGGCCAGTCAGGCACCAAACCACAGACTTGGCCCCTCAGGACGACTCGTCGCCCCTTGACAAATGCTATTGCATCTCCTTATGGGCACAGACCGAACGTTCTCTGTGTCGCTCTCACGGTTGCCCTACGACGAGCAGCGGTTCCACGGCGAAATAACCACCACGCGCGGTCTTGTCTCAGTTTCGCTGACACTGTACACAGACTGTGTCGGGGATGCTGATCACACGATCCTTTGCATTGCTATCGCAGGTGGCTGCCTACTGCTCCACGTTAGCTCTTTCCTTCATCCTCTGCCATGCTCATCTCGCCGATGATCTCGACCGCCCACTTCGCGGCGTTCGCCACGACCGCAGTACACTTGTCGGTGTGAGCGCCAGCAGCCTCGAAAGCCTCTCGCTCGGCCGCCTCCCGCAGGTCATAGCCTCGTCCCATCAGCTTAGTGTGGATCTGATGGCAGGTAATGGTGCCATAGTGCTGCAGGTAGCGCTCGCGCAGCCGCTGTGCCATCTCGAAGGCGCGGTACTTGCTCTCCCTATCGCCATTGAAGTGCTCGCGGCGCCTCGGGTGGGTCAGTCCGAAGGCCAGCGCGCCGCCGATAAGCGCGCTGCAGGTGGCGTTCTCTCCACACAGTCCGATGCCAGCGGAAAGAGGTGTGGCTGCATTGAAGACGGATGGCTCGAACCGGTCCAACGCGTCCAGCACCGCCGCCAGTGCAGACTGTCCGCATCCATGGTAGATCTTTTCATACTCGAATCCCAGGTCATAGGCGCGCTGCGCCGCCGCGGCCCACTGCTCCTCTACGCGCATTCGCGTGTAGGTAGCGGCGATGTCACGTGCCAGCGATCCCTCGGCCTCGGTCAGGCCGCAGATCTCGCTGATGGCGCCACCAATGCCGGATTCCGCCATTTGCTGCTGCACCGCCTTCGCACCGGCGTCCTCCGGCGCAGCGTAGAGCAGCCCCGCCACTATCGCCTTCACCAGATTGGGCGTCGGCAGACCGTGCTTGCGGGCAAGCAGCGCTCCACCCACCAGACGGTCGCCGCGGGCGAGCTTCCGCTTTGGATCGCCGGCCAGCCGCGCCACGGTGTCTCCTAGCAGCGGGTTGGAGGTCTGAGCAACTACGTTCCCGTTCCACATCGCCATGTCTTCGTAGGAGAAACCGTACTCGGACTGCAGCGCCGCGCTGGATTCCTCCAGCGCTCCCTTTGCCACCTCGAGGACGTTGGCGTCGCCGATACATTCGGTGCTCAGGACATGGCCCTTGCGAGCGCCGAGATAGGCCAGCGCCGCCTGGAACAGGTTGTAGGTGAGAAGCTTCCGCGCTTCCTCGGCCCGCATATCCTCCACCGGGCATACGCCCGGCACTTGGGGTACTTCCCCGCGGAACCCCTGCTTGTCCACATATAGGTAAGGATAGCCGTTGTTATAGACCAGCAGCGGGTCCCCCTGGCGCATCTCCTCCGGCGCATCGACCCCCATGCGGATGACTAGGCACTGAACGATGCCGGTGTAAGCCATCACCTCATCCCGCACTTCAGGCCCCAGCACCTCACCCAGTTGCTCCCGGAACTGCGCGTCGGCGTGAGCAAGGTTAGCGCAAAGCAGAATGTCGAAGGGCTTGTCCGGATGCGCCCTGTGTTTGGCTGTGACTGCCGGTGCGAGCTGTTGGGCAACGGCGGCGAAATCTCCGGGGAAGACAGAGATCGCCAGCAGATCGGCCGCCACCACCGCACCCTCCACCTCTGCTTGCTGGGAGGTGTGCAGGGCGGTATAGCCGTCGATAGTTACACGCCGTATATCATCTGGGCCGGGGGCTCGTACGACGGTATACCGGCCGGCCTTGTTCAACTGTTCAATGAGGGTCTCCACCTTGTCAATGAACACAAGAGCATAACCTGCCGTGTGAAACAGATCGGCGACGAACCCGCGGCCGATCTTGCCCGCGCCAAATACGACTATGGATGGATTGCTCATGGACACTCTTTCGGTGCTACTGATCCTGCGGCAAGAGATTCGCCGAGAGGGGCGGTGCAGCCTTCTGAGGCATCGTGGGCAAAGAACGTAAGGCACTACGAGAACGGCGACACATCATTGGCCGCAGATGAACGCGGATAGCGGCGGGATCGAAGACAGGAGCGAAGACGGGGTTCTCCCTAGGGGAGCCTTACACGGCGGCGCGCCGATGGAAGTGGAGGGCGCGGGGGCGGGCAATGTCATCCTGACCCCCCTTCGCTCTCTGGGCTCCGGCGGGCAATTCGCGGACCACAAGAGGAATCCCGAGCCTGCGAGGTCCTGAGCGAGCAAAGCGAGTCGAAGGAGTTGCCGCGCCGTTGTCGCAACAAGCATCCCCGCAGCTTAGTCGCAGTGCTTGCTGCGTCTCGTCTGACTCTAACTGATCTGCAGTGCTCCCACCGCCGACAGGAGGTCGGCACGCAGAGCAGCAACGACAACCGCAAAGACACGGGGGTACAGTCTACCGCGCCGTGGCGTTGCGGCGTGAGGAAGGCTCCTCTGCGGGCTACAGTCCGGTTTCCTCTGCCGACGCTCTCCCCACTTCTCTATTCTGTCATTGGCACATAGTGCCAGCGAAGCCAAAATAGTCATATGCGTTCATCTGCGGCACAAATGCCTTTTGCCATTGCCGCTATCCTCGTCCGTCTGCAGCTTCCACCAAGGGACTCCACCTGTCCAGGATGAATATATTCTTGATGCGAGAGCGCGGAGGGCCAAGTATGGCCGGCAGCCTTCCTGGGATCGTGGTAGCGGGGCATGTGTGCCTGGATATGATACCGACGTTCCGGAGCGGAGTCTCCGGCAGCGTCGTGCCTGCGCTGGAGGATATCCTCGTCCCGGGCAAGCTGACCGATGTGGGACCACTCACCACCGCCACGGGCGGAGCGGTTTCCAACACGGGGCTGGCACTCTACCGGCTGGGCTTCCCGGTCAGCCTGATGGGCAAAGTGGGCGACGACACCGTCGGTCACGCCATCCTCGACATCCTGCGCGGCTATGATCAGGCGCTCGCTGACGGTATGATCGTCACTACCGAGAGCCACAGTTCCTACACCGTTGTCATCAACGTCCCCGGCATCGACAGGATCTTCCTGCATTCCCCGGGCGCAAACGATACCTTCGGCGCCGATGATATCGACTACACCGAACTCGACGGCGCCAAGCTTTTCCATTTCGGCTATCCGCCGGTGATGAGGCGGATGTTCGTCGATGGCGGAGAGGAGCTCGCCGCCCTGTTGGGCCGGGTGAAAGCGCGCGGTCTGACTACCTCACTCGACATGGCGCGACCTGACCCAACATCCGATGCGGGCAAGGCTCCCTGGCGGCAGATACTGGCGAAGGCCCTTCCCCAGCTCGACCTGTTCCTGCCCAGCTTCGACGAGGTCCTCTACATGCTGGACCGCCAGCGCTTCGACGATATGGTCGACGGTGGCGGTGACCTGAACATGCAGGCAGATGCCGAATTGGTGCGAGAGATAGCAGAGGAATTGATAGAAATGGGCGTGGCTGTCGTCGGGCTCAAGCTAGGAAACCAGGGGCTATATATGAAGGCAGCGGCTGATCCGCAGCGCATCGCCGCCGCTGGCGCCTGTGCGCCGAAGGACGCCGCCACCTGGGCAGGTAGAGAGATGCTGGCGCCCTGCTTCCGGACCCGGGTCGTGGGTACCACCGGCTCGGGTGACTGCACCATCGCCGGATTCCTGGGCGCGTTCCTGAGAGAGCTGTCTCCGCAGGAGGTTATGACTGCCGCGGTCGCAGTCGGCGCCTGCTGTGTCGAAGCGGCCGACGCCACCAGCAGCATTCCCGAGTGGAAGACGGTGGAGCAGCGGATAGCCGGCGACTGGCAGCGCCTTGACACCGTCGCCCTGCCTGGCTGGCGCTGGGATGAAGCGGGGATGGTGTTCCGGCCAGGCGGCGAGAAGTAACCCCGTGTAGTGGTTATCCGGCGCTGAAACCGCCCTCAGCCGGCGCTCCGCACACGCGAGCCGTTCCGTCATGAACTGCACGGTATCTCGGAGGGTGACGTTCTCCGCCATCACCTCCACGCTGTCCCCGGACGCGCACGCGGCCTGCTCCAGACCAAGCCGCCGCCTCCGCCCCGCCCAGCGGGCACTGAGAAGCACTGCCTTCACCAGCAGGCAAACAGAAGTCCCTGCTGCTTCCACGCGGGCTCATCCTCCACCGAAATGGAGTGCCCACGGTACACCAGAGGATGCCCTCAGAGCAAGGCTAGAGCGGTTCCAGGGCGAAATAACCGCCACAAAAGGATGCATCTAGCAGTGAAGACCAACGACCAAATGGCACTCATGAGCGGCAGGATACCATCCACTCACAAGGGAACGAAATGCCCCAGGAGTGCCCGGACAGGATTTCTGGGGAGCACACCTGATCCGAGTCTCACTCCTTAGTGCATCTCCGCCTCACACGTGCCGATTCCGTGGCGGTAGAAGCTGAAGCGGACGTTGGGGTGCAGGGCCAGCAGCGACATCGGGACCGCGGCGTCCGCGATCTTCTTTGCGATCATGAGCGCGGTGAGTCGCATCCCAAAGGGATTGTCGTGAGCCCCCGGCTGCCAGATCGACACCCGCTCCGCCTTCCAGGTCTCCCGTGGCCCCACCGTCAGCGCCTGGGTGGGCACCTCCGATACCTTCCCGCATCCGGAGGCGCGAGCATTCTGGATGACGGTCATGGGGTGTAGGTCCACCACCCGCGCCCCGAGCTTCAGATACTCCTCCGGCGGCGGCGGGTCGTCCGCGTAGGGCTCCTCTCGCTTCGGCGGATCGTTGAAGGCCCAGTGCTTCACGTCCCCCTGGCCCCCCTGCATAGCGAGACACTTCACGTCATCGAAGGTCTGGCTGTAGGCGTCCAGCGTCTCGACCTTGGGGAAGTGCAAGTTGGCCTCAGGCATACGAAGCTCCGGCCGGATGCGGTCGAAGCACAGCTCTCGGTCCGCTCGCTCAAAGCACAGCGGGTGGTCCGCCGGGACTTCCCGGCCGTTGACGTACCACTCGTCCATGCCCCAGAAGTGCGCGTGCCGCAGGTCCAGCTCCAGCTCGTTGACGAGCTGTGCCACCAACGGCAGCTGCTCCGTGGGGCCAATGGGGCCGCAGATGCCGGTGGGCAGATCCGCGCTGGCCTGCTGCCAGGCTTCGATGTACTCCAACGCCTCCGCCAGATAGAAGCTCTCCAGCGTATCGTAGAAACGCACCTGGAAGCCCGGGCGGGAGAGCCCCAATAGGTCCTCCGGCGTCAGATTCGCGGCGTCCTCAGTCAGCTCCTTGTCCAGCGTCGTGTAGTCCCACCACTCCGGCGCCACCACGCTCAGCCGCCGTGCCATGGTCCTTCCTCCTCGCCTTGCTAGGATAGTGAATCGTCGAGCCGCCGACGATAGTCCTTGTTGACCAGCACTCGCTCCCCCAACGCCTCCGCCAGCGGATCGGCGTCCTCCTCGCAGAAGCCCAGGTGGCTGTGTCTCCGCCAGCCCTCCGCATATTCGAACTGACCCGACAGCCGGCCCACCTCGAGCGCCTGCTGCTCCATCGTAAGCAGATAGGCGTCCATGCCTTGGCTCACGTCCAGCCATTCCTTCTGGCTTCGGTGCTGCGCGAGCGCTTCTCGCTTCCTTCCCAGCACTGCCGAGATGTCGACGTAGTACTCCGGCACCACCCGCTCCCGCATAGGGCTGTGCAGGCCTGCAGGCATGCTGTGATAGAGGGTGACGTCGCCACTCACGGGAGCGACTGGTGGATCCGTGGCGAAGTTGGGCACCCCGCGACAGAAGGCCGCCGTCACCGCCAGCCGGCCCGCGTTCACATGGTCCTCCATGTAGTCCTGTGGCGAAGGCACCAACAGAATCGTGGGCTGCACCTCCCGCACCACCGCGGCCACCTTCGCCAGCAGATCATGCTCGTAGAAGATGTCGATATCGTCCACAAAGGGCGGGTGGTACCGCGCTCCTAGAACTTCTGCCGCCGCCTGGCTTTCCTCGCCGCGAATCCTGATGATGTCGGCCTTGCTATGTGTCGCCGTGCCGCAGGAGCCGTTCGCGATGTTCAGGTAGTGCAGCTCATAGCCGGCCTCCCCCAATAGCAGCAGCGTCCCGGCCATCATGAACTCGATGTCGTCGGGATGCGCCCCGATGGCGAAGGCGACGCGGTCGTGCTCGCGCATCATCTGGTCTCCTCGGGCTAGTCTAGCACAGTGAATCCTCGGGAGATCGCATGGCCGGGTAGTCCGGCGCGCCGATGTTTCGCACGAGCTCGTCGATACGGACAGGCTAGCCGCTCGCCATTGACTGATTTGCGGCCACGCCGGTCAGGATCGAATAGGCACCGGACCTCTGGTCGGCCGCCCGCAGGTACTCGTCCGGCTTCGGGGTGTAGTCCGCAAATACTCATCGGGGCGTCAGGGTGGCGCCTTGCACTGGCTGGGTTCGGAAGGCAGACCCGGTTTCCTCCTCTCCACCTCACACTATTGTCGCAGAAACGCGTGGGCTCTGCCTGTGAGTTAGGCGTGGAGGCGGTCGAGCACACGCGCGGCCGTTGGGGATCTCACTTGAGCTGAAGCAATCAAGTTGTTGGGTCGACCGCGCGCTCAAGCTGCGGCGCGAAAGTATTCGTGGTGGAGGCCCCCGAGGATCGGGCGGCATCGGATGATGCCATCCGAGCATAGCAGCCGCGGCTGGGGCAGCGGTGTTTCCTGATGCAGGCCCTGGTGAGGCCGGGATCGGTGGTAGTAGGCGAGGAACTGCTCCAGCACCCACCTCAGATGCTTCTGGTCCAGAATGATGAGATGCCTCAGACACTCCTGGCGCAAGGTGCGCATGAGCCGCTCCACGTAGCAGTTGCACTGGGGCTGGGAGATCTGGATTGTGCGAACGCCGCAGTTGGCGGTGCGTCGCTTGAAGCTCTGCCCATACAGCGGATCACCATCCCGAATCAGAAACCGCGGCCCTTGCTCAAAGGGCATGGCCTCCACCATCTGCTGGGCTACCCAGACGTCAGAGGGCTGCTCGGTGATGTGGAAGTGGACGACGCGACGCCGCTCGTGAGCCAAGACGACAAACACATACAGCGTCTTGAAGCCAATGGTCTTCACCCGGAGCCAGTCACAGGCCCAGATGTAGCCGCCGTGGGCTCTCAGAAAGGCCATCCAGCCCAGGGAGGGAGGCCCAGGACGGGGTCCCATGTACTTGGCGACGCTTCTGGGCGAGACCTTGATGCCCAGCTTCTCCAACTCTCCGGCGATGCGGTCTTGACCCCAGAATGGGTTCTCAGTCGCCATGCGTCGGATAAGAGCTTGCACGTGATCTGGCAGCGGGGGGCGGCCCAGTGGCCTGCTGTGCTATCGCTGCCACCAGCGGCCTAGCTTCCGATGCCAGTCAATGACCGTATCCGGCTTCACGATCACCAGTGCGTCACGCCACCGGGACCAGCGCCGTCGCAGCATCACCCAGAACCACCGATCCGCATCGGTCAGTTGAAGTCGCTGCCCTCCCTGCTGGCGCTGGAATACCTCCAGCTGTTGCTCAAGCGCCACTATCCGAAAGCACTGGTCCCGTCGGCTGAGGAATAGCAACGGGATCACCCAGAACAACATCTGCACGAACATCCACTCACTCCCAGATATAGGGTCGTAGACCTGGGAGCTTCGGCAGGTCGGCCACCGGAGCCTTGCCGGGGCGTGCGATGTATGTCACCGCCAACGAAAGGGCTCACCTGCGGAACTGCCGAACCAGCCCCCTGGAACCTGTCACGGGCACCGATGAGTATTTGCGGAGTACACCTTCTTTCGCCTCTTGGTGGGGCGCGACTCACCCGCGGAACTGGATTTGCCGCAGCGCCTGGGCCTGTCCGACCGCGAAGCGGATGTTCTCACCGCGCTCTTTCCAAAGGCGCGGCCGAGGTTCTGACAGGACTTCTCCTGCCCCCCGAAAAACACTACCTGGGGCTTCTGAGGGCGTACCATATCACAAATCGTCTGCGGCCGCGTGTAGTGGTACGTTGCCCGTGAGACCGCTTCTAGGGCACTTTGGGGCATGGATGAGTTTCTGGACAGCACGGCAATATGACGTGCGCGCCAGCGGCGGCCTAGCCCGTGGCACGATTGTGTCAGAAGGGAGATCGATTGCGTGACGAACGTCTTCGCCAATGGGTCCGCATGCGTATTGTCTAGTCCATGCGCGGCCGGGCTTCTGGTCTTGCTGGTCGCAGTACTGCCGCTGATGCTGGGACCGCCGGGCCATGCTGACAGCACCGGCGAACCTGTCTTCCGGTCCGATTCCGTAGATGGCGTCCCCTGGGAGCCGCGCCCGGGAGTCATGGCCGAGATACGCCGGGTTGAGGGACGTGGGGCTTGCCTCTACGTAGCGGGGAGGCAAGACGGCGGCTGGAACTACGCGACCACCCGTGACTTCCCACTGAGGGCGAGGCACAAGTACCGCATCACAGGATGGGTGTTCGTGGAGGCCATTGATCCGGCCCTCCCGCCGTACTTCAAGGTGGAGTACGTGGGTGACGTTCAGGGCCGTGCGAACACGACACGGTACGACCTGGCACGGGGCGGCTGGCAGGAGCTCGCGGGTGAGTTCGAGTGCCCTCAGGGCACAACTGGAGGATGGATCGCACTGGAGAAGGGGGCAGACAGCCCGGTGACCCTCAAGGCCTACGTGGATGACGTAAGCCTGGTTGAGATCGATGAGTACACTGCTGGCAGGGAGTATCACTTCGAGACCCTACCCGCGCCACTCGCGGCCTTCACCGATGTGCACCCTCGGCTGCACCTGACTGCGGATCAGCTTGAGGAACTCCGGGGCAAGCTGGCTTCCGAGCCATATGCTCGACTCTTCCGCGGCGTCCGTGAGTTGGCGGACCGAGGTGTCACTGAAGGTCCTCCTGAGTACGTGAGGCGAGACAGATGGTCGGGAGACGAGCAGCTGTGGCAGCGACCCGTGGGAAACATGATCCCGCATCTGGCTCTGGTCTATCTGCTGACCGGAGAGCGGCAGTACCTCCGAGCAGCGCGAGACTGGATGCTGGCCTCGGCCGCCTACCCAACCTGGGGTCTGGGCCGGATTGACGGGCTGGATCTGGCCGCTGGACATCAGTTGTACGGCCTGTCCCTCGGTTACGACTGGCTCTACTGCCATCTGGACGAGGCCACACGACGGACGATCCGCGACTGCCTCCGGACTCGTGGCCAGTACATGTACGAGCAACTGTTGTTGGAGCAGATCTGGTGGCACAACTCATACCTGCAGAATCATCAGTGGGTCAACATGACCGGTCTGGCTGCGGCCGGGCTGGCCCTGTTCGGGGAGGTGGAGGGGGTCAATGGCTGGATCCTACTGCCATTGGCGAAGTTCAGGGCGACCATGGAGTCCCTTGGGCCTGACGGCGCTTCCCACGAGGGTGTGCCCTACTGGTCCTACGGTCTGGAGTATATGCTGAAGTTCATGGATCTGGCGGAGGACCTGCTGGAAGAGGACCTCTTCAAGGACAATGCCTGGTTCGCTCGCACGGCATACTTCAGGCTGTACTCGATGCTGCCGCAGAAGTCGTGGGCTCGGACCTCGAGTCTTATGACCTTCGCCGATGGCCCAAGACACGACTGGTATGGCCCGGAGTACCTGCTGCGCAAGCTGGCTGCCGAGTACCGTGACAGCCACGCGCAGTGGCTGGCTGACACGCTGGATGCCGCGGGCCTCTGTGGCGGGGCGGCCCGCTTCCTCAACCTGCTCTGGGTAGATCCAACTGTCCAGCCGCTACCTCCCACCGACCTGCCGCTTTGCCGGCACTTCAATGACATGGGCATCGTCTTCGCCCGCTCGTCGTGGGATGGCGAGGAGGCGTTGCTCGGATTCAAATGCGGCCCTCACATCGGACGCCATGCTGTCAGGCGCTATTCCTACGATCCAGGCGGCGGCCACGTCCACCCAGATGCGGCCTCCTTCCTTCTATTCGCCTACGGCGATTGGCTGATCATAGATGACGGCTATACCTTCAAGACAACTGCGTTCCAGAACACGGCTCTCGTGAACGGCATCGGGCAGGAGGGCGAGGGACATGCGTGGTTCCGGGGCAGCAAGTTGTGTGCCGAAAGCCGTGGGGCAGAGATCGTGCGCGTGGAATCCGGCGAGGAGTACGACTACCTCATAGGGGACGTGACCCAGGCCTATAAGCGCGAGGCCGCCTTGAGCCTGTTCCGCCGGCATATCCTGTACCTCAGGCCTGACTGCTGGGTGGTGATGGACGAACTGGCGGCCGAGAAGCCATCCATGTTCGAGCTGTACTTTCATGCCGACTTCCCGTTCGAGCACACAGAAGACAAGGCCTATTCCGTGCGCGGTCCCAACGGATCGCTCCGGCTGACCGTGCTCTTCCCTGAGACCGCCACAGGCGAGAGTTTCCAGCAGCAGCTGATCGCAACAGATGGGGATCCGTCAGGGACGATCGAGGCACTGAGGCTCTCGCACCGGGAGCCCAGCGAGAAGCTGCTGTTCATCACCGTGCTGGAGGCCCATCCCTCCGCTGCCGAGTCCCGCATCAGGGCCTCTATCACAGAGGAGCCCAGCAGCAGGACACTGATCCTGGAGAGCCCAGGGAAGGTGTGGCGGTTCCGACTGCTTGCTGATCGATCCGTTCCCGAAGCCCTACTTCTTGTCCCCCGGGACTAGGACGTGCGCATGGTGGCCATGCTCGCTTCCCAGTGCGTTCCGAGACTGCTCTGGCGCGCTTGCACTAGGACATGCTCGTATGCTTGGCGGTATGGGCGTCAAACACCGCGGGCGACCGTCTGCGCATCGCCACTCGCTCATCTCATTCGTCGGAGCGTAAGTACGACGCTGTTTGTCTTCGTGTACATCCTATTGGAGGCTGCGATGAACACGGTTGGCCACGGGGCCGTGCCGATAGGCGTCACTTTCCACACGGATACGCTGTTCCGGAGTGAGAATCCCGGGGACAATTGGTGCATAACCTGGGCGGCAGATGACTCTCAGGTTACGTCGATGTGCGACGGCAACTGGCTTGCCGGGCCTGACGGGTACCACAATCACCTCTACCCGATACTCGGAGGCCCCGACGGATTCCAGGTTGAGGACATCCCGAACTACCCCCTGTTCAGAGGAGGCGGTGCGGGAAGTTGGTTTGGCTATGGGATCGTATCGGTCGATGGCATCCTGTACTCGGCTGTGTCGAAGACGCCTGGCGGCAACGGGTGGGACGGGCCGTTCAGGGGGATCAAGCTTCTGGCGTGCAAGGACAACGGCGCCACCTGGCATCGCGTGGATCGCCAGGGCCGGTGGCGGCTACTGAGTGGTGGGTCGGATCCCGCGCGACTCGAGGTGAACGCCGATGAGATGCTCTTCCTCGAGGAGCACGGGCTTCGGCACAAGAGCCGGGTGGCCTATCCCTTCTCATACATGTCGTTCGTCCAGCGTGGCAAGGACAACGGCGCGGCGAAGGACGACTACATCTACGTTCATTCTCCGGAGGGCGCGCACAGCCACAGGTTGCTCTTGGCCCGCGTGAAGAAGGATCGGATCGGTTACCGCGATGGGTGGGAGTACTTCAGGCAGCACGACGGCGATCAGGCTGTCTGGACGCGCGACATCAGCCAGCGGGGACCGGTGCATGTCTTCCCTGAGAAGAACGACGCCGGCGACTACTTTGGGTGGTACTCCTGGCTGCCGTCAGTCGTGTGGAATGAGCCGCTGGGTCTCTACATCATGGTCAATGGTGGGACCTGCGGCGGGCATACCATGACCGACCAGGACAATGACTACTACGACAGCTGGATGCACTCGGAGACCGGTAGCCTCGGGTTCTGGTATGCCTCCAAGTCCTGGGGGCCGTGGCACCAGTTCTACTACACAGACCGTTGGACCGTCGACAGCCCGGCCAACCGGACATATCAGCCCAAGCTGTCCCCGAAGTGGATCAGCGAGGACGGCAAGAGCATGGTGTTGATCTGGTCCGATGCGATGAAGGACGAGCAAGGCCGCTCCCACACCGTTAACTACAAATGGAACCAGATGCGAATCACCCTTGAGCTTGTGCCCGCAGCACCACAGTGAGGGTGTCGCGACGGGTGAGGGGCGCTCATGCGCGTGCGGGCGAGCTCAGGTCTGCAGGTGGACGGGACCAGCTGTAGTGGTTATCCGGCGCTGGAACCGTCCTCAGCCGTTCCGCTAGCAGCAGCCGACGCTGGGGATGACACTGGATATTGCCGGGATGAGACCGCGATGGCGGCACAGCAAGGGCGAAATGGCCTCAGGCGGCGTGTGCGCATACTGCGCTGCCGAGTGCGAGGGAGAACAGAAGGCAGCCAGTCGGTCCTGCTAGGCCGCGAGACGGAAGCCGGTGACGCGAGTCTCGGGGAAGAGGCGGCGCTCGATGTTCGCAGGAACGGTCTTCGCGGTGCGAGCTTGGGCCGACCATTGCTGCCCGGCATGAATCAGATCCGGGACCGCGCCCTTGAGCGTGGAGTGCGGCCGCCACGCGTTGTAGTAGCAGACGAAGTCGGCCAGCAGCTGGGCCAGATGATCCAGCCCCTTGATCACCGGTACGCGCGTGAGCCATTCATATTTCAGCGTGCGGATGACGCGTTCGGTTACCGCGATGGACCCGTGCTTGCCCACGGCACCGAAGCGCTGCTTCACATCCCAGGGGATGAGCAACTCCCGGAACGCGTCGCTGATGAAGACGCCTTCCTGGTCGCTGATCAGGTGCCGGGGAGCACCGTGCTGGGCGAAGGCCTCTTCCATCGCTCCCACTACCCAGCCGGCATTGGGCCCTTCCAGTGGGCAACAGGCGACGACTTTGCGGGAGAAGTGGTCGATCACCACCAGCGCCCAGGTGGGCCAGACCCGCCACCGCCATACTCTCGTGCGATCCACGCTCCACACGTGATTCGGATAGCGAGCAACGATCTGGCGCGGCCTCTTCTCTTCCAGCGTTCCCGCCGCAGTCGCGGGTGTGCCTTCCGGTCGTGGTTTCGGTCTGAGCAAGATGTTGCGGACCGTAGAAGCGGCCAAGAATATACCCAGCGTTCCCAGGACCATGGCGATGTGGCGTCGGCCCCACTCCGGGTTCAGCTCACGCACCTCCCACAGCAGCCGCACGAGTTCCTCCGAGGTCCAGCGCACAGAGGCCTGGCACTTCTTCCCACAAAGCCCGACACCATCCTGAAGTCGGCGCAGCCACCGCCACACCGTCGATCGCGCCACCCCGAAGTGCTTCGGAATCTGCCGCCGGGAGATGCCAAAGTACTCGATACACCACAGAATATGCAGCCGCTCCGCCGGCGAGTACGGCTTCCTGATACCGGCTGCCTTCAGGCGCCGCTCCGCACAGGCGAGCCGTTCGGTCAGGAGCTCAACTGTGTCCTGGAGCATGACCTTCTCAGCCTCTACCTCCGCCCCATCACCCGCCGCCTTCGCTGCCTGCTCCAAACCAAGCCGCCGACTCCGCCCCGCCCAGCGGGCACTCAGAAGCACGGCCTTCATCACCAGACAAACAGACGTCCCAGCTGCTTCCACGTGGGTTCATCCTCCGGCCAAATGGAGTGCCCACGATACACCAGAGGATGCCCTCAGAGCAAGGCTAGGGCGGTTTCACGGCGAAATAACCACTACATCTGGAGCCCCTCAGGGGCGCCGATGAGTTTTTGCGGAGTACACTCCTATCCCGGCCCTTGACAGGCGACCGATGAGAGTGTACCGTTGTGCGCAGCCTTGAGAATGTGAGCACAATCACAAGATGCGCAGGGTCGAAACGCACATACCGGAGGAGACAGTCGCGCGGTTGCTCACGTATCTCCGCGTGCTGCTGTGCCTTGCCGAGCAAGACGTGGAGACAGTCTCATCGCAGGAGCTTGGCGATTCCTGCGACGTGAAGCCGTGCGTGATCCGGAAGGATCTGTCCTACTTCGGCGGATTCGGCAAGCGAGGTGTCGGATACGACGTGAATGGACTGATCGGGGAGATCCGCTCCATTCTGAACCTGGATAGGGTCATGAATGCCGCGCTGGTGGGTGTGGGCAATATCGGGAGGGCGTTGCTGGCCAATCCGCAGTTCCAGGCAGAGGGATTCAAGATCTCCGTCGCCTTCGACAGAGATCCAGCAAAGATAGGCCGGGAAGTCGGCGGCGTCCTAATCGAGGACGTCGCCGCCCTGGAACGGCGCATTCGGGAGGACGGGATAAAGCTCGCCATTGTCGCAGTGGGGGTTTCCGAGGCCCCGGGGATTGCGCACAGGCTTGCGGACGCCGAGGTGAAGGGAATCCTGTCCTTCGCCCCGTGTCCGTTGAATATGCCCGAGGGCGTAAAGGTAACCTGTGTGGACCTGGCCACGGAAATGGCTCGACTCGTCTATTACCTCTAGGGAGCTACGAGGGGAATGCAGCAGGAAAGCTTGCCGCTTCGGGCGAGGATGAAGAGCACTGCATATCTGTTTGTGATCTCCCTCTTGGTCTGGCTTGGACTTACTTCAAGCCTGCGGTTCCAGGAGGTGCTGGTTGGAGTGGCGATCTGCGTGGTGCTTTCTCTGTGGCTCGGCGAGCAGTACTCCCGGCTGGGCTTGCCGCCTCCTGGAGCAAAGCGGCTGCTTTTCTTGTTCGCATATCTCGTGGTGCTCGCTTTCGAGATACTGAGAGCGAACCTCGATGTGGCCTACCGGGTGCTACATCCGGCAATGCCCATACGTCCGGGCGTGGTGGTGATCAAGACCCGACTCAC
>Ga0114922_10000142_pt1 | contig 65595 bp, 58 predicted proteins | sample AartaG_FD_100975 | JGI IMG/M metagenome (GOLD analysis project Ga0114922, IMG submission 100975) | Deep subsurface microbial communities from Aarhus Bay to uncover new lineages of life (NeLLi) - Aarhus_00045 metaG | ecosystem: Environmental > Aquatic > Marine > Oceanic > Sediment | place...
ATTTTATTTTGAGATACGAAAGGTGTCATTCCCCGCCAAGGCGGGGAATCCATGATGATTGATGCTTTATCCGTTGTTTTTAAGTAATAGTGGTTGAACAGTATATACAACGTTATGGATTCCTGCTTCCGAGGGAATGACAATTGTAAATTTATTATTTATAGAAAGGCCAGACAGTAGTGATATAGACTGCTATCTGATTATGCCCCTTGCACACCAGGATTAATATATAATAGTCGATAATTAAGTTAGCAATTCTTCACTCCAATATTATTTAAAGCTGAGTACACTGCTATGACTTGCATGTCCCTATTTATTCAAGACACGCAAGGCGGCGTTTAACAACAATGCTAAGTGGAAGCCTGATAAGCGCTTTTGCTGCATCGAAACATTTAAAAAGTCAATAGTAAGTCGTTATAAACCAATAAAATGATATTTCCTAAAAAATGGCTTTTTATTAAAAATTTCTATTGACACGGCATTTACCATTGTCTATATTTAAAGTGAAATAACAAGAGGGTATTGTTCCGATGCGGTTATGCTTTACACACATGTATCTGGTGCTGTTAAGTTATAAGTGTGTCTCTGCTAACCGGCGTGTTCTAGTTTTCGTTAATTCTATACTTTTATTTAACTTTTTAGGATTCTTTAAACATAGGCATATCCTTAAGAGCCAGCAAGTCATCAATGACGAGTATTATGTTTTTTTTAGACAGATTGTGAACTATTTCACAAACTTTTGCTGGCTTACTCGTACTGGGTATAATCCTCATCAAATTAACGCCATATCGTCTTCAAGGGGCATGCCCGATTGTACCATATGCCGTATTCATGTAATGCCGTGGACAACCCAATTTTGGCGCATCGGTCGTATACGATTAAAATATAATACGCAAGAAACCCGACATGAAATGTCGATGATTCCAGTTATGTCAGCCATTAAAGCCTGGCTCTGGAGATAAATTTTTGCTGTAAAGAGGAGGATGCCCATGGAAAAGTGGAAAGGGTGGCCAAAGCTACAGTTCGAGTCAGAGCTTGATCCAAACTTTGCCCGTCAAATAGCCTCGATACCGGGTGGCGATAAGTTATATGATTGTATCCAGTGCGGCACATGCAGTGGTATGTGCCCATTGAGTCCGTGTATGGATTACACACCACGGCAAATTGTCGCCATGATCCGTGCGGGCTTCAGAAAAGAGGTTCTGAGCAGTTCTACAACCTGGCTGTGCTCTTCGTGTTACTCCTGTACCGTCGAGTGCCCCAAAGAAATCAGATTAACGGATATCATGTATGCGGCCAAGCGATTGGCAATTAGAGAAGGTGTTTATCCGAAAAAATTCCCAATTCCGGTTCTTGCCAACGAATTCTTCAAAGCTGTTGAGAGGTCTGGTCGCAACACCGAGAGTTGGTTGACCGTACGTCTGTTCTTAAAAACCAACCCTATCCAGCTATTCAAGATGATGAGTCTCGGTTTACGACTCTGGTTGCGGGGACGATTGAGCCCGAAGCGAGAATCTATAAAAAACAAGGCTGAATTGCATAGCATCCTTAAGACCTTGGAAAAGGAATACATGGTGAAGCCTAAACGCCAATTGGGGTTAGCTGGAAAGGAGACGCCATGAGTTATCTATATTACCCGGGGTGCTCCGCGAAAAGCACCGGCAAGGCTTATGAAGAATCATTGCTGGCAGTATTTTCAGCCTTGCAAATACCAACCATCGAGATCGAAGACTGGAACTGTTGCGGCGCCACAGCCTATATGTCAATCAGCGAGTTGAAAGCATTTGCCCTGTGCGCTCGTAATTTCGCCTTAGCCGAGCGTCAGAGTAAAGGCACAACTATGATTGACTTAATCGTACCCTGTGCCGCCTGCTATCTCGGGTTGAAAAAGGCGCTTCTCTATCTAAGGGAGTACCCTGAGATCCGTACGAAGGTCGACGAATCTCTCCATTCAGCCGGTCTTAAGTACACAGGCCATATCCGCATACGACACCCCCTCGATATCCTGGTTAATGATGTTGGACTTAAAAAAATCGCCTCGTTGGTTACACATCCGCTTGATGGCTTCAGGGTAGCCTGTTATTACGGTTGTCAGGTAATCCGGCCATATGCTGACTTCGATGATCAGCACGAACCTTCCACTATGGATAAGATCGTCGAGTCTCTCGGCGCTGAGGTTATAGATTGGCCTATAAAGACCCGTTGCTGTGGGGGTTCACTGACCGGTACTGTTCAAGAATATGGTTTGCGACTAAGCTACAATCTGTTGAAAGAAGCGAAAAAGCGTGGATGTAATGTAATTGCTACTTCGTGTTCACTCTGTCAGTTCAATCTCGAGTGCTATCAAAGGCAAATGAAGCGGCGATTTAAAGATAAGGTTAACGTACCAGTAGCTTTTTTCACACAACTGATGGGCATGGCTTTCGGCATCCCATCACGACAGTTGGGCTTGCACCGCCTGCTTGTGCCATTGCAGCAACCATCCAAAACAAAAGCAGACGTAGGAGGTCATCATGTCTACAACTGAGATAAGATCGAATGGCACACCCAAGGTTGGTGTATATGTCTGTCACTGCGGCATCAATATCTCCAGTAAGGTTGAAATCTCGAAAACGGTAGAGTTTGCCAAGACCCTGCCCTATGTGACAATTGTACGAGATTACAAGTTCATGTGCTCTGACCCTGGTCAGGAACTGATTCAGCAAGATATAGGTGAAGGAAAAGTGAATCGAGTTGTCGTCGCTTCCTGCTCACCTCTTATGCACGAACCTACTTTTAGAAACGTGATGGCTAAAGGTGGCGAGAATCCATTCTTTTTCCAGATGGCCAATATTCGTGAACATGTGAGCTGGGTCACTCGCAATAAGGAGGAGGGCACAAAAAAGGCAAAATCTCTGATTGCTGCGGCAGTGTGCCGGGTGGCGCTCCATCAGCCGCTCGAGCGCAAACGCGTATCGATCCACCCGGATGTCCTAATTGTCGGTAGCGGGATTGCTGGTATTCATGCAGCGCTCACTTTGGCAGACTCGGGGAAGAAGGTTTATTTAGTTGAACGGGAACCAACAATCGGGGGACACATGGCCAAGTTCGACAAAACGTTCCCTACTTTGGATTGTGCCGCATGTATCCTTACGCCAAAGATGTCCGCTGTTCTTGCCCATCCCAATATCATACTCTGGACATATTCCGAAGTAATTGGAGTTGATGGATTTGTCGGAAATTTTAAAGTCAAGGTAAAACGCAAACCGCGTTATGTTAACGAGGAGCTTTGTGTAGGTTGTTCAGAATGTATTGAGGCTTGCGTATATAAAAAAGCCAGAGTCGAAGATGAATTTAACGTTGGTTTGAGCAAGCGCAAACCGATTTATATTCCATTTCCCCAGGCGACTCCACTAGTTGCGGTTATTGACGAGGCGTCATGTTTGGAGCTTAAGAGAAGGAAATGCAAAAAGTCCTGTGTTGATGTGTGCGAACCTAATGCCATCGATTTTGATCAAACCGAAGAAATTAAAGAAATCGATGTCGGAGCGATTATTCTCGCAACCGGTTTTAAGACATTCGACGCCCGAAGAATTTTCAGATATGGATATGGTAAGTACAATAATATCTATACCAGTCTTGAGGTTGAACGTATGGTCAATGCCGCCGGACCAACAAGCGGTGAAGTTATTCTCAAAAGTGGCCAGGCACCAAAAATGGTTGCTATCATTCACTGCGTCGGTAGTCGCGATAACAACACCAATCGATATTGCTCGCGGGTTTGTTGTATGTATTCGCTAAAAATAGCTCATCTTATCAAAGAGCGAACCGGCGCGGAAATCTACAATTTCTACATTGACATGCGCACCCCCGGTAAGGGATACGAAGAATTTTATGACAAACTACTGAAAGAAGATGTGCATTTCATTCGTGGACGTGTTGCTGAAATAACCGATTGGGCAATGACTCCTGAAGAAGAAGGAAAGTTAATTATTCGTGCTGAGGATACTCTTGTTGGGGCAGTGCGTCGTATCCCCGTAGATATGGTTGTCTTGTCTGTCGGGCTTGAACCACAAGCTGACACAGAGGAAGTGCGCCGTCTTTTTAACATCAGTTGCAGTGATGATGGTTGGTTTCTCGAACGTCATCCCAAGCTGGCGCCAGTATCAACATTCACTGACGGTGTTTTTCTGGCAGGAGCTTGTCAAGGGCCTAAAGATATACCTGACAGCGTGGCCCAGGCTGGAGCCGCCGCCGCAGAAGCTATGGCGCTCATTGATAGAGGCTACGTGGAGCTTGATCCCAATACTGCATATGTTCAAGAGGATTTCTGTTCCGGGTGTAAAACATGCGTAAATATCTGCCCATTTAATGCCATAAGTTTCGATGGCGATAAGAATGTAGCTGTTGTTAATGGAGCGCTCTGCAAAGGATGCGGCACGTGTGTTGCGGCATGCCCATCAGGTTCTCTTCAGCAAAACCTTTTCACCGATGAACAGATTTTAAACGAAATTAAGGGAGTGGTCAGTTATGTCTAATGATGAAGCTATAAAGGCACAATTTGAGCCCAAGATTGTTGCATTTTTCTGTAACTGGTGCACCTATACAGCGGCTGACCTCGCTGGAACGGCAAGGATGGTTTACGCGCCAAATGTCCGGGTGGTGCGCATTATGTGTTCAGGACGGCTTGACCCTCAGTTTGTCCTGGCTGCCTTACGTGAAGGCGCTGACGGTGTCCTTATTGGAGGATGTCATCCGGGTGACTGTCATTACCAGGAGGGTAATTATAAGGCCCTGCGCCGCTTCACGCTGTTAAAGAGCCTTCTAAAATCTATGGGCATTGAACAAGAAAGGGTACGACTTGAATGGATTGCCGCTTCTGAAGGAGACAAGGTCCAGAGAGTAATTAACGAGATGACCGAGACAGTCCGTCAGCTTGGACCATTACGACTGGAGCCGACAATTTACAATTTGATTGAAGATTCTCTATTAAAAATTCCTGAGACAGCCACATTGGCAAAGGGGGATGAACTATGAGCAAGCCAAAAGTAGGATTTTACTGGTGTGCGTCATGCGGTGGATGTGAAGAGGCCATCATTGACCTTGCAGAAGATATTTTACCGGTCATTGAGGCAGTGGATATCGTTTTTTGGCCTGTTGCTCTCGATTTCAAACGTGCCGATGTAGAGGCCATGCCGGATGGTGATCTTGCAGTTGGTTTCATCAACGGCGCTATCCGCACCTCTGAGCAACATGAAATGGTTGAACTTCTACGTTCGAAATCCCAATTGATAATCGCCTTTGGAAGCTGCGCTCATCTCGGCGGTATTCCTGGATTGGCCAATATGTTTAACCGGCAAGAGATGTTCGATGAGGTATATATTAAATCTCCCAGTGTAAACAATGTTGAAAAGGTGCTGCCAAGTGAGAAAATAGATATTCCTGAGGGTAAATTAACGCTTCCATCTATGTGGGATACGGTTAAAACTCTTGACCAGGTCATCGAAGTTGATTATTATCTGCCAGGATGTCCACCGCCAGTTAACCTGATAAAAGATGCATTGAAGACAATACTAAGCGGCGAATTACCACCCAATGGAACAGTTCTCGCACCTGATGTTGCCCTGTGCGAGGAGTGTTCACGCCGCGATTCTAAGCCGGAAGATCTGGCCTTGCGAGAGTTTAAACGGCCTCATGAGATAATCATAGATCCGCAACAGTGCCTCCTTGCCCAGGGGCTGCTCTGTCTTGGACCTGTTACTCGCAAAGGTTGCGGGGCAGCCTGCATCAATGTAAATATGCCCTGCACCGGATGTATGGGGCCAACCGGACGAGTCACAGACTATGGAGCCAAAGCGCTCTCAGCCATTGCCTCATCTGTTGATTCAAAAGATGAAAAGGAGATAGCAGAAATTTTTAATCATATCGTTGATCCTGTTGGCACGTTTTACCGTTACAGCCTTCCCGCATCGCTGTTGCATCGACATTATCAGCAAGCTAAGAGCAGAGGAAAATAATCATGAGTAGAAAGATTACAATAGATCCAATAACACGTCTCGAAGGCCACGGGAAAATCGACATTTTTTTAAATGATGAGGGGAATGTTGATAGAGCTTACTTTCAAATACCAGAACTGCGCGGATTTGAAAGATTTGCTCAGGGTCGTCCGGCAGAGGATATGCCCCAGATCACTTCACGCATTTGCGGGGTCTGTCCTACTGCGCATCATATGGCCTCCACAAAAACCTTAGATGACCTTTACAAAGTCGAGCCCCCGGCTTCAGCTAAAAAAATTCGAGAAATGATATATAATATCTTTGTTATAGAAGATCACGCTTTGCACTTTTTCTATTTAGCTGGACCAGATTTTGTTGTCGGACCAAAAGCCCCTAAGGCAGAACGCAACATTCTTGGCGTTTTAGGTAAGGTTGGACTTGAAGTAGGCAAGGAAGTTATCGGGATGCGAAAGCAACTCCGTGAGTTGATGACTCTGGCAAGTGGAAAGGTCATTCATCCTGCTTTTGGTCTGCCCGGTGGAATTTCAAAACCCATAGCGAAGGAAGACCAACAAATATTTATCGACGTTGCCAAACATGCCGTTGAGTTTGGACAGTTCTCTCTAAAACTATTCAATGATGTTGTTCTCGGTAACTCGGAATATGTGGATTATATAACCTCTGAAACTTACACGCACAGGACTTACTACATGGGCCTGGTGGATGAAAACAACAAGGTTAATTTTTACGATGGTATGCTGAGGGTAGTTAACCCGGATGGAAAAGAATTCTTAAAATTTTCCGGTAATGAATATTTAAATCACATCGCCGAACATGTCGAACCCTGGAGTTATGTAAGATTCAGTTATCTGAAGGACATAGGCTGGAAGGGCTTTGTCGATGGTCCGGAAAGCGGGATTTTTGCTGTAGCTCCACTGGCACGGCTGAATGCGGCAGAAGGTATGGCTACGCCTCTGGCTCAGGAAGCATACGATAAGTTCTATGATACTTTAGGAGGGAAACCGGTTCATTATACTCTTTCCACCAGCTGGGCTCGTCTTATAGAGCTGTTATACTCCGCCGAGCGAATGCAAGAGCTGGCGAATGACCCGGATATTGTAAGTCAGGATGTCCGCATAATACCGACGGAAACCCCCGAAGAGGGAATCGGCGTTGTCGAAGCGCCGCGCGGGACACTTGTACACCATTACAAAACCGATAATCGCGGATTAATTACCAGCGCAAACCTGATTGTCGCCACGCAAAATAATTCTGCACGTATCGCCCTGTCGGTAGATAAAGCCGCCCGAGGGCTCATTTCCAATGGCAATGTGGATGATGGAATACTGAACATGATTGAAATGGCGTTTCGCGCTTACGATCCATGTCATGGTTGCGCAACGCACGCGCTACCGGGTCAGATGCCGCTTATTGCGTATGTATATGACCAAAATCGTAAGCTGATAAAAGAGATCCGGCGAGATTGAATTTATGAAACCGCTTGTTGTTGGATTGGGCAATGACCTGTTGAGTGATGATGCTATCGGTGTTTTAACTGCCAGAGAACTTCACAAGGAGATTGGCGATCAGGCAGATGTAATCGAGAGCGATCTTACCGGCGTAGCATTGATCGATCTATTTATTGGCTATAAGCAGGTGATTATTATCGATGCCATTTACACGTCGAAGTTCAGGCCGGGAACAATTATTGAACTTGATCCGAAAGATTTGAGCGCGATTCCAAATCCCTCACCGCATTATACCGGATTACCGGAGATGATAAAAATCGCTGATCAATTGAATCTTGAGTTTCCCAGGGAAATCAAAATTCTTGCGATCGAAGTTGCCGATTCTCATACAATCGGCGGGGAGTTAAGCGAACCGGTTGGCGGTGCCATGGGTAAGCTGGCAGGTCGAGTAAAAGAATATCTGCAAGGCTGGAAAAAAGAGGTTATTAACGCCTAGTTATCTCTTTTGGATTATGAATTAATGATGCATCTAAAATACATATTAATGATGGAGATGATGGAATGCACGAATTAAGCATTGCCAATGAGATCATCGATATAGTGCAGGAAGAGATAGTTAAGCGTGATTTAAATGGTGTCAAAGAAGTAAGTGTCCAGCTTGGCGGCCTTACCGGAGTCGATCCAGAAGCATTATCATTTAGCTTTGAAGCGGCGACAATAGATACGCCTTTATCTGAAACTAAGCTGATTATCGAACAGATACCGGCTAAGGGAAAGTGCCGCTCGTGTGGAAAAGATCTCCAGGTGGATGACTTTGTTTTTCTGTGTCCTTATTGCGACTCAGCAGATATTGATATTACACAGGGAAAGGAACTTAATGTAGAGTACTTGGTTGAGGAATAATGAAAGATTATCGACCAGTTTTACGTTTAGTCGTGATTTCCTGCGAGGTGACAAACTGTTATGGCTTGCATGTTTTGATAGAGAAATACGAAGATAAATTCTTTTATTGAGGGGGAATCATGAAAGAAAAGATACAGATTAAGAAAAAAGTTCTCTTCGAAAATGACCGTCTGGCAGCTGAAATTCGCCGGAGGCTGCACGAGAAACGCATTGTTTCGCTCAACCTGGTAAGTTCCCCTGGTTCAGGGAAGACGAGTCTGCTGGAAAGAACTTTGGGAGCGTTAAATAATGAGCTGAACATGGCGCTTATTGCAGGAGACGTGCAAACAAAAAACGACGCAATACGCCTCACCCGTGCCGGCGGTAAAATTGTAAGACCGGTTATTACCGGCGGAGCCTGTCATCTTGACGCCAGGATGGTCAGTAAGACACTCGATGAACTCGACCTTAATGATGTTGACGTGTTGTTCATTGAAAATGTTGGTAATCTGGTCTGCCCGTCAAGTTATGATTTAGGCGAAGATATGAAGGTTGTATTAGTCAGTACGACTGAAGGAGACGATAAGCCCCTGAAATACCCGGCTATGTTCTGGCGTTCCTCGGCGCTGATAATCAATAAAATCGACCTTTTAGGCCTCTCGGACTTCGAACTTGAAAAGGTCAAAAAAAATGCCAAAAGTATCAACGCAAACCTGAAAATATTTGAAATGTCTTGTCGTACAGGTGAAAGACTTGAGACATGGTATAATTGGCTGATTCAATTGGTAAAGGACAAAAAAACTCTATAGGAATTGTAACAGTTAATAAAGAGGGAGTGAGTATGGGTACTTTTACTTATAAGGGTAAAACCTACGAGATGAATCCGAAGGATTTTTTGTTGGACTTCAACAGTTGGGATGAAAATTTTGCGGAAGGGATGGCGCCGCAACTTAAGATTCCCCATGGACTAACGAAAGAGCACCGGGATGTCATCTATTTCATACGTAATACATTTATAGAAACGGGCAAATGCCCCTTGGTCTATGAAGTCTGTGTAGTGAATGGCTTGCAGCTTAAAGAACTGCAGAAACTCTTTCCCACCGGATATTTGAGAGGCGCTTGCAAACTGGCGGGTATTACCTATAAGGAGGGTTATCTGGATCAAACCGATTTGCCGCTGACTGCCAGGGATTATAATATATTTGATGCTGAAAAAACATATATAGTGGATGTGCGCGGATTCCTGGTAAATCCTGATGAATGGAGTGAAAATTATGCCATCTACAAGGCCTATGATATGAAAATACCCGGTAGAAAGCTAACCGAGAAGCACTGGCAGATTATACGATACCTTCGCCAAAGCTACGAAAAGAATAAAGAAATCCCTACGATTTACGAGACCTGCGAAGCAAATAAAATTGATATAAAGGAGCTTGAACAGTTATTTCCGGATGGTTATCATAGGGGAGCAGTTAAAATAGCCGGCTTGCGCGTTTTATAGTGTCCGGAAGAATGCATAGCTGGCAACTTGGGTGTTTGCTGCTCAATTGACTAACCCGCTTTATTCATAAATCAGTAATATTATTTTCAAAACAGTTTCAAAGTGAAGAGGCAACAATATATTAATAGTAACTATACAGAAGTTATTAAAAATACATAGTGTTTTCATGCTGTCCTGCATTCTTTACAGGAAAAATTGATAATAGTAGGACAAGCCGTCAAGGTCTTGTGGATTTTCAACCTGTCCGGACAGACTGAAAGTCTGTCCTACTTTACTTAATAGAATGTAAACAATCAAATATTAGCAGGTAGATTTGATCTCTTATTATCCTTAAAACCCTCTTACCTCATAAGAAGTTTATGAATAATGCAGGCTAAGGCTTTTACAGCAACTTTGCTTATCTGTTAAAAAGGTCGGGTTCCTTTAACACATATCTGTCGACTCCCCTGCGGTTGGCTATAGTGGCTTTAACCGCATTGAAACCGCGGCATTTCAGGTCGTCGACAATTTCTTTGAAGCCAAACAGGCAATAAATTTTTTTCGGATTTGCGGTTTCGACATAGCGGATTAAATCGTTATAGGAGGCATGGTCTGAAAGCGGGATATACTCATCCACATGAATATAACGGATATAGCTTCGGTAAAGCGCCCAGCCCGATACGAAACAGGTTCGCTTTTGGAAATCCGGAAGAAGGTTGTCAAGGCGCTTATATGTTGGAGGGATGACTACAGCGCCGTTCTCGGGGAAGCCAGCATTCAGGGAATGGTAATTTTTTATATTAATTCCATATTGTGCGTGAATTTCGGCATATTCACAGGCAGGTTTTAAAGCATAGGAGTGGAACCCGTTATCGCCAAGTATTTTCATCACCTCCTGGGCTTTGCCGAGATTATAGGCGAAAATTATCGGGATGCATCCTTTAAACAGGCTGGCTTCAATAAACTCCAGCAGGCGTTGTTTGATATAGCTGTAATCGGGAAAGTTAAATACCTTCTTACCGAATGTTGTATCGATAAAAAGAATGTCACAATCGTGGATTTTTGCCGGGGCGCAGGTTACGTTTGCAGTTAATTTAAAATCGCCGGTGTAGACAATCCGATAGCCTGCATAGTCGATTATGGTTTGAGATGAGCCAAGAATATGTCCGGCAGATTCAAGGCGGATGGAACAACCATCGATTTTATATGTTTTACCATACTCCAGCGGTATTCCTTTAAAGCTTCCTACGCTCAATTTTGAGAACTCGAGGGTTGGTGAAGTGGCGTAAATTATTTTATGCCTTCTAAGATGATCTGAATGGGCGTGACTGACTACTGCCGCTGGCTGTACGCGGGTCGGATCTAAAACGAGATTGTTGCCGAACCTGATGCCGCCGTTTAATTCTATCAAAGTTTGTATCCGATATCGCGAAGGAATTTTTTGCGCGCCTGTTTATGGCTGTCCTGTTCAACTCCTTGAGGAGCTAAGCCATCTATGACACCCAGGACCGCCCCGCCCTGTTCGTCGTCGGCGACTACAGCCTGTAACGGGTTGGCTGTTGCACAATAAATTCTGACCACTTCCGGAACGTTTTTTATCGCCGGCAGGAAGTTAATAGGAAAAGCATTTTTTAAATAGATGATGAAGCTATGACCGCAGCCGATGCTCATGATTGCATCTGTGGCCAGCTTGATTAACTTATCATCGTTGCCCTCGCTTCGAACCAGACACTCCTGAGAAGCCTCCGAGAATGCTATGCCGAATTTAACGCAGGAACTGCTATTAATCATTACTTCATAAAGGTCCTCGGCAGTTTTTATAAAATGCGCATGACCAAAAATAGCATTGCACCCTTCCGGCATTTTAATTTCGATAGTTTTTATATCCATAAAACCTCCATATTAATGCAGATCAAAGTTCTTTCTATTTGTTTTCCTCCAGGATTGCAATAGTATCCTGCATGTCCTGCGGCAGGTCGCTGGTAAAATTCATCGTATTTTCGGTAGCTGGATGTTTAAAGCTGAGATTTTGGGCATGCAGCGCCTGGCTTGTCATCACCCTTAGCAAAGACAGCGCAAGCTGCTTCTTTTTGCCGGTGAATTTCATGACAGCTTTTGATCGTCCGCCATAAGTCGAGTCGCCTATAACCGGATTGCCAAAATAGGATAGATGCACCCTAATTTGATGTGTCCGGCCTGTCTGCAGTTTTACAGACAGCATTTCTGCGATGGAGTAACTTTTTAAGACCTTGTAATGAGTGATCGATTGGCGGTTTTTTGTGCCATAAACCCTTATCTTTTTCCGGTCGCCAAGGGAACGTCCAAGCGGCAAATCGATAGTATCCTCGGCTTGCGGCAGTTTACCCCAGGTTAGGGCGATATATTCTCTATCTATTAATCGTTTTTTCATCAATGCCTGCAAAGCGGCCAGTGTTTTTTCATCCTTGGCGACAACCAGCAGTCCCGAAGTATCCTTATCGAGCCGATGGACTAAACCGGGGCGTATTTTATCGGAAAATTCTTGAAGTTTCGAAAAATAATACAGCAATCCATTAATGAGAGTGCCGGAATAATTGCCCGCCGCCGGATGGCAGACCATACCGGATGGCTTATTAACAACCAAGACATACTCATCTTCATAAATGATATCCAGCGGTATGTCCTCCGCCTGAGCCTCAATAGGCGGAGGAGCGACCATTTCCAAAATCAGTATCTCACCGGCTTTGATCTTGTAGGATGGCTTTATGGCTTTTCCATTAAGCTTGATATGGCCAGCAGTCGCCAGTTTAGTGAAATGACTTCTCGAGTATCCCTCAATCTTGTGAGTACAGAAAACATCCAGTCTCACCCCGTGTTCTTCCTTTGGAACCATGAGTTTTAATATCAGAGTATTCATTTTAGAGAGTTTCCTGGTCGCTGTCGACTGATACGATTTTTTCCGGCTTATTAAAGATCAGGAAAATTATTATGCCAATCAGACTGACAGTAATGGCTGCATCGGCAATGTTAAACGCGTACCATCTGTACAACTCAAAGCCGCTGAAATTTAACGATAGAAACGAAAAAGGAGGTATCACAATATCAAAAATATCAACATCTATGAAGTCGATCACCTGGCGATACAGTATCCGGTCAACCATATTGCCCAGAGCGCCGCCGACAACTAATGCCAGGCATATTCTAATAAATTTGGGTTGCCTGGAGGATTTTAGAAAATAAACTACCACCACAATTATTGCTCCCATAGACAATATTATGTACAGCCAGTAACTGCCAAACGTGATGCCAAAAACCCCGCCCGAATTATATACAAAAGTGAAGCGAAAAAAATCGCCCAGCGCCTGTTTAGTTTCGCCGGGTAAAAAAGTGGTAGTTATAAGAATTTTGGTTAACTGGTCAAATAAGACAGTTATTAATGTTAAAAGCAGGTAAGGTCGTAGCTCAGGCCTCACGAGATTTACGCAGCTCCTCGGCTTCCTTGCATTTAATACACATTCTGGCATGTGGAACGGCCTCAAGGCGGGCGGGGTTTATTGGATTGTCGCATTCAATGCATTTCCCGTATTTGTTATTTCGCAGTCGGCGCAACGCTTCATCTATGTGATGCAGCAGGCGGCCGGATTTCGAGGCGAACAGAAAAGCTTTTTCACGTTCCATTGCGTCGGTTCCCTGATCGGCCATATGATAGGAATAAGAGGATAAGTCACCGGTGTTTTCTTTCAGCGTTGTATCGAGGGATGTTTTTTTCAAAAGCCCCAACTCTTCGATTAGCTGAGCTCTTTTTGCAAGAAGCAGCTTCTCGTATTTTTTTTGTTCAGATTTTTTCATCGCAAACCCCGGTGTTGCTTCTTAATTTTTTTCCAAAGCTATTAATGTTGCTACTCCGTTAATATTCCATTCTTTCTTTATTTTGCGTTTAGTCTGGTCGTCCAGTAAAACAGCAAGAGTCTCGTTTTTGATATAATCGCCAAACATCTTTATCGCTTTTTGAGCTTGTTCCGAACTTGAAACTCCCAGCTTTATTCGATCAGTAACCTCAAAACCGGCATTCCTCCGCATGTTTTGAATTTTATTGACCAGTTCCCGGGCGAAACCCTCAGCCAACAACTCATCGGTCAGGGCGAGGTCTAATACGACCTTAAGATGACTATCAACAGCCACCGCAAACCCGTTTTCAGGTACTACATTAATAGCTATCTCTTCGGAGGTCAACACTTTTTCGCTTTCATCAACCTTTATTTTTATCGATCCCTGTTTCTGGATATCGATAATCTGCTCAGGCGTCAGGGCTTTGACTGCGTTGGCAACCCGGGGGGCAAGCTTTCCGTATCTGGGGCCGATCTTGTTAAATAGCGGTTCTGCTTCAAAAGTGAAATACTTTTTCCAATCGCTGGAAAAGTCAAGTTTCTTAACATTCAACTCCTCCAGGATTATTTGCAGTAAATCGCTCAGACCGGCCGGCGCCGCGCCTTTCTCATTAATTACAACCAGGCGGGGAAGAGGCTGGCGAACTTTAATATTTGCCTGTTTTCGAGCGGCCCGTCCGAGTCGGACAATGTTCTCGGCGGAGGTCATTGCATAGTCAAGCTTTTTATTTATTTTGCTTTCATCTGCGACCGGATACTCGCAATGGTGTACCGATTCGGCGAATCCGTCAAAGTCCTCGGTCAGGCGACGGTATATATCCTCAGCCATGAATGGTGAAATCGGCGCCATAAGTTTGCAGATTGTAATTAAACTCTCAAACAAGACATGGTATGCCGAAAGTTTGTCGTCGCTGATATCAGCGCCCCAGAACCGTTTGCGGCTTCGTTTTATCCACCAGTTTGAGAGTTCATCAATAACAAAAGTTGAGATCAATCTGGAAGCGCGGGTGAAGTCGAAACTATCATAGGCCTGAATACAGTTTTTAATCGTTCCGTTAAGACGGGAAATAAGCCACATGTCAAGGAAAGGCATCATATCCGGTTTCTTTGAGGCCGGATCGAATTTGTCAAGAGCGCCATACAAAGCAAAAAAGGAATAGCTGTTTTGCAGGGTTGAGAAAAATTTTCTTAACGCCTCAACCATGGCTTTTTCGTCGAATCGTTTAGGCAGCCAGATTTGAGAACCGTTTACCAAAAACCACCTGAGAACATCAGCGCCATATTTTCCGATTAGTTCTTCGGGGTCGACAACGTTGCCCACATGTTTGGACATCTTTATGCCCTTGGCATCGAGGACCATATTATTTACGATACACCGTTTAAAACTTGAACGTCCTGAAACGAAAACGCTGATAGCCAGCATAGTATAAAACCAGCCGCGGGTCTGGTCTAACCCCTCGGCGATGAATTCTGATGGGAAATATTTCTGTTCGAAATTCTCTTTGTTTTCAAAGGGATAGTGAGCCTGGCCATATGGCATCGCGCCCGAATCGAACCAGGCGTCGATAACCTCTTTAACTCTGTGAGCCTCATGCCCGCAATCCGGGCATTTTAATTTAATGTCATCTACAAATGGCCGATGAAGATCGATTTTATCGCGAAAATTGATCGCCGATTTTTTCAACTGATCGATACTGCCCACGGCTGTCTCCTTGCCGCATGACTGGCAAATCCATATCGGCAGCGGCGTGCCCCAGTACCGCTCTCTGGACAGCGCCCAATCGATATTATTTTCGAGCCACTCGCCCATTCGGCCGGAACCTATCTCAGGTGGATACCACTCGATCTGTTTGTTAACCTCGATCATTTTATCTTTAAAGGAAGTCGTTTTGATAAACCACGAGTCGCGGGCGTAATACAAGAGGGGCGTATCGCATCTCCAGCAGAAAGGATAAGTGTGAGCATATTCCTCGCTCTTGTAGAGCAGGCTGCGATCGGCAAGGTCTTTGATAATTTCGGGGTCTGCTTCTTTAACGAACTTACCCGCCCACGGAGAAACCTTGTCGATGAAATTCCCCTTAGTATCGACCGCCTGGATAAAAGACAGTTTGTTTTTTAAACCAAGTTCATAGTCGTCGGCGCCAAAAGCCGGGGCTATATGAACGATACCTGTGCCGTCTTCCATGGTGACAAAATCTGCAGTAACGGCGAAATAACCATTGTCAACATCAGAAACCAGATAAGGGAAAAGCGGTTCGTATTTGGCGTTTTCATATTCACTGCCGGGTTTTTCGTCGATTATTTCGAAATCACCGTCAAGAACATGCAGGCACGATTTGGCCAGGATCAGCTTTTCGCCCCGATGCTTCACCGTTGTATAGAATTCCCCGGCAGCTAAAGCAACCGCAACGTTCGATATCAGCGTCCAGGGCGTAGTAGTCCAGACAAGGAAGAACGTGTCGGGAGAATCTTTAAGTTTAATCTTTATAAAAATCGAAGGGTCGGAGATATCCTGGTAACCTTGGGCGACCTCATGCGACGATAGCGCGGTACCACAGCGAGGGCACCAGGGAACGATCTTGTGACCTTTATATAATAGACCCTCATCGTGGAATTTTTTAAGTATCCACCAGACTGTTTCGATATAATCGCTGTTGTAGGTTATATAAGGGTTCTCCAGATCGAGCCAGAAACCGATTTTACGGGTGAACTCATCCCATTCGGCTTTATATTTGAAGACAGATTCCCTGCAGGTTTCGTTGAATTTGTCTATACCATATTTTTCGATATCATCTTTGGATTTAAATCCCAACTGCGTTTCAACGCCGAGTTCTACCGGCAAGCCATGAGTGTCCCAGCCGGCTTTGCGTTCAACAAAAAAGCCCTGCATGCTCTTATAACGGCAGATGGTGTCTTTAACAGTTCGAGCAAAAGCGTGATGAAATCCGGGCATGCCGTTGGCGGTTGGGGGGCCCTCATAGAAAACATACCTTGGACTATCCTTGCGTAATTGCAGTGATTTTTTGAAAATATCGTTTTCTTCCCAGAATTTCAGGGTCTCTTCTTCGAGTTGGGGAAGATTAAAGCTTTTATTAAACTGACGAAACACTATATCCGCTCAACTGTTTTTTCAATTAATCTTGATAGGACCGGTCCGGCTTTTTCAGCCGCCGCGATTACACTTTCGATCGAACAGGGCTCCATCTCTTCAGGAGTTCCCATATCAGTGACAACTGAAAAGCCGATTACTTTTGTTCCCTGATGACGAGCAACGATTACTTCGGGTACGGATGACATTCCTACCAGGTCTCCTCCGATTATGCGTATGTATTTGTATTCAGCGGCAGTTTCGAGAGCCGGTCCTGTTACCGATACATAGACGCCTCTTTGCAGGTGTATCTTTTCATCTATTGCCGTCTGTATGGCAATTTCCCGCAAATCTTTGTCATAACAATTATACATATCGGGGAACCGCAGGCCAAGGTCTGCGTGGTTTTTGCCAATTAAGGGATTACCTCCCTGGAGATTGATATGATCGGTTATTAAAACTATATCGCTCTTGGCAAACTGAGGATTCAATCCGCCGGCCGCATTGGAGATTATTATGATTTCCATTCCCAGAGCTTTCATCACCCGTACCGGAAAAGTTACCTGTTGAAGCGTGTATCTCTCGTAAAGGTGAAAGCGGCCCTCCATTGCCACAACTTTTTTTCCGCCGACTGTGCCGAACAATAATCTGCCGGCATGGCTTTCGACAGTGGAGACCGGGAAATGAGGAATCTGATCGTAAGCGATCTCGACTTCTCTTTTGATTGCCTTTGACAGGCTTCCTAAGCCTGTGCCAAGTATTATGCCTATTTTAGGCGTCTCTTTGGTTTTTGTGCGAATAAACTTTACAGCTTCATCGATCATTTGTCTGATATTTTCCATCAACTTTCCTCTGAGGTCGGCGTTTGTTCTTCTTCAGTGATTCTATTTGTGACAGTTGAATTTTTATCGGCAGCCAGTTTATGGTCTCTTTGAAATTCCTCGACCACTTTGTCGACATCCGATTCGGATATCTCAGCCTTTTTCTTCAGGATTAAAGTCTTATTCTCCTGAGAAGATTGTTTTTCCATTAATTCTAAAAGCTTGAGTTGAGACTCGAGCAACGAACGGAAATTAACCAGGAAAGCAGCCCGCTGGTTTTTTAAAGATAAATATTCATGGCGCATTTTGGAGAGCTCTTCATAATTATTGCTTAAGATTTTCTCAGCCCTGCCGTTGGCCTCACGAATGATAAGCTCTGCTTTTTCCTTAGCTGAAGATTTCATTTGTTCAGCCGACTCCTGAGTTGCCATAAGCGTGTTTTGAAGCGCTGATTCAATTTTTGTGTAATCAGTCAGCTTATCTGTTGCTCTTTGAAGCTTTTCTTTAAGCTCAAGATTTTCCCGAATCAGGTTTTCCATTTCCTCGGATATCATCTCCAGAAACGAAATGACTTCGGCTTTATCAAAGCCGCGGAACTTTGTTTCGAATTCCTGTTTTTTAATGTCTAGAGGCGTGATTTTCATAAGGCCTCCTTTAAAATCACATTTTGTTGCCTACTGATTGTTTCTTTTTCCAAATATGGCTGTGCCGATCCTGAGTTCGGTACTGCCGAACTTAATTGCCCGTTCAAAATCGGCAGACATGCCCATGGACAGAGTCTTTATTTGAACGCCGAATTTATCCCGCATTTTGTTAAAAAGCTTTTGAGTTAAAGCAAATGACTTATCTATCTGCTCGAGGTCATCTGTAAAAGGTCCAACAGTCATCAAGCCGGACAGCTTCAGATTGTCCAGTCGGTTGATTTGCTCGGCAATCAGTAAGACCTCATCAGGTTCCAGACCGTACTTGGTGGTTTCACCCGATGAGTTCACCTCGAGTAATACTTTAATTTCTTTGCCTTTTTTTTCACATTCACCTGATATCGTTTCGGCCAGCTTTAAGCTGTCAACTGATTCAATAATGTCGAATAAATCAACGGCTTTTTTAACTTTATTTGTTTGCAGATGGCCAACCATGTGCCATGTAGGTCCTTTTTCGACCTGGTGAATTTTTGTTGACGCCTCCTGTATCCTGTTTTCGCCGAAATTTTTTAAACCCGCCAGCCAAGCTTCCATAATTGCTTCAAGTCCCATGGTTTTGCTGATTCCTACCAGGGTGATATCGTCCCTATTACGGCCAAATTCGCTGCAAATGCTGGCTATTCTGTTGTTGATTTTTTTTAAATTATCGTCAATAATTCTCATAAATATACATAGTTTAAGTTAATATTATATTTTTTTAACAGCTCCGACGCAATAGAATTCTGAAGCAAAATTGGGAAAAGGAAGGGACATGGTATCCCCGAGAAGGCCTGACGGCTCATATGAGGTCGTAAGACTTTTTGGTTTATGGGAGCAAGGGGAGGCGATTTTATTCGGAAAATATTAAACTTCGGCTTTATCGGTCTGATTGATTTTCATTTTTTTCTCAAAGGCAAAATTTTTGGCGGCGAATATCAACTCGTCAAGCTCGCCATCAAGAATCCTGTCGAGGTTATATTTTGTTAAACCGATTCGATGGTCGGTCAAACGGTTCTGAGGGAAATTATAGGTTTTTATTTTTCCTGACCGGTCGCCTGAACCCACCATTGACTTACGGGATTGTGAAATTTTAGAATTATGTTCAGAGGTCAGCTTATCCAGAAGACGTGCTCGAAGGACTTTCATGGCCTTAGCTTTATTTTTGTGCTGTGATTTTTCATCCTGGCAGGTAACCACAGTGTTAGTGGGAATATGTGTGATTCTGACCGCCGAATCAGTGGTGTTGACCGACTGGCCGCCGGGTCCGGATGAGCGAAAAACATCGATTTTTAAATCGTTTTGATCGATTTTTAAATCAACATCCTCCGCTTCAGGCAACACCGCTACAGATGCCGCCGAGGTGTGAAGCCTGCCGGAGGCCTCGGTTACCGGCACCCGCTGAACTCTATGTATGCCGGATTCGAACTTTAGATCACCATAAACATTATCGCCTTCAACCGTAAAAATTACTTCCTTGAAACCGCCGACGCCGGTGACATTCGAATTCATTACATCGATACGCCATCCCCGCCTTTCAGAATACTTTGAGTACATACGATAAAGATCAGCAACAAACAGCGCCGCCTCCTCACCGCCTGTTCCAGCCCTTATTTCAACTATAATATTTTTACTGTCTTCAGGGTCTCTAGGGACCAGTCGGGCTTTTAGTTTTTGATCAAGCTCCAGATATTTTGCTTTCAGTTCGGCCAGTTCCTCGCCGGCAAGCGCTGATAGTTCGCTGTCGGGTTCCTCTTTAATCAAAAGCCCATTATCAGCGATATTTTTTGATACTTTAAAATATTCACGGCTTAGATTTAATGTCTCTTCAATATCGGAACGCTCCTTGGCGATTTTCTTATAAAGCGCCTGGTCAGCCAGAACCTTTGGGTCGGCCAGCATTTCATCAAGCTGTTCCAGACGGAGTTTTAACGGAGCTAACAGTTTTTCAAACGGGAAATCCATTATACAGCTCTCACCGATTCTGTGTAAAGTTCAGTGCCCTCAATCGACGATATCAATGCTGTAACGCCGACCTCAAGCTGACTGTTATCCGGTTCACGAGTAGTTATATTCTGAAGCCACAATCCGGGAGCAATCAGGATTTTGGTTAACCGCAGGTTACGGGTCTTTCCGGAAAGTTTCAGAAGTTCATATGAGACTCCCGCGACCAATGGCAGAAGCGAAAAATGGAGAGCAAATCGCTGAAGAAGAGCCGGTTGATGTCCTATTATCTGGGCAAAAATGGTATCTGATACTGAATAGGTTAAAATCGCCATCATCGCTACAATTAATATAAAGCTGGTGCCGCAACGGGGATGCAGAGTAGTGAATTTCGATGCGTTCTCGACTGTTAAAGGCAGATCGGCTTCAAAAGCGAAAATTGTTTTGTGTTCGGCCCCGTGATATGCAAAAATTCTCCTAATATCCTTCAAATAAGATATTGCCTTGATATACAACACAAACATTATCATCCTGATAACTCCGGCAATCAGATTGAAGACAAAAGCTTCACGATGAATATTCATTAACTGTGCAAACAGCAGAGGCAAGAAGAAAAATATCCCAATTGCCAGACCTATTGAAAGTAAAACAGTCGCCACAAGAGCAATATTCAATTTCTTTGAAACTGGTCCGGAAATATCTTTATCTGTTTCTTCATCGGCAGCAGCGATTTCGGCAGAGTAATTTAAAGTTTTGATCCCCAAAACCAGCATTTCAAAAAAGGAAAAGACTCCCCGAATGATGGGTTTGCCGAGCGCATTGTGTTTTTTAGTCAGGGATATGAATTCTTCAGTGCGGGTGGTGATTTCGCCAGAAATGCGCCTTACCGAAGTTGAGACCCGGGTAGGCGAACGCATCATTACTCCCTCGATGACCGCCTGGCCACCGACGTTTTTGTCAACCCAATAAAAGGGTGAAAGTAATATGGCAATAAATGATTTCACTATGTTCCCAGATATAAATGGAAATAGCGGCGCCTCAAGGATGCTCGATATACCGCCATTTGTTATCTAATTGTTTTTATTTTTAGCGTACTTACGTCTATATCTGTCAACCCGGCCGGCGGTATCGACAAGTTTTTGCTTGCCAGTAAAGAACGGATGGCAGTTTGAACATATCTCCACTTTGACGTCCTTAAGAGTGGAACGAGTTTCGATCACGTTCCCGCAGGCACAGGTGATTTTTGTTTCGTAATATTTAGGATGAATTCCTTTTTTCATATTTCCTCCGAACACATTAATATAATATTAAATTTGTTCGACGCAAGCTTAATTTACCTTAATAAAACCATTTTTACCGCCCTGGAAGTTCCCTTTATACGAGCAAAATAGACTCCAGAGGCAACATCATGGCCATAATAATCTACGCCGTTCCAGATTACATTATTGTTTATCGAGTATTTGCTGGCCAAGTTTAATTTATTGACCTGCCTGCCGTTACTATCAAAAATATAAATAATGATTTCGCTTGAACTATAGTGATTACCCTGCAGGCTCAAAATCACTGCCGAGTTGAACGGGTTGGGATAGGGTGAGCTAAGGCTTATTTGGGTTGGGATGGCGTTATTTGACTCATCAATTGATGTTCTGGAATCGATGATCGCCAGCGATAATGGCCCGCTGCCAACAGGATAGTCATCATGTACGGTTCCCTGGCTGTCGAATTCGGTTACCGAGTTGGCCAGTTGCCCGGCGCTGTAGAGCATTCCGGTGGAATCGAGCGCAAGCCCAATTGATCCGGTCCCGACTAGAATAGGGTTGTCATTACCTCTGAGAACTGTTCGGCTTAGAGCGTCATAGTTGAAAACATGGCCATCATCAAACCAGCCGCCGGCGGAGATGAAGCCGATGCCTGATGAGTTAATTACCGGCATATAAGGACTGCCGCCCGTAGAAATTGAATCAATAAGTGAATTGTCTGAAGAATCAAGGAAATATATCATCCCCATGTTAGCTGTATAATCGCCGGTACAGATTATATTGATATTTCCGTCAGAACCAACCGCCATCGCCTGAGGGTTTTTACCGACATTAATCTGATCAATAATACTGCCGTCGCTTATGTCAATTACAGTTACCGATCCCTGGCCATAACTGAAGTCTACCGGATTGAAGCCGGTATTTGCCACATAAAGTTTGCCATTATACTCAATTATACCGGCTGGACACTGACCAACAGTGTATATTGCGACTATTGAACCGCTGCTTAGATTTACTTTATAAACGGAAGATGAGGCAAAACCGGTAACAAAGGCATAATTATCGTAATATGTCGCATGCCAGGGATTGCTTCCGGTCGACAGGGGGAATTCATCCACGATAGAGTTGTTCGCCGGATTTATCACTTGCAGGCTGGCATTCCCCGAATTGACCACATACAGCATGTCTTCATAATAGACTACCTGGTTGGGAATAACCCCCAGGGTTACAATATGATTTTCCGCAGCCCCCGTTTCAATATCAATCCTGGACAGGGTTTCAGACAGATTGTTGATGACGTAAACATAATTGTCGGCAAGCAAGCAGGAATAAAAGCTGATAATTGCCAGGCTGATAATGGCGGTTCGTTTCATGGTTTCTCCTTATAATTTTAATGTTAAGCCGAAATGATAGCTTCTTGGCGGCATCGGTTGATATTCTAAAAGCTCATATTCAATATCAGTTAAATTATTAATTTTAAAGTCAAAGATTATGGCAAGCATCTTAAATTTGCAGGACATGCCGGCGCCGAGGTTAACCAGAGTATAGGGATCAAGCTGCTTGGTATTTTCCTCAGTGAAATACCGGCGGCTTGAATCAAGCATATCCGCCTCGGCATAGAAAATCCGATAATTGATTTTGGCGCCAAGAGTGTTAGCATAAAGCGGCTGAAAGGTGATATATTTTCCGTAATAGGGCTGGCCTTTTTCCCTGTTTAGGGCAGTAGATTTAATCCGTGAAAAATCGATTTCAATAATGTCGCCGGGGACTTTATAGGAAACAGAGGCTGCAGCGCTGAAGAAATCAGAGGCTGATACATTTACAGGTTTATATTTTATCCCCTGCGAGCGTCGCCAGTAGATCAAGTTTTTATAGCGAATGTCGCGATATTCCAATGACAGCCGCCATTTGCCGCCAAATTTGAAAGCGCTGTAAATCTCATTGGTAATTGAGCGTGATGTTTCGGGTTTCAAATCCGGATTGGGCATAACAAATATATCCTCCTGCCAGTAGAGCTCGGCTAACCCCGGCAAACGGAATGACTTTGCAAATGATGCGGTAAACCCGGCGGTTAGGCCCTGTGTATAGACAACTGATGCAGAAAAATTGCTGGCGGAATAATTTTTATTATCTACTCTGTTTAATGATTGAGAAATTCCCGCTTGTATAATAAACCTGCTGATATTGTGGTTATAGCCGGCGCTTCCATATAATTTGTAATCACTGCGCTTTATTTTGCCCAGAGCCAGGGCTGGCCTGATATTATCTATTCCCTCGAGAATGCTTTTTGTGTATGATAACTGTGAATTAACATTCAACCGCTTTATGGCTGTAAAATTACTCTGCAGGGCAATTCCGGACTCACTTTCGAGATATTTTGTATCATATTGAATAAAGCTGTTGAAATCCTTATAACGAGTATCTCTTTTTAGTGCAGATACTGATACTTTTACATCGATGGCTTTACTTATCCGACGGCTAAAATCAGCTCCGGCAGATATGGTTTCCTTTTTGGATGAGGCATCAACCAGCGGGTCTATAATTCGTCCCGGGACGCCGTTTTCTCCATTATAAATATATCCGGACAAATTAAGGTAATAGTCGGCAAAACAGCTTGAATAGGAAAGATAATACTTATCGTGTTTGACTATGGCGTTTTCTCTTGTTTGAGTATCGCCATAATAATCTGTGTATTGATAGTTGTTTTTTGAATAATTCTTTTCATAGATTATCTTGATTATACCAAATTTCGGCTTATGGTAGTCGAAATTTGCGTTGTAACCTTCCTCGTTATAACTTCCCTTTTGAGCAGATATCGCAAACGAGTTGGATTTTATTGACTTTACGGTTATAAAATTGAGCGTGCCTCCCAGGCCGCCGCTGTTGGCAGTACCGGTAACTCCGGGTGAAAAATATTCGATTTTAGTCACAGCTTTAATCGGAATCTGATTTAAGTCGGCCCGTCCCGTTAGAAGCGAATTTATTTTTCGTCCATCGATGAGTATGTTTACACCATCTGGTCTGATGCCGCTGATAGAGATATATGTCTCGCCGATAGCCGGTGAATTAACCATGTTTATACCGGGAATATCTTTCAAAAGCGACTCGATAGATTCATTAGCCCTGTCATTGATATCATATGTTTTAACATTGAAGCCTTGATGATCGATTTCATCCGGCGATAACGCCTCGGAATAAACAGGCGCAACGTTTATGATATTGTTTTCAAGAAATATATCGCGCCTGATCGGCGGGCCGTTGCCAACGGTGACTTTGTCAGCAGTAAATACCGTTATATTATCGAGCCGGCAACTCAACCGGTATTCACCAGCGGGGATGTTATAAATATAATAGCAGCCGTCCCGACCGGTTGTTATTTGGAATGCGGTGTTTTCCACATTTACTAAAGCTTCAGAAACAGGACCGTTTTTATCTATAACCTGACCAAAGATTTTAAGCGTAGTTTGAGAATTTGAAGAATCGGGAAATAATATTAAAAGGCTTATTATCGAAAGCGGAATTAAAAAACTCCGGGAGGTCCGGAGTGGAACAATCAGTTTCATCGCCAACCTCTCCCACGAAGGTATTTATATGGCCTTACAGTTCGGCAGGTCTCCTGACTTACGGCATCAAGGCTGCCTTATGCCTTCCCATTTGTCTAACAGTGACATAAGACAAGAATTGGTCGATTACAGTAGCGGGGCTGTGACGGATTCTCACCGCCTTCCCTATTATCCCGCATGGGACCGGACTGTTATGTGCTGATTTTTTATATAACAAATTAAGGATGATAGTCAAGAAAAATCTTTAAGAGGCTTATAGAAAACAAATTTCCTTAATTTACATGATGGCATATTCAGATTGTTAACTATTTAATTAACAATCTGTATGCTTTTCAAAAATGTCTATCGATGCTTCAATACGATATGCAGTTGTTGCCCACCCAAAACGCGATCAATTTATTCTATTTTTTTCTTTTTTTTGATTTGGCTAAACCTAAAACTTCATTGCGATGGATAGCTACAGACGCTTTAGATCTGTTTAAAACTTCAGCAATCTGGTTGTCAGTCATTTTTTTATAGTTTTTTATAATGAATTTGTTTTCGTTTTCAGAGTAGCTTCTGTTTTCGCGTTTCGGGCAATCTAGGATTCTGTTGCGGTGGTGTGTTACGGAGATTAATGACCGGCTTAATGTTTTAGCAATGGCCACGTCAGTCATTTTTTTATAGTTTTCCAGGATAAATTTATTTTCCTCGGGTGTGAAATTCCGTCTGACAACCTTTTTCTTACCCAGAACAATCAGCCGTCGATAGATAATAGATTTCAACGGTTTATTCAGTTTTTCAGCGAGTTTTGGGTCTGTCAATTTTTTGTAGTTTTCAATGATGAATTTGTCGTTATCCTCGGTGAAATTATACTTGCTTTTACGTCTTCGGGGACGATTTTTCAAGGCCAACATTCGAGAACGTCGTTTTATGCCTAATTCTATGAAGATCAACTGCACATACTGACGGCTGCAGCCATAATGTTCCGCGATATCTGTCAGGGAAAGATTTTCGTGATGGTACATGTTATACATCTTGTCTTTTTCATTTACCATCTTCTGCTTTAAAACTTGATGGGGTGCCATAAATTGCCCCTTATTAAGGGTTATTATTCAACGGTTACACTCTTTGCCAGATTTCTTGGCTGGTCAACATCGCAACCTCTTAAAACCGCTATGTGATATGCCAGAAGCTGCAGAGGTATTATTGATATTAATGGCAGCGCAAACTCATCCGCTTTCGGAATATAGATAACATCATTAACTATCGATGTAATATCTGTGTCTCCTTCGGTAGCGATAGCGATAACATTGCCTTTTCGGGCTTTAATTTCCTGGATATTGGAAATCACTTTTTCATACACCGAATCCCTTGGCGCCAGGACTACTACCGGCATGTTATCATCGATTAAAGCGATAGGTCCATGCTTCATTTCTGCGGCCGGGTAGCCCTCGGCATGGATATAAGAAATCTCTTTAAGCTTTAACGCTCCTTCCAGAGCAATTGGAAAATTCAACCCCCTTCCTAAGTATAAAAAGTTATTTTTTCTGTAATATTTCTCAGCAATTTGCTTTATTTCATCATTTTTTTCTAATACGTCGTTTACCTGGTCAGGAGCATTCTGAATAGCTTTAATCAGTTTCATGCCCGTTTGCAGCGACATATGACGCATCCTTGCCAGAAGAATAGTGAACATTGACAATACCACAATCTGAGAGGTAAGCGCCTTCGTTGAAGCAACGCCTATTTCCGGGCCGGCATGGATATAAACTCCGCCATCGGTTTCGCGGGCTATTGTTGAACCCACTACGTTGCAAATGCCAAGACAGGTCGCGCCTTTGCGTTTTGCCTCGCGCAAGGCGGCCAGGGTATCGGCTGTTTCACCCGATTGGGAAATTACAATCAAAACTGTATTGGGCGAGATAATTGGATTTCTATAACGAAACTCGGAGGCGTATTCTACCTCGACCGGAAGACGGGCATATTCCTCAATAAGGTATTTCCCAATAAGGCTGGCATGCCAGGATGTTCCGCAGGCTGTAATGATGATTTTTCTTATATGGGAAAGCTCTTTGTACTGAAGGTTTAAGCCGTTGAGTCTGGCTGTGCCTTCATCGAAATTCAGACGGCCTCTCATGGCATTGTGAAGGGTCGTTGGCTGTTCCATGATTTCTTTGTGCATGAAATGAGGGGAACCGCTTTTTTCGATCATATCTAATGACCATGAAATATCCTTTACGTCCGGACTGACCATTGTCTTATCTATACGTGATACCGTGAAATTGCTCCTGGTGATTTCGGCCAGTTCACGGTCATCGAGGTAGACAACTTGATTGGTATACCGCAGTATTGCCGAAACGTCCGAAGCCAGGAAATTCTCGTCGCGCCCGCTCCCAATAATAAGAGGTGAACCGAGTCGAGCGGCTACTATTCGGTCAGGTGTGTCAAGGCAAACAACTCCGATACCGTAAGTACCTTCAACCTGAGTCAAAGCCATACGGACTGCCTCCAGCAAATCACCGTTAAAATGCTCTTCGATAAGATGAGCCAAAACCTCGGTGTCGGTTTCGGTAATAAAATTGTGACCTTTTTTCTCAAGGAAAATCTTCAGGCTGGAGAAATTTTCTATTATGCCGTTGTGAACAACTGCAATTTTTCCGCTGCAGTCAAGGTGTGGGTGAGCGTTTATATCTGAAGGTTCTCCATGAGTGGCCCACCTGGTATGGCCGATTCCCGTTTTGGATGTGAGATTACTTCCCTTAAGAAGATCGTTCAGGGCGCTAATTTTACCGGCGGTTTTTTGCAAAATAATATTTGATTCATCGATACAGGCTATCCCTGCAGAATCATACCCCCGATATTCGAGTCTTTTCAGCCCCTCCATCAGGATCGGTATTGCATTTTTATTTCCAATATATCCAACAATTCCACACATTTTGTCTCCGGCGCTAAGTCATAAGTTTTTCAACTTCATCGGCTAAGAACCTGGCTTTTTTAGGATTATATGCTTCAGTGATAAGCCGGACTACAGGTTCAGTATTTGAGAGACGCACCTGCAGCCAGCTATCTTTAAAAATAACCTTTATTCCATCCCGGCTGTCGATCTTTCCGTCTTTAAAAGTTTTCGCGATTTTTTTTAAATTTATTTTTTTACCATTTAACATTATTATTTTTTTAATCATAATTGTCCCGGGAAGTTCCAGAACCAGCTCGGAAATTCTCTTTCTACTGACAGCCATATATTGAAGTATTACAGCCGCGGCCATCAAGCCATCCCGGCCATAAAGCATCTCAGGGTAAATTAAACCGCCGTTTCCCTCGCCGCCGACAATGCCCTTGATCTTTTTTAATTTTTCGGTAACGTTGATTTCGCCGACTTTAGTGCGATATAATTTCACTCCGGCCTCGGCTGCAACAAAATCATTAATCATCGATGAGGATAGATTCACCGCTGCCGGTCCCTTTTTCTTCGACAGGATATATCGCATTCCCAGGGCTAAGGTAAGCTCTTCGCCGATTGCCTTGCCGTTTTCATCAACAATCGCCATGCGGTCGCCATCGGGATCGAAAGCAAAACCGACATCGGCCTTAAACGATTTAACGGCCCGGCAGAGCTGTTTCAGGTTTGCCGGCGCCGGTTCCGGCGGCCGCGGAAATTTCCCGTCCGGAATCGCATTAATCAGCTTGAGAGTACAACCGAGAGAATTGAAAAGTTCAGCCGCAACCGAAGATACAGTCGCATTTACACAATCAGCAACGACTCTGAATTTTTTTCTTTTCAGTAAAGCCGGTTTTATTATATCAAGCCCAATTATTGCCCTGATATGTTTGAGGTCCCAGCTGTCCTGCTGTAAATAATTGCCGATTTTTGGAGATTTTAATTTCGAAGTTTTTTGGTATTTATTTTCATTATTAAAATGCTTTAAGAATTTTTTGCCCTGTGATTCTGTCAGGAATGTCCCACCCGGCCCAATAAGCTTCAGGGCGTTGTATTCAATCGGGTTGTGGCTGGCGGTTATGGCTATCCCTCCGGCGGAGGCTGATTCTCTTACGGCGAACTCGACCGTTGGCGTTGTCGCCACTCCGATGTCTGTAACGTTACACCCCGTTGCCATTAACCCGGCCGCCGCCGCTGAAAAAATCATCGGTCCGTGATATCGTGTATCACGGCCAATCATGACCTTTCCTCCATTAATATAACTGCCAAAAGCTCTTCCATATTTTAAAGCGATTTCTGGCGTTAACGTATCTCCTATGATTCCCCTGATTCCTGAAACAGAAACTAACAACTTCCCCAATTAAGATTCCCTCCATGAGATGCATTGTCAATTGCCGATGAACTATTATAACTTTTTATTAATTTGTTTGTCAACAAGAAAATTATAAAGAGTATCCCCGATTTTTCTGAAAATCTTGATTTCAACCCGCCCGGGCAGGTCAACTTGTTTTGATAGTTCAAATTATACTGATTCTATTCGATTTTTCAGGGAAACTACTCAAAATAACATTTCTTGACTAAGGAATTAAGAAATATATCTTAGACTTTATGAATTATCCCGCTGAACCTTCCAATCGGCAGTTGAGAAAAACAATATATTCATTAGCTCTGCCAATAGTCTGGTCTAACCTGCTCCAGCGAGGCGTGGGTATTATTGATGTTATGATGGTTGGACATCTCGGCGCCGAGGAGCTGGCGGCTGTGGGTATGGCTCAACTGGTAGTTTTTTTTACGAATGCACTTATCATGGGAATTGGAATCGGTTCAATGATTCTGGTCGCCCGTGCCACCGGCGCTAATGAGCCGGAAAGACGCTGTCAAATGGCTGGATGCGGAGTGGCTATGGGCGCTATTGCCTCATTTTTTCTAAGCATTTTTGGCTATTTTGTCAGCTACCGAGCCGCCATTATAATAGGCGCCAACCAACAGGTAGCCTTACTGGTGAAAGATTATCTCGAAATAATATTCATTTTTTTTGCAGCCCGGTCTCTGATTTATATTCTAAGTTCGATTTTCCAGGGAGCGGGTGATAGTAAAACTCCGCTCAAGGTAATAATCTGGGTGAACATTATCCATATTGCAATGGCTTACCCGTTGATCTATGGGTTTCAATTTGAACAGCTGGGGATTTTCATCGACTCATATGGCGTAAAGGGCGCCGCCTGGGCCACCGGTATAACCGAACTGGGCGGTATTCTTGTGTTGTTCTGGCTGGCCATGAAAAAGGGTCTGGTCAATTTTTCTGTTTGCCGGATAAATTTAAATTATTTCAAGAAGATAACCCATCTTGGCGTACCGGTATTCATAGAAAGAACATTGATTATTCTTATGCAAATGTGTTATACCAGAATTGTTGTGGGTTTTTCAGTAGCCGCTTATGCGGCGCACCAGGTCGGATTCAATATTGAGGCGATTGCATTTTTACCGGGTTTGGGATTTGCGCAGGCAGCGACAGCTATGGTAGGCCAGGACCTGGGAGCGAAAAACCCGGAACGTGCACAACGGGTCGGTTATCAGTCCAATTTTATCGCATTGGTTATAATGAACCTCTTTGGAATTTCTTACCTTGTAATACCCGGTTTCTGGGTCGGTTTGTTCACGACAGATCCTGAAGTGGTCTCGTTTGGCATAACTTTTTGTTATATAGCCGCATTTATTCAGGCGCCGTTAGCTTCCTCGATGGTTTTCGCAGGAGCCTTAAGAGGCGCCGGTCAAACTCGCTTCGTGATGTTTTCCACCGTTTTTGGTTCCTGGGCAATTCGTCTACCGTTTGCCTATATCTTCGGGATCGTGCTTGGCGGGGGCATTGTCTGGGTCTGGTTGGCATTGTTGGCTGATTGGGTCACTCGCTCATCATTACTTTTCTGGCGTTATAAATGGGGCAAACAGTTCAAGGAATAAATTTCGAAGATATTATCACTGCCCTGATTTACCGGCATTTTCATTGGCGCTTGCTGTTTGGTTACTTCGCCTTAAAATTTATTTACTATTTTTACTATAAAGATCAGTAATAATTATGTATATCTTATTCCGATAAAGTCGCTTAAAATTTATATGAAAAAACAGTTTTATCAAGATTTTTTAATATTAAGGCTAATATGATCTGCATATTTGCCGAAATTACTAATTGAGGAATAAGCCATGCCGAAAAGCTCATTAAAGAAAATATTGATAGTCGATGACAATCCAAACATGTCGGTTTTATTATCGGATATTCTTGAGATTTTTGAGTATGAAGGGAAACAGGCCGGAGACGGACATGAGGCTTTAAACAAGCTGAAAAATGATAATTTTGCAATGGTCTTTACTGACTTAAGAATGCCCAAAATGGATGGGATAGACCTGCTAAATGCCATTAAAGAAGATCATCCTGAACTGCCGGTTGTGGTGATTACCGGTTACTCTATAGGTGAAACTCAAAATTTGCTGGTAAATCAAAAAGCTGATGGGTTTCTCAATAAGCCCTTTAAGGTTAATGAAATTAAGGATTTGCTCGAAAAACTTCTAAACTTCTCAAACTAAAAACCACTATATTAGCAGTATATTTTAATCAGGCCGAATTTGATTGACCTGAGATTTGTATGGTTAAAGTATTATTTTATCCGGTCGATTTGTTTCTAAATGAAATCTAAAGGTATTGAAGAATTGATGTATTATTCAATTTACGGCAAATTCTATTTGAATTATAATTATTTGTATTTTATTATTAATTCGGCAAAGCGGTAATCTTGCAACTTTTAACAGATAATGCCGTAATTTACAAGGAGAGTAATTCTGATTACAGGATCGGAAGAAGCCCTGATTAGGCAGGCTCTGAAGGGTGATCAGAAAGCTTATCAGAAGCTGTTTGAGGCGCACAAGCAGGCGATATTTCATGTTATTGTAAAGATTGTGCGCAATAACGAAGAAGCCCAGGATCTGGTTCAGGAAACTTTCATCAAGGCTTTCGGTTCTTTGAAATCATATAATCCGAACTACCGTTTCACTACCTGGCTTTATAAGATTGCCGTTAACTCATCTATTGATCATATTCGCAAGAAAAAGATACAGACTTTTTCTTTGGATCAGCCCATCGATACAAAGGATGGACGGGTCGGCGTCGAAGTTGCAGATATGTCTTACCATCCTGAGCAAGACCTTTCGGATAAACAAAAACGGTTATCAATAACCGATGCGATTAACTCTCTGCCGGAAAAATATAGGCAGGTTATCATTATGCGTCACCAGGAGGATAAATCGTACGAGGAAATCGCCAAAATCCTCAGAGCGCCGGTCGGGACGGTGAAAGCCCGAATCTTTCGAGCCCGAGAGCTTTTGAAAAAGAAATTAAAAATGTTTAAATAAAAACGGGAACCGTCATGAAAAAAATCATATTAGCGCTGCTGTTTTTAACAGTAAACGCAACGGCTGAGTGGGAATTTAATCAGGATTTCTCCCATTCTGCTGAGGCAATAAAAAAAGTCACTATTGATTGCCCTATCGGCATTATCGAATGTGAACCATCAACCGATAACAATATTTATGTTTACATTAAAAAAATAGCCTTTTGTGATGATTCAACCGAAGCCGAGAAAATGGTCAATGACTGCAGGGTTGATTTTAATGTAAAAAATTCAAAAATTGAAATTATCTTCGATTTGTCTGATTATGATAAAAACCATCGCAGCCTGCTTAAAAAACTATTTTCTAAACATGATGAGCATGAGATAGATATTCATTGTAAAATCTTATTACCTGCCGGCATCGATTATAATGTTGAGACGGCAAGCGCGGATATCTATGCTGCGGATTTAGAAAATAAGGTGACTGTGGAGGGGGCTTCCTCTGATGTATACCTTGAAAATATCACCGGAGACTGCAGCGTTCATCTTGCCTCGGGCGACCTTGAGGCTGTAAAAATCGCCGGTGAGATTGACTTTTCCAGCGCCTCGTCTGATTTTCAAATTGAGGATATCAAAGGCGACATGAAAATTTCAACCGCATCAGGAGATGGCCTGATTGAAACGGTCCGGGGCAATGTCGATATGGGGACATCCTCCGGGGATGTTCAGATATTTGGCCTAAAAGGCGACCTGAAGTTCAGGACTAACTCCGGGGATGTAAGGTGCAGTGACATTTCCGGATTTGTTGATGGCCAGAGTACATCGGGCACAATTAAAATAAAGCAGTTAAAAAATGAAAACGGCATTTATAATATCGAAGCGATTTCCGGAGATATTTTCCTTGAGTTACCCCGTAATTTTGACGGTAGTTTGGAAATCGAGACCGTTTCGGGAGACATTGACACACAGATAGATATTAATATTCACTATTTCTCCAGTAAGTGCCTTAAGGGAGATATAGGCTCAGGGTCCGGGAAAATTCAAATCGAAACTGTTTCCGGAGATGTTATGCTGGAGGAATATTAATGTTGAGCAGAATTTGCCATATTATGCTTTTACTATTGTTGGGCGTCTCAACATCTTCTCTGGGCGGTCCTCCGGATCTGGCGGATGATAAAAAAGTCATTAGGATGAAGCTGGAGGAACTGGAGGATTCCCTGAAAAAAGCAGAACTTGAATTGCTGTATAAAAATAAATTACTATTCGATAAACTCGACTCAATCGACGAACTTGATTTCATCTTTTTAAATGATTCCGGAATTGCTGCTTTTAATGAAATAATAATCGATGAGAATGGAACGGTGAGAGTTCTGACCGATTCGGGGCTGGTCGTTCTTTCACATGATGATGACTACCTGGGACGAAGGGAAATAACCAGATGGGGCAAGAGTGTGGTTGTTAACGAGGATGAACGTGTAATAGCAGATATTACGGTTATCAGCGGAGATGTGACGGTTAATGGTTGTGTCGAAGGCGATGTTGTTGTGATAGGCGGCGATATTTATATAAATCCTACCGGCTATGTTCGCGGAGATGCCATTGCAGTAGGGGGAAAGGTAAGAAAGGAAGAGGGAGCAAAAGTCACAGGTTCGACAATTTCTATAGGATTTCCCATTCTGATGTTGGCTCGCGGTTCAGTTTTCCAGATGATTGAAGGCATTATGCTTCTGGTAATGATAGTTAGTATCATTTTATCTGCTTTATCAATTTCACTTTTTCCGAAACCGATTGATCGTATTGCCAATAAACTTTCGACTCGGCCTGTCAAGTCATTTCTATTTGGCTATATCGCATATATTGGTTTCTTTCTTGTATGGCTGTTATTATTAGTGTCGGTAATAGGAATCCCGCTGGCATTCTTTGGCGAACCGGTGGCTATTCTAATACTGATGGTTTTTGCCTATTCAGCTTTCAACCAGGTTGTTGGCGCTAAGTTTTTTAAGGAAAACAAAACAGGCAAATCTTTCTGGTATGGCATCCTGGCTACAACAAGCCTGCCATTCATTTTACTTGTTCTCGGATTTATTACAGATTCTCTGGTACTGTTTGTTTTTAACATGATATTGCTGGGATTCGTGCTGTTCGTCCTCATGCCAATCGGCATCGGCGGGGCAACTCTGGCCCGTTTCGGTTTCCCCCCCAGGGTAAAGAAAAATGATAATTCCTCCACCCAAAGTGTACCGGCAACAGACCCATCAGGTTAAATATTATCTGACCTGTTGCCCATAATGAAATAATTTATCTTATCTTAACTTAACTAACCTGCATTATTCACAAATCTTAACATGTGCTGGCATCCGCCATAGGCGGACTTCTGCCAGAGCTGTCGGAAGTAACTTCCGACAGCACAAAGATGAAATAGATTTTAACCCGGATTTTGCGGTTGAACAATCAAAAATAACAAGCAACTTATTGTAACACAACGCGTAGGGGCGTCCTAAACGGATCCGTATGGATATGGCCATATCCGTAGGATCTGTTTAGGACGCCCATACGGCGACTTTTTTGTTATAATTATTTCTTAAAAACTATTTGATAATTCTAAATTGGTAAACTACTTGATTTAACTTATCCATCTTAAAACTATTCAACCGCAAAATCTGGGTTTATGAATAATCGTGACTAACAGGTTTAGCTGTGAATACTCGATAGTATTGAAAGAGTCTATTATTCCCGACAAAAAAAAACGGGCTTCGTAATCGAAGCCCGCTAAGCAAAACACCATAGCTTTTTAGTTCAGATAGGCCCTGAGTGATTTTGATCTTGAAGCATGTCTGAGCCTTTTGATCGCTTTTTCCTTGATCTGTCGGACCCGTTCGCGGGTTAGGGAAAACCGCGCCCCGATCTCTTCTAAGGTTAGCGGCTTTTCTTGAGTCAAACCGAAATACAGGTTGATTACTTCGGCCTCGCGCGGTGTAAGGGTATCAAGCGCTTTTTCGATTTCAACCCGCAGCGATTCATCAAGAAGACACTCATCGGGAGAGGGTTGAAACTCATCCTCAAGGACATCTATCAGCGAGTTATCCTCAGAAACTGAGAATGGAGCGTCGAGCGAAAGATGCGAATTCGAAATTTTCAGAGTGTCGGCTACCTCTTTCTCGGAAAGCTCCAGTTTCTGGGCGATTTCGTTCGCCGACGGTTCGCGACCGTATTCCTGTTCCAGACTGGAGGAAATCTTTCCGATTTTGTGCAGAGTGCCGACTCTATTTAACGGCAGCCTGACAATACGTGATTGTTCTGCTAAAGACTGGAGTATGGCTTGTCTAATCCACCAAACTGCATAGGAGATAAATTTAAAACCACGGGTTTCATCGAACCTCTTGGCTGCTTTGATCAAGCCTATGTTGCCTTCATTAATTAAATCAGACAGTGACAAACCCTGGTTTTGATACTGTTTGGCTACCGACACCACGAAGCGTAGATTGGCTTTTGTTAATTTCTCGAGGGCAATGTTGTCCCCTCTCTTAATTCTTTTTGCCAGCTCTACCTCTTCATTGGCTGTGATAAGAGGCGTCTCGCCGATTTCGCGAAGATACAGGTCTAATGACTGTTCCTCATCGCGAAATCTTTTAGACTGCTTTAACAAATTGATGCACTCCTTTGGACATCTTTAATGCCCGTTTTTACCTTGTATTAAATACACCATTGGCACAATACGAATGGTTTACGCATTTGTTTCTAAATATTCTATCTAAAATAATCACAATTACGGTTTAACAGCCTCATGAAAGGTTCGGTTTCCTCTTTTTATCAAAAACAGAATGGACTTTTTACGATCTTTTAAATCGTCCGCAATATCTAAAAAATCAGATTTATTCTTAATCTGGCGGTGATGAATTTCGACAATTAAGTCGCCTCTAAACAGACCGGCATCATCGGCCGGACTGCCCGCATCGATGCTCTCGATGATCACTCCCGGCTCGAAATCGATTCCTAATTGACTCGCTTTATTTTCAGTTAAGGTACTAATCGCAATTCCCAGCCATTTGGTTTTGGCTTTTTGCATATCCCCGGAGGAAGAGATATTTAGATACTCGCTCCTGTCGCCCAGCCTGAAGCTGAGAGTCTTTATTTTATTGTCCCGAATAATCTTGATCGTTACTTTGGCATCAGGACCAGCATCGGCTACTACAAATCGGAATTGCTGGGCAGAGGTAATCCTCTGATTGTTGAATTCAATAATAATATCGCCGATTTCCAGACCGCCTTCCTCTGCGGGTGAGTTCGATTCAACCGATTCAACCAGAATGCCATCGGCGCTTTCCAAATCTAAAGCCTCAGCCATGTTGTTGTCGATATCCCCGGGTAAAATACCAAGCCAGCCGCGAGAAATACTGCCGACGCTCCTTAATTCATTGGCTATTCTCTTAGCCAGATTGATGGGAATAGCGAAACCGATTCCGATATTTCCTCCGGATGGCGATACAATGGCAGAATTAATGCCCACCACCTGACCAGTAATGTTAACAAGCGGACCGCCAGAATTACCCGGATTGATCGAGGCGTCTGTTTGAATGTAGTTCTGGTAAACCGGATTATCCGGTCCAAAAACCAGACCGCTTCTGCCCAGAGCCGATATAACGCCGACCGTTACTGTTCTGTCGAGGCCGAGTTGGGGGAAAGGATTGCCGACTGCGATTGCCCAGTCTCCCACCATAATGGAATCAGAATCGCCAAGCTCAAGATAGGGCATGATTTCATCAGTATCGATTTTCAACAGAGCCATATCGGTTTCTGAGTCGGCGCCGACTATCTCGGCTCTGTATTCTTTTGTATCCGATAACCGGACTATAATGTCGTCCGCATTGCGAATAACATGGTTATTGGTAAGTATGTATCCATCATCGCTGATAAAAAAACCGGATCCCAGTGATTCGCTCCGTCTCATACGAGGCTCGCTGTCGCGTCTGTCACGATGGTCAGGAATTCCGAAGAATCTGCGCCAGATATCATCATCAAGAAAACTGCGAAATTGATCCTCCACCATGCTTTTAGCTGAGATATTTACTACCGCCGGTTTGACTTTTTGGGAGATAGATACAAAAGGTGAATGCCCCGTTATCTGATCGATATATTTACTCTGGTCGGTCAGATTTGAATTATCATCGGCAACCAGATCATTTGAAGTGTAACTGGAGCCTATAACCATCCCCATTACAGCGGCTATTCCGGCGACAACGATTATTATGATTAGTTTCTTTATTTGATCCAACGCTCTCATAATATTACCTCAAATTATCACAAACTTACAATTTATTCATTTCAATTTTTTTGTCAAGTGTTTTTTCACTTAATATTTTAAATAGGTATTTGCAATATTTGTTCCTTTAATTTTTTCATTTTTCACTCAAATTGCCATTAATATCGTAGTTTATATACTGCTGATTAAATGTTTTCGTTGTATTGCAAGGTAATATGTTAGTATAATATGGTTAGATCGTATAAGATCGCTTAATAAAGGACGTTGTTTCCTTCTTTTTGGTTAAAAGGAGATCGATATGAGAATTGCTGCATTTTTATTGCAAATAAGTGACCAGATTAGTCTTAAGTCGTTCTGAAATATAGCCGAAGATTATAATAATGAAGAAGTTGCAATTGTAGCGAGGAGAATAAATGAGACGAGTTTTAACAGTCAATTTTCTTGTAATCGCTTTATATGCGTTGACTTTCGGTCAAGGTCTTCAGATATTCAACGATCTGCAGGAATTAATAATCACAGTATCTGAATCCGTAAAGCCAACTGTCGTCCATATTGAGGTTGTCAAAAAGCACAACTCATCACGCTATGAATCGCTTGGCAGCGGTTTGATAGTCAGCCATGACGGCTACATAATCACCAATGAACATGTTGTCGATAAGCATGTTTCGGTGATTGTAACGCTTGAATCCAAGCTGGAATATCCGGCGGAAGTTGTCGGTGTCGATAAACTTACCGATATCGCCCTGCTTAAAATCGAATCCCCTCCCGGCGAAACGCTCAAAGTGGCCAGGCTTGGTGACTCGGATTCTGTAAAAGTGGGTGAGTGGGTTCTGGCTGTGGGCAACCCTTATGGTTTTGACCGAACCGTATCGTTTGGCATTGTATCCGGTAAAGGTCGAACCTTGAACTTTCCAATAAGCAACGCTCCATTGTTAAATGATTTCATACAAACCGATGCCGCTATCGATCCCGGGTCATCCGGCGGGCCGCTGGTTAATTTACGCGGTGAAGTAGTCGGAATAAATTCGATCGGGGTTGGCCGCATGCAGGGATTTACTATACCGATAAATATCGTCGAGGACGTTAAGAATAAACTGATGAAAAGCAAAACTGTCGAAAGGGGTTATATAGGAATTGCGATTCAGCCGCTTAACAGAAGTTATGCGAAATTTTATGGGCAGCCCGAGTTGCAGGGCATTATTATAGCCGATGTATTTAAGGGGCATCCCGCTGACAGGTCCGGTTTAAAATCAGGCGATATTATTATTTCGTTTGATGGTATACCGATGACCGCTGAAGACAATGATGATTTAGGCAAGTTTACTCTTGAGGTCTCAAAGGTTAAAGTCGGGGAGAAGAAAACTGTTGAAATCATACGTAATGGCAAAAAGCATTCGATTGATATCGAAATCGGTCAGAAACCCAAAGTCAAGCCGGATGATTATGAGACCGAGTTTGATTTTACAGTTGAGGAAATTACAGAACATATGTTTCGACGATACCTTCTCCAAACGAGAGAAGGCGTATTTGTTGATTTTGTAGAGGTGGGTTCGCCGGGCGATAAAGCTGACCTTATGGCCGGTGATATCATCACCATGGTCGGCGATAAAAAGATCAAAAGTCTCGATGATTTTAAAAAAGCAATGGCTGAGGCAGGGAAGCCGAACTTTTTATTGCTTCGGGTGTTACGTGGAAAAGAATATGCTTATGCATTGCTGGATTTCACAGATATTGACGACGATTCCAAGAAAAAGAAGGGCGAATAACATTTCGGCTAATAGCTGGATTTTGCCGCCATATATATTTATATGAATTAAAAAACCCCGATTAAAAGCAATCGGGATTTAATGTTTTGATAAGAAATTTTAGTATTCTTACCCTGTTTAGTATGTACTCGTCAGTTCGGCTTCAAGTTTAATAATCATTACTTCGATCGATGCCAGCTGGACAAATTTCTTAAGCTGCTCTCTGGTAAGAACCGCTTTGGTTTTCATGATTGCCTCAAGCTCGAGTTCTTTTAGCTTGGCTAAAAACTGGTAGTATTCTTTGATAATATGATTAACCGCTGTTCCATGCATACTGGTCCAGTTTGAAGTAAACTCATCGATTTCCATTTTCCGGATCTGTGCCTGACCTCTGATCTGAATCATTTTATCGACAATCGTTCTGTCGATGATAGTCAGTTTCTTAATCTGTGATTCGGTCAACTGCAGCCCGTTCTTGTAATCCAGCACCTTACTGATTGCCGTAGTTGGAATATTATTTCCTGCAAACAGCGCTGTTGGCGCCGCGGTTACCATCACCAAAACCACCGCTGAGATCACACAAATTAACTTTTTTGTCATGTCTTCCTCCAGTTAAAGGTTATCTTTTATGTTGACAATATTCTATAAGTTTTTTACCTTATATACAGAGGGCAAAAAAGCTTTCCTTCGGGATATGTCCCGGCTGTTTGAAATCTGATGGCGGCCAACCACTATTCAAACAGCCTGTTTTGCCCTCTACTTATTTTATATCTGTTTTAAATACGATATATTTCAATAAGAGTTGCGAATATTTTTTAGTCCTTGAATATTTTAGTGATATTCATATGACTTTAAATTACACTTGCTTTTTTATTTCTGCTTATTATTATCCTCAAGATTAAAATTGTGGAGGAATAATGCCAAAGGTTTTAGATAATTTGCAGATTGGCCCGATGAACTGGAAGATGAGATTAGAGACGCCCAAGCTTGTCAGTAAAGCCAAAGCGGGTCAATTTGTAATAATCAGGGTTAACGAGCGGGGTGAACGTGTGCCCATGTCGATTGCAGGTCTGGATCGGGAAAACGGCGTGCTGACTATTATTTATCAGGTGGTCGGCAAGACATCGGCTTTGATGACGGCAACGCCGGCAGGGGGCGAAATAGCCGATTGTGTCGGCCCGCTCGGCGTGCCCACGCATGTTGAAAACTGGGGAACAGCCTGCCTGGTTGGCGGCGGCATCGGAATTGCGCCTATCTATCCGATTGCTCAGGCCTATAAAGAGGCGGGTAATAAATTGATTACAATTATCGGCGCCCGGTCAAAAAATATTCTGTTCTATGAGGAGGAACACAAGGCTGTTGCTGATGAGCTTTATGTATGCACCGATGACGGTTCATATGGTCATCACGGGTTTGTTTCCGACGTGTTGAAAAAGATTCTGGATGATGGCGTCGATATCGGCATGATAATGGCAATCGGTCCTGTACCGATGATGCGGGTTGTGGTTAATCTTACCCGTGAATACAAGACGCCGACCTGGGTGTCGTTGAATCCACTCATGGTAGATGGCACCGGGATGTGCGGCGGTTGTCGGGTTTCACTGGATGGCGAAACGAAATTTGCCTGTGTTGACGGTCCCGATTTCGACGGACATAAGGTCGATTTTGACCTGTTAACCAAACGACTGGCCGCTTATGGCAAGCAGGAACGGCAGGCGATGGAGCGTTTCTTAACCGACCCCGGCTGCAAGCTGGCTGAATCGGTTAAGGCGTTTAAGTATCCGGATTAATTCAGGATTTAGCAGGAAAAAATGATTGGTCTTTTTGATCTATATCGCTGATTGGAGTCAACGTGGTTAATAAATTAGAGAAAAAAGAGCGAATGAAAATTCTCCGGCAGAAGATGCCGGAACAGCCACCCGAAGAACGTAAAAAGAATTTCAAAGAAGTACCATTTGGTTTAACCGAAGAGCAGGCGCTTATCGAAGCGTCCCGGTGTCTTGAGTGCAAGAAGGAACCCTGCATCGCCGGGTGTCCGGTTGAGGTTGATATCCCTGCATTTATCGATCTGATTTTGCAAAAGGATTATGCTGCGGCGGCCAGAAAAATAAAGGAAACTAATTCGTTGCCCGCTATTTGCGGCAGAGTATGTCCTCAGGAAGAGCAGTGCGAAATGGTATGCATTACCGGTAAGAGCAAAAAGGGTACTCCCGTAGCAATAGGTTACCTCGAGCGTTTTGTGGCCGATTATGAGCGCGAAAACAATCTTGTACAGTTGCCCGAGATTGCCCCATCAAGCGGCAGAAAAGTTGCGGTTGTCGGTTCCGGGCCAGCCGGACTAACAGTAGCCGGCGACCTGATTAAGCTTGGCCACCAGGTTACCATATTCGAGGCTCTTCACCGGCCGGGTGGAGTGCTGGTTTACGGCATCCCCGAGTTTCGTCTGCCCAAGTCTATAGTCCAGGCTGAATGTGATGTTCTGGCGGATATGGGCGTCAAATTCAATAACTCAATGGTGATAGGCAAAACTGATACTGTCGATGAGCTTTTCGAGATGGGTTATGATGCAATCTTTGTCGGCACCGGCGCCGGACTGCCGAATTTTATGGGGATCCCGGGCGAAAATTTAATTGGTATATATTCCTCAAACGAGTACCTTACCCGGTCAAATTTGATGAGAGCTTTTGACTTTCCCATTTATGATACGCCGATTATTCGCGGCAAAAATGTAGCTGTTTTAGGCGGCGGCAATACCGCTATGGATTCGGTTAGAACAGCCTTACGCCTGGGCGCTGATAATGCCTACATAGTGTACCGTCGAAGCGAAAAGGAGATGCCTGCCCGTATCGAGGAAATCCATCACGCTAAACAGGAGGGAGTGCAGTTTCATTTGTTGACTACGCCGATCAAGTATTTCGGTGATGATGACAGTAAAGTCAAGGCGATGGAATGTCTCAGGATGGAGCTGGGCGAACCGGACGCCTCCGGACGTCGTCGGCCGGTTCCTATCGAGGGCTCTAATTTCATCATGGAGGTCGACCTCGTAGTTGTGGCGATTGGCAACTCCTCCAATCCCCTGATTCAGCAAACCACACCGGGACTCGAGGTAAACAAGTGGGGCAATATAGTCGCCAACGAGGAGACGATGCAGACCTCCCGCAAGGGCGTATACGCCGGCGGCGATATAGTAACCGGAGGCGCTACAGTTATCTTAGCGGCAGGCGCCGGCAAAATAGCCGCCCGGGCAATGCATAAGTACTTGATGGAAGAAGTTAAAAAGTAGTTATAATTGAAAAGCTATCTTTAAGGCGGGTTCAATCCCGCCTTTTTTTGTTTTAAATAAAGAAAATGGGACGCCTGAAAACGTCCCATTTTTGTAAACGAATTATATAAGCCTAATCTTACTGTTGACTATTGGATAACTCCTGTCGGGAAATTCCAATTGGTCTGGTTTTATTTGAGGATACTGCGGGGGAAGAATCAAACCAGACAGTATAGTCAAGCGGGCAGTCCCAACCAGAATATTCCATCGGCCCAACCCACATCCAGTATGTTCCCGGTTCAACGTTTGCTGAAACGATAACTGTATCGCCAACAGTTAAGGAAGTGTCCATATCAAGGACTTCTAAATATTCACAACCATAGGTTCCATCCATGATGAAAAGTAGTAAGGGAAATTCGGCTTCTCCCTTAAAGATTAACACTTCATTTCCGGTCGCAGTATATTCATACCAGTCGGTATCCCTATTATTATAACTATCATAAAGATACGTTCCGGATGTGCCCGAATAAATCTGTCCATCATCTATAGACAGGAAAACCTCGGGATCGCTGTTGCATCCGCCATTGTAGGTGTCCTCATAGTCAGTTCCACAGTCGGGTTCACCCTCAAGAGTAACACTTCTTACGAAATGCGCAGTTGCAATCTCATCCGCTTCGCCAAATGTTAAGCTAAGAGGATCAAAAGTGTAGCTTGAATCATCGCCGGCAAAAGTCCAGTGAGAAAATTCGTAGTCTTCAGCCGGTGATGGCGTTAATGTAACTGTGCTGCCTGCCGCATAATAATCCTGTTCAGGATCAACATCCACTGTTCCCGAATTAGCCGGGTCTATATTGACAGCGAGCGTAAATCCCTCAACAAAAGCAGCGGTTAACAGCAAATCGTTTGAGCCGACCGTTAATACTATAGCGCTGTCGTATTCAGCGCCGCCGGAGAAGTTAACATTGCCTGACCAACTGTCAAATAGCCAGCTTGAACTTGGAACTGCGATAAGGTCGACTGTAGTACCGCTGTGATAGCAGCCGGAATCGGGAGAAACGTGAACAATGCCTAACCCGACTGTTTCAATTGATAAAGTACTGCAGGGTTCAGGTTCTGTTGAGCTGTCCGAACTGCAGCTAAAGAAAAAAGCCAGGCTCACTGTTAGCATAAAGACGATTAATAAGACAAGCCTTTGGATACTTTGCATGTACACCTCCATGTTTATTGGATATCAAATTGTGAATATCCGGTTCAAAATCCATCGTTATATCTTCTTTTTAAAATTAATCGGTTGTCAACCACTTTTCTATAATAAGTTTATTGTAGTTTTCTCTCTTAAAAAATTATGTAGATATTTCAAATAGATAACTTCATCATATGCGGAGGCATTTTATTGTAAGAATATAGCTAATGCTCCTTCAATTAATGTAGTATTCATTCTACAATCTTAATAAATTGCTTTATAAATTATTACAACCAATTTTAACAGGCGGGACTTGAATAAACTACTCTGTAGGCCAGTCCTGCAGCAGCTCTGGAAAGAGGCGCCTGTTAAGAATGGGGGATGGCTTTGGCGAACGAAGTTCTTTATTCAAGTCTCGCCTATTACTAATAATTCATATAACCTTAGTTGATATGGCACTAATTATATCTTAATAGTCAGATTTTGAATAAGACTTTTACACCACAACTGTCAGATAATAAAATTCCCCTTGCCTCTCAACAATAAAGAGTATTCGATAGCCTGAACCGATTTTTTCAACGGTTTTTTTGTAGTCGCTTAAGTTGGTTATTTTCTGGCGGTTGATTCTACGAATGATATCGCCCTCCTGGAGGTCCCAGTTTGAGGCGATACTGTTGCTTTTGACCTCAGCCACCATCACTCCATGATCATCTTTAAGATTGTACAATTTTGCCAGTTTTTTGGTAATGGCCACCACCTCGAGGCCAAACCGATCAGAATATGATGGAGCTTTCTTTATTGGCAATTCTTCGGGAGTGAGTGAAAAATCAAGGGTGTCATCGTCACGCTGGATTTTTAATGTCATGATATCGCCAACACGGGCATAAGTGATGACCTCATCCCAGTCGGATTGCTTGATAATTTTTTCATTGTTTACTTCTAAAAGAGCATCGCCCGGATGTATTCCGGCTTCCTGCGCCGGCGACATCTCATCGACGGAGGCAATAATCAGCCCGGTTTTCATATCCAGTCCAAGACCCTGGGCCACAACTGGCGTAATCCGGGTAGGTCTCATACCGACCCAGGCTTTGACGACCTCGCCAATATTTATCAGGTCGCTGATGACGGCTTTAGCGCGATTTATCGGGATGGCGAAACCCACGCCTTCAGAGCCGCGACCAGTGGTGAATATAAAGGTGTTAATACCGATGACCTCGCCCCGAGCGTTGACCAGTGGTCCTCCCGAATTGCCGGGGTTAATAGCGGCATCTGTCTGGATCATGTTGCGGTAAACCTGTTTTTGTCCCGCCTCCGGTTTGATATCGCGGTTGACCGCCGAGACTACTCCCACAGTCACTGTTGGTTTGGTGTCATCGAGAAGATAGCCGAACGGATTACCGATAGCAATAGCCCACTCGCCGGTTATCAGATCATTCGAATCGCCCAGAATGACATAAGGAAAATCCTGCTTGTCAGATATAATTTTTAATACTGCTAAGTCAGTTGATTCATCTAAACCTATCAGTTTGGCCTGGTACTGCTCGCCATTAGTCAGGGTGATGGTGATCGACTCGGCGCCATGAGCAACATGAGCGTTGGTTAATACATATCCCTCGGGGTTAATAATAATGCCGGAGCCGAGCGAGTGAACCTTTCTACGGTATTCCCGTGGCCCGTAGAAAAAGTAGTTCCAGAAATCAGCGCCGAAACCTGGATTTGTTTGGCGATAAATCTGGGTTTGAATAACCGAAATCGAAACAACCGCCAAGCCGACTTTCTCGGCGGCTTCGACAATGGCGTTGCGTCTGGTTCTGGTTATCTGCTCATTTAAATCATTGGCTGAGCCGGTCGAAACCAAATCAGGGGACGGTGGTGGGATATTGATTGCCGGTTTGCTTTCAGGTTCCTCAACCTGGACAGTGTCATTGTTTTCAGGAGACAACAGTTTAATAGCGATATACGATGCAGCCGTTCCTAAAATAGCGCCTGCGATTATTAAAGCCGCTATACCTAATACTTTTGAAAGATTCATATTATTATCCATTTCAATTTATCGGTTTTTTATACTTAAAGGCAAGAATAAAGTTGCAATAAGATGTTAATACGGACGATAAATCGCTTTACCGCAATGATAATTATACTTACAGTCATCTTAAATGCATTTTTTGGCAATTATCTCTGTTTTTATAATTGAAACAATTGGGAAAATATGTTAGTTTTATCTACAATGCTGAAAAGGAATCGGATTTAATGAGGAAAAAATGACGGCTAAGAAGATTAAGCTTACAGAATTTGCAGCCTGCGCCGGGTGAGCGTCAAAATTCTCGCCTGAGGCGATTGTCCAGGTTCTGGGCAGCTTACCCAAACAGCGTTTTGAAAATGTATTGGTCGGCGCTGAATTTTTTGACGATGCCGGTGTTGTCAGATATGATGATAATGTTGGGTTAGTGACCACTGTCGACTTTTTCACGCCGGTAGTAGACGATCCGCGTGATTTTGGACGGATTGCGGCAGTTAATTCGCTGTCGGATATTTATGCGATGGGAGGAACGCCAATTTCGGCTTTAAATATAGTCGGGTTTCCCGAAAAACTGCCGCTCGACGTGTTATCAGAAATCCTAAAGGGAGGAGCAGAAATATCCTTGAAATATAATATCCCGATTGTCGGCGGTCACACAGTTAAAAATGATGAGCCGTTTTATGGTCTTGCTGTAACCGGCAAAGTTGATCTTGATAAGATGATGACTAATGCATCGTGTAAGCCTGGCGATTATCTGTACCTTACAAAACCGCTGGGTTCAGGATTAATAACCACCGCCCTTAAGCAAGGAAAAGCATCTGAGAAAGTGGTGGAAAAAGCGGTAGAAGTGATGGTTCAACTTAACAGGGACGCTTGCGAAGCGGCTATTGAAGCTGGTGTAAAGGCGGCCACCGATGTCACCGGTTTTGGCTTATTAGGTCATCTGCTGGAGATGATGATGGCATCGAAAACATCCGCGGTTGTTTATTATGACAGGGCGCCGCTTATGGAAGGCGCTGTCGAATTGGCTGAGATGCAGACTTTCCCCGGCGGCACCGGAGAGAATTTTCTGTATGCGGACAAATATTCGGTCTGGGATGATAACCTTTCTATGAACGAAAAAAGGATACTCTGCGATGCCCAGACATCCGGCGGTCTTATTTTATCTGTGTCTGAAGAGAAGCATAAACAACTTGAAAATGAGCTTACTCGACGCGGTGTTATTGTCAACAAAGTCGGCGAGATTGTAAAGAGAGAAGAATGGTATCTGAAAATCAACAAAAGCTGAAAAAAATTCCGGCGGTTAATACAATTCTCGAAAGAGACGATATTAAAGCCTTAATGTCTGAGTGGGCGTTTGCCTATGTTTCATATGAAACGAAAATTCAGGTTACTTTAGCCCGCAAACAAGTTCAACAAACAGGAAAAGTACTAACCGCAAAAGATATAGCGGCCAGGATTAAAAAATCATTCGACAGTAAGCGGATGACGCTTATAAAGCCTGTGATCAATGCCACCGGCGTTGCTCTTCACACAAATCTTGGCAGGGCTCCTCTTGATGATAATCTATTGCAGGTTGTTTTCGAAAACTGCGCGTCATATTGCAACGTTGAATTCGATCTGACAGAGGGCAAACGGTCGAAAAGAGGCGCTCTGGCAGGAGAAATGGCGGGGGTTCTATCAGGCGCTGAGGCGGGCGTTATAGTTAATAATAATGCGGCGGCTGTCTTGCTGGTTGTTAACTGTTTTGCCAGAGATAAAGAGGTGTTGATATCACGCGGCGAGTTGGTGCAGATAGGCGGCGGCTTCAAGATACCGGAAATAATTTCGGCTTCCGGAGCTGTGTTGAAAGAGGTCGGGACTACCAACTGTACAGTACTGGCTGATTATACCCGGGGCGTGAGTAAAAACATCGGTCTCATATTGAAAGTTCATAAATCTAATTTCGATATTCGGGGATTTACCGAGGAAATTACACCATCAGACCTGGCCATACTCGCCCATAAGAAACGGGTACCGATGCTGTATGATCTGGGTTCGGGCATGGTCGACAATTTCGACCTTTCCGAATTCCGGGCTGAGCCCGATATTATCTCAGCAGTGAAATCAAAAGCTGATATGGTCTGCTTCTCGGGTGATAAGCTTCTCGGCGGTCCGCAAGCCGGGATTATAGTCGGACGGAAAAAACATATTTCTGCATTAAGACGACATCCATTGTATCGTCCTTTAAGACCGGACAAGTTCACTCTCAGCGCTATTGAGCAAACATTACTGGCACATCTGGCACATCCTGAAAAAGTAAAACTGGCCGGGATTTTCAAGCAGGGCATTGATAAATTGAAAAAACGGGCGGAAAAAATCTGTCATGAAATCAATCTCGATTACGTAGCACCTGTATCGATGAAAAGCACAGCTGGCGGCGGTTCCACACCTAATATTAGCTACAATAGTTTTGGTATAGCCATAAAACAAAATATAGAAGGTCTTGATATCCGGCTAAGGCAGTATAACCCGCCCATAATCGTTCGCAGAACCAGGGATAAAGTGATCCTTGATTTAAGCGCTGTACTACCCGCTCAGGATGTAATTATAACAAAGGCTTTGCAGGAATGTTTGTTGTAGGTACTGCCGGCCATATCGACCATGGCAAATCTTCGCTGGTTAAGGCGCTTTCCGGTATCGACCCGGACCGTCTTCCCGAGGAAAAGCTTCGCGGATTGACCATTGATCTGGGATTTGCCTGGTTCAATCTTCCTTCAGGCGAACCGGTGGGGGTTGTTGATGTTCCCGGTCATGAAAGATTTATCAAGAATATGGTCGCTGGGGTTGGCGGTATTGATGCTGTGATACTGGTTATTGCCGCCGATGATGGCTGGATGCCGCAGACTGCTGAACACCTTGATATTCTCTCTTTGCTTGATATAAAAACCGGTATTGTAGTTCTAACAAAAACTGATCTGGTCGATTCCGATTATTTACAGCTTCAAAAGGAAGATATATCTGAATGGCTGAAAGGCACTTTTCTTGAAAATGCTCCGATAATTTCATTTTCAGCCAAAGACAATTCCGGCAAAGGAGAGCTTTTAAGCTCGCTTCAGGAAATATTAAGCCTTGGTGAAAGGAGGGCGTCTTTTGGGTCTCCCCGGTTATATATAGACAGAAGCTTTGTAATCAAGGGCATGGGTACCGTGGTAACCGGCACGCTGATAGAGGGTGAAATCAAGATTGGTCAGGAACTTGAAATATGTCCAATAAAGCAGAAAATAAGAGTCCGGGGTCTGCAGACTCATAAAAAATCAATCGAGACTGCGGTTTCCGGCAGCAGAGTGGCTGTCAATTTAACTGGCGCTGGTAAGGATGACGCTCATCGCGGAACAGCATTAGTCCTGCCCGGTCATTTTGAGCCGTCCGATGTGCTGGGTGTAAAAATAAGAATGCTGCCAAATGTAAAACACCCTTTAAAAAACAGCTCCGAGGCGCTGGTGTTGCTTGGAACTGCTGTTGTTCATGCCAGACTTAAGCTATTCAAAAGAAAAATGCTGACTATGAATGATGAAGACTTTGCGGTTTTGCATCTTGATAAAAAGGTCTGCTGTCGTATAGGTGACAGGTTTATTATTAGGCGTTTAAGCCCGGCGATAACAGTCGCCGGCGGAATTGTGCTTGACTGGGATTTCGGATCGATAAAGAAAGGTAAAACCAAACAGCTCGAAATCCTGAAAATAAGGCATAGGCTGAGTCTTGAGTCGGTTGTCAAATCAGAGCTTTTAAAAGATAAAAACCTGAACCGGGCAAGAATAAAAGTCAACAGTTGCTTTTCATCGGGGCAAATTGACGATTACCTTTCCAAAGCTAAAGATATAGTAAAAGCCGGCGGGGCGCTGGTTTATAAAGACCATCTCGATAAGTATCTCAAACCGGCAAAAAAAATACTTGAGGATGATCACCAATTGCGGCCATGGGCTAACGGTTTGCTCGTTGGCGAGCTGTCGAAAAAACTGAAATTGCGAGCTTCAGAGGTGGAGGAAGTTGTCTCGTATCTTTTATCCTCCGGTTTAATCGTTCAGGATTCCGGATTTTTAAGGCTCAAGGACCATATTCCACATCTGAAACCTGAACAGAAAGTGTTAGCGGCGAAACTTATTACGATACTATCGGCAAGCCCGCTGGCCTCTCCGCTTAAAAACAAGATTATCGCTGATGATCCAGCCTATGAAGTGGTGATAGACTTCCTTGTGGATAAGGGTGATATTATAGAGTTGAAAAACGGTGTGTTGATGACTCAAAGGGATTTTCAATCGATAATTAACGAAGTGATTGCTTTTATAAAATCAGAAACCAGAGTCACTGCCTCGCAAGTAAAAGACCATTTGAAAACATCGCGTAAATATGCAATTCCACTTCTGGAAAAACTTGACGCAATGGATATTACCATAAGGGATGGAGATTATAGAACGTTGGGGAATGATTTATGAAAACCTTATTTACAAACGCAGTTATATATTCGCCTGAAAAGCTTAAAGCCGATTGTCTGGCGGTTTGCGATGGCCGGATTTTTGACATTGGCGCCAGAGCAAAACTAATCAATTTGAAAAGGCACGGGTTTAAAGTCGTAAATTTAAAGAAAAAAACAGTCCTGCCCGGTTTTGTTGATTCTCATCTTCATCTGTTGACAACCGGCTATAACCTGTTAAGCGTCGATTTGAGCGGCCTTGATTCACTGGATAAAATTACCGCAAAAATTGCCAGAGCCATAAAGAAATTATCACCAGGACAATGGCTGATTGGCAGGGGCTGGAATAAGAATCTCTGGGGTGGAGAATTTCCGGATAAATCAATTCTCGATAAAGTTTGCCCTGATAATCCGGCCATGTTTTATGCCCGGGACGGTCATGCTGTCTGGGTGAATTCTGCCGCCTTGCATGTATGTAAAATCGACAGCAGTACTTCTGATTCTGATGGCGGCGCTATTAGGCGTCATCCCGATGGTAATCCAACCGGCATCCTACTTGAAAATGCTGTAGATTTGGTGTCGGGAAAAATTCCTCATCCTACAAAAGAATTTAAAATGAAAGCCCTTAAGAAAGCAATAAAGAAACTTAACAGTCTTGGTATTACCGGCGTTGGTGATTGCGATAATTACGCAAACCGGCTGAACCTGTTTCAGTCTGCTTTGGAGAAAGGTTTTTTGAATTTAAGAATTTTCATGATGCTTTCGCCCGATGATATTGATTCGGCGGCAGGTTCGGGATTAAAAACCGGCTATGGGAATGATTTTATCACTATTGGAGCGTTAAAGCTTTACCAGGATGGCGCCCTGGGCTCCCAAACCGCCTGGATGCATTCGCCCTATGAAAATCAGCCCGATAACTTTGGCATACTTACTATGACTGGCGATGAACTCGAAATGTATTTTGAAAAGACGCATCTTAACGGCATTTCACTGGCTGTTCATGCCATCGGCGATAGAGCAAACTCCGAACTTTTGCAATTTTTCGGTAAAAAAAGCGCTGTTTCAAAAAAACTCGGTCTGCATCATCGTATAGAACACGCCCAGCATCTGCGAAAAAACGATATATGGAAGTTTAAGAAGTATAATATTGCCGCTTCAGTCCAGCCGGTTCATTTAATCGCCGACAGGGATATTACTGAGAAACACCTTGGCAAAAGATCAAAATATGCCTTTATATTTAATGCGCTTCTCAAAAGTGGAGCGAAGCTCGGGTTCGGTTCTGATTGCCCGATTGAAAATCCGAATCCGTTTATGGGAATCTATGCGGCCATAGCCAGGAAAGCCTCTGATGACGACCGACCGGCCTGGTTTGCAGATCAATCAATAACGCTAAAGCAGGGCGTTAGGGCATATACTATCGGTTCTGCGGATATATGCGGCTGGCATGGCAAAGCAGGAGTATTGTCGCCGGGCGCGTGGGCTGATTTGGTAGTTCTTTCTGATGATATTTTCAAAGTCAAGCTGGAGCAGGTTCCGAGGTTAAAAGTCTTAGCAACAGTGTTTAATGGCAAGGTTGTATATACGGACAGGAATTTCAAGCTATGAATATTATCGACCTGATAAAGAATTATCAAAATGTTACCAGTTTTTCAAACAGAGCTGTGGATAAAGAGAAGATTGACAGGATAGTCAAAGCGGTGCATTTTTCTCCAGTCGGCGCTGATAAGACACCGCTAAAAACTATCGTGATATCAAAAAGTGAAATAAAGCATAAGCTCAGACAAACAGCCGAACAAATCGAAAGAGCTTATCAGCTGGGCATGGATGACGGAAAAAATTCAAGCGCTTCTAACTGGCAGAAATCTTTTTTAGAGGAAGCGCCATATCTTGTGATTATATGCAGTTTATCAGGACAGCCATATCAGGCCGCCACCACCTGGCTTTCTCTGGGAAATTTGATGATGGCCGCCGCTGACGAGGGGCTGGGTTCGTTGTGCTATGCTCCGTCAATGCCGACCTTTTTGCGTAAAGTGTTGGATATTCCACCCAAATACATGCCGATCGCCATTGTGCCTATCGGCTATTCTGCCGACGAGCTGTTTCCTTGGTACAATCCGGCGGAGGAAAAGATGTTTCGTGGCCTTTTCTCGGGGCGTTTTAGCTGGCATTGATAGACAAATAGCATTATATTGAATTTATGAAATATGGTCTTAACAGTGTATTTATTGAATATCAATATAAATTAATATATTAATGAAAGGTCGCTATGTCTGGTTTGACTGACTATCGGGATAAGAAAAAGCTAGAAAAATCTTTAAAGGATTATCGAAATTTATGGCAGACTGATGGGGAATCTATACCAAATAATAAACAAATAGTACTATTTGAAAATGTTCAGTTTATATATGAATTAGCTCTTGCACAACTTGAATTAAAGTTATTTAGGGCTGACTTTGAAATTACCAATGGATTAAGAGAATTTATTTTATTAAAAGAAACGGATTTGAAACGGTTGATAAAGAGATTGGCATATTTTCAATTAGTGGAAGGGAAGTATACAGATTATTTTCATATAATCAGAAAAAACAGAACGCGGTCGGTGAATCAATATTTAACTCATTGGATATATCCATATAAGGGAAAATTTCATCCGCAAATGATAAGAGCGCTATTGAATATTATTGGTATTAATAAAGGAGATACTATTCTCGATCCGTTCATTGGAAGCGGAACAACTGCTCTTGAGGCGCAATTGTTGGGGATAAATTGTACAGGTATAGATATTTCGCCATTATGTGTTCTTCAAAGCAAAGTAAAGACAGAAAGCATAGATGTTCTTTCGATCATCTTTGAATGGAAAGAAGAAATTCTTAAATGTTTAGATAATAATCTGTTCAATATTGAAAATAATACTTTAGATAATGTAATAGAAAATATATCAAATACAAAAGCCAGAAATTTCTATAAAATGACAAAGCTTGTCGCCATAAGTGATCAGGTAAGAAGAAAAAGGAATTTTTCTAACGCTTTTAAGAAAAATTTAGAAGTAATGATAGCATCAGTAAGTGATTACTTAGATATATCTAATGAGCTGAAATTAAGTTTAGGTGAGGTAAATATCAAAATTGGTGATTCGCGGTCATTGTCTTTAGATGATGAAAGCATTGACGGTATTGTAACATCTCCTCCATATTCTATTGCATTGGATTACGTTTCCAATGATGCTCATGCTTTTAATAATTTAGGATTCGATTTACAGGAAATAAGAGAAGAATTCATTGGCGTAAGGGGCAGAGGCCAGAAGAAAATAGATCTTTATAATGAAGATATAAAAAAGAGTTTAAAAGAAATGCATCGTGTTGTAAAAACGGGAAAATATGTTGTTATAGTTGTAGGAAATGCGACTTACCAAGGCAAAGAAATAAAAACCACAGAGTTTATTATAGAATATGCGGGAAAAATAGGATTTCGACTAATAAAAAATATGAATAAGATAATTTTTGGCCTATATAATGTAATGCAAAAAGAAAATATACTTATATTTAAAAAAGAAGGTTGAGCATTCGAGGAGGTTACATATTTTGAGCCATGAACCAAATGGAACTCTATTCTGGAATATTGAAGATATTGCAAAGGCGTTGAAAATTAGCATAGAAGATGTCCGAGAATATTTTACTGATGGTCGAAGGGTATCATTTATTATAGAAAGGCGAATAGCCTATGAGATTTTAAAAGGTAAACTTGCTGCCAGCGAAGGTGCTGGATTTGATATTTTAGATTCACATGGCATTAAACGGGAAGTTCGCAGCATATCGAAGCGGAGTGTATATTTTTGCCCAAGTTTTATGGTAGGATCAGGTCGCAAATTTAATGAGCAAGGATTTATTGATAAACTATCTGAAATAGGCGGCTACATCATTGCAGACATAGAATCATTTCCTAATATACCTTTTTGGATTATTACATCTTAACAGGTTATATTATGGTGGCGGGATGGTGATTTAGGAAAAACAACAAAAATATCACGCAATAAAGCTTTGAATATTCTTAGAGAATTAAAGAAGAAGTAATATTCTATTTTAAACGGAATACTATATAAATATAAGCATTAGTGGATACGACCGGTACAAATATAAATCTATTTTCCCTCTATGAAATTTTTTTAACCAGTTATGATAAACTCATGAAATTGATGATCTTTAAATAGAAATGCATTTCTTTCTGAAAACTATCATCATTGACATTAATCTAAAATTTCAGTAATATCTATTTTAAAATGTTTAAGCTTACCCTGAAAGAGATAAAAAAAGCATTAAACGGCTGTTCCAGCCCTCCCAAGATCAGGGATTTTGCCCGGATGATGAAAATTGATAAGACTGACTACCGGGCTTTCAGACGGTTAATTAAACAGGCGATAAGTGATGGCGAAATAGAGCGACTGCGCGGAGGACGGCTTGTTATTCCAAGCTTTGTCGGGAAAAGCAAAGGACGACTGCTGCTTGCCAGAAGCGGTTTTGGTTTTATGATTCCGGATGACCGGTCAGAGGAGATATTTATACCCGAACATGAGCTTGGTGGAGCCATGCATGGCGAAACGGTGATTGTTGAACTCAAGAAATTTCGGCTGGGGAAAAACCGCGAGGGCAGAGTTATCAAGGCGCTCCATCGGGAGGGTTCCCAGATGGTGGGCAAGCTTGAAAAGGATCGATATGGCTGGCGATTAAATCCGGATGACCCGCGAATTGATACCAAAATCGAGTTGAGTCCGCCGGATGGTTTTGCGGTCAAGCCCGGCTATCTGGCAGTAATCCGGCTCGATGAATGGCGGGCTGATTATCTGCCGCCTCAGGGGCGAATTGTAGAGGTCTTGGGTCCTGCCGGGGCTCCCGGAGTTGATATAAATGCCCTGGTAAAATCCTCCGGAGTTCCAGTTGAGTTCTCTTCTCAAACTTTAACAGAGACGCGAAAAATCAGGAAAACGATTCATCAATCTGAAATCAGAAGAAGAGTTGATTTGCGAGGTCTGACAGTTTTCACTATTGACCCGGCCGACGCCAAAGATCATGACGATGCTGTCAGTTATGAGGAGACGGACGAGGGTTTAATCAGGCTGGGAGTGCATATCGCTGATGTATCTCATTATGTGAAAGCTGATGCCGGGCTCGACAGAGATGCCCTTTTGCGCGGCAATTCAATCTATTTAGTCGACAGAGTTATCCCGATGCTTCCCGAAAAACTATCAGCCGATCTCTGCAGCCTTCATGAGGGAGTCGACCGGTTAGCTTTAAGTGTATTGATTTATTTTGATGCATTGGGCAACGCTGTCCGTCATGAGATCGTTGAAAGTATAATCAACAGTTCAGCTTCTTTAAACTATATCGAAGTCCAGAAATGCCTCGATGGCAAACCATCGCCAAAGCTGGAACGGTTTGCTGAAGTGTTGTTGAAATTGAATAAACTGGCTAAGAAATTGCGGGCTAAAAGGCAAAAAGCCGGCAGTCTCGATTTTGACCTTCCCGAGCCGAAAGTTGTTCTCGATGAGAAAGGGAACGTTGTTGATATATTTCGCTATCCCCGATATGACAGTCATCGGCTGGTTGAGGAGTTTATGCTGGTTGCGAACTGCAGAATAGCCAAAACAATGGAAGCGATAGCCTCGCCGGTATTGTACCGGGTGCATGACAAGCCGGACAAACTGAAAGTCAATGTCTTCGCAGAGCTGCTCAAGGAGATGGGTTATGATTTCAGTTTCAAAGGTGAAATTACACCCAAAAAATTCCAGCGGGTTTTAAAATTGGTTGAGGGCAAGGATGATGAAAGATTTATCAACCAGCTGCTTTTAAGGTCTATGGCTAAAGCCATTTATCAGCCGGGGAATATCGGGCATTTCGGCCTGGCGTTCGATAGTTATGCCCATTTTACATCACCTATCAGAAGATACCCGGACCTGCACCTGCACAGGGTGGTAAAACTTTACCTTAATAAAAAATTGAATGCGGCAACTGCCGGGAAGATTAGAGACGTTCTGAAAAATATAGGCAAGCATTGCTCTCAAACCGAGCTTCAGGCAGATGCGCTTGAACGTGAATCGGTTAAAATAAAAATGGTTGAATATTTCTCTACCCAGATAGGGGCTGAATTTTCAGGCGCCGTATCGGGGGTGGTGCGTTCCGGTTTATTTATCGAGATTGATGACTTGATGGTCGATGGGTTTTTGCCCTACTCGGCGTTTGATAATGAGTACTATATCTTTGACGAGAAGAAACATCAGGCAATCGGTAAACGCACCAAGAAACGATACCGTCTTGGCGACCGGGTCGAGGTGATCGTTGCCAGGGTGGATAAAGAAAAAAGAGAAATAGAATTCATACCCAAAGAAAAACTTAAACGCCGCAAGAAAAAAAGAAGATGATATTTATTTACGGACCTCAAAAGGAGTTTAGTGAAGGGCTGGTAGAGGCTTTAAATAAAAAGTCTTTTAAATTCCGGGTATTTGATGACAAGCAGTCGCTTGGTTCAGCAATAAAAAAGGAAATCCCCCTCGTAATATTTTATGATTTAAGGTTTGATAGAGAAATTCCTCGCTTGCTGGAAAAAATCTATCTTGAAAACCCGGAAATAATTCTTCTGGGTACTGCCGAAATGCATCTGGAAATATTTGAGCAGTATATCGATCAGATTTTTTTGCCTCATGTCGGTTTTGGACAGATCGTTAACGGTATTGATGATCACATTAACGACCGAAAGCTGCTTGATTCGTGCGGTTTCGTTGGCCGGTCTGTTGAACTTATCGGCGTGGCCCGGATGATCGAGCAGGTTGCGCCTACCGATATTACCGTCCTGGTTACCGGACCTTCCGGGGCGGGAAAGGAAATGGTAGCAAAAGCTATCCATTTAAAATCCGGCAAGGTTGGTGAAATATTCTTAAGTTTGAATATAGGCTCGCTGGCGCCAGGGATTTTGGAATCGGAATTGTTTGGTCATGAAAAGGGATCGTTTACAGGAGCGGTCAGCCGGCGGATCGGTCATTTCGAACAGGCATCCAAGGGCACGTTGTTCCTTGATGAAATCGGTGAACTGCCGCCGGACATACAGGTCAAACTGTTGCGGGTCTTAGAAGAAAAAAGCTTCTATCGCGTCGGCGGCGAGGAGAAAATATCCACTAACGCCCGATTAATTTTCGCCACCAATAAAAACCTGGGAGATGAAGTAGCCGCCGGCAGGTTCAGACAGGATTTATATTACAGGCTGAACGTTGTGAATATTACAGTATTGCCCTTAATAGCCCGGCCTAAAGATATCCCATTGCTGGTTAAAGAGTTTATTAAAAAATCACGCTATGGAGATTATACCAGGGGGAGTCCCGTTGAGCCCGGAGCTATGAAGCTGTTTATGAAATATCACTGGCCGGGTAATGTCAGAGAATTAAGAAATGTCGTCGAATCACTTCTGATTCTGTCAAAAAGAGGAGTGATAACTCAAACGGCATTTGAAAAATATCTTCAGGAAAAATCTCTTCATGATACAAAGCTGCCTGTCCCGACAGGCCGCACACCGGAAAGCGCCGAGCGCCAGTTGATCCTGCAGGCGCTGCTGTCAATGAAAGAGGAAATCAACGCTCTACGCAGAACGATTGTTGAGAGCACTCAATCGCCCTTAACCGAAAACAAAAGGCTCCCCGAACAAGAACCGAGTTCAAGTATCGAAGAACAGGAAAAGAAACTCATTGCCGAAACCCTTGAGGAGGTTAATGGCAATCGAAGAAAAGCTGCGGCGTTACTGGGTATAGGCGAGAGGACGTTATATCGGAAACTGGTAAAATACGGCCTGAAGTAATTTATCTTACAGTTTCATTACTGGTTATTATTATCCTGGCGCCGGTTTGTCCGGCATCATGGGTGTTTGATACAGAATGCCTCGATGATATATATCAAGCATATTGCGAGGGTGAAATTGATGACGAAGTTTTTTCGGCGCTGACCGGTTCCTATAACACAGGCGGTTTAGCGCTGAACGATTTGGAAGCGATCGGAGCTTTCGAACGAGACGATTTACCGACAGATTCTGTCAAAACAAATATTAACCAATTCTGGCTGAACTTTGTGTCTCCGCAAAAAGGCAAACTCGGGTTACGGAGATACAGTAAGAACCTCGATAATGCCGTTAACTACTATTATTTAAACTGGCAAATTCAGCCTGTTCGACTTGCCATTGAAGCCGAAGATAATAATAGCGATTATTACTCAAGAAGACGCTGGCTGTCCATGTCATCCGAACCCCTTGATATTGTGCTGGGTAATTTCAGAGCCGCCGAAAGTTACGGTTTAACCATTGGACGGTTTGATTACCGCCCCAGCGCCGGGATAACCGATAATATTGAATCTGATTTTTTGTATCCCTACAACAATTATTATAATGGTATAAAAATAAGCGCCCGGGGCAGAGGCTTCAAAGGAAGGTTTTATTATTCAAAGAAAAAATATATATCTGCCTGAAAGACTTTTATTGGTTCGGGAATTGATTTCACTGATGGCTTTATAACAGTGGGAATAGCTGCTGGCCATAACAAATTCATAAACGAGTCTGTCTGTGATAACCGTCTGGCTGTTGGCATTAACCTTAATATTAAAACCAGTGATTTTAACCTGTCGAGCGAGTATGCGAATATTGAAAAATCCAATGGATTATTTCTAAATGGAGAACGGTATATAAATGACATGACTCTAAGAACAGAATTCTGGCGCTATGGCAAAAATTTCAACAATTACAACTGTTCGGGTCCCTCTTATTCAGATTATAATTCATTCTACCCGGAAGAGCAGCAGCTGGGATTTCGCAGCGCTCAGGCTGACGAGACCGGTTTAGCTGTAAAATATATTAAAAACGATCTATCGTTCGGGTTAATGTTCTGGAGTCATTCTCATGATGAAAAGATTAATTCATCATATAATTTCAGACTTTTAAAACCAGCGTTTGGTCGGTTTGATCTTTTCTTCTTAAGTTCAGCGAAATCTCGTCAGGAGGATGGCTATTTCTGGTCGAAAACCGGCTTGATGATAAAAGATGATTCCTTATTGAAGCGGGCCGGTTTAAAATTTTATCTCGAAGACAGGTCTGGTTTAACTAACAACAAAAGTTATATATTTTTGAGTTTCTCACATAATCTCAAAGAAAATTTAACCGTATTTTTAAAAATCAGAAGCTATTTTAATGGTCGGGTCAGGTGGTATTTTGGCGAGGAACTCATATCGGATAGCGGCATAAATATTATTGCTGAAACCACATATTATGATGGCGTCAGAATAAATCTAAAGATTGAGAAATTACTATGAGGATGTTGGTTGTAATCACTGTATTGATTTTTATATCGGGTCAGCCGCTTAATAGTGAAATTGTTTTAAGCGAGATATTATCGAATGAGCCTTCCAACCGGGTACTCTTAGAATGGCTGGAGGTTTATAACAACGGTTCTGAGCAGATCGATATGTTTAATTATAAATTGGTGGAGAACGAAGACACCCTGACATTCCCGGAAGGGTCGTTGATCTCGTCTTATTCTTATGCTGTTTTATGCCGCCGTCTTGAGCCTTTAAACGGCAGTGATTGTTTTGAGTATCACTGGGGTGATTCATCAGGCGTCTGGGGCGATGCAGTAGGCGAGGATTATGTTGTATATAAAGTGGGCATATCATTGCTAAACAGCGGCGGCGGAATCCTCCTGCTGACCGATGATAGCCAGGTTGTCGATCAGTATACATGGAATCAGCCTTCCGATGACGGCCGAAGCGCTGAACGTGATGACGTCACAGATCCGTTGTCATCGTGGCATGCCTGCTATGATCCGACAGGGTCGACGCCCGGTAAAGAAAACTCGAGAAAACCTGCCGATAATCAGAATTACATCTTTGAGGTCAACCCACAATTGCGAAGCTTGTCCGGAGCCGACCGGATTATTACTATTTCATACTCCGCTCCCACAGGCGGCAGAATTAGCCTCATAGTATATGATGACACTGCCCGTAGACGGGCAACTATACTGGAAGATACTGACTTGTCGTTTAATGTGATAACCTGGAATTTAGTTGGCGATGGCAATCGACTGCTTTCACCCGGTTTATATTTTATTTCGTTTAAAGCTGAGGGGACTAATAATGTGCAAAAATATATTCCGGTGGTAATCGCCCCATGAAAAGGTCGCTGGTTCTCATGCTGTTTATTATCTCACCCTTGTTTGGTCTTGAAGGGCCCGATTATATGCTGATAGGTGATTTGCACGTTCCTAACCACAGATATTTTAATTTATCATGCCTGCCCCATAAGAATTCCGGAGTGGATGCTATTTTCAGAAATGCTTCTTTATATGGAATCAATTCTCTAAACTGGAATTATGCGGGGGCCCGAGTATATTCAGAAACAGGGGCTTTCATTGCATCTTTCCGAAGCTATGGCATAAAGAATCTTTATTCTTCAACAATGTTTTCTTTGCTATTCCAAAAAGTATTATTTCGACAAGCATCATTCGGATTTGGTTATTCCAGAAAAGAATATAATTATGGAGAAAACCTATATAAAACCTCATCCGATATTTTTTCATTTAGCGCCGGCGCCAGTTATAAAAACTATAGTCTGAATATAGCGCTCGATAATCTTGCTTTTAAAAAGCGGGAATATAATAATAATCCCGAACTGGTTATGGCTGTGAATTGGCAGGCCAATACAATATTGAATATTTACAGTTCTTTTTATGACGATAGCCATAATAAAAGCAGGTTTGCAATCGGACAGGACCTTGTTTTACATAAATCGTATATACTCAAAGCCGGGCTTTTAAGTGGTCCGGAGGTCTATTTCATCGGCTTCGAAATAGTTTACAAACATATCGTTTTTGGTTATACTTATTACGACATCGGAGGCTTGCCCGATTGTTCGAGGCTGACTTTATCGTACAGGTGAAATTATGTCATTAATCGATGATATTCAAAAACAGGAAGAGCAAACTCTAGCTCCCTGCGCAATGAAATCCAGCAGCTCTCGTGGGCGACATTACAAGGAACCGGGACATAAATACCGAACGGAATTTCAGCGCGATAGAGAACGAATAATTCACTCCACATCTTTTCGTCGGTTGGAATACAAAACGCAGGTGTTTGTCAATCACGAGGGCGACCATTACCGTACCCGTTTGACGCATACTATCGAGGTTGCCCAGATTGCCCGTGCTATCGCCAGGGCGCTCAAATTAAACGAGGATCTTACAGAGGGGATTGCCCTGGCTCATGATCTGGGGCATACGCCGTTTGGCCATTCCGGTGAGGCCGCTCTTAACAGGCTCATGAAAAATCACAATGGCTTTGAACATAACCGTCAAAGTCTACGGGTTGTAGAACATCTCGAACGACGCTATCCGGATTTTCCCGGATTAAACCTCACATTCGAACTTCGAGAGGGGATTTTGAAACATGAAACGATTTATGATAATCCGGCTTATCCCGCCGAACTGTTTCCCTCGGAAAAGGGAACTTTAGAATGCCAGGCAGTTAATATTGCCGATGAAATCACCTATAGCTGTCATGATGTTGATGACGGCTTAAATGCCGGTCTGTTTAAGGTTGAAGACCTGCTGGAACTGGAACTATGGAAAAAACTTCACAACATACTTAGAAAGCGTTATCCCGATATTTTGAAAACATCATTATACCGTTACCAGATGGTCAAGCTATTGGTTAATGAAATGGTTACCGATGCAGTCGGCGCCAGCATAGAGGCTATTGAAAAATATAAGCCGGTAAACCCGGATGATGTAAGAAAGCTGCCGGTCAATCTTGTTTGCCGATCTGAAGAGGCGCTTGATTTGGAATCTGGACTAAAACAATTTTTGCATGATAATATGTATCGTCATTATCGGTTAATCAGGATGGCCGAAAAAGCCGAAAGGATAATAACCACTCTTTTTGAGGCTTATATCGGCAACCCCGACCAGTTGCCCCCGGGCTTTAAAAGCCGGGTAAAGGATGAGGGCGCTCATATGGTTATTGCCGATTATATAGCCGGTATGACAGACCGTTTTGCCGGCCAGGAATTTAAAAAGCTGACTGATCCATTTGAATTGATGTAAACGAGTAAAAATGCCGCTTACAGCCTATTTATATTCACAGAAGATTTCCGCGCCCTTTTTAACCGATAATGAATGGAACCATGTAAAAAAATCGCTGAAACAAAACCCCGAATATCTCCATTTCAAATGCTGTAACAGCCCTGTTTATGCCCGGGTAAGCAAAAAGGGATTAAGACATTTTGTTCATAAAAATACCGATTCCTGTAATTATATTCATGAAAGCGAAGACCATCTTTTGCTGAAATTGGAGGTTTATAAAGCCTGCCAGGATAATGGATGGGATGCTGAGATTGAATTTGCGGGAGATAACTTCAGGGCTGACGTGTTAGCGTCCAATGGTAAACATAAGGTGGTTTTTGAAATTCAACTGACTCGTCAGGATTTCCAAACTACCGTTGACCGTCAAAGAGCCTTCGAGGAAGCAGACATTAGATGTGCCTGGTTTTTTAAGCGCATTCCCAAGGATTATCGTCCCGACAAATTCTTGCCGGCTTTTGAACTTGTCACAGAAAACAATAAACTGATAGCTCCATATAAATGTAATATTTCAGGGGAAATGATGCCGGTAAGGGAATGTGTGCAGTTGCTTCTTGACAGCAAAATCAGGTTTCGTGAAAAATTGACATTGAGAAAAAAACAGAAGGTTCGATTTTATCTCTTTGAAGAAGAATGCTGGAAATGTGGGTCTAAATTCAAAGCCATAGGCTTATGGTCTATTCTTAAAAGCAAATGCAACTTGAGAATTGACAATAATAATTTTGATATTGATGATCTTGCAATCGAAATTAAAAACTATACAGAGGAAATAAAAAGTATAGAACCGGATATAGCGGTTTATGTGAAAAGATTTAATAAAAAGATAAATAAATTTGAATGGGTAAACAGATGCCCTGAATGTAAAGCTGTTTACAGCTATGATATCCTTAGATCTAAAGTTATGAAATCTGTTTCTGAGGATGATGTCCCAAAAGAAGAAATAAGTTATTGCACTAATAATAATGATGATTCCAGTTCACAAAAACGCCCGCACTGGTGCATAAAAGGCCCGGAAGGGTTTTGCGATAATTAACCGGGATATTGTGTGCAAATATTTAATTGGTCTTTGAAATAAATTATTGAAAAAATAAACTTATCAGTTGCTATCGGCGTAATATTGTTTTATAAAAGCTTTGTTAAATAATTAGTTCTAAAAGAATTTTCAAATGGAAGAAACTTACGGACATAGACAGGCTGAACAATTTTGTCGGGAAATTCTCCCCCGTGTTTCCAGGACATTCGACCTGGCCATTAGATTTTTGCCAAAAAGACTTGGTCAACCGGTAGGGCTGGCTTACCTGTTATGCAGGATTGCGGACACTTATGAGGATTCAGCCATCTTAGGCTCTCTGCAGAGAAAAGAGATGCTTTTTAAATACGCTTCGTTGCTGGAAAATTACCCCGCTTACGATAATAGGCTGTTAAACGAACTGGAAACTGCTTTTACCGACCGATTTATCGCTGGTGATTCCGAATCTGATTATATTGACGATTTGCCAAGCGTGAAGCTGGTCGAAAATATCAGCCGGGTTTTGAGAGCGGTCGATATGTTGCCGCCGAGTTTCAGATGTCACATTTTCCCGAGGGTCAGGGAGATGGCTCTTGGGATGGCAGAATATACTACACTGGCCGGCGGCGGACAGTCGGATATCTGCTTTATAAAAGATGAGGACGATTGGGATAAATATTGCTATTATGTCGCCGGCACTGTGGGGCACATGCTCACCGATCTATTTTCAGATTATGCCGGTTTTTCTGACACGACCAGGCAAAGGCTGCATCCATTGGGACGGTCTTTCGGTCTGGGTTTACAGAAAGTCAATGTATTAAAGGATGCTGTAATCGATACAAGAAGAGGCATCTGTTTTTTACCTCAGACATTTGTTGAACGTTTTGGTGTTTCCTTCACCAGGCTGTCGGAGGCTGATTTCAAAGGCGATATTACCGGTCTTGTCGCAACGGTTGTCAATACCTGCCACCGTCATTTCCAGGATTCTCTTGATTACATAAAAATAATTCCTCATAAACATCTAGGTCTCAGGATGTTTCTTATTGTGCCGGTGATGCTGGCCGCGGGTACTCTTCGTTTGTTTACCGATTACCCGCAACGCCTTCTCGAAAAAGGCGACTTGAAGCTTGCCCGGACTGATGTCTGGCGGCTTGTCCGACGATCGTCCTACTGCCGGTTCTCCAACCGTCTGCTTGCCTATTCGTTCGGGAAATTATATCCAGCATAAGTCTTATCAATTTTCGCTTCTTTGCAATTTTTTTTGATTAAAGGAACCTTCCCCCAAAACCAGCTTAGATTGATTTGACTTAAACCGTTTGAATTAATAACAACTTTTTTCAACAAAAAATATTTATTAAAATTGTCACGTCCCTGCCCGATGTGTGAAATTATTTGCGCAGGGTGGCTTTGTAATGTTTTAAAAGAATATATTTAAAGAATAATCAACATCTTTATTATTAGATTTAAGACCTTGACTCCACCTTCTAACATTAAGAAATACAACAAGATATAAACATATTGGTTGACTTACTTATTAGCCGGCCGATGTCAATTTCCAGATCCGGTTAAGGGCATGGCTTTTGCTCAAATGATCAATAATAAAGGAAAAGGCCGATAAGGAGACGATACAATGAAATGCTACTACAAGGGTATTACCAGACCTGATGAAGAAGACAGACAGTTTAACGGTTTTGTCAGTTTTACTATCCCGGAGTTGGGCATTAAGTTTCGTGGCCAATTCAAAGGGGCATATGATGAAACGGAGTATGCCAGCCTATTAGCATTGCTTGAATTTATTGAACTGAATTCCCATCTTTTTAAGGATCGAAGGTTGGAAATATTCGGTAATAACTTTCAGGTGATAAGCCAGGTCAATTCCGAAGTGTCTCCCTCCAGTGAACTGGAGCCATTCTGCAATTTAGCTCAGGACTATAAAAAGAAAATTCCCTACATTCTCAATTGGATTCCAACTGATGAAAATATGGCTCAGGATGGAATGATTAATTAATTTAATATTTTTCATAAAAGTAGATGCCTATCGGCAATTATGGCCCATATTTTGTCAGGAGTTTCCCCGAAGAACTGAATAGAATCTTTATAATATAAATTATATCAACGAGTTGATATTTCGAAGAAGTGGAAATCATGATTTCTCGAAAATTCGGGGAAACTTCCGCACTAATAGG
>Ga0114922_10000143_pt1 | contig 65576 bp, 72 predicted proteins | sample AartaG_FD_100975 | JGI IMG/M metagenome (GOLD analysis project Ga0114922, IMG submission 100975) | Deep subsurface microbial communities from Aarhus Bay to uncover new lineages of life (NeLLi) - Aarhus_00045 metaG | ecosystem: Environmental > Aquatic > Marine > Oceanic > Sediment | place...
ACTCAATATCGAAGACCCGGCCACCCCACCCGCCCTGATTTTTGATCCGATGCAAACTAAAGTTTGCCTCTGTGGCAAAAAAAAACCTTTGTGGCTAACCAAAAAATGTCAAACGAACCCAATTTTATGGATGCCAAAACGAACGTAACCTCCGGGTTAACAACGCCTTATGAAACTGCTCATCTCCGCTCAACCGAAAAAACGAACCCAATCTCAAGCGCGCTTCCAAACGCACAACGCATAGCGAAGGACGCGCGACGCTAACCAAAAAATGTCAAACGAAACCAATTTTCGAAGGGCAAAAAATGAACATAAACTTAGGCTTAACCAGGAATTACGAAAATGAACAATCTGGCAGACACGCCAAAACGAAACCAATCTTGCCCGCCGTCGGTGTGGAGGGCTTGTCCGCCTCCGGCGGATTCATAACCTAAGCCATAGCAAGGGTGTATGAAGGCTAACCTCGCCTTCGAGCACCGCCGAAACAAACCCAATCAAACCCAATCTCTAACCCTGCCCCGGTCTTGCTCTGCGCCGCCCAAACGCTGCCTGACACGACCCCATTGACCGAATGCGCCCAAATTCTTAAATTTTTTATCCCGCGAAAATAGTTTGACAAAATAAACCAATTCGCTAAAATGCATGTTTTCTGTGTGGTGTACAGGAGCGTTTATGAAGACCTTTATGGCAAAAAAGGGCCAGCTTGAGAGCAAATGGCTGCTTGTTGATGCCGACGGCCTCGTTTTAGGCCGAATGGCCTCCAGGATCGCGCCTATTTTGATGGGCAAAAACAAGCCCACATATACACCCCACGTGGACACCGGCGACCATGTGATTGTGGTAAATGCCGAAAACATCAGGGTCACCGGCAAAAAGGCCCGGGTCAAAGAATATGATTATTACACGCATTATCCCGGCGGACATAAATTTGTCAGCTTTGCCGATATGATGGCAAGAAAACCGGAAAAAGTAATTGAATTGGCCGTAAGAAGAATGCTGCCGAAGAATAAGCTCGGCAAAAAAATGCTGAAAAAACTGAAGGTATATCGTGGCACGAAACACAGCCACCAGGCCCAAAAACCTGAAAAGATAGAACTATTTTAACAGAGAAAATAAATTATGGCAAAAGCCCAGACTGATAATAATGCTGATAGCGCAGGTGCCGGCGCCGAGCAGGCACAGCCAAAGCCGCAGCGCAAGGCCGCGGCAGAGCCGGATAAGGGAGGTTACATCTGGGGCACGGGCAGAAGAAAAAGCTCCGTCGCGCGTGTCCGGATTAAACCCGGCGAGGGCAAATTGCTCGTCAATAAAAAACAGCTTAGCGAATACTTCGCCAGGGAGCAGGACAGACAATCGGTTTTAGCTCCGCTTAAGGCTGTCGAATGCGAGAAATCATTTGATATCTTTGTGAATGTCCGCGGCGGCGGAACCACCGGCCAGTCCGGTGCTGCACGTTTGGGAATCGCCCGCGCACTGAAAAAATATGACGAGAATTATCTCCAGCCGCTGCGGGATGGCGGCTATCTTACACGTGACAGCAGAATGGTCGAGAGGAAGAAATACGGCCAAAGAGGCGCACGAAGGAGATTCCAGTTCTCGAAGCGATAATTTAAAAATCACTTTTTTGAATTGCTAAAAACCACTGGGATTTCCGGTGGTTTTTTTTTGAGAGGTCTAAATTACAATGCCAACAGCACAACACACAACAAGGGGAGCCGCTTTGATACTTCTGGCAAGCGTCTTTTTCTGTATTGCCGGTTCTCTTGTCAAATACGGCTCATACATCGGGGCCTACAGGCTGGCTTTCTTTCGATTCGTCATAGTAGGGTTGGGCCTCATTGCGACCGCAGTCATGTCAGGGCGGGTCAAGCTTGTCTTTAATAACAAAAGGCTGTTGTTCTTGCGTGGTCTTGCCGGCGGAATAGCTGTCTTTATCACGCTTTTATCTATTACCAGGCTGGGCCTGGGCAAAGGGATGGTCCTGATAAGCTCGTACCCGATCTTCGCAAGTGTTATCAGTGCGGTGTTCCTGAAAGAACGACTGCGGCTGTTGGATATTGGGGCCATTCTGACAGCTATTGTGGGTATCTACTTTATAGCCTACGAAGGGCAGCAGGGCTTTTCATTGCTGGTCTTTGGGAAATACGAGCTCTTGGCGGTCTTCGGAGCGATGCTTGCCGGGATAGCCGTCGTGCTGATACGCAAGCTCCACGATACGGATAACTCACTGGCGATTTACTTTTCCCAGTGTGCGGTAGGGATGTGGCTGGTCGTAGGCCCGGCCTTCAGCAGCGAGGGGACCATCGGCCTAAATGGTGTCTTTATCCTGCTTGGCATCGGTGCCACTGTAAGTGTCGGTCAGTTGTTGATGACTGAGGGCTTTAAATACCTGCAGGTCAAGACCGGCTCGTTGTTGCTTATGCTCGAGACCGTGCTGTGCTATGCAGCCGGCGTGGTAATATTTGGCGAACCTTTGACCTGGTCCTGCTTGTCGGGTTCGGTGTTGGTTATCGGCGCCTGTGTGGTGATACTGAGCCGCGGAAAACTTGACCGGTAGACTGCGCCTGTGTGTTTGGCGTGTGATTGTGGTGGCATTTATGCCTCTGCGACTGTAATATATTGGCAATGTCAAAAACGTTGCGAACCGGCAAAACGAAAAAGTTGGCTAACAGAAAAGAAAGGAACGTGCGATGATACGCGTTGCCATTATTGGAGCAAGCGGGTATACCGGCGCAGAGTCAGTAGAGATAATCCTGCGCCACAGCCAGGCCGAGCTGGTCTATTTGAGCGCGCTGCCGGAGGAATGCGGGCCGGTGGATGAGGTCTTTCCACGGCTTAAGGGCCGATGCAGTCTGCCGGTGGAGCCGTTGGACTTTGACAAGCTCAGGGGCACAGCCGACGTGGCCCTTTGCTGTCTGCCTCATAAGGTTTCTATGGAATTCGTGCCGAAACTGCTGGATGCCGGCTTAAAGGTCATTGATTTTAGCGCGGACTATCGGCTCAAGGATACCTCCGTTTACGAGAAATTCTATGAGGTAAAGCATACAGATACGGCTAATCTGAAAAAAGCGGTATATGGCCTGCCGGAGTTGTTCCGTGAACAGATAAAAGGCGCTGACCTTATCGCCAACCCCGGCTGTTACCCCACAGGGGCAATACTGGCTATGGCGCCGCTGCTAAAAGAAGGACTGGTGCAAACGGACTCGATTATTGTAAATGCCGTAACCGGCGTGTCCGGGGCGGGCAGAAACCCGACCAGTAAGTTTCATTTTCCCAATATGAATGAAAATATCTTCGCCTACGGCATCGGCTCACACCGGCATATGCCGGAAATGGAACAAGTGGCAAGTGAAATCGCAGGTACTGACGTGAAGATACTGTTTCAGCCGCACACAGGGTCATTCGACAGAGGGATTCTATCGACGGTTTATTGTCAGCCGAAGGCAAAGGTAAGCATCGAAAAGCTATTGAAGCTGTATAGAGACTTCTATGGTGCTGAGCCCTTTGTGCAGATATGCGAAGGTGCCCCTGCGGTAAAAGATGTCGCCGGGACAAACTATTGCCATATCTTCCCAACCTGTGTCAAAGGCAGGGTCGTGATTTTCTCGGCGATTGACAATCTCGTAAAGGGCGCATCAGGCCAGGCCATTCAGAATATGAACATCCTCTTCGATCTTGAAGAGACACTGGGGCTTGCTTAGGAGGGGTTATGAGCACCGGTACACTCAAAGTTGCGACCTGCCAGTTTGCGGTAGGGCGGTCCATAGGGCGAAACGCCCGGCAAATCCATAAGCTTTTGCACAGGGCAAAAAAGCACAAGGTCGATATCGTTCATTTTTCCGAATGCGCTCTCAGCGGCTATGTGGGAACCGACTTTCCCAATTTTGATGGCTATAACTGGGACTTGCTTCGGGAAGAGACTGAAAAGATTATGGCCCTTACAAAAAAACTTGGTGTGTGGGTGGTTCTGGGTTCTACGCACCGCTTGACCGAGCCCAACAAGCCGCACAACGGTCTGTACCTGATAAATCCTCGGGGCAAGATTGTTGACCGCTACGACAAAAGGTTCTGCACCAGGGGCGATTTGAAACGTCTAACACCGGGCAATAGATTTGTTTACTTTACTGTCAATAAGGTGAAGTGCTCACTTTTGATATGCTTTGATAACAGATTTCCGGAGATTTATCGCCAACTGTACAAACAGAAGGTCGATTGCATCTTCCAGTCGTTTTACAACGCCCGGCAGAAAGGCCCAAGCGTGCATACTTATATTATGCGACAGACGATGCAGTGCCGGGCGGCTACGAACCATTTCTGGGTTAGCATGGCGAATTCGAGTGGCTATTATTCGCCTTACCCATCATGCTTTATCCAGCCGGACGGCAAAATCATCCGTCAGCTAAGACAGAATCGAGCCGGCATTATGGTAAATACAGTCAACCTGAATAAGAGATTCTACGACCCAATGACCGACTTCAGAGATATGGCCGTAAAGGGCGCGCTTAGCAACGGGCCGAAAAACATTAATGACCCACGGTCGGGAAATATAAAGAGTCTTTAGAGAGAGCTCCGTTAATCATGAAGTGGCAACATTTATTGTATTTATTTTTTGGGATATTGATGATTGTATTTGGTTGGGTTCAAACAAAAGAAAAAAATACTCCTATATTAGTGTTTGTTTTATGGACCATATGTATGGTCATTGCGATAGTGTGGTTGTTTTATGACTTTAGTAAAAAACGAAAAGACAAGAAAGCGAAGGACGACAAAAGTGAAAAATAACACTATTACCGCACCTCGGGGATTTTTGGCGGCAGGGGTGCGGTGTGGGATTAAGAAATCCGGCAAGCCTGATTTGGCGATGCTCGTCTGTCCGACCGGTGCAGTGGCGTCAGCGGTCTTTACAACCAACAGAATCGTGTCGGCAGCGGTAACGGTATGCACCGAGCACGTAAAAAGCGCCGATGTCCGGGCTGTAGTTGTCAATTCCGGCAACGCCAACGCCTGCACGGGTCAGAAAGGTATCAAGAACGCAATATCTATGTGCGTCGAAACGGCCGAAAAGCTTGATATTGCTGACCCGCATAGCGTCCTGGTTGCCTCGACCGGCATTATCGGTGAGCAGCTGCCCGTTGCCAAAATCACAAGAGGTATTTCCAAGGCGGCGGCAAAACTCTCGAATTCGCCAAAAGCGGGCCTGGATTTTGCAAAGGCGATAATGACAACCGATACCAGGCCCAAACAGGCTTTGCGCAAAATTGTAATATCCGGCAAGAAAGTAACAATAGCCGGCGCCATCAAGGGGGCTGGTATGATTGCTCCGAATATGGCAACGACACTTTGCTTTATTACTACTGATATAGCTATAACCAAGCCATTGCTGAGCAGGGCGTTAAAGGCTGCTATTGACAACTCGCTGAATAAACTGACCGTTGACGGCCATCAAAGCACCAACGATACCGCCATAATCCTTGCCTCTGGTCTGGCGGCGAATCGTCCCATAGTCAGTCCGTGCCCTCGATATAAAAAGTTCGCCGAGGCCCTGACCGACTTGTGTGACGATTTAGCCAGACAGATGGCGCTGGATGCCGAGGGTGCGACGCGAATGTTCAAGGTCGTCGTCAGAGGTGCCTCGACAAAGACCGATGCCGCAAAGGCTGCAAGAGCAATAGCCGATTATCCTTTGGTAAAATGCGCGGTCCATGGCGCGGACCCCAACTGGGGCAGAATTATCTGTGCTGTAGGCTCAGCCGGCGTGAAGCTGAATCCAAGCAAGCTTTCCTGCAAGCTCGATAAGATCACCGTATTTAAAGATGGTGCGCCTAAGAAATTTGACGCCAAAAAGGCAGGCAAGGTTCTCTCGAAGACCGAGCACACAATAACGGTGGACTTGGGTGTGGGCTTTTCGAGCGATTTTTGCTACGGCTGCGACCTCAGCAAACAGTACGTATCGATTAACGCCGATTACCACACGTAGCCGTTACATGAATTATGCAGAAGGTGTGGGTCGATTATCTCTTTCCTGTACAAAACACTTGGAAAAGCCTTCTTTTTTGTTAAGCTGTAGGCGATTTTATATATGTTGAGTGAACAAGGAAGATGTAGTTAAGTTGCAAAGGAGTGTGAAAAGTGAAGGCATTCAGAAATCCTCTCGCATTGTTGGCTTTCATCTTTGTACCGGGCTTGACGGACTTGGCATCGCAGGCCTGCGAAACGGCTTCTGCCACTCGCATTCCCCTGACCTGGGGAATCGCCCCTCTGGCGTCGATTGTTGCTCTGATTATCGCCTTTATCTTCTACAGGAAGATGATGGCCGCACCCGAGGGCAACGAGAAAATGGTCACCATCGCCTCGCACGTCCGCGAAGGCGCCTATGCGTATCTGTTTAGTCAGTACAGGGTCGTGGCCTTTGTCTTTTTAATTCTCTTTGTCCTGTTTGTGGTTCTGGCCTATTTTGGTGTACAGAACCCGTTCGTGCCGGTGGCCTTTTTGACGGCCGGCTTCTTTAGCGGCCTTTGCGGCTTCTTAGGCATGAAGACCGCCACCAACGCCTCTTCCCGCACCGCCCAGGGTGCAAGCAGCAGCTTGAATAGCGCTCTGCAGGTTGCCTTTCGCTCCGGTGCGGTAATGGGCCTGATTGTCGTCGGTTTCGCCCTTCTGAACATCACCATCTGGTATCTCATTTTAGATAAGCTCGTCTATACGGCCGAGCACATGAAAGACGGCCTCGAATTGCTCGGACTTGTCCTGGTGCCCAAGGGAATGCACCCTGACTATAAACTTGTCGAGATTACCACCACAATGGTTACCTTTGGTATGGGTGCCTCTACGCAGGCGTTATTTGCCCGTGTCGGCGGCGGCATTTACACCAAGGCCGCCGATGTCGGTGCCGACCTTGTAGGCAAGGTCGAGGCCGGGATACCCGAGGACGACCCACGCAACCCCGCGACAATCGCCGACAATGTCGGTGATAACGTCGGCGATGTGGCCGGTATGGGTGCGGACCTGTTCGAGAGCTACTGCGGCTCGATACTCGCAACCGCGACACTTGGGGCGGCCTTGTCAATCAATGTCCTTGCCGATAAGGGGATGGACCCGCTAAAGGCGGTCCTCGCCCCCACACTCGTTGCCGGCATTGGCATTGTACTTTCCATCGTCGGCATATTCCTCGTCCGCTGTAAGGATGACGCGACGCAAAAAAATCTCTTACACGCTCTACTCACTGGAACGTTGAGCAGCTCCGTATTGATTGTTATCGCTTTGGCCGTAATGGCCGCAACCGACTGGATTAGCTGGGGCATCTGCGGCTCGGTCGTCGCGGGCCTCGTCGCCGGCGTACTAATCGGTCAGTTCACCGAATACTATACTTCCCCGGAGTATTCGCCAACGCGCGGCATCGCTGAGCAGGCTGAGATGGGGGCTGCGACGACGATTATAAATGGCTTCGCGACCGGCATGTATTCCGCCGCCTTACCTGTCATCGCAATCGTTGCCTGCATCATCTGCGCCTTTGGCTTTGCCGGCGGTTTTTCCAACATCTCTATAGGCCTCTACGGTATTGGCTTTGCCGCCGTTGGTATGCTGGCAACGCTCGGCATAACGCTTGCTACCGATGCTTACGGTCCAATCGCCGATAACGCAGGCGGCAACGCCGAAATGTCGGGCCTCGGCGAAGAGGTCCGCAACAGGACCGATGCCCTCGATTCGCTCGGCAACACCACTGCAGCCACGGGAAAGGGCTTTGCAATCGGCTCGGCCGCCTTGACAGCTATGGCGCTTTTGGCATCGTTAATCGAGGGTATCCGTATATGGATTGGCCGACTTGCTTCCGAAAGTGCTGACCGGTTATATACCGTCGGCGAGGTTTCATTCTTCAAAGGACGGGCGGCAGAGCAAATTGAAGGTGCTGTCAACGTAACGACCGCTTCTATCGCTGATTTTGTAGCAGCATACGACTTGAGCATTATGAACCCCAAACTTATATGCGGTCTTTTCCTCGGCGCTATGATGGCATTTCTCTTCTGTGCCATGACAATGAAGGCGGTGGGTAGGACCGCAGGCGATATGGTCAACGAAGTACGCAGGCAGTTCAGGGAAATACCCGGCATTATGGAAGGAACCGGAAAACCGGATTATGCCCGCTGCGTTTCTATCTCGACCAAGGGTGCCCAGCGAGAAATGGTCCTGCCTTCTCTGCTGGCTATATTGGTCCCGGTTATCGTCGGTCTGATTCTCAGTGTGGCGGGGCTGATGGGCCTGCTGGCAGGGGGGCTTACCTGCGGTTTCGTCTTGGCCGTTACCCTTAACAACGCGGGCGGCGCCTGGGATAACGCCAAAAAGTACATCGAAAAGGGCGCCCACGGCGGCAAAGGCTCAGATGCCCACAAGGCAAGCGTGGTCGGTGATACGGTCGGCGACCCCTTCAAGGACACCTCAGGTCCAAGCCTGAACATCCTGATTAAGCTGATGAGTATGGTCAGCGTCGTATTTTCCGGGGTCATCGTTAAGTTTGCCCCTGTTATTGGAAGCTGGCTCGGATTCGCTGACTGACCTGTTTTGGACTGCCGGGCCTGACCGGTTGACTTAAATTGCGATAAAATGTAATCTATTCGGGGTGGTCGCATCGACCGCCCCGCACTTTTTGAAAAAAATGAGGACATAATTTGACAAAGAAGCAAAACGCACAGGCCCGGGACTTTGCTCTGGCGGCAGCCGAACTGGCGGCAGGGCGGCGCTGCAGTGATATTGTGGTCTTGGACCTGAGAGGCAAATCGCCCGCTACCGATTATTTTGTGATTGCTACCGGCACAAGCGACAGACAAATGCGCACCGTTGCCGATGAAATCTGTGAGTCCGCAAAGAAAAGTGACCTGCAGCGTTTCGGCCGGGCCGGATACGAACAGGCAAGGTGGATTTTGTTAGACTTTATCGATGTCGTGATACATATCTTCGACCGTGAATACCGTGACTACTACGATTTGGAACTGCTCTGGGGCGATGCCGAGCGATTGAAATGGGAAAGGACCGCCTAAACAATGACCCCTGCCATTGATATCCTTGAGGATAGAATAAGTGACGCGATGGTTGCCGCTGCGGGCAAAAAAGGCTGTATAGCCCACGTTCGTCCTGCCACAGACCCCAAATTCGGCGACTATCAGGCCAACGGTGTAATGGCGCTGGCCAGGGAAATGAAAACCGACCCCCGCAAACTCGCCGAAGAAGTTGTAGAGAATCTCGATGTCGATGACATCTGCGAACCGCCGGAAATCGCCGGGCCGGGTTTTATCAATCTACGGCTAAAAGCCGATTTCTTGGCGGACACACTTCTTGAAGTCAACAAAGACTCCGGAAATCGGCTCGGCATAGAAAAAACCGACCAGCCCAAGACCATCGTCGTTGATTTTTCCTGCCCCAATATCGCCAAGCAGATGCACGTAGGTCACCTGAGAAGCACAATAATCGGCGACTGCATCTGCCGAATGCTTGAATTCCTCGGCCACAAAGTCATCCGGCAAAACCACATCGGAGACTGGGGAACTCAATTCGGTATGCTGATATGTTATTTTTACCAGAAATTTCCGACTGCATCAATTCAGAAACTTGGAGCTTCTATTGGTGTTACATCTGGAATTTCTGTTCAAGATATGAACATTCCTGACATGGAGGCTTTTTACCGGAAAGCTAATAAGCTTTTTGATAGCGACGCTGATTTTGCTTCTGAATCGCGGGAATATGTTGTAAAGCTTCAATCTGGTGATCAGGAAGTGTTTAGCATTTGGCAGTTCATATGCCAACAGTCCCTTTATGGCTTCCAAGATCTGTACTGGAGTTTGGGGATTATACTCAATTTGAGTGACGTTCGGGGTGAGAGTTTCTATAACGACAAATTAGCTGATATAGTAGGGGAGTTAAAAAGGAACGAACTTGCTGTTGAGTCTGATGGTGCGGTATGTGTTTTTCCGGAGGGTTTCAAGAATAAGGAGGGTGAGCCACTGCCATTTATTATTCAAAAGTCTGATGGGGCATACCTTTATGCAACAACCGATTTGGCTGCTCTGCGTTACAGGGTAAATGAGTTAAACGCGGATAGAATAATTTATGTTACCGATGCCCGCCAGAAGCTTCATTTCGAAATGCTCTTTGCAGTAGCGCATATGGCGGGCTGGGCCAAAGATAAGACAGAGTTGATGCACGTTATGTTCGGCAGCGTTTTGGGTGAAGATGGCACACCGCTAAAAACACGAGAGGGGGAAAATGTAAAACTAAAGGAACTGCTGGACGAGGCTGTAGAACGCGCAAAAGAAGTTGTTAATGAGAAAAACCCTGACCTCCCTTCGGAGAAGAAGGATGAAATCGCTAAGGCCGTTGGTATCGGCGCGGTCAAGTACGCCGATTTCTCCAACAACCGGACAAGCGATTACATCTTTAGCTTCGACAAGATGTTAGCAATGGACGGTAACACTTCCCCTTATATGCAGTACGCCTATGCCCGAATCAAATCAATTGACAGAACGGGAGAGGATCGTGGGGTGAATGTCAAGGCTGAACGGTCAGAACTTGAAAAGGCAAACTTGACTGACCCTTACGAGCTGGATCTGGCGAAACATCTGATTTGCTATGGCGAGGCGATACAGGCCACCGCTGCCGATTACCGGCCGAACTACCTGACCGGCTATCTGTACGAATTGGCACAGAATTTCAGCGTCTTTTATACAAACTGCCCGGTCCTGGACGCCGGGCCGGACAAAAGACCTACAAGATTATTGCTTTGCGATTTGACCGCAGAGACTATCAAGCACGGCTTAAGTGACCTTTTGGGTATCGACGTTGTCGAACAAATGTAAGGACGATAACCATGAAAATCATCCAAAAAGACCTTCAAGTGAGCAGTAAACAACGCAACCAGATGATTGACATCACAAGCCAGGTAGGTTCAATTGTCAGCAAATCCGGCATCACCAACGGCGATGCAATAGTCTATTGTCCTCACACAACAGCGGCTATCACCATAAACGAAAACGCCGACCCCTCCGTTCCGCATGATATACTATTGACCCTGTCCGAACTTGTGCCTCCTCATCGTCCCGGCTATCGACATTCCGAGGGCAATTCCGATGCACATGTCAAGAGCTCTATGGTTGGCTGCAGCAGTCAAATCCTGATAGAGGACGGGGCACTGAACCTTGGCACATGGCAGGGCATCTTTTTCTGTGAATTTGACGAGCCCCGCAGCAGGAAAGTAATAGTCCAAATCCGCGGCGAATAGAAAACCGGATTAAAACAGCCTCTCTTTGCTATGAGCTAATGGGCTCTAAATCCGACCTTAAAGCAGGTTTTGGAGATTATGCGCATAAAAAAGGCGAGGTGGTGGAACCGGCTGGGGGGGAAACCGGTGGGCCACGCTGCCTCGCCGAGGTTCGTAAGCTGCTAATAGCAGCATTATTTCGTCGATTTAGCTTTCAGGCTGAAAATGTAACTTTTTCCAAAGAGCCTGTCAAACAAAAATTAAAAATTTTTTAGGGGTACTTATCCTGCCCATCTAATTCTCTCAACAAATCCAATATACAACCTAAGGCGTCAAAATGCAAGTCAAAAATCAAGTTTTTTGTTATTTTTTTTGTACCCGCTACGATATCTAAGCCAAAATGGGCTAAAATGGCTTGAGTATCTACCATCTTTAGCGTAGATTATAGCCGATAAACCTAATAATTGTCAGCTCCCGGAGATTTTTTATGTCTAAACGCACTGTTGCCCCAGTAGCAAAAAAGATAATCCATGCTGCCAAAGACGTTCACTCGAAAATACTAAAGACCAAAAGCCCCACCATGGTTACGCCCATTCGCTCGCTCAGCAATGTCAAATATCAGCCCAAAACCGGCTATTTCGAGATGCTCGGCAAGAGCAAACACCGCACTTTAACTGTAAGCACGGTAAAGACCTTCGCACAGACCCTCAAAATGATGTCGCTTGCCAAGGAGCTTATCGATACCGATGATATGGCCACGAAACGAGAGGCCTATTATATCTCCAAAAACTGGGGCAAGGCCGGTTTCGCCGAGCAATCGGAGTCGGATACCATTATGGATGATGTCGAAGCAATGTTCGAGGTCAACCGCGAGCAGCTAAAATTCACGCCCGAGGAAAAAGGCGGCGACATAGCGGGCCGCCTTATAGTCATCGACACCGACGCCAAAGGCAAAAGAATCAAAATCGATTGCACAAAATTCGGCTCCGGGGCATATTCCATTCCTACCGATGTGGAAAACCTCAAATTCCAGAGCCAGGCAAAATTTGTTCTGGCAATCGAAACGGCAGGCATGTTTCAAAGGCTGGTCAAATACGATTACTGGAAGAAAGCGAAATGCATTCTCGTCAGCATGGGCGGTGTTCCGACGCGAGCCTGCCGCAGGTTCATACGGAGATTAACCGACCAGTTGAAAATTCCTGTTTACGCCTTTGTTGACGGAGACCCTTACGGCTATTTCAATATCTACAGAACTCTCAAGGTAGGTTCCGGCAATGCGGCTCACATGAATAAATTCTTCTGCGTGCCTTCGGTCCGATTTCTCGGTGTCACGCCGGAGGATATCGTAACGTATAAGCTGCCAACGCATCCGTTAAAAGAGGTGGACATAAAAAGGGCCAAAGATGCGATTCGAAACGATCCATTCGTCAAACACCACAAACCCTGGCAGAATGCAATCAATCAAATGCTGAACATGGGTGTTCGTGTGGAGCAGCAGGCCTTTGCCAAGCACGGCCTGGGCTTTGTGGTCAATAAATATCTGCCCGCTAAATTAAAAAATACATCTAAATTCTTACCTTAAACTTTTTTGCGCTGGCAAACAAAAACGTTAGCTGCTATCTTGGAACAGCCCTTGTTTTGGTGGCTTGACTTTGTTGAGTTTACGTTCTTGGCCGTATTTATGGCAAAGGTTTCTGAACGAATAAAGCAAGTAAAAGATACCATCAGCGCTGCCTGTGCGCGCGTCGACAGAGATCCCCAAGAGGTAAAGCTTGTAATTGTAACCAAGTCTGCCGCCATCGAAAGTATAAAGCAAATTATTCGTCTTGGCTTTGTAGAACTTGGCGAGAACCGTGTTCAGCAGTTAAAGAAAGTTTCCACTCAGATAGCAGAATTTTTGAATGCGACCGACAGCAATTCGACTCTGCCCGAAAAAGTCAACTGGCACATGATAGGCCATCTGCAGCGCAATAAGGTCCGGCAAGTCTTACCCATAGTCTCCCTGATACATTCGGTTGACACGCTTCGATTGGCCGAGGAAATAAACGCTTCGGCACCAAAGTTCAACCTGTGTCCAGGAGTGCTTTTGCAGGTCAACACCTCTAACGAACCACAAAAATACGGCGTCCCGGTGGGAGCGCTAACGCATCTGGCCGAGCAGATTGAGACCCTGCCGAATCTGAAACTGGTTGGCTTGATGACGATGGCGCCTTTGACGCGCAATAAAGACCTTATTCGGGCCTGTTTCGTTCGCGCACGAGAGTTGTTTATCGAGATGCGCGGTGAGAAAATAGTCGGCCCGGAGTTTAATGAGCTCAGTATGGGCATGAGTTCGGACTACGAAGTCGCCATTGAAGAGGGCGCGACCATCCTTCGCATTGGCTCGGCAATCTTCGCAGGCTAAGAGCGGCCAGCCAAGTAAAGCTCACAAACGCTTCTACTACACTTCTGTTAAAACACCGAAAATCTTACAAAGAGCGGAAAAAAACGCAAAGTACAACCCCTGACGAGCCGAAATTAGTTTGTGGATTTTCATCTTGCGACGCGCTGCAAGATGGTCCCAAGCGGATAGCTGAAATTGAATATTCGATCAAAGTCCTATAACGCAACAGGGTTTTCCTTTACTGTTGATTGTGGTATCCAATACCTGAGAGGTGATTCAAATGGAAAAAGAAAAGCTGCTAAGTGCTATTGAACTGACAAAAAAGTTCACGGACGTTCTGTACCTGACAGACAAAGGAGAGGTGCCGTTTGAAATAAAGCGGCTTTTGAAGCAGAGGAAGCTCTCTTACTCGGTTCGACCGATGGATGAGTTCTCGCAGATACGTGACCGACTCGATCTGATAGGGACCGTCATTATCGATACGGACGGTATGGATGTCTCGCAGCAGGGACGCCTCTCGCGAGTAATCGAAACGCTTGAGATGAATAATATCGGCGTGATATTGCTCCGCGACCGGGTGGAAGTGCCCGTAAAAAGTTTTTCTTTGTCGCCGTCAAAGACCAGTTTCTCTATATCTGACACAACAGAGGGAGTTTCCGAAGATGAGCTGTGGGTCAGAATCAGTGTAAATCTCGCGTACCGTAAAAAAAGCACAGGAATGGCCGTAAAACCCGCCCTTCCGCCAAAGCAGATCCAACGAATCTACAGGAATAAACTGGCCGAGCAGCTTAGTGTAACCGGAGCCTTGGTTGACAACCTCTCAGAGCAGATGCGCCTGGCAGGTCTTGTCCAGCAGGATTTCTTGCCTACTCAACTGCCAAACAGTGATGAAGTCCGATGGATCGCAACTTTTATGCCTGCCGAGTGGGTCTCGGGCGACATTTATGATATTGTCCGCATCGACGAGCACCACGTGGGTTTCTACGTTGCTGATGTGGTAGGCCACGGGGTTCCTGCTGCACTTTTAACAATCTTTCTAAAGCAGGCTTTGGTTATGCGAGAGACCGTTGAAAACAATTATCGTATATTCTCACCGGCCGAGGTGATGAAAAATCTCAATGTGCGAATGGCTGCGCAGAAACTATCGGGATACCAGTTTGCAACTTGTTGCTATTGCCTGCTCAATATAAAAACACTGCAGATGACCTATGCCCGCGCCGGACACCCATATCCAATTTTCATAAGGCCGAACCAGCGGCCGCAGCAGTTGGAAGTAAGAGGCGCGCTGCTCGGAATTTTTGGACAAGCTGAGTATATCCAGGAAACGATTCAGCTCCAGCCCGGTGACAAGGTCTTGCTGTACTCCGACGGAGCCGAGCCTTTTATCGGAAATTTCGATGACACAATCGGTTTTAATTTCAGCGATAGCTTTTACAAAATCAAGGATTTGCCGATTGTCGAGATGATGGACAGGTTCAATACCCTTGCCCAAAGTCAGGAATCGACCCAGCCGAAGTTGATGATATTACTGCTCTGGCTTTCGAAGTACAGTAAGCTCACCCGAAGAGCCGCAAGGTAATTCTAAATACAGCAAATAATAGCAAAGTTGTATAGGCACAATTACGGTTCCACTTCCACATGGCTAACCCCTTTGCACAGTACGCTCGGCACAATTCCTAATAGAGTTTTCTTGAGGGCGCTTATAATTTTAGCTTGCAAAATTGTTTCGTTAGCACGGTAGTTGTGATAGAAAGAGGCCGGAAATTTTCGCCGTTTACAGAAACTTAAGGACTTTATTGCAGGAGTTTTTCATATGCAATTGCTGTATTCCAGACGAAATCAGGTTGCCGCGCAAAACAAAAAAATTGTCCTAATGCTAACTATCACGACGGTGTTCGCCTTTGCTGGGCCAGTTGCCGCCGAGGACACACCAAAAGCCGGGCCGAAATACTTCAATCTTCGATATGATGAAGATTTTAGCTATTTGGACGATCCGCCCGAAGGCTATACAAAGGATCTGTGGGACCCGGTTAAGTGGATGCCGCTCGCTGATGATTGGCACCTGACTCTTGGTGGCCAGGTGAGATTTTGGTTTGAGTCTGAGACGAACAAGAGATTCGGTGATGTAAGACCCTCACAGGACACCTTCTTTTTGCAGCGGTATTTTATCCATGCTGACCTGAAACATAGTGGCGGGCTGCGGTTTTTCCTGCAAGGCAAATTTGCCTACGTCGACAATCGGGACCATGGCGGTTTTCCGGGCCTAGAGGATCATGCTGATTTCCATCAGGCCTTTGTGGACATTCCCTCATTAATAGGCGGTCAGGCTGTGACGTTCCGGCTGGGTCGCCAGGAACTGCAGTATGGTGTGGAGCGTCTCATATCTCCGCTTGACTGGGGCAACACCCGCCGGACATTCGACGGCATAAAGGTTTTCGTGGATCTTCCGGATTGGCGTGTGGATACCTTTGCCGTTCGACCCGTCCTAGTCGATAGAAGAAATTTGGATGATGAGGATGAAAACGTTGATTTCTATGGCATTTACACGACCTTCAAAGGCACCAAAGCCCTCAGCGCGGACTTTTATTTTCTGCTGCTGAAAAACAACAACCTCCTGCTGAACTCCAACGACAACCTGGGCCGGCGGACGTTATACACCATCGGAACCCGATTATGGGGCAAAAAGAACAATTGGGATTACGAGACAGAATTAGCCGCCCAATTCGGCACCTTTGCCGGTGACCGTGTGCGGGCCTGGATGGCAACTGCAGGAGGGGGCTATACCTTTACCGACCTTATCTGGAAGCCGCGCCTCTCACTACTGTACGATTATGCCAGCGGCGACAGAGACCCGACCGATGGTACCCACAGCACATTCAACCAGCATTTTCCACTTGGCCATGCCTGGCTCGGATACCTCGACCTTGTAGGACGCAGTAATATCCATGCCATAAAGGCACAACTCAAGGTCAAGCCGAGCAAAAAGGTCACGGCCTGGGCTGATTTCCATACTTTCTTTGCAGACCAGGACCGAGATGCCCTATATTCTGCTGCGGGCGTACCAACAAGGCGGGATACAAGCGGTGCAGGCTCTCACGCCTTCGGCCATGAACTGGACTTGACAATGAAAATCCAACTTGACGTTCACACGACCGCTCTTGTCGGCTGGGCACACATGTGGCCCGGTGGGTTCATCAGCGCAACTGGCGACGATGACGAACCTGACCTGATATACGCGCAAATTGAGTATAAATTCTAAGCTCCTGCCTGCAGAACGGTGCCGAATAAAAAACCTTTTGAAGTGTGATTGATAAAGTACTTGGCAGCGACGCCCCCTAAATGATAAATTAGTCTGTGTTTTAGAGACACAAGACTGCGAACAGCATTGTTGGGTTTCCTTGTTATAGACATGCATTCGTAGATAGGTTGAACATATGACTGTAAAAGCAGCCAAGCCGATGGGCTGGATAGTGTGCATGGTCAAACGGTATTGGTTTGCCTTTGTGGTGGGCTTTGTCTTTGCAATAGTTTGCTTTCTCGTAATAAACGCGACAGCCAAACCTTTCTCAACGCCACGATTTTGCAGCAGCTGCCACGAAATGGCTCTCGCCTACCGAACATGGGAACTTTCCGCCCACTATGCCAATGAAAAAGGCGTGGTGGCAGAATGCGCCGATTGCCATCTTCCCCCCAAAGACAAATTCTTTACCCATTTGGCGACCAAAGCCTATGTCGGGTGTATTGATGTCTTCAAGCATTTTTTCATCGGCGGGTACGATTTTGCGACAGCTCGTCAGAAGGTGCTTGACACGATGCCTAACGAACGCTGCCTGAAATGCCATAGTAATTTGTTGACGAAACCCGGTTCATCCGCGGCAAGAACCGCCCACCTGGCAATGTCGGACTCCACAGAAGAGCTCGAACCCAGATGTGTAGAATGTCACGAGCAATTGCATGAACGTGAAGAAAAAATATTTTTACCTGATTGAAACGAGGCCAATTATGAAAATTACACGACAGACAATCATAACACTGATGGTGTTTAGTAGTGTGATGGCGCTGCCCGCTGTTGTCAGCCGGGCTGCCTCAACGGAGGACCTGGTGCTGCCAAGCCTGAAAGAATATAAAATCGAACGCAAGATTTCTAAACAGGCTAAAGAATGCATCGAATGTCACACCATAGAAAGCAGCGGCATTGTAGCAGACTGGTCGAAGAGCAGACACGCCCACGCCAATGTTACGTGTCTGGACTGTCATGCCGCTGGTCCTGCAGATGTCGATGTGAGCAGGGACCACATTGAATATGACAAGACCAGAATCAGTGCCATTGTTTCGCCAAAGGATTGTTCCCGGTGTCATCCAAGCGAGGCTGCAGAGTATGACCGAAGCAAACATGCCAACACGCTCGAGATAATATGGAAAATCGACCCCTGGCTTAACTACGGCTTAAACAATGATATTGAGCGGGCCACCGGCTGCTACCATTGCCATGGCAGTGTGGTGAAGATCAAGGATGGAAAATTTGATAAGCATACCTGGCCTAACGTGGGCGTTGGCAGGCTCAATCCCGATGGCAGCAAGGGGAGCTGTTCAAGCTGTCATACCAGACACAAATTTTCACTCGCAGAAGCAAGAAAACCCGAAGCCTGCGGGCAGTGCCATTTGGGCCCGGACCATCCGCAGATTGAAATCTATGAAGAGTCCAAACACGGTGCGATTTATCATGCCGAGGGCGATAGCTGGAACTGGGACGCTGCTCCAGGCACATGGACACCTGGTGTCGATTACCGTACGCCGACCTGCTCGGTTTGCCATATGTCCGGCGTAAAAGATGTACCCACAACGCACGACGTTACCGAGCGGCTGGCGTGGGAGACACAGGCGCCGCTTACAGTCCGACCAAGCGAGTATAAACCTTTCCCATCAAAGACCGACTGGAAAAAGGAACGTCAGAAAATGAAAAAGGTGTGTCTGTCATGTCACTCTGAAGACTGGGCCGATGGACACTTTGCAAAATTTGACGCAGCGGTGGCAAATTACAACGAAGTGTACTACAAGCCGATGAAAAAGCTCGTCGATGAACTTTACGCCAAAAAACTCCTCAGCAAAGACAGGCCTCTGGACGAGAAGCTTGAAATCGACATGTACGAGCTTTGGCATCATGAAGGTCGCCGCGCCAGGTTCGGCGCCGCTATGATGGCGCCTGATTATGCATGGTGGCACGGTTTCTATGAAATGAAGAAAAGATGCATGGCCATCGAAGAGCAAGCTGAACAATTGCTCAAAAGCGGAAAACCTGCAAAAGTATTTGAGGTTAAGGGCACAGGCGGCAGTACCGCCAGACCCCCAGAACTTACAAAATAAATATGTCACCGTGTTTGGTGCCCCGAAAGCCCATTTTCGCCGACTGATTGGCTTAAAATTCCGCATTTTGCTGTATCGCTGGATAAATCCTTGGTCCCTCACTGTCATAGAAATTGTTTGCAAAAAGCCCCCTTAAAGTTATACTTGTCGAACTTAAGCGACAACTTCGGTCCCTCTTTTTGCGGGGCCATCGTTTATTTGAACAAGGAGCCGGCAATGGCGCAAAGAGATAACGATTTGCAAAGAATAAAGGAACTCATCGAAATAATGAAAGATAACGACTTGGTCGAGGTCGAGATAAAACATGATGATGATAAAATCTTTCTAAAGCGTGCACAGCCTCAGCCTCCGGCGGTAACTGCCATCCCGATAATCGGCTCAAACGTCCCCACGGCAGCTATCGGTTCCGACCAGGTCCCAAATTCATCTGCAGATGCCGCAGCTTCTCCTCCGCAGACGCAGGACGACCTCGTCGAGATAAAAGCTGCTATCGTAGGGACTTTATATTCGGCGCCAAGCCCTGATTCCGAGCCCTATGTTGAAGTCGGCTCACAAGTGGACCCCCAAATGGTCGTTTGCATTATCGAGGCAATGAAGGTAATGAACGAAATAAAGGCCGAGACCAGTGGAACAATAACCGAAATTCTCGTGACCAACGGCCAGGCCGTCGAATACGGACAGGTACTTTTCAAACTTAAACCAGACTGATAATTGTTCGTTGATTATTCAAAGCTTCAAAGGTACTAAGGACGAGCGACGCGATAGTCATTGGTAAATACGGGACAGTAAATTCAAAAATGTTTTCAAGAATACTGATAGCAAATCGTGGCGAGATAGCCCTGCGTATTATCCGGGCCTGTCACGAGATGGGCATCGAGGCCGTGGCGGTCTACTCCGAGGCTGACAGGGACTGCCCATACCTGCAGCTTGCCGACGAGGCTATTTGCATAGGTCCCCCAGACCCTGCTCAGAGTTACTTGAATATCCCGCGCATCATAAGTGCCGCTGAAATCGCGGATGTCGAGGCAATCCATCCGGGTTATGGCTTCCTGGCGGAGAATATAAACTTCGCCAAAATATGTCGGGACTGTGGAATAGGATTTATCGGTCCGCCTGTCAAGGCAATGGAGCTGCTCGGCGACAAAGTCCAGGCTCGAAATCTGGCTCGCAAGGTCAAAGTACGAGTGGTGCCCGGCTCTGATGGCGCCGTCGAAAATGAATCCCAGGCACTAAAGCTTGCCGCGAAGTTCGGCTACCCCGTGATGATAAAAGCCACGGCTGGCGGCGGCGGACGAGGAATGAGAGTAGTCCATAACGATATCACATTGCGCTCGGCATTTGAAACAGCACGGGCAGAAGCTGAAGCTGCTTTCGGCGATGGTAGTGTCTATCTGGAGAAATTTATTGCTGAACCACGCCATGTGGAAGTGCAGGTACTGGCCGACAACGCGGGAAACGCGCTGCATTTTTATGAAAGAGACTGCACTATACAAAGAAGACATCAGAAGATGATAGAAGAGTCGCCGTGCCCTGTCCTGGATGAGCGCGACAGAGAACAGCTTGCTGAAGCAGCCTTGAGGATTATAAAAGAGGCCAAGTATGTCAACGCCGCTACCGTCGAATTTCTCCTGGACAGAGATAAAAAGTTTTACTTTATCGAAGTCAATACGCGAATCCAGGTCGAGCACCCCGTTACTGAAATGGTCACTGGCCACGACCTGATTAAGTGGCAGCTGAAAGTCGCCAGCGGCCAGAAAATCAGAATAAGCCAAAGGAATATCAAACATACCGGCGTGGCAATTGAGTGCCGTATCAATGCCGAGGACCCTGAAAATAATTTCACTCCCTCACCAGGCGCCATTACCAGATATATTCCCCCGGGCGGCCCAGGCGTCAGAGTCGACACGCACGCCTATCAGGGTTTGAACGTCGCAATAAATTATGACTCCATGATTAGCAAACTCATCGTCCATCAGAAAACCCGCGCTGAAGCCATCGCCACTATGAAAAGGGCTCTGGCCGAATTTGTAATCGAGCCAATCAAGACCACGATACCCGCCTGCCTTAACATCCTCTCGCACAATCTTTTTGTCAAAGGTAAAGTCGACACCAGCTTCGTCGAAAGACACTTATAAATTGGTTCTTAGTGAATAGTGCGTTGAGACGAAGGTTGTAAGCGACGAGCAAAGAATTATTTTTCCAGTCCGACTAAATCTTCGTAGGTTTCGCGTTTTCTTATTACCGCGAATTTGCTGCCGTCGACGAGCACTTCAGCGGCCCGGCCGCGAGCATTGTAATTGCTGCTCATACTAAAGCCGTATGCCCCCGCGGTAAAGACGCTCAGCAAATCACCTCGCTTTACCGGCGGAAGGGCCCTGTCCTTTGCAAAAAAATCCGCACTCTCACAAATCGGCCCGACTACATCAACAACGTTAGTACCGGCTAACTGTAAATCTCTGTCCCGCCGTTGCGGAACAAATGCTTTGTCCACTTGTACAGGCCAGATAAAATGAAACGCGTCGTACAGCGGCGGACGAATCAAATCGTTCATACCAGCATCAACTATTACGAACTGTTTCTCCCCACCTCGCTTCAAATATAAAACCTGGGTTATCAATATCGCCGCATTAGCCGCGATGCTTGCGCCCGGTTCCAGAATAAGTTTTAGGTTCTTACCCTTTAATAGTGGCACGATGGCACTGGCGTAATCAGCGGCTGTCGGTGATACACCGCTTACATAGTCCGCACCGTATCCGCCGCCAATGTCTACCGCTTCAATTGCAAAATTCTCCTGGTGCAGCTGTTCGATTAAACCTGATACTTTTTCTACCGCCTCAACATATGGCTCGACTGTGTGTCCCGCCGAGCCTAAATGTATGTGAATTGCACAAAGTTGTACCGTTCCGTTATTGCCGTAATCTGCAAAAACCTTTCTTGCTCGCTCGATGTCGACACCAAATTTGCTTTCTTTTTTACCCGTTGTTGTATATGTGTGTGTTTTCGGGTCAACGTCCGGGTTGACGCGCAAAGCGGCTTTAGGCCGTTTGTTTTTCTCGTTGGCCAGCCGAATCAAATTTTCCAGCTCGGCTTCCGATTCGATATTGAAATAACCGATACCCGCATCTAATCCTTCGATAATTTCCCTGTCGGTTTTGCCGACGCCGGCATAGACGATTTTTGATGGTTCACCTCCTGCTTGTAAAACGCGATACAGCTCTCCGCCGCTGACGATGTCAAAGCCGCTGCCCGCCTCAGCCATGAATCGCAAAATGTTTATGTTACCACAGGCTTTCACCGAATAGCAAATCGTAGTGTCGATTTCACCGTAGGCCTTGCCAATTTTCTCTAGGTGTTGTTTGAACGTCGCTTTGCTGTAAATATAGACCGGCGTGCCGACTTCCGCGGCGATTCTTCCAACGTCCACTCCTTCCGCAAACAGTTTGCCGTTCTTGTAATTAAAATAATCCATATAGCTATTCTTTTATCTGCACCAATTACATAAGCTGCTTAGTTCAACGATGCTCTCGATAGACAGTATAAGAGTTCCTAACGCGATTGCAAGAGGATAGTCCACCCAGTTTCCCTGCGTAAGTCACGTTGCTTGCTTGGCTTATAGAACAGGTTCGGGGGCCTCCAGCACCCCCACCGAAGTGTCCGCATTTTGGGACCAAGTCCGGTTTCAATAAGGAACGTTTAGGTGTCTTGACATGCAGTTGATGAACCCCCGGCCATGTAGGTTGAGAAATACACCACCGCTCCTCGATATATATAAAATGGAAGGTTCTACCTCACGACAGAACCTTCCATTTTTGCGTAGCTTGCCAAATTTCATCAGGTGTCATACAAACAGGCTTTTGGCTAAGTTGTTATGCTACCTTTTCTTTTTCTTTTTGGCCTTTTTCCTTTTTGTGGCCTTTTTCTTTTTTGTTGCTTTTTTCTTCTTAGCTTTTTTCTTCTTAGCTTTTTTCTTCTTCTTTGCCATTATTTTATCACCTCCTTTTGGCTGGCTAAAAATCCTTTGTTTAGGTTAACTCCAAAACAGTAATTTACTTTTCAAAAATATGTCAAACAGATTATGCAAAAGGTTTTTCACTTTTTCTATATTTTTATCGTCCAAATGTTAAAAAATTCTTCATAAATTTTTCTAACATCAATGTTTTACATAACTCGTCGTATTGTTTATCATACTCTTTTGTTAAACGATACCACTTGTTTTGTTGTGGTGAAACTTTCTGTTTGTTCTTTGATTGCAGCTAAAGTGTTTACTCAGCCCGTACTATTGTTTATTGTGATTATATGTGTTGATGCCGTTTATTCGCACTTATAGACCGGTTTTACATCTTTCCGTTGCCAAAGCAATAATCTCATCTTTATAATTGTATGAGTTCTTTACTTGTTGCGAAGCGTAGAACAATTAAATAAAAGTTTAACTTGATAGTGCAAACCGTTGGCTGTTTATAAAATTTGTGTGTTCATAAAAATTTTTGTTTTTTTGTAATTTCTTTTGTAATATTTTTACAAGTATCAAACAGTTTACTTGTTAATTGTTTATGACGGAAAGAACAATAGCTTTGTTTGGTGGTACGTTTGACCCGATTCATCTTGGTCATACTACTGTCGCCGCTGTCGCCGCAGAACATATCCGCGCAGAGAAAATGGTTTTCATCCCCGCAAGACGCTCACCGCTAAAGGATACCTTTCCTGAAGCAGGTGATGATGACCGCGTTAAAATGATAACTCTTGCAATCACCGAAAATGAGAAGTTTCAGCTAAACGACTGCGAGCTGAAAAAGGCCGAACCCGGTTACACCATCGAGACCGTCAGAAAATTTCAGACCGATTTCGGCAGTGAAACTTCGCTCTACTGGCTTGTGGGTGCGGATACCATCAATGAGCTGCCGCGCTGGTATCGAATCGTCGAATTGATAGACCAATGTAATGTCTGTGCGATGTACAGGGCCGGCTGTAAAGCCCCGGATTTCACCAAATTCACTCACATCTGGGGCCTGCAGCGGGTCCAAAAACTACAACAAAATGTTATTCAGACGCCACTGATTGATATCAGCAGCACCGAAATCCGACACAGATTAGCCGCCGGCCAAGATGTAACCGATATGCTCCACCCTTCGGTCGCTGACTATATCCGAGAGCATGGCCTCTACCGTTCGAAGCCTAAAAATTAACTAATCCACTTGTAGGTCTTTTACCGATTCTACAAGCCAGTCGTACCAGCGATTCATACCCTCACCGGTTTGGGCCGATATAGGAAAAATTTCAATCCCCTTATTTAATTTGCGTGCATCAGTTCTTACCCGTTCAACATCAAAGTCAACCTGGGCCCCCACCTCCAGCAGGTCAATTTTGTTTATAAGCAGCACCTTTGACTTTGCAAAAATAGCGGGGTATTTGACCGGCTTATCATCTCCCTCCGCAACCGACAGCACAACTATCTTGCCGCTCTCGCCCAGTTCGAAGGCCGATGGGCAAACCAAATTGCCCACGTTCTCTATAAAAATCAAGTCCAGCTCATTTACTGGCAGCTTCTCTAATGCGCCGCTTACCTGTGCTGCCGATAAATGGCAAGAGCCGCCCGTCTCTATCTGGACCACCGGCGCCTCCGTTGCTCTGATTCTTTCAGCGTCTAAATCCGTTTGGATGTCGCCTTCGATAACACCGATCCTAATCTTGTCCTTCACGTCCCTTATGGTCCTGGCCAAAATCGTTGTCTTACCCGACCCGGGAGACGATATTATATTCACGCACAACTTTTTCTGCTCGCCCAGTAGTTGGCTGTTTTTAAGAGCGTATTGCTCATTCGCACTGAGAATCCTTTTGCCAACATCAATTTTTTTACTCATCTAATCACTCCATCTCGAATTCTATCTGCTCTAACAGCAAAGGCGCATCCGGTAATAGATCGAACTCTTCGCTATCGCACTTCGGGCATTTCGGACAATTTAGCTTAAAGTCAAAGCGTTCGTTGCACTTCTTGCACTGCCCCTGCATCAGCTTATGCTCTATCTCCAGCCTTATACCTTCGCAGCTCGTGCCTTTCGCAATAGCGTCGAAAGCAAAACAAAGAACTTCGTCATTGACAGCGTTAAGCATCCCGCAGCTAATCTTGGCGCTGAGAGGCTTCGCGTTTTGTTTCCTTGCTTGATCTGAAATTGTCGCCAGCAGGCTTTCTGCCACCATCGTCTCGTGCATCAGCATATCCTCGGCAGTTCACGTCCATAGGGCATCTGAACAATCCTCTTGCCGCCAATCTTGGTTACCAGCTCTACTACCGGCGCGTCCACGGTTTCTACGATCTCACCGATTGTACTTGCCTCTTTGCCCAAAGGATGCTTTCTGCATATGTTCAGGCAGTCGTCTACCGATTCACGCGAGACAATTGCAACAAATTTGCCTTCGTTTGCAATGTTGAGTATATCAAAACCGAGCATATCAGCCGCCGCTTGCACTGTTGGGTTGATTGGAATATCGGCCTCGCGAATTTCGACACTTAAACCGCTGCCCCTTGAGATTTCGTTAAGTGTTGCTGCTAAGCCCCCGCGGGTCGGGTCACGCATAAATTTCACGCCCTCTGTATTTCGGAGTAGTTCGCACGTTAGTCCTGCCAGGCCCGCGCAGTCACTTTTCAACTGTGATTGGAATTTAATACCTTCCCGCTGCGAGATAATGGTCATCCCGTGGTCGCCAATCGTGCCGTTGATAATGATTTTGTCGCCGACTGCGATTCTATTGAGGCCCAAATCTGCGTCGTCTAATCGCGTCCCAATCCCCGCCGTGTTTATGAAGATTTTGTCCGCTGCACCGGCCTCAACTGTCTTGATGTCGCCTGTGACAATATCAACCCCGTTTGCCCGGGCTGCTTCACTGATACCGGCTAAAATCTTCTCTAACAGTTCAAATTCAAAACCCTCTTCAATTATCAAAGACAGTGACAGCGCAGCAGGCTCCGACCCGGCGACAGCCAAGTCATTTATCGTCCCGCAGACGGCGAGTTTACCAATATCTCCCCCGTTAAAAAACAATGGCTTGACAACGTAGCTGTCCGTTGTAAAACACACCAGCTTTGAATCAAGATTTAGCTTTGCCGAATCGGCTAATTCAGCAAGAGTGTCGTTGTTAAGCCTTGGCAGAATATGGTGCCGGATTAACTCATCAGTCAATCGGCCTCCGCCGCCGTGCGCCAGTAAGATTCTATCGCGTCTTTCTTTTGTCACCTGCACCTCTCCCGGCCATACTTGAACCACGCGGCACAGGTCCCTTCCGAACTTACCATGCACGGCCCGACTGCAGTATCAGGTGTACAGGTCTTTTCGAACAACTTGCATTCAGGCGGTTCTATCAGCCCGCAAAGAACTTCCCCGCATCGACAGCCGCTTTTGTCTTCGGCCGGTATTTCGCTGATGTCAAATCGCCGCACCGCATCGAATCGGCTGTACTTATCTTTTAGCTTCAGCGTGCTTTTTTCTATCAGCCCTAAACCTCGCCAATACCCGTCCGCCGCCTCAAAGCACTCGCCAATAATTTTTTGTGCAGTCGTATTACCCTGCTTGGTCACCACCGCCGTGTATATTGATTGTACTTTGGCTTTGCCCTCGGCAAGCTGTTGACAAATCGCACCCAGCCCTTCGATTATTTGCAGTGGCTCAAAACCCGCCACCACGCAGGGCCGGCCGAAACCCTCAACTATCTCGGCAAAGGCGCCAAAACCGATTATCACACTGACATGCCCGGGACATAGAAACGCATCTATATTATGGTTCTTTTCGGACAGCAGCGTTCGCATCGCCGGAACAACGAGTTTATGTCCGCTCAAAATGCAGAAATTATCAACCCCCTCCGCCGCCGCTTCTTTCACCGCCACCGCCGTGGCCGGCGCCGTCGTTTCGAAACCGACCGCAACAAATACAACCGTTTTGTCGGGAATGTCTTTCGCCAGCTGCAGGGCGTCTTCGCTGCTGAGAACAATCTTGACATTAGTGCTTGATTGCTTTGTCTCAAGCGAACCGCTTTTACCGGGAACACGAATCATATCACCGTAGGTAGCAATCAGACAGTCATCGTGGTCCGCCAGTTGTAGCACACTATCAATATAGCTCTGGTCGGTAACACAGACCGGGCAGCCCGGGCCGGACAGAAGTTTTAATCTCTTTGGTAGAGTCGGCCTTATGCCGTTGCGGAAGATAGAAACCGTATGAGTCCCGCAGACCTCCATTATATTGATTGGACGACCCATCTTCTTGCAGGCCGCATCCATAAGACGCTGGGCTTTATAAATTTGCTCAAGCATAATTCCCTGTATCTATCCCGAAACTTTGTTCGGCGTATCTCTGAAATCGTTAATCTCTGCGATAAGCTGCCAAGTCTTCTTCGCTTCTTCTTCGTCAACAATCGAAATGGCAAAACCTGCATGTATCAGCACCAAATCACCTAGTTTCGCTTTCGGTAGCAGAGTGGTCTTGGCCTTCCAGCGGTTGCCCATCGCGTCAACTACCGCCCTGTCTCCCTCTAACTCAATTATCCTCGCTGGTATCGCCAGACACATAATACGTCTCTTGCTTACATCACGACTTCCGATTCATAATATTGGCGCCAATCGCCGCCTGGCCAACGGATATTCCACCGTCATTCGACGGGACATCTCGATTAAATAATACGTCAAAACCATTTTTCCGCAAGAGCGAAACCAGACGATTTGCCAAATACCGATTGCAGAAAACACCCCCGCTTAACACAACCATATCTAATTTTTTACTTTCCCTCGCTCTTTTAGCCATCTCCAGAAGGGCCTCAGCAAGACAATTGTGAAACTTCGCCGAAATAACACCACTGCTAATATTATTCTGAATGTCGTCAACTATCTGTTTTAGCATTTTACTCAAATCGATATGCACCGGTTCGTCGTTGCTGGCGCGGAGTTCAAAATTATAGTGCTCTTTGACCCCGCTTTCTGCGATTGCTTCGAGGGCCATCGGCAGTTGTGCTTCAAAGTGGTTGTAGCTGCCTAACCCGACCATAGCCGAAACCGCATCAAAAACTCGACCCAGACTCGAAGTTTCTATCGTGTTGACCTGTTTCTCAAGTTGCTCGAATACAATCTCTTGTTTACGTGGGTCCGGCTCAATTCGCTCAAGCAGCCATCGGAATTTCTCCAACTCAAAATCCTCCCCATATGTTTTCCGCAACAGCCCCAGCACCGGTCTTATAGCCTCCTTGCTCGCTTTGTCCGCACCGGCCAAGAGGTAATAACCCAAATGCCCGAACCGTTCAAAACCATCTAATGAGGCAATCATACACTCACATCCCCAAATCGCCCCATCCGTCCCGTAGCCCGTCCCGTCACACGCAAGACCAATCACAGGCCCTCTGAGCTCGTGTTCAGCCAAGACGGATGCCACATGTGCCCAGTGATGCTGGACCTGAATCAGTTTTACCTCAGGCATTGAAAGTGCATACTGTCTCGACAGATACCCTGGATGAAGGTCGCAAACAACAACCTTCGGCTCCACCTCAAAGAGTTTAGCCAAATGTTTGACTGAACCGATGTAGTGATAATATACATCCGCGTCTTCCAACTCGCCTATATGTTCGCTGCAGATAAGCTGATTTTGTTTTACGAAGCAGAAGGTGTTTTTCATATCTGCCCCAGCGGCGAATATGTCCTGTTTGCATTTCTCTTCGACAAAAATCGGCGATGGCATATATCCCCTCGCACGCCGCAATAATACCGGCTCATCATCAATAAAATGCACAATTGAGTCATCAACCTGCCGGTAAATCTCCCTGTCGTACGTCAAAAAGGCATCTGCGATGCCGCCCAGCTTCTCCAGTGCCCGCTCGTTTTTGCAGATAAGAGGCTCATCCGAAATGTTCCCACTGGTCATCACTAGAACCTTTATCTCTTGTTCGAACAAGAGATAGTGTAACGGTGCATAACACAGCATAAAACCAAATGTATCCACCCCCTCTGCGACTGATGGTGCTATCGGTGAGTTTCTCTTCTTTGGCAGCAAAACAATGGGACTTTGAGGACTGCTCAATACACCCTCAGCCAATCTGCTCACGACCGCATATTTTTTTATCTTCGCGATTGAATCAGCCATCATAGCAAACGGCTTGTGGTCTCTTCTCTTGCGTTCCCGCAGCCTCTTTACCGCCTCGTCATTCAACGCATCGACAGAGAGGTGAAAGCCCCCGATGCCCTTTATCGCTACAATCTTACCAGCCAGAAGCAGACGGGCAGTATCAGCGATTACTTTCTCGGTATCTGTCTCGAGTGTTTTGCCATTACTGTCTGTCAGTTCTATTCCTGGCCCGCAGTCACCACATGCAACAGGCTGGGCATGAAATCGCCTGTCAGCAACATCGGTATACTGAGCGTTACACTTATCGCACATGGCGAAAACTGACATCGTCGTATTGCACCTGTCATACGGAATCGTCTTAACTATCGAATATCGTGGCCCGCAATTCGTGCAGTTTATAAAGGGGTACCTATACCGAAAATCTTGTTCTTCTGCCATTTCCGCAAGACAGTCCCCGCACGTTGCAATATCAGGAGTTACCTCTGATAAGGCCGTCCCCGCAGATTCACTCGCTTTTATGGTGAATTCATCTTCCCCCTCAACCGTAGCTATGTCAGTGGCTTCGCAGCTCTTTATCTCTGCCATTGGCGGTTTGTCTTGCCCCTTGAGACGCGGCAAAAACTCCGCTATCCGTTCTTGCTCGCCCTGCAGCTCAATCGTTACTCCCTTTGTGTCGTTATTCACGAAACCGGAAAGCCCCAGCTGCCGTGCTATTGAATAGATCCTCGGCCGAAAACCTACCCCCTGAACGCGACCTGTCAGTGATATTCGTTGCCTTATGATCAAAGCACAGTCCCAAAAATGTGAATTAGAATAGCTGTAAGTTCAGAAATTCATTATACCTAATCGCAGGGAATAAGACAATTTTGAGCAATCCCAGGCTACACTATCTGTAGTTCTCTATCGAAAATACTATGACATAACGGCAGAACTACCGCAGAAACCAAACTTGACCTAATTCATTCGGTCAGCTATGTTAAATAAAATCTTGTGGAGATTTTGTAGGGATGCCGAAGAAGACAAAGAAAGTTCTCGTAATAACATTGTTAGCCCTGTCTGTTCTGTATCTTGTTACTTGGGGTATACATGTCGACTTGGACCACGATTGGTGTATCAAGCACCCTCAAGGTGATAGCATGGACAACAATTATTATGTTACGAATCCACCATATATGTACGCATGGATGGATGGAGATGGTGCAGAATATGGTATTCCATATATTTTGTTCGTCTCAACGGACAAGCTTCCATATAACCTGCATGTAGGTTTTTTTGTTAACGAAGAGGAAAGGCCCGATGGAATTGTTGTCGATCATCTGAACATTGGGCATGACAACGGTAGGACATATACTCTCGTTAAGCACACTAATCCTAAGACAAGCTTCTTCAATAGCACCCAGATGGTTGATGGCATCGATACCCATGCTTACATTACGTTGCCAAACTCTATCAAGCATCGTTCTTCATTCACGATAGAAGCTAAGGGGCATTTCTATAACGGAGATAATAAAATTCCTTTTGAGCGGACAATAGAACTAAGATATATTCGTAAGAGATATGTGTGTCCCGGTTGGTATGTATATATACTAAGAGGTCTGTAATCCGTCCAGCAGTGGCATTTTGAAAATAACCCAAACCCTTATTATTCTGCCCCAAAGTTTTCTTCTTATGGAAAAAAGCCTATCGATATAAGTCTCAGGCTTTGAAATATGGGACCATATTACTGGATAACATATGATATTCAGAGGTTTTTTATCAAATAAAAAATTGTTTGCCGGATGTTCGTTTCTTTGGTAGTATTGGTTTTTACTTCGGGGCCATAGCTCAGTTGGGAGAGCGCTTGCATGGCATGCAAGAGGTCGTGGGTTCGAATCCCATTGGCTCCAGTTTTTTTAATTCCTTGTAATGTAAAGACTTATAAGGAATCATTTCCGTGTCATGCTTGGCGGCAGATGTTGTGCCGCACTTTGAACTATTTTAGGGTTTTGGGGGTAGTGTACGGCGTGAAATTGGTGGAAGGTCCCCCTTGTTTTTGGGCTAAAAATGGGGGTTGGGGGTGTTGGAAAGTGTTTCAAAGTGTGAAAAGTTTGAAAAAACTCAGAAAAAGGGGTGGAATGGCGCTCGAATAAGTGTTTGAAAGTGTTTCAAAGTGTGAAAATTTAGGAAAATTTTAGCGTTAAAATGGGGGGTTTGGAGGGGCAAAGGACTGGCCGGGCGGGGGCCGGCGCTCAATATACACTATTTAAACTAGTGTATATCTTGGAGGAAAACTGCGCGTTTTGTCAAATTCGTTGTCGATTTGCGCAGGATTTTGACGGAAATTGGATTTTGCCACAGAGGGAAGTAACCACGAATTTTCACGAACTGACACGAAGAGGTTTTGGCTTCATGGGCCTGGCTGTGGCCAGCCTTTTTTATCCAAACTCGCAGGCGTACTCCAAGCCAGCTTGTGCGTTCGGCCTGCGGAGTTCGTCTAAGTTGCCGACAAGTCGGCGTGGTGAAGCCAAAGAAACGCCTTTTTTTGTTAGAGGCGGATTCACGGTGATTAAGGCGGATTTAGATAGATTTTTTTTGTAAAAAGGGTGAAAAAAGGGTTGAAGATGGAATATTGGGGGATATAATTTGGGGTGGATATATTGGAGAAACCGCAAGTCGTATTTGGCGGAATTCGGGCTTGGTGTGTCAAGCTTGAGGGTTTTAGGCGTTTATGTTGTGTCTGGGTATGTGCCTGGATTAAAATGGGCAGTAATAGAGCGTGAGTTCAGGAATATTGACGACGGGAGATTCCAGAACCAAGAAAGGAGTAGCGGATGTCTAGGCGAATTTATCAGATGTCTGTAATGTTGTGTGCAGGAGTGGCTTTAATTGTCCTGAGTGGTTGTGATACTCCTGTGAGTACGGCTCCGAGTCACACAAAAGTACTGGCTCCCGATCAGGATGATCAGATTGGCGGCAGTTTTATTGAAAGCAGTGATATACGTACGATGGCTCAGCAGCTGTGCACAGAACTGCTGACTTTGCCGGAGATTAGCGAAAGTGGCGATACAGTACGCATTGCAACAGAAAGTATCAAGAATTCCACACGGCATATGATTGATACGAACCTGCTATTACGACGTCTACGGCTCGAACTAAATAGATATTCACAGGGGCAAGTTCGTTTTTTTGCTCAGGGCAGTGGGCAGAGGACGAGAACGAGAATCCTTAAGGAACGAGAGCAAGCGGATGTGGAGAAGGTGATTGAAGAAGCGGCCCGCTATATCGCTTCGTCCGATGTTTTGCAGAACTCGGAGAAGCCTGTGCGAGTGGCGGTAAGGCCGGTGGCGAATACGAACTTGTTTAATATGAATGCGGACAGCTTCGCGTCGCTGCTGAGGGTGAAAATCAAGGAGTATGCAGGGGGGAAAGTGGTTTTCGCGAAACCCGGTTCAGATGCAAAGGTCGATTACACTTTGACAGGAGAATTTTTCGCCGAGAGCATTAAACGGGAAGGTATCGCCAACACGGTTGAGGATTTGAAATGGGCACAGGAGAACCCGGATAAATGGCATGATAGCAATAGTAACTCACAAGATAATACAGTTTACGGCACTCAGATTAACCTCGATGGATCAGTCCGCAGGCGCATTAAGGTAGGTCCAAATATTACGTACAAGTTGATTGACCCTGCTTTGTGGAATAGTCCGAATGTTACAAAAACCTTTAATGTCATGTTAGTAGACAATGAAGACATGGCTGTTTTGGAGAAGGTCATCAATCTGGAAGAGCGGATCAAGTCGGGGCAAGAACATGCAAATTATATATTGACAGGCGATATCAGTTCGTTGTCGAAAGCGAGTGCGGGCCAACGGTCGGATTATGTTCTGGTCGGTTTTTATCTTATTGATCCAGTCAGCAATGAATTGCTGTGGGAGTATGGTTATGAAGTGAAGCGGGTAACATCTCGCTCAGTTTTATACAGATAAGCGGTGGTTTGATTATTATATTGGAAAGATGCGGGTCAAGAATTATGAATGGTTTATCCTACAGATGTGTAATAGTTTTTCTTGTATTGTTTTCATTTTCGGGCTGTAGAACAACGTATGACGCTCACAGGACAGGCGGGAAGGAATTGCAAGATGAGGGGAGTATCGTTTTTGTGCGTCCTGATCGTTATTCGCTTCTTGGGACTCGTTCAATTCGAGACTATATTGAGATTACTTACGAGCAGATGAACCTGAATGACGCTGGATATCCTGTTTTGACGGTTGGGTTACGAAATAGCGGCGGTCAGCATTTTTGGGACACAGAAGGTCCGGATATTCAACTGTCTGTTCAGGCCGCATTTTATGACAGACCGATTCAGCCGGGCGGCGCTGTTTCAAGTCCTGCTGTCTACCGTACGAACTGGCAGACGGTAAAACTAGTTCGAGGGCAGAGTTCCGACTACAAAGTTAGCTGTCCTGTTAAAGGCGCAAATTATTATCAGGTGACTATTTCTGAATACCTAAGATAAGTCAAGTCAATCGTAATATTAAAACGTATCCGTTTGGGCATTGTTTTAAGTAGTGTGGTTGTCGGGTGGTTGAGCTTGGCATTGTTGGTGTTATCGAAATGACGGGAGTTAGCGGATAGTTAATCGGGATGCGCCGAAGCGTTGGTCCGCATAAAGAGAATGTTTTGAGTTATGCATTTTATTAGAGGTATTCCATGAACGGCAAACAATTTATGCTGACGTTTGCAATTGCAGGCTTGTTATCGTTTTTCATCGGCTGCGCGCCCGAGGGACAAGTTAGACGATTGAACGAAGAGGAAATAGCCGAGCAGGAGTTAATAGCGGATCAGGCTCGACAAATGTTCTATGCCGGGCAATATGATCAAAGTGCTGCGTTAGTTGAGCCGCTGTGTCTGGAGCGGACGACAAGTCAACCTCTTTATGAATGCGAGCTCGGAGCCAGTTATCTTGCCTGTAATGACAAAGCAAATGCGAAAAAGTGTTTGCTGGATGCTTACACTTCGATTGAGGGATTCTTTGATCCTACTTCCGAGAAGAAGGCAGTGAGCCTATGGGGAGCTGAAGCGGAGAAGGTTTATAAGGGAGAGCCTTACGAGCAAGCGACGCTGAGTTTGCTTGTCGGGCTACTTTTGCTTGAAGAAGGAGATGTGGACAACGCGCTTTCGTGCTTTAAGAATGGACAGATTGCTGATTCTGACGTGGAAAAGGAGCAATTTAAGAGTGATTACGGTTTATTGCAAATGCTTGAAGCCAAGTGCTATCAAATACGTGGTGAGCAGGCTGAATATGAACAGTTTGTCAGGAACGCGGTAAGTTCATTTGCGAGAACCCATCCTTTTACAAATTCAAAACGAGCTGAAATTGTCGCTGAAAATCTAAGATCTGAAGCTTCCGAGGAAGAAAAAATGGGAAGGCTGGAAATCGGAGTAATGGAAGCAGAGGAAAAAATTATTCGTGATTGCAGTTCTTACTATGCACCGTTAGTTCAACAATACAATACTCTGCTTCTAATATGGAGAGGCCGTTCACCAGAAATGAGGCGTACCGGTGAGTATGGAGAGGAAAGAGTGCTGGTTAAAAATCCTTCGATTGAGAGGCATTACGAAGTCCAAGTGGACTACTCCAGCTGGCATGATGTGATATTTGGGTTTGCGAATGTGAGTTTTCAAGCAACCACACGTGGGGGGCGTGAGATGGATAACGTCTTAGCCGATCAAGCTTCGTTTAAGAGTACTGCGCACGATATTGGCGATACGCTGTTTGATGTTGCAGACGATGTTTCAGACCCATATGTGGCGCTGGCGTTACTTGGAGCAGGCTTAGTTTCCCACGGGCTTGGTGCGGCAACGAACGTGAAAGCCGACATCAGATGTTGGCAGACGTTACCGGATGAGATTGCAGTTGTTCCACTTCAACTGACAGCGGGCGTGCATCAGATTCAGGTTGATTGTTATGATAAAAACTTCCAGCTGAACCGAAGTGTAACACATGAAATTAATGTGGAAGGACGACCGTTCCAATTTTTCAATGTTGTAGTTCTAACAGGGCTGCCTTCCGAATCGGATGAAGGATGAATAAGTGAAGAATTATAACAGCGAGAGGATTTGAATCCGTGAGTGTCATGTTCTTGTTGAGTATACTTAAAGGAAGATAGGATGTATAAGGTGTTTTACGTCATAAAATCGTCTTTGATTTTGCTGACAGTTTCAGGATTTATTGGTTGCAGTACCCCGGTGGCGGTTCCGGAGCCAAGCTACCCGTCGCTGTCTGAGATTGCGCCTATACCTGAGTATACTGATGATGGAAGAAGCTGGGACACGAACGCAGTCTGCTGGGTGGGTGTGACAGATAATGCAAGGTGGAATAATATCGGACCGCCATATGCACAGACCCAGCTCTCAAGTGAGATGCTACCTTTAATCCGGGAAGAACTGCGTAACGAAGGCTATCAGGTAAGGATATTTGAGAACCACTATATGACGCGCGAAAAGCGTCTCTCTGTCCAGAGGATAATTTTGTGTAAAGAGTTTGAGATTAATAAGACAATGGTCAAGGAAGGCGCGTGTTACGACATGAAGTTGACCCTGAGTGTTATGAATAACCCTGAACACAGACAAAATACGCAATATGAAGTTTGGGGGCGTTCACTTGTTATTCCAGGTGCGGGAAAGCCCTGGGCTGGTGTTTACAGAGAATGTATTTTCAATCTGCTTAAGATGTCCGAGTTTAGAAAAGCTCTTGAAGCAGACGTTCCTATTTAATTGTAGTTAGTATGTTAATGTGTGGTCAGAATCAGGAGAAAAAAGATGAATAGAACATTTCGACATGTCAATTCAGTCATGGTTTGGGTACTCAGCATTGTAAGTATTGCCTCATTTTGTGGTTGTGCGGGTATGAACCCCATGGCGCTGGAATCGGAACCTGGAACTCTGGAGCTTACATCAAAGTCGGTTGGTTTGTTCACGCTAATGACCTCGAATCAGTATAAGCCGAACTACGAGCCAGACGTCAAGTCGATTGAAGTAATTTCGCAAGGAACCGGCGAAGCCGCAAGATACAGAGTTACCAAGCCACATAGCCAGGAGAAGGAGCACTGCTTCGAATATCTCATCAGTGTCGATTTGCCTCCGGGCACATATACGGTTGGAGATGTGGCAGGACTGAGTCCTGAATTTCTGACTATTGGGTCTTTTCGGTTTCCCGTTGGGGCAAGTTTCGAACTTCCTCCTAACGCTGTCGTATATTTAGGACATGTCGATATGGTGAATCGGAAACTAAACGAGGGGGAACAGCGGTCCGGCTCTATCTTCCCACTAATCGACCAAGGAGTCTCTGGTTATGCTGATGGTACGTTTGATGTCTCGATTTCGGATAAGAGTAACGCTGATATCCCGCTGTTTGAACAAACCTATCCAGAACTTGAGAAGCACATTATCACGAAATGCATCATGAAAAGGTAGGCATAAGAACAGACTGCTAGTTTGCGGTATTGTTTACCGCGGGTGGGCCTGCGGGGCGGTTTTCGAAGGGTGAAGTGAGAAGAGTGAAGGGGGAAAATTAGGGGCAGGGCGCCGATTAGAGTGAACGACCCCGGATCCGGAGCCTTCGCTGGGACAGGCGGGGCAAGGGGGCACCCCCATTAGAGTAAACGACCCTGTAATAGATGATGACGGGGCACGCACTCTAACGGGGCAAGGTTAGGGTCTGGCCACGAAAAATGGGTTATCGGATCGAACATACGTTCGTATAAGAAATGGTATAATAAGTGTAAGATGTTTTCTTTCCTGTGCTTAGGGAGGTAAATCGATCAAGCAGTTTCTTGGGGGTAGTAAACTGCCTGATCGCGGCGGTTTTGACTCCATAATGGGGGCTTATTTGCCCTTGAGATTTAGATAGGCCTTGCAGGGTCCACAGAATTTTTCGATTTTCTTTAGCTTTCGTGCGTAAGCCGAGTTTGGCCATCGTCTTGCTGCTATGCAAAAAGGGCATAGCTTACAAAGCAGGGCAAGAAGTTTTGTTTTCGCGCTAATTTTCAATTACAGAGCTTTCATCAAGTTTATCTTGTATAATCTATTTTATAAAAATATGAATATAATGCTGAAAACAAATATTATAGCGAAGCTTTATAGTAAAGCCGCTGGTTTTGCGGTTTTGCTTCGATTTTACCTTGAGAGGACAGCTCTTCTATATATTTAACAACTTCATTTCGGTGAAGACCAAGACCTGCTGCAATGTCCTCAATAGAACAGGGCCTGCGTCTCAGAAGCGTTAGAACATCTTTGCACTGGGCGGCGAAATCCTCTTGCTTGTGAACACTATTGTAGTCAGCAATAACTTCCACATTCTCATACAATTGACTAGCTATAGCTCTTAGTTGCTTTGCCGGAACAGGCCTTGCGAAATCCTCAGCAGGTGGACGCGTAACCGTATTTACCTGAACCTTATCAGGACAAATAGAACTTATACAACTCGTTAATCTGTGGATTTCTACTTCTGTGGTGGTTACCCCAGCCACGAGAAAAACCTCGAGCCAATATTTCCCCGTGTATGCGTCACGGAATTTTGCTAGCCCCTCTACCATATTACTGAAAGATATATCCGGGTGTGGCCTATTGACATATTGAAATGTGTGATTACTCCCTGCATCGAGCGATGGAATAACCATGTCCGCGGATTGCAGAGCATTTCTTAGTTCCGGCAGCCACAGTAATGAGCCATTCGTAAGCACAGCTACAGGGATATTAGTAATATCTTTAATCCTGGAAATGAGTTGCTCAAGCCGTGAGTAAAGTGTCGGCTCGCCTGAGCCGGATAAGGTTATATAATCAGGTTTAGTAACAAGTTTTGCTTTGAGTTGGTCTATAACAATATCAGTTGGTACCCATTCTTTTCTTTTGATTGTTTTGTTGGTTGTTCTTCCGAGTTGACAATAAATACAATCGTATGTGCATGTCTTGAATGGTATTAAATCAACCCCCAGTGAACGTCCTAATCTTCTAGAAGGTACAGGACCAAATATGTATTCTCGTTTCTTGTTAATTTTGGCCCGCATACCACGGCTTCCTTTTTAAATGAAATTATTTTATCGGTAATTTGACATTGGGATTATTACAATTAAATGCCCTCTCTAAAGTTGATCAGATTTAACGGTTCATTTACTTGGCATTTCAGTTTTTATATCCAGTTCTACGTCCAGTGGATTGTATCTATTCATTGCGCTCGCTCGGCCGACTAACTTTATTTTTACCTGAGGAAGTCCTTTTCTATCAGTGTATTTTTTTGCCTTTGTTGTATAGCGGTATAGTATAAGCGTGCTATCTAATTCCTCCTGAATTCGTTTAAGGAGGTTCTCCCGTCTGAGTCCAAAATATTTATTTTCTAATCCTTTAAAGGTAAATGTTCTGTCTTGAAATTCATTTATTAAGTAGATTGCTAAGCTTAGCCCTACCCCTTCTTTGTATTCTATGCGTTTTCTTCCTGCTAACCAACCAACGAAATTCAACATGACATTTTTCCTGTTTTTTATTTCCAGTTAGCCGACAGCCGCCAAAGTCAAAACTAATGCTTTGCCTTACGTTTTTGTTTGCCCAGCAGTTTTCCGCTCCAGTGAGTCGAGACACTAGCTTGCTTTAGTTCGCTTAGGTTACCTGCTATAAATGACGCCAGTGCACCTGCAACAGTATCGGCCTTTGTGATGAACACCCTAATTTCTGCCGCATTGAGCGCCGTGAAGGCATTGGGACCGATGTTACCAGTTATTACTGCCTCGACATTAAGTTCAATAACGTTTTGGGCGGTTTGGATGCCGAGGATAGATGCGTCTGGGTCTACTTCGTTATTGTGGGTGTCGACTTGGGCTGTCTCAATATCCACCACTATGAGCCACTCGACTTGGCCAAACCTTAGACCTACAGGACTTGAAAGACCTATGTCTTTTGACGTTATTGCGACTTTCATCTTATTCTCCTTGTCTTCCTGCTTTTTAATCCTACTTCATAGGTTGCATAACAATCTTGTACATCAATCATCTACTCTCGAACACGATATATTATTAAAAACATAATTCATGATTGCCCTTTGGAGTGCTGAAGCAGCCAGGTTAGAGCAATGGAATTTGCTTTGCGGTAGCCCCCCTAAAGCTGCTGCCACCTGGTCGTCAGTGAGCTCCCAGGCATCATCAACATGCTTTCCCATTGCAAGTTCTGTCATCATACTACAGACGGCTATTGCTGCCGGACAACCAAAGACCTTGTACTTTATATCAACGATGTGTTCACCATCGACCTTTATCCATACCTTTATCATATCACCACATTCTTCTGAACCGATAGTCCCGACACCATCGGCATCCGCTATCTCGCCTACATTCCGTGGTTTCATAAAGTGCTCAAGTACTTTATCTGTATACTGCATAAAAAAACCGCTCAATCCAAATCGATTAGTCTTGGTTGATCATAGTATTTACCTTTAGCTGTTGCCTTGACTTTCCCATCTTGGATAACTTCAGCCTCTAATATATACAGAGGATGTGAAAATTGCGTAATTCGAGCCGTAACGGTTGCCTCCTGGTGTGTAGCAACAGGATGCCGAAATCTTGTCTTCATCTCAACGGTTACAGTTGCCTGCCCACGCGCAAACATGCAATTACCCATCGCGCCGTCTAAAATCGAAGCTATCACTCCACCATGCAGTACGCCTGGGTACCCCTCAAAAGTTTCATCGCATTGAAAGGTGGCCATAACGCTTCCATCATCTGCCACGCCAAACTTCAAATGTAGCCCCTTTGTATTTGCTAAACTACACACAACACATTTGGGGTGGACTTGATTACGTATACTAACAATAGTGTTTTGCACCGTTTCAATGCTCACAGCCGTTTTCTCTCGTTATCCTCACTCAAACTCATTTTGCTATCTATAAGAGACATCCTGATTCTCAATGTAAATCAGCAGAATACCATTCCGAAGACAGACGCAAGCTTTTTTGGCCAAATCAGTGGTCGCAGATGTTAGCCCCTGTTTCAAGTGTGTTCTCCAAATAAGCTGATGCAAGCTCTTTAGGTGAGCTGGTTAACGCACCAACTACAACTTTAATGTCATTTTCAGCAAACAGTTGCTGTGCACGGTGACCCATCCCACCGGCGATGATTAAATCAACGCACATCCCTCCCAGCCATTTTGGTAAAGCGCCTGGCTGATGGGCAGGTGGAGTGAGCATTTCTATGTTGCCAATCCTTTTTGTGTCGGGATCAGCATCAATGATAGCAAATTGGTCACAATGACCAAAATGTGCTGAAACCTTTCCGTCTGTTACTGGAATTGCTATGCGCATTTTCTTATCTCCTATTTGTAAAGATTGTGTTTCGATTGATTCCTGAGCATTGTTGTCAAGCTCGAGAATGGGATTCAATATTTTTTCGAAAGCCTTTGCCGTTTGACTTCGGTTGTAATGATAAACAAACGGTTTTCCGGAATCACAGGCTTGTACGATTTGTGGATCTATAGGGATTCGGCCCAAAAAGGGTACGTGCATCTCGTTAGCCATAATTTCACCACCGCCGGACTTGAATATATTGGTTCTATGGCCGCACTTCGGGCAGACAAAACCACTCATATTTTCCAATACGCCGAGGACAGGTACTCTGAGATTGCGGCAAAATGTAATGCATTTGCGAACGTCTGACAGCGCCACTTCTTGAGGTGTGGTAACGATAACCGCACCATCGGCATTTTCCAAAAGCTGAACTACAGAAAGTGGCTCATCGCCTGTGCCTGGAGGTGAATCAATAATCAGAAAGTCTAGGTCACACCATTCGACATCTTTGAGAAACCGCTTGATCATGTGGTATTTAATCGGACCTCTCCATATCACTGCGTCCTCACAGCCTCGCAGAAGAAAACCTATTGACATAACTCTCAAGTTTTCACCCACTTCAACAGGCAAAAGAGTTTCAGCTGCCCCTTGAACAGTTTTGCCTTCGAGGTTAAGGATTTTGGGGATGCTTGGGCCGTGGATGTCAATGTCAAGTAGACCCACATGCTTGCCGCCAAGAGCAAGTGACATGGCGAGATTTACTGCTACTGTGCTCTTGCCTACACCTCCCTTGCCGCTAAGTATGAGTATCTGGTGTTTAATTCGCTTTACCCTCTTGCGAATTTGTTCTTTTTCAGCCTGCATTTGCTTCAACTGCTCTTGTTCAATTTGAGAGCTGACGGTTGCCTTTTCCATACTTTGTTTCCTTTTTCACTGTGAATAACTTATTTTCCTTCAATCTCAGGCCAATTGTTAACCCAGTGCATAAATAACATTTCTCCATAATGCCCTTATATCTTCCGATACCCAGCCGCCGGTGTACTCAATTACCGTGGCCTTCATAATTTGAGCTTTAGTAAAAGCTGTGTCATAACGAATCTTACCTACCGGTCTAATACCCCGGTCGCGCGCCTCTTCTTCAATTTGGGCTGTTATCTCCGGGTTCAAATCTGACTTATTTATACACACACATGTTGGAATTCCGAAGTGCGAGGTCAGCTCTGCTACACGTTCCAAATCATGCAGTCCCGAAAGGGTCGGCTCGGTAACTATCAAAGCCAGACCTGCTCCGGTAACCGAAGCGATAACAGGGCAGCCAATGCCCGGTGAGCCATCCACGATTATCAGGCTTTTATTCTGTTCGGTTGCGATTCTTTTTGCTTCTTTGCGTATAAGGCTTACCAATTTGCCGCTGTTTTCTTGTGCGATTCCAAGTTTGGCATGAACCATCGGCCCAAAGCGAGTATCCGATATAAACCATTGTCCATTAACAGCGTCTTTGAACTTTATTGCGTTGTTTGGGCAGAAGTGAACGCAGACACCACAGCCTTCACATGCAATTGGGTCGATGGTATAAGTTTTCTCAACCACATCATTAGCTGGGCCATTGAGGCGTGCGGCATTAAAATTGCAAACATCTTCACATTTGCCGCAGCCGACACATTTTTCTGTAATAATAGATGCCAATTTGCCGCCGCTGAAATCGTGGGTTTGTTTTATATCGGGCTCCAACACCAGATGCAAATCCGCCGCGTCGACATCACAATCAGCGAACACCGCATTTTTCGCAAGTGCGGCAAACGAAGCCACAATACTTGTCTTGCCTGTTCCTCCTTTTCCACTTATGACGACTATTTCCTTCACAACTTTTCCTCATGCATCATTGTTCAGCTACATTTTGACAGATGCGTTTTGAGCAGCTAATACAACCGGGTAAACCGTAGGAGCACTTGTTAAATAAGGATGAGTAGCCACTTGCAGGGTTTCCAGCTCAACAAAGGACATTCTCTTTTGGACAGCAATCCCAATAAGATTTATAATTTCTCCACAGGACATGCCGCCAGCTACCTGCCCTCCTAATATAATGCCAGACTTCTTTGAAAAGATTAATTTAAGTTTAATATTGCTTGCTTTGGGTAACGTGGGCGGATGTTTATCTACGCCATCGGCGCTGCCCGTAACAATTTCAAAGCCTTCTTTTCTCGCAGTATTTTCCGTAAGGCCAGCCGAACCCAATACCTTTCCATCAATATAAGTTGAGTAAGTAGCAATTGTCCCCTTATTCTCTCGTACAACTTTTAGCTGATAAAGATTTGCCCCGGCGATTCTAGCTTCAGCGGTGGCTGTTGAAGCAAGCATGACGGGTGCATCTTTCCGCGTGTAAAAATCTCTTTTGCTGGCACAATCGCCCACGGCAAAGATATTGGGATCGGTCGTACGCATGTACTCGTCCACCCATATTCCCTTACCTTTGCCCAAGTCTAATCCCGCATTGGCTGCCAATTTCGTATTAGGAATCCCCCCAACACCAAGAATAATGTTGTCAGCCGGGATTTTTCTTCCATCTGAAAGCCGTACTGCTTCTACCCTTTCGCCACCCAGGATCTTTTCAAGGCGGATACTAGTCAGTAAAGTCACACCTTTTGACTTTAACGTTTCTTCCGCAATCGTAGAAAATTCCACATCAAAAGAATTTGCCGGTATATTGGGAAGCATTTCCACCAAATAAACATTCAAGTTACCTATCTTAGATACCTCATCTGCGAGTTCCACGCCTATGAACCCGCCACCTAATATCAGAATGTTTTTTGCTTTTTTAATGTCTTCGATGAGGTTTTTAAGGTAAACCATATCTTTGTATATAGGGTAAACCCCATCCTTGTTAATACCCTCTATTGGTGGTATGATCGGTTCTGAACCGGTGGCAAGAATCAACTTTTCGAAGAGAAATCTCTGGTTATTCTTGGTGGTCACTATTTTCTCGCTTCTGTCAATCTCTACGGCTTCATCCACGACCACATCGATATTATTTTTTTCAAGTGCAGCATTGCCCAGTTTGTTTTCGTCAGGATCTTTCAGGCTCGCAAACATATAAGGAATCCCACAGGGGATAACTCCTTTTTCAACATTCTTCATCAGTAAGATTTTTTTAGCCGGGTAGTATTTTCGTGCTGTAACCGCACTTACTATTCCCGCCGGTCCTCCTCCTACGACCAACACATCTGCTTTTTTTCCCATTAAATCAGTCTCCTTGAAAACAGGATAATCCCGTCGATTCGCCTTACTTATTCAGTCGAGTCGGTTATGGTTGTTTTCCCTTACCGTTTCAAATAAATCATCTGTCGGCAAATATTTTGATCTTCGCAGGGTTTTGATTTCCTTCCCTATCCACTATGTACACCTTTTCGATTTCAGGGAAAATCTGCTTTATGAAATCAAAGTACAATTGTTTCTTTGTAACTTTTTTCGTTTTCTGATATGCTTCTAACTGCTTGCTAAATCGCTGCGACTCACCATGAGCAGCTGAAATCTTTTGCAATTTATACGTTTTGGCCTTTTCAATCATTCTTGTCGCTGTTGCGTTTGCCTGGGGCAGTTGCTCGTTTCTGCGTGACTCGGCCTGGCTTACGATTTTTCTTTTATCGATCTTTGCATTTATCACATCATCAAAAGCTCCCTGGACTGTGGCCGGCGGCCTGACATCCCGAAGTTCGACAAAGGAAATAATCAAACCGCAATTTAAGCTGTCCAGCTTCTTTTGAGCCTCCGTCTTCAGCGTATTTTCTATCTTCCTTTTACCGTAGGTCAGTATTTCATCCACTCGCAGGGCGGCTAAGCATTTAATTATAGAGTTGCAAATAATATCTCTGAGGAGCCTTTCGTTGTCTTTTATCCTGAAAAGATAATCAACAGGGTTGGAAACGGAATATTGAATAGCACAAATAATATTGACAATATTATTATCTCCCGAAATACAGTTTGGTGTAAGCCCTGTCAACCTATGGAATACATAAGGTGTCGAGTCTTGTTCAAGATTACTTGAAAAATCATTAATCAAAATCCGCTGAACGATCATGACGGAAACTTTATCGATTTTGTCAATTGGCCAGGGTAAAGCGTAATGTATCCCTGGTTTGACATTCGGATTTATTATCCTGCCGAATCTTTGGTGAATACCTACCTGGGTTTGAGCAATGGAGTATATACCAGAGGCTATATAGAGCAAAATAAGAACAATCAAAATGTAAGATATAAATCTTTTGCTGCTCAAAATTGCGTTTTTCATTTCCATTTGATGCTTCCTTTGTTAAAATAGGATAAATACGTTTACCTGTCGTAGATTATTCACCTGTTTTTTCCGTGTACTTGAGGTACTTGAAAATTTCCGATTCGGTTGACAAGATTAAAGTGCTCTTGTCTTTCAAGACTTCCCGGCAGGCCTCGAGAGATTTAGTAAATTCAAAGAATCCAGGGTCCTGGTTGTATGCTTCAGCGTAAATGCTCATTGCCTCTTTATCACCCTGTCCCTTTAATATCTCTGATTCTTTATTGGCTTCGGCAATTATCTGCGCAACCTCTTTGTCGGTCTGAGCCTCAATTTTAGTTGCCTCTTCTTTGCCCTCGGCCAGGTACTTTTTGGCCTCCTTGTCTCTTTCCGCTCTCATTCTGTTATAGACCGATTGTGTCACAATCTGGGGATAAGCCAAACGCCGGATCCCCACGTCAATAATTCCTATCCCGTACTTTTCTATCGCTTTCTGTTCGGATTCGGATAATATTCTCGTCTCTATTTCTTCAAGTTTAACCAGTTCGGGCTTTACATTGATGATGTTTTCTATGGTATAATCACCGAGCGTGCTTCCTAACAATGAATTTACCATGTCTCCTATTTTCTGATCTACAATATCGGAGCTTGTTAAGGATTGTAAAAACGTCAGTGGGTCAGCTATTTCCCAGCAAACATAGCAGGTGATAATCAGCGGACTTTTGTCACCAAGCAAAAGCTGAATCGGCTGAGTCTTGAAGACATTCGCCCGCTTTTCTATTCGGTTCACAGTTTCTAAAAAACCGGGCCGCTTAAGGTAAAGCCCCGCTTTACCAAGTGTTCTGACAGGCTTGCCGAATCGCGTAATGACGACAAACTCTTTTTCATTTACTGTGAACAACGAATAGTAAGCCAAGCCTGCTGCTATAATCACAATGATTAGAAGTAAAAATTTCGCTTTCATTATTAATCCAATCCAATTTTAGAAGATTTGAACAATTGCTTGCTATCCAGCCATATTTCAGGAAGACCGGATGAAGGGTCCACAATAACTTTTTGATTTTCCGAAAGAGCTTCCTTTATAAAATCAAAATAGATTTTCTTCGCCATTACAGCTTGTGACTTCTTATATCCTTCTAATTGCATTTTAAACCTAAGTGCCTCGCCACTTGCCTTTTTTGTCTTGTCTATAACGTAGGATTGGCCCCGTCTAAGCAGTCTTGCCTGAGTCCCTCTGGCCCGGGGCATGGATTCATTTTTATAGCCCAGCGCCTTGTTAATCAATTCTTCTTTTTTCTGATAAGCGGCAATGACCTCCTCAAAAGAAGAGGATATGAAAATCGGCGGATGTACATCTTTCATATTTACATTTATTATTTCCAGCCCGCTGTTGAGTGTGTCCAGCTTATTCTGAACAACCCGGGCTGTGTCCAACTCGAATTGCTTCCTGTAGGACGTAACTATTTCGTAAAATGCCTTCTTGGAAAAAATGTTCGAGATAACCCGGCTGGCAGCGCTGTCAAGGAGTATCTCAGGATCAATGTGGTTGTACCTGTACTTAAAAACGTCCTTTATTCTGTAATGGATAACCAGGTAGGGATAGAAAAAGTTATTGTCGCCGGAAATAAAAGCCGTTTCCGTTCCGTGCTTTTTCGTCCACAGCAATGCGAAGCTGCTTTTGTCCGTGATATTTCCTATGCTTTTAGTACGGATACTTTTCGAGTTGATTCTTATAACTTTATCCACCGGCCAAGGGAACTTAAAGTGTATGCCTGGCTGGAGGGCTTTTTTATAATTCATCGGCTTGCCGAAACGCTCAATTATTCCTTCCTGAGATGGGCCTATGGTATAAACGCACTTGGAAGCACAAATTAAACCTAAAATCAAAATAACGACCGTACAAAAACATTTACATACCTTCACTAATAAAGCCGAACTTATGATTTTTGGGCCGAAATTTTCCTCAGAATACTTTAATATCCGGTTCCATGTTCTTTTTTCAAAAAAGGATAGAACAATCGTCGTAGTTTTATATCGAAATACATATTCTGCTTCTTTCCTTTTATATGCCATCACGGCGTTAACCATTGTTTCAATCGAAAAAGATAATATAAGCAGCGCGATTATAAGTGCTACAGGAGTATCAATATTGACTCCCATTCTGTAGATTACGAGGGAAAACCCTATCAAAAGAGAATTGACCATGTCGGCCCTTGAGTGCATTCCGTCTGCGATAAGGCCGACGGAGTTTACTTTTTGGCCAACGGATGTTTCAAAACGATATACAATATAGGAAGCAACCGCGAAAATTATAAATATAAGTCCTGAAACCAGTGAATTTTCGATTACCGGCGCCCTTTCTGTTACTGTTTTCCATATCAAAAGCACCGAAACGAAAAACATCAACAAACCTATTAAGAATGATATTTGATATTCTAAAGGTATTGATTTGCCTTCATTTTCACCTTCTTCAGGCGCCGCCGGAGACGCGCGTTTTTCTCTTACGGAAATAAAAACAAGAATCGATGTGGTAATATCCGAGAAACTGTGCCAGGCCTCCGCGAGAATGGCCAGGCTTCCCGTAAAGAAGAAAGCTATAAACTTCAGGACAGTCAGCACTACATTTAAGATGGTGGATATTAAGGCTGTTTTTTCTTTTACGGTCATTTTATTTATATCCGTTTCTTCTTTTTGCCTTTTACAACGTACAGAGCGGCTAAATTAGAATCCTCGGTTTGGAATATTTTCGACTGTTTGATTCCTAAAAAGTATTCGGTTTCAACGGGAAAATACTCTGCAACTGCCTTTTCAATCTCTTTTAAATTTATGTGCTTGATCCTGTTTATATAAGAGTCCGGATTTTTGGTTTTTTCTTTGAAAAATTCAGATTCGGGATTTAGTAGCATTATCAAGAGTTTGCCGCCCGGCCTGAGAACACGAGCGCTCTGTTTAATGGCTTCTTTATATCTTTCAATAAACTGTATAGAGGCCACATAAATAGCCGCATCAAAAGACAGTGATGCAAAATCCATATTTTCTGCCGAGCCCGCAACCGTTCTTACACTGTCTGGCGCCTGATCTAAAGCCTCTTCGGAAACATCCAGACCCGTAACGTTAAAACCGCGTTCAGCCAAGCCTGCCTCTATAATTGCCGGGCCACAGCCGACACTTAGAACGTCTTTGGTTCCTTTTAACTGGTGCAAAATATAGTCTAATTCTGCTTTGAAGACCTCCTTCCACAATTCCGACTTACATGATTGCAAATACTTTTCCATACCAGCAAATCCTATATTCATCCGAAAAACTTTTCGCGCCACCACAAGAAGTGCCCCCAAGGATTATCAAGGTTGTATTTGCCACCTTCTGGGGCACCTGGCCAGGAGTTGATTTTCTCCAGCAGTGCCAGACATGGCTTGTCCGCTGCTAATAATTCGTATGCGCAGTTGACAAGTGCAAATTTTTTGTTCGCGTCTGGATCATTCTGATTGTGGTCAGGATGATATTTCAAGGATGCTCTTCTATATGCTTTTTTTAATTCTTTATTACTTGCGCTTTCTCCGACTTTGAGTATTTGGCAGGCGGCATGGTGTGTCTGTAAATCAAGTTTTATCCTTTCCATAAATTCCCAGTCGTCTCGTTTCATTTTTTTAGCCTTTAAGCCTCTTGGAGACGCTTTCGTACAAATCTGCAAAATCTTTCCTGTACTCGGGCAACACATCAACGGTCATTTTGCCAACCGAGTAAGCCTCTGCGATTCGACGGTCGTCTGGTATCTCGAGAACAACGTCTATATTTTCCTTATGGCAGTATTGATATACCTGCTCATTACCTACGTCGCTGCGGTTTACTATTACAGCAAAAGGCAGCTTCAGTTCCCTGACCATTCCAACCGCCAATTGCAAGTCATTTAAGCCGAACGGCGTCGGCTCGGTAACAAGCAGGACAAAATCTGCACCCTTGACGGCCTCAACAACCGGGCAAGACGTGCCCGGCGGGACATCAATTATTGCTAAGTGGTCTTCGTTTATACAACTTTTGACTTGTTTTATCAGTGAGGGTGTTCGCACGTAACCGATACGCAATCTGCCACCAACAAAATCAACGTCACCGGCTTTGCCGAATTCAATATCTCCGATATTAAGCGGCTTTGGCTTTATTGCGTCGGCAGGGCATACACGCATACATCCGCCGCAGGAATGACAAAGCTGCTCAAAGGTCAACACATTTTCTTTTATGCAGATGATTGCACTATACTGGCAGATTTCGCCACATTTACCACAGCCGGTGCATTTTTCCAAATCAACCTGCGGTACGTCTATAGTAACCGCTCTGCTGACATCTATTTTCGGCTTTAAGAAAATGTGGCCGTTCGGCTCTTCAACGTCGCAATCAAGGTATTGAACTTTTTTCCCCAGGCCAGCAGCATAATGAGCAAGATTAGTGGCAATTGTTGTTTTGCCAGTGCCGCCTTTGCCACTTGCAATAGCAATTTTCATATCAAGCATAGTCCTCTATGACAGCGGACTTGTCCCAATCGAACCTGTCTTTTGCAAACCAGCCTTCTTGTGGTAAAGAATCAAAACAGACAGGTTCTGGATTACGCCATTGGTTCCCCGGTAGAATTTGCCATTTTGTATACCGGTTCATCGGCAAAGCTGTTTTATCTATCCTGTAGCCATCGAGATGGAAACCAACAGTGATTTCTTTTGGATTAAATGTCTGGTCCATCATTCATCTCCATCGTTTTCAATTGGCGGTACCAAAATGGGACTGAACATTTGGACCGGTGGCTTGCGTTAGCTTACCGCTTTTGAAAAGCTCAACCGCCTCTGCAACTGTTCCAGCTACTCCCGTGTACAATCCGACCCCAGCAGCGCTTAGGGTGCGTTCGGCGTTTGGACCGCAATTGCCTGTCAAGACGGCCTCGGCGCTGGCGTCGATTACCACCTTGGCTGAACTAATGCCAGCCCCACCTGCAGCAGCAACATTACTGTTTTCAATGACTCTAAAATCCATTGTTTCGATCTCAACAATGATAAAGAACTCTGCCCTTCCGAACCGCAGGTCAACCTGTGAATCCAGCGTTTGACCTGTTGATGTAACTGCAATTTTCATAATTTATCCTTTCTAAGACAGTGGACAAGTGCCGGTAGGGCACATACCGTTGCTCTGTGATGTTGAGTTGCTGCTGTGCCCTGCAGCAAAACTTGACATTAACTTTTGCAAATTCGAACTTTTGCATCGTTCGCAGACATGTTTGCGGCTACCGGCTCTTTTTTCCAAAAACTCCATCGTGTGCCCGCACTTATTGCATTTGTATTCGAATATAGGCACTGTTTGGTCTCCTTCTCAAAACAGAAACTGAGCGTACAGCTACTCTGTACCCGCTATCAGGTTCCAATTTTACAACGTATTGCAAAAAGGGGGCCTCGAAACTGGCACTGATAGTTACTTCTTCTTGGCTTCGGCTTCGAGCTGCTCTATGCTTTTGCTGATTTCATCAAGGGCGTTCTGGAAATATTCGGCTTGTTGCTTTAAGCCGGCAAGCTCTTGCTCAGCCGTCATTGCTGGAGCAAACTGTTCTGGGTAAGGCGCATAAGGGCTCGCGACACCACCGCCCCAAGCGGGGTAGCCGTAACCGGCTCTTGCCCAGCCGGAACCACGTCCAAATCCTCGCCCCCGGCCGCCGCCTCGTCCCCAGCCCCCGTAGCCACGGCCACCAATTGGGTTCATAAACCCTGGTACCGGATAGCCCGCGCAATACCCTGCAGCTCTACCTGTCATTGGTCCCATTCCGGCAGGACCTGTTCCATCTCCACGTGGCATAATAAACACCGCCTTTCAAAAAATTATATTCTTGTCATTTGTGTTCCACACTTTGGACAGCAAATCATATTACAAGGTTGTCCTGCAACATGAGGTTTTTTGTAACCGCATTCTGGGCAGAGGCAAGTTCCTCCCGGCCCTGCGGCAAATGGTCCGCCCATCCTGCCTCTACCTTGGCCTTTTCCTCGACCCATACCCCGGCCTGTACCGGGACCCTGGCCGGTAGGCCCTGTTCCATCTCCTCTTGGCATAATGTCCATCCTTTCTGCAATTACTTGCTAATTCGAATCTACCACCAATAACCAAATCTGCCTCTGCCGCGGCCTCTGCCCCAGCCTCGACCGAAACCTCGGCCCCAGCCTTGACCGAAACCTCGGCCCCAGCCCCGACCGAAGCCAAAGCCTCTGTGAAGCCACGGATTGGCCCAGCCAGCATAAGGCACACCATAACCAAATAAACTCGCGCCATGGGGCCCGAATGGCGATACGCCGGGACCATAGAAACCAGCTCTACCCGCCACAGGATTCATATATCCGGGTACTGGGAAGCCTGCGCAGAAGCCAGCAGCTCTGCCTGTCATTGGTCCTAAACCTGCAGGACCTGTACCATCTCCAAATGGCATATCAATCACCTCCTTTCCATGAAATTCAAAACTTTCATCCACTTTTCTAATAGGCTTACCGTTAATTCCGACAAAACCCTCAACCTGGCCAGTGCTCTCTTTTGAAGTTGTCAAAACACAAAAACCCTGACCTCGCCCTGTCATCGGCCCTTGGCCTAACGGTCCTGTGCCATCAAATCCTGGCATCTATTTGGCCTCCTTAACTAAATCAACCGCATCCCTATAGGCTTGGCTTCTTCTTAAAATCATCTCGCCGACTTCACAGCCAAGATCTCTTGCAATAACGGCGCACTTGGCCTTAAGTATGAAAAATATATTTTTGTCCATATCGCTGAGAGTTTCATAGTTCCCCTGTCCTTTGGCTATGACCAGATCCGCCATTGTAAAACGGTCGCGGAAACTTTGCAAACAGTTTTCCAGAATTGTCCCCGGTCCGTCCGAGCCATTATCGATTACTTCCACAATTTTAGGCAAACCAGCAAGCTCGGCATCTTCCATCGTGGCATCATTTATGACAGGCTTGCCCTTGACGACCACAGTGACTTTTTCATAAGGCAACTGCTCAATCAATAAACGGTCGAAAACAATCTCACCGGCGTTATCAGCAAGATAAAAGATTTCTTCTGCTTGCCCTGTAGCGTCCCGAAATGACTCCACCTGCACGTTACCAAAGTCCGCCGTTAGGGACTCACTGATTGCTTTGTGAAGGTTTGATTCATCCAATGAACTATTGATGCCAAAATCGATGATATTACCAGCTATAGCTAAGCGGACAGCTGTTTCAAGCCGATCGTCAGATCCTACAATCTGCTTTCGCAGCTTGGGATACAATTTCAAAGCCATATTGTTGAACCGCCTCTTAATCTTATGATACGGATCATCGTTATCCACCAAATGTCGGATTAACCGGTGTATCTGCTGCCCAATTGTCGGCGGACTCTGGCTCATATCCAACTCAGCCGCCAAATGAAGAACCTTACGCAGTACCTTTTCATGAATCTGTTCGTCATCCGTCGCGAACCTTGCTGCATCAAGTGCCTGCCGAACAAAACACGGAATACAATCAAAATAAGTCCTCATAATTAGTCTTTACCTTTTGCTTCTCTATAGCACTGTTTTCAACATCAACCTCCACGATGTCGACGGCCGTGTCCACATCTACTTCGGTGTCTATGGCGGAAACGTTTTCTTGCGTCTGGCCAACATCCAGGCTGTAAAAACTGGGATTCCGCCAACTGACTCCTGAAGTAAGCCTCCAAGACCTGGTGCACGGGGCCGCTTACGAACGGTATGACCTCGATATTTGAAGCAGTGAGCATTGATGCAAGAGGCCGTGAGACCACTCCACAAATAAGAACGTCAACATCTAAGCCAGCCAACTTGGCAGCTAGCTGTGGTGCTGATTGCTGTTCTAATTGAATTTGCGAACGGTTTGTCTCCTGCTGACCTTCCGTATCTACCACCAAAAGATGATGAGCAAAGTCAAATACAGATGACACAAAGCCGTTCGATACTGGTATAGCTATTTTCATTCTTAAACCTCTGAGTTACTTTAAGCAATATATATGCCAGAAAATGATGGTCAAATGAGTACTGTTTGTAAGCCTTTGCTATCGTGTAACTTACAGAGTTACTTAGGGCAACTGATGCGCGGAGAAAAATACGGAATGTTGCATTTTGCAACCCCAACAGGGAATACAGGGTCGCAATTTGCTACTGTCAGGGTCTGAGGCCTAAAGACTTGATTTTCCTAAAGAGGGTGCTCTTATGAATACCCAGTTCTCTGGCAGCAGCGGTCCGATTGCCTTTGTTGCGAGACAAAGCCTGGGTAATAAATATCTTTTCCATCTCTTCAAGAGTTACGGCATTTCTGATATCGGCGGATTCAACGCCCTCTCTTGTTTGGAAAGTTGCAGGCAGATGCTTTCTTTCTATTATCTCATCCTGGCACAGAACAAAACAATGCTCGATAACATTTTCAAGTTCACGTATATTGCCTGGATAGTGATACCCCAAAAGAATCGCCAGTACTTCATCTGTAACGCTGCCTATATTTTTGTTGTGCAGCCGATTAAACCGGCTGATAAAGTGGTCTATCAAAAGCGGAATATCTTCCTTTCTATCACTCAACGGAGGCAGCGGTAACTTGATGACATTGACCCTGTAATACAAATCATCCCGAAATTTGCCGTTTTTTACCATTTTTTCTAAGTTCTTGTTTGTTGCGGCAACAACACGTACATCAGCCTTGACAGAGGAAACAGCGCCCAATGGTTCGTAAGTTCGTTCTTGCAAGAAACGTAATAGTCGTACCTGCACGGCAGGAGAAATGTCACCAATCTCATCTAAAAAGATAGTGCCACCTTCAGCCAAGGCAAATCGGCCGGGCTTGTCCTTTTTTGCGTCGGTAAATGCACCGGCCTTGTAGCCAAATAACTCCGACTCAAGCAGTGTATCTGGAAGGGCTCCGCAGTTTACTGCAACAAAAGGTTTATCCTTACGAGGGCCAATGTTATGGGTAGCCCGGGCGAAAAGCTCTTTTCCCGTGCCGCTTTCACCAACAATTAAAACTGTAGTGTTGCTTTCGGCAATATTGGGCAGAATACTGAACAGATTTTGCATCTGGTGATTTCGGCTTATGATGTCCTCAAAAGTATAGCTGTGATGCAGCTCTTTGCGAAGCTCCTCGATAAGACTCATGTCCCGGAAAGTTTCAACCCCGCCAATAACATTCCCGGTTTCATCCTTCAGAAGCGCAGTAGTTATGGAAATCGCCTTTCGGTTTCCATCAGCGCCAATAATATGAACCAACTTATTGATTATGGGTTTGCCTGTTTCTATAGTCCTACGAAGTGCGCAGTCGGTTTCGCATAAATCCGCTCTGAGAATGTCTTTACACTGTTGGCCTATGGCTTGTCGCCGTGAAATGCCGGTAATTTCTTCCGCCGCACGGTTAAAAGAGGTAATTTGCCAATGTAGATCGACTGTAAAAACTCCCTCCGTTATCGAGTCTAGAATAACGTCCTGTTCTTCACTTTGCCTTCTATTGGCCATACTGTATGGTGCGTTAGTTTGCGAAATACTTTTTACTTTTTATACTAACCTTTTTTCTGAAAAATACAAATGGAAAACGACACCGGTCCTATGCACACTCTCCTAAAATCTCAACCTTTGGTACATGGTGCAGTGTTCCGCAAACCAGGGTGGAACCTTCGAGAGTAACTGCAGTTTTGTAAGTTCTATTGATTTCTGCCATAGGGACAAATTCTATTTAGGCCCATTAACTCACAAACACCTGCTCCGCTTACACCATAGACCAGGTAATTCTTCCTATAATTGTCGATACACTGTATAATCGAATCAAAGGTGCCATTGACGAATGTGGTTCCTGTGATAAGTATTACGTCTGATTGCTTGATTAGATTCAGCGTCATCTTTTTACCGTCCCAGATTTTAAGGCCGTATTTTGAAGAATTAATGTTTTGCAAATTAAGGTCGGTAATTTTGACATTGGCCTGTCCAAACGTTTGGACTAAAGCCTCGGCAATTGCTGGGTTTAACCCAACAAGACCAACCCTAACTTTTCCCCACTCCTTAAGGATATGAGCAGCTATTTCTTTTGCGCATCTCTCAGGTTCTTCATCCTTACAGTGCACTGTTTTCTCACAAAGGTCCAAATATCTAAGTGTCGCATTTAGGGTAGCAATGTAAAGGGCTCGATTTGTGTTCGTTTTGAGAGGGAGTTCTAAGATTTGCTCCAGCTTGCCGACAAATTCCCCCGGTGAATCAGTATAAGCGTGTCCCTTGGCACCGAGAACCTGCGCCTCAATAACTCTTTCCTTCCCTTCAATGATAGGGAAATCTCTTCTGCCCGGTTCTCCGATAGCCTCCTCAGAAGTCAAAGGTCTTACTAGGATAGCTACATCAGCATCCTGCAATCTCCTTTGCATAACAATTTTGCTCAATTTAAGCTTAGAATTTTCTAAGAGAGTAGAAAGCCTGTGTTTTTCGTTCATAACTTTACTCCAAAGAAGAGAAAAATGTATTTGGATGAAACGTATAAAAAAGTCAAACCAAACATAATCTTAAGCATCGGTGCGGGGAAACGCTTGTTGATGATCGCTCCAACGTTCGAGCCAATAAGCGCTGCCAGACATAATGGCATCGCTACCGATATAATAGTATATCCTTGGAAAAGCTTGAAACCCGAGCTTAAAAGGGCATTGGCGCAAAAGCACGCTAATGATGAACCGATGGCAATTTTTACAGGTGCTCTTAAAACAAGAGTGAACGCTGGGACCAAAATGGCACCGGTACCTATCCCCAACAATCCCGGCAAGATTCCAGCGAATCCACCAACTGATAACTTCGCAAAAAGTGAACCATGAATTTCATTTCCAAGCCGTTCAGCCGCTCTCTTTCCGCGAAGCTCCGCTAATCCCTCGATAACCATACCTGCAGAAAGGAGGAAGAATACCAAGCCGGTGCCGAGGTCAAGCCAATTTGGCTTACTCGCAAGAGATGTGAAAAACACAGAAAAAGCGATAGTTGAGACCATTCCAGCGGCAATGACAGGTAGTATGGACTTCAAGTTTATGTGTCGGAGCTTATAATGGCGAAAAGTTCCACCTAAAGTTGTAAAAAACACGGCTAGAATACAGGTTCCAGCAGCCTCAGCGGGTGATAAACCAACAACAAATCGAAGGATGGGCATTAGAACAATACCTCCGCCGATTCCAAGCAAACCTCCAAGCGCGCCGGCAAGAAATCCACTAATGATTAGAACGATGAAGAATTCCATAGTAATCTACTCTTCTGCAGATAGAAATACCGTTGAGTTTTCCTGTTCTATAACAGCATTAAGAAAGAAACTTGTACGAAAAATCAAAGAACCGTCACAAATTTAATCTGAGTCATTTACAACACAAAAAGTGAATTCTCTTAAATTTGCTAATAAGCGCAACGATTATCAACTCACCTCCGAGAAACAATGCAATAGCAGGTCCAATTGAAAAGTCAAGATAATACGAAAATAGCAGACCCGTTATTGATGCCGTTGCTGCTGCAGCCCATATGATCACCAACTGCACAGCCAAACGTGAAGAAGTAATCGCCGATATCGTGGCTGGTATTATGAGAAAAGCAAATACCACGACAATGCCACCAATCTGAACAGATAGTGTTATTACGATACCAAGCAGGAAATAGAAAATAAGATCCCAAAATATTACCCTAACACCCTTGTTAAGAGCTTGCTGATAACCATTCGAGATGTTAGTCAATGGTTTTCGCATAAGACAGAAGCAAAACCCTACCACCGAAAAAACCAGCAAACTCACTACTACATCTCTCCAACTTGTCCAAAGAAGACTGCCAGATAAGATGTGCTGAACATGTATATGACCGCCTGGTGCGATGCCAACCAGGAAAAGGGCTGCTGCTGCAGCAATGGCATAGGAAATACCGATGATTGCTTCAAGCGAGATCTGAGAAATTTTGTTTCTTATCACAGCGTAAAAAACCGCTGTGAGCAAAACACAGCCTAAGGAGCACATATAAGCAACCAGAGAATCTCCATGCACTTCGAATGCCAGATGAGCAATAATAGAGCCTACTGCTGCAATCTGAGCCAGGGCAATATCGATGAAGATAACTTCCCGTTTAAGCACGTGGATTCCTAAATAGCCAAGAATAGTGCTCATCAGGATACATATCAGAAATGGCAAGCCAAGAATTTGAATTATTGGCAGCATCACTCATATCCTTTCATGCAAACAATTTATCCTTAGAAAACAAATATCGGACAACTATGGCGGCAATGAAGAAAACTCCCAAGCACAAGACCAGACTGGGGCCATATGGCAGATCAAAAAAATATGATGAGCAAAGACCCATTACACAGGCTGCAAAACCGGCGGTCCACCCTATTATGACCGCTCCTAACCATTTCCTCGTAAACATAGCCGCGATAGCCGCCGGTATCATCAAGAATGCATAGGCCAAGAGAACACCTGCAATAGGAACAATCAAAACCGTGATGATTCCCTGGGTTGTAAAAAGCAAAAAATCCCAAAGTTTTTCGTTTCTCATCTTGCCAGAGTTCTCCGCCAATTCAATGAACTTGTGACGAAACTTATAATGAAACAGCAACAAAACGATATAAACAACGGTTGTCACACATACCAAAGGCCAGCTAACCCATAACATTGAGCCGGAAAGTGTCTTGGTTACATAGGCTTCTCCGCCACTCAGCTTATCTCCCAATAAAAGAGAAGCAACTAAGGCAAGTGCATACATAATACCAATAACCGCCTCCCGTGGTATGGCTCTGCTTTTCGGCTTTATTAAGGCAAGTAACAGTGCACCGAATAGTACAGCTATCATCGAGGTCAAATAAGATTGAGCGGTGCCGTATTCTATTCCAAGCCCTATGCCGGCGAGGGCACCAAAGGCTGCCAACTGATCCAGAACTAGGTCCGAGAATATCAAGGTGCGTCTAATTATGTGCAGCCCTAGATAAGTATGTAAAACAAGAACCACGGCGATCAAAGAAACTTGGAGCAGAAAAAATCTCATAGATTCTGTCATTGTAGTTTTTCCTAATAATCAAAACTTAGATTTAAGACCAATTCCTTGTTTTTTATGGCAAATGCCCAAACTGCCAAAAAACAACGACTAATGAGGCTAAAGCTACTTTTTCATCAGTGGATTAACACAGAGGATAAGGAAAAAGATCAATGCCAAGGCTACGGTCACAACGAATACCCAGATAAGCTTTGCTTTTGGCGAAATTGCCACTGTTTCCAATTTATCCTCGTCAACTTTACCCCAGCAGATATTGCCCCATATCCGCTCATATAAGTAGTACATTATCATGCGTGCCGAGTGATGGTATACAACTATGGCAGTGGCCATCAGTGATGCGGTTCTAAATCTTCGTGGTGTGAGCAGCAAGATAAAGTAGGCCCCTACCCAGGTCCAGACGATACCAATTAAGCGCCAAAGAAGCGATTTTGCAATTGAGCGACGTCTTAACTCTATTGTTGGTAGGTGGTTCATTTTCATGGTTCTCCGAATTATTGTTCGTTCAAAATACTTTTCTTTTCTGCTGCCTTCAAAAGCCCATCAATCCAATAATCGACGAGTTCAAAGTAATCATCGACACCCTCAGAGCCACCAACATACAGGGGAACAATAACAGCTTCTGCGGTTGTTCTTGACGCTACTGTTTTTATCTTGTGCTCATCGAAATAGTTCGCCGCCAGGATAATCCTTATATTTCTTTCACGCATCAGGTTAATTAGATTGGTTACGTGCTTGGGCGTAGGCGGTATCCCCGGCTTGGGCTCGACAGTTCCAGCCTCTTCCAAACCGAAGAGTCTAACAAAGTAAATCCAGTTCTTGTGATACGTAACTATAGGTGTACCCCTTAACGGCAACATCTTCTTCGTCCAGCCACCCAAGTACTCAATTAGCGACTTGCCTTCAAATTTCTGCTCTTCTAAGAACGGTATCAATTTGTCCTGTTCAGCAAGAGTACATAAGGTGTCGCCCCCAAGCATTTCTACGAGTTCGGAGCCAAATAATTGCTCATCAATCTGCTGATGCAATTTCTTTAAGTTTTGCAGATATATTTCTTTACCTTCCGGGTCGTTTTTAATGAGTCCGGTAGTTATATTGCGAGCAGCTACTTTCATTTTGATAGGGCTGCAAGTGACGTGGGGGTTGCCGTAAATGTGAACACCGCCTTCCACCCTCGAGATAACCTTTGGCTTTTCCAGAAGATGCATTCCGGCAGATGCAGATACATAGCCTGCCTGACCGCTCCGAATCTTCCCATTGCCGGAACTGTCTATCACAGTTTGTACCCAAAGTTCCAGGTCTAATCCTGTAGCGACTAAAATATCGGCATTCCGCAAGGCCGTAGCAAATGATGGCTTCGGGCGAATAAAGTGGGCATCCTGGTCACCTCTGACGATAGGCTTTACAGAAACACGGTCACCGCCAATAACTTTTGCAAAAGATGCATAATCGGGCAATGTTGTTACAACACTCAAATGCGGTTTGGCACATACGCTTGTTATTGGAAAAACCGAAACTAATGCGATTATAATTAATGTCTTTTTCATAGTAACCTTACTCTCTTCTATTAATAACGCTCATGCTTGTGCGGACCGGCTGAGAATATAGCCTGCAGCCAAAAAATATCTTCAGCGTGTTCTATACCTTTTCCATCAGCGTGGTTGTACTCCACGCGAAATTTGACAAACGGGCTTTGCCACCAGGTAATATATGGTCCGACTTGCCACAAATACGAATTTTTTCCTGTCACAGCCAATGGCGACAATGAGAGCCCTGGAATATCCGCGTAGCTCTTCGTGTCGGGCACAAAGAAGTCACACCGAACACCAATGTCAATTGTACGGGAGATTTTGCTCTGCAGATAGCTGTAAAGCCCCCAGGCATCGATGCTGTCTCTGCCCGAACCATCAGAAGCTACAATTTCTTTATTAAGCAAATATGCCTCGCTGCGCCATTCTACGTTTCGGTACCGCATTTTTTCAGTCGGTTCCCACAGAACCGACAAGTCCGCTCCAAGCACGGCTGTAACTCGCCGGTCGTCTCGCGTCGAACCGTCCGCCAAAGACCACTCATCGTTCCAGCCAACCAGCCCGGTGAGCCCATATTCAAGATAAGTGTCCTTTGACAAGTCTCTGAAATTCTTGTAGTGCAATAATATACTCGGCCTGTTACTGCTGTTGTCCCCGAATAGACGATCGTTATCGCCATCCGTAACCTGTAAAGTCAGCTGCTGTGAAACATCCCCTGCAGGCGGCATCAGCCAGTCTAACGATACTCCGCTCTGGTTTAATCCCCCCTCACCGAAAATTTGACGAAGCGCCACCGGAAAATCCACTTGGTCCAAGCCATGTTTGTGCCACCGGTTTACCACGCCAAACTGTTGTCGGAATTTACCCAATGTCAAATTCAAATCGTCTCCTACGTCATATAAAATCACATAAGCCTCCCCAAGTTCGGTCTCGTCCTCGTGGACTTCTATCGCCGACTTGAACCGCGTATACGGGTCCAGCCATGACTCAATATGGATACCCAAAGTTCGAAAATTAAAATCACTACTTTCGTCACTTGTCGAATCCTGCCTGGTTGAAAAAAGAAAATCACCGGTAACACTGATTTCAGGGTTCAAAGCCTGCAAGCCAAGCCCGCCAGATTTGAAAGTCGTTTCTTCCGGTATCTCTTCAGCAACAATTTCCTCCGCAGCTTTGGCCTTCGCTAACTCTCGCAGAGAGGCAAGTTCATCTTTGGCCTCTCGTTTACCGGTTTCAGCAGCGAGTTCATCCATTTGTTGTTTCAAAGCATTGATTTCAGCATCATGTTTTTTCTGCATTTCCATAAGCTGCTGTTGAAGCTCTAAAATTTTGGCATTTAGGTGGTTAATATCATCGCTGCTGGTTTGTGAAAACGCAGAATTGGCAGAAACTGTCGCAATAAACAATATTAGAACAATAAATATCCTTCGCATTTTTTACCTCCTTGAAAATATTTTCACTCACGAGTAAAGCTTCTGAAAAAGGCAGAGCAGCAAATAGCCCGGCATTAAATTATCAGCTATACCTATGAATTACTTCAGCTTTTCCAGAGGGGTAGAACGGAGCAATAATGCTCTGCACCAAGGCTAAGAAATGCTAAAAGGAGGTGCCCGCAGCGGGTTTGAACAGAGCCACTCGAACTGACTTGTAAAGTTCCAATGGCGTATGATTTGAATTCTAACTACAGTTTCGGCAGCTATTAACAAGGGTTCCGAACTGAATTTAGATGATTTGGAAGTGAGAAGATACAAACATGCTGGACAATACTGGTTATGGGATTCGAACTTGCTGTGAAAGCTGCTCTGATTAAACGTACTTGCGAAACATAGCTCAGCACAACCATCTGCAGACAAGTTATGATCTATGTTTTCTAAATGGCAGTTGTAGACATATTTTCTGGCAGGACAGCATGTATGATCTAAAGAAATAGCGAGACCTACATACACATATAGAAGAGCGATAATTACTCGCATTTTCTTGTGTGCTTTAATCCATTTTTTCAAAATATTGGCCATAGTCCTTGGCTTTGTAATTACGCAACACGCCTTTGCGTTCAAGTTTATACCAATTGTTACGTTGTGACAACAACAATGTTCGACCATCTTGGACTCTGTCGAGAAAGAGCTATGTAAGCTGCTCTCCCGTTGTCATTATGTTCATTCGACTGAGTTTAACGCCTTTCAGACAAGTTATGTTATTAGCCAACCTTTCAATTTCTTTAACTTTTCCTTTAAGTATTATTACCTCAAGGCAATTGTCGTGATCCAGATGTACATGGGTAGACGTAATCACCTGTAATAAATGGTGATGCTGGAGACCAACCAACTTACCGGACAGTTTAGTCGAATGATGGTCATAAACCAGGAAAACCCCTGCTATAGCCTGAGCTGTCGGCTTTGCCAACTGCTCTTCGGACAAGCGGTTACGAATTAAATCCCGAACTGCCTCGGAGCGATTTGGATAGCCTTGCTTACGGATTAACTGGTCGAACGTAAAAAGTAATTTTTTGTCTAACGATACTCCAACGCGTTCAACTTTACTCATTTGACTTCCTTGCATTGCGTTACTGGAGCCACACAATAAATGTAAATAAGCGGCTCAGTACCAGTGTTTTTAACATTGTGTAAAGTATGCGGCGGTATGTAAAGTACTTTTCCCTCGGACACTTGGTACGGATACTCTTCATGGCCAATCAAGGCTTGACCCTCTCCGGAAAGGAAAACAAGCATTTCCTCATTAGCGTTTGTGGAGTGCTGGTCGCAAACCTGGACCGGCTCTAAATAGACCCGGCCCGAACGTAGTCCACAGGTTCGCGGCTGACCGTCTAAAATCTGTTTATATTCGCTATCTCTGTTCAAATCTATAACGAGAACTCTTTCAGACACAGGAGAATCTCCTTAAAAGCAGCAATTCTGCGAATATAAACAGCATTTTTAAAAAAAATCAATTTTTGTCAAATTTTTACTTGACTCAGTAGCACAAATTTTGTATTTTTATGCATCGTAGCACGTTTTTCATATTTGTATGCGCAGCTTTCTCTAAGAAGTTGTTAATATTTTTCAGGAGAATTGGTTATGGACAGAACAAATTCAGCACTCATTATGTTGTTTATGATCAGCTCACTGGCCATTGCCAGCGATCCCTGCGCAGTGACCCATTGGGAATTCCAGGCTGTACATGAAGACGGAACCAGTTCATTTGATGATACTGGTCCTACAAGAGTTATTCTGGAAGGTATTGTCCTCAACAGCCCCGAAAAGTGGTTGGACCCCACTGCCGATGACACCGTAGGCCCTTGGCTCATGGGCGGCCAGTGGGAAGTGTACATCCAGGGTGAGGGGAGCGACCATGCCGGAACCGCAATGTGGATGGGACAAAACTACGGTAATGGCCCTGGTTACGAAAATTACACGAACGAACAATGGAGAGCCGAAATCTGCCGGCTAAACCACGATCCGTGCACAGGATACGTATTCAACCCAGGTGACAGGGTGCGGGTTACGGGACGCTATTTGTTTTACAAAGGGAAGCTCAACATTAATGAGAACCACGAAATTGGTACTAACTTCGATTTCACAGTTGAATTGGTCGAGCCTGCCATGGGTCTCCCCTCTCCGGAAGTAGTTGAGGTTTCGGATCTCAAAGACACTAATGACAATGAGATTTTTGATCAAACTCGCCTAACCGGCTGTGAGTACTATCAGTCACGGCTCATAAGAATTAACGACGTCAACATTATAGACCCCAACAATTGGGGTATTGGCAAGACAATTACAATTCAGGATGCAAATGGTCTTACATTCCCGGTAAGGCTTGGCATAGGCGCCGGAATCGCCAGGTATGACTGTCCTACAGGCCAGATCGATGTTATCGGGATTCTGGACCAGAAGGCACCAGGTGTTCCGCCCAATATAGATAACACGAAAGGCTACCGACTGCTCGTGCTCAATTATGATGGTAATGGCCTAGTGCTGACAGACCGGTGCTGCAAACGAGGAAATCTGCCAGGTGATATCAATACCGATTTCAAGGTTGATTTCAAAGATTTTGGTGAATTGGCTGCGCGCTGGCTCGAGTGCAAAGATGGCTTGTGCGGTTGCGACGATTAGGAGACCACAAGGTAATCAGGCCATCGATTGTTTCGCGGCATCGCCGCCACGTTGAAGTATAGATAGCCAAGGAGCCTCAGGAGTACCTTGGTTATCAATTATAGACATACAGATTATATGAAGCGATTTTACCAGTGAAGCGTGGCTTTACGTTAATTGAATTGTTGGTCGTCATTTCGGTCATAGCGTTGCTGATGGCGATATTGCTGCCGGCACTTTCTCGGGCACGGGAACAAGCCAAATTGATAGCTGTCAATGCCGAACTAAGGCAGATCGGTATGGCCCTTGAGATGTATATGGACGACAATAACAGAAAGCACCCTCCGACACGCACCGACTGTAGTATGGGCTGGGAAGACCATCAACTGCCGCCGGAACTGGTGGAAGGCGAATATTTGCCGGCTCCGAAATCTGACAGTGGTATGTCTGCCGGAATGGAAGACAGATTTAATCGGGGCCACACGTACAAATACTGGGCTGTAGGAGAGCTTTATCAGAACAATCAATATACAGAAGACAAACCCTCTCGACTGTGGGTTCCTTACGGCTTTCCAGGCCGTGAAAGTAATGACGGCCAATGGCAAACGGATCCCGCAAGGTCGCCTGTAACTTGGGTTATCTTTAGCCAAGGCCCTAATTTTGAGTGGTGGCCGATGAAACAAGATAGATATCCTGTCCCCAAGAAAACCTGGTATAGTCCAAAGACTCGCAAGGGCATTATAGTCAGGGTGCTATTAAAAAAAGGAAAGCATATCGGGTCATTCGAGGGCACCGAAAATCAGCCAACCGAACACGATGCTGACTGGTCTGAAGGGTCACACTAAACATAATCAATGGAGACCACTAAACATAGAAAGGAAGGTTAACATGAGAATGCGGCCATCAAAAATTACAGTTATAACCTGTGCTTTTCCGTGGTTCATTGGTATTATATTTGTCACGGGATGCGCGCCGGACCGCAAGCATTCCACTGTATTGCCAGAAAAGAAGTTTTGCATCATAGACCTGGACAATTCCCCGGAATATCAACAGCTCCTGCGGGGGCAGCCTCAAACGTGCGGGATGCGCTCTGGCAGAGTCTTCCTAAAACCCGGAGAAAGCATTGGTCAGCATAGCACCAAGCAACATGAAGAATTACTTGTTTTTCTTTCTGGCCATGGCCTTGCGCTGATTGGCGAGAACCAGCCTTACAAAATCGGCAAAGGAAAGATAGCCTACATACCACCTGAGACACTACATAACATGAAAAACACAGGCACTGAACCACTCATTTACATCTATTGTGTTGCACCTGTATGTGGTCTGCATTAGGGCATCATGGTCTGCCCTAGGGTTTCCTTGGACACGCAATTAGGGGATAATGTTCCCCGAAAGGAGTATTGCATATGTCCAAGGATAAAAGCACACCGGTTGGTGCGAAGCGAGCGTTAGCGAGCGAAGCAGCAACCGCTAAAGGCGGCAGGTTCTCGGCCCCCCGCAAAGCTGAAGCGGTGCTTTGTCTTCTACGAGGTGAGGACCTGGAATTATTAAGCAGGGAACTTGGTGTAACTGCCTCAACCTTATCATTATGGCGACAGCAGTTCCTTGCAGCTGGCCAAGCAGCCCTTAAAGGTAAAGCCGGCAAAACTGATGAGCGTGATGAACAGATCAGCCGACTCAAGAAGAAGGTTGGTGAGAGCAGTATGAGAATGTCGGTACGAAAGAAGGTGGTTCGCGAACGATTAGAGCGGCTGGCCGTGGATGCGTATCACATGGGGATTAACAGGGGCGCGCTGGTGGGGTGGTTGAAGGAAGAGGTTAAGAGATTGAAATTTCCTAAGAAATAAGGGGGGATGGCCCCAGTGAGATAGGCAGGAGTAAGAAGTAAGGAGTAAGGAGTAAGAAGGGGGAAAGGCAGGCAGGCGGGGTTCTACTTCGCCAAGGCTACGAAGGGCAGGCGGGACGAGTGGAAATATTAGGGGTTAGGGGTAAGCCGCGAGCGGGATTGGTTCGTATCTCGTGAAACGTGAATCGTATCTCAGTGGTTGAGGGTGAGGGGAACCCCCTAACGCCTTACAGGGTTAGGGGGCTAAACTGGAACGGCTTTGACGGCAGGCGTTTTAGGGTGACCCCAAGGACAGGCCTTGGGGCTGCTATGAGGTCATCCGTCAAGGGTTATAATTTGATTTTTTTATTTTTTTTTGTGGCGTCTTTTGCCACGCTTTTTGCGGCTCAGTCTGCTATCCGTGCTCTATCGCACCATTTAAT
>Ga0114922_10000144_pt1 | contig 65354 bp, 49 predicted proteins | sample AartaG_FD_100975 | JGI IMG/M metagenome (GOLD analysis project Ga0114922, IMG submission 100975) | Deep subsurface microbial communities from Aarhus Bay to uncover new lineages of life (NeLLi) - Aarhus_00045 metaG | ecosystem: Environmental > Aquatic > Marine > Oceanic > Sediment | place...
CGCGATGCTCGCCCGCCTCAAGGCCCGGGTCGATCTGGGCGTCATCTTCCGAGCCGAGACAACGGTGCCTCGGGATCACGGCGGCTGAACCGGCCAGCATTGCCGGCCGAGGCCGTGTCCCGCGTTTGACGACGTACAGCACTTACCGCTTCGGCAGGTATTACCGGCAACCGTTTCGCCAAACGAGCGCGAGAAGCGCCAGCTACGCGGACGCGCGATGTCGAATCAGAACGCGTATAAGTCGGCTCGGCGCGAGGGTATCACGAGCTACGTCATTGACGACAAACCGCCGATGTCGAACGGAGACGAGTTGGCCTTCTTCGGGTACAAGTAACGTATCGGTTACAGGCATCATCTCCGGTGCCGCGCCGAGTCGAGCATCCCTCCGAAGGAAAGGTGATCACGATTCCCCAGGTCGGCGGCCTGCATCATCGATACATGCGGGCGGCCTGAGACAGCCAGCTTCTCCGACATCCGATGACAGCGCCACGACCACGTCTCACGGGCTGGCCATGCGCCGACGCCGGAGGAATCCCCCACGCCGGCCGTCTCCAGTCCACATCCCAACATGGCTCATTCGGCCCACCCGGCAAATTCAAGCCGTCGGTCACGGTCGAGCCACCAGGGATGGAGTATTCGGTATGTACACCCCTATTGACAGGCACCTCTTCGTTCTTACACTCGAGTGATCGTGGTCGGCAGATCGTGATTCAATATTCGCACGTGCGAACCTGTTTGGATGTCCGCCATGGACCTCAACCCCCACCGCAAGGCGCAGCAACGGGTTGACCGGATCAGGGCTTTTCGTGAGGAACTGGCCGAACTCGAGCGGGAGCGAGCTCTAACTCTCACTCCGGAGCAGCGCACGCGTCTCGAGGCGCATCTCGAAGGTTCGCTTGCCGGTCTGACTGCGCAGTTTGACGTCGACGTCACAGAATCCGGCAAACGGATTTCATGGGGCGTGCGTATCGCGTCGCTGTTAGGTAGTGCCGCCTTCTTTGCCGCGCTCGTTCTTTTCCTGCATCGTATCTGGGGAGCCCTTCCCACAACTGCCCATTTCCTGATCCTCCTGACTATCCCGCTGCTGGTGCTCGCTGCTGCGGAGTTCACCTTCCGCCGTAAGACCGGGCTTTACTATACTGCTCTTCTGGCATTGACGGCGGGGGTAGGATTCGTTATGGAGTTGACTGCACTTGGCAGCATTTTCAACATGGCACCTTCCGCGCATGCACTCCTTGCCTGGGGCAGCTTTGCCGTACTGGTCGCCCATGCCTATGGCCTTCGTCTTCTACTCGGCGCCGGGCTCTTGCTTCTATGCACCTACACGGCTTCCTTGTTTGCCATCGTTGAGGGGGCCTTTTGGGCAAATTCCCTCGAGCGGCCCGAATCCTTCATTCCTGCCGCCGTAATGGTGTACGCGATGCCTTCGCTGGTATACCGTCGTGACCGGAATGACTTCGGCTTCGTTTGCAGAATTTGCGGAGCTACCTTGATGTTCACAGCCGTCTTGGTTCTTTCGATTGATGGCCACACCAGCTACCTGCGTTTCCCGGCACGCACCATCGAAACCCTCTACCAGTTTGTAGGTCTGGTTCTCTGCGGAGGTGTCGTGTTCCACGGCGTTCGGCTGGGCCGCAGCGGCATGGTGAACACGGGTGCGCTGGCGTTTGTCGTTTTCCTCTATGTCAAGCTTCATGCTTGGTGGTGGGCGTGGATGCCCAAGTACGTTTTCTTCCTGCTCATCGGCCTGACGGCGGTGCTGTTGCTGTATCTCTTCCGCCGCCTGCGGGCTGGAATATCCGAAAGAGCGCTGACATGAAACGCGCGATGGTCTTGGCAGCGGCCGGAGTCATTCTGGCAGCCAATGCCTGGCTCCTGATCTCCGTCTCACGCAACCGGAGTGACGCACCCGGCGGCACCGTTGAGCTGACTGAACGCGAACTCCATCTGCCCTCGAGAAGTGGCGAAAGTACAGCCGTTTTTCTTGAGCTCGACTGGGACACTCTCTCTATCTCGCCGGAGCATCCAAGGGCGCCCCAGTGGCTGGACGCCGCGAAGCTGGCCGAACTGGGGTTTGACTGCCGTGTGGCCGTAACGCGCGCCACGGTTCGCAATTACTATCGCTCCATGAGGACCGCCTTGGTTTTCCTGGTGCTCGAGTATGAAGGCGAAGCGTGGAAGCAGGCCAGTCCCGACAGGAAGCGGAAGACGCGGTTATTCGCCGTTGACGCCGGACGGCATCCGCATCGCCTGCGCGAAAAGTACGCGGACACCGCCCGATACATCATCACCCGGGGTCTGGTGACCCTCCGTTTCCTGGAGCGCGGTATTCCGGGGGAAAAAGGCCCCCCGCAACCTCGTCTTCAGGGGTGGATTGATGCGGTGCTGCCCGATCGAATCTTCGTGCCACTACCACATAGCAAGGTGCTGGAGGACCTGCGTCATCGCGGCGGATCAAGCCAGGACAGATTCTTTGCAGAAGGAGGACCACGTTTTGCCGTGACGGTTTCCTGGGGTAGGAATCACGAGCCGTGGATGAGCGGTGTTCGCCGGATTGCGGTAGATTAACGGCTTTGCTCACGTGCGTATACCGAATACTTGTCCGTATGGGCTGGCCAAGATGGAGTTGACGGACGCCATCTACCTGCTCAACCTTCAACTTCCTTGGCGGCCCACCACAGTTGCGGCCCTTTTCCGATTGCAGCAAGAGGTGGCGTCTGAGCACTGTCCCAGGGGACTGTCCTGGTCCAGCGATTCTCGCGCCGCGTGAGACTGGCCACAATGCACTGCCATGTAATCTGTTATGCTGAGTCTCAGCAACACCGGAGGCAAGATGCGCTACCCATTGCTCCCTCTAAATCGTTATTCAACGGCGCGCGATCGTTCGCCCAATCCTCCGGCAAGAACAGATCGCTGGCCACCACGCAGGAAAAAGCTCAGTATTCCGCGAGGATTTCCGTCGCCCCTACCTGGGCTGGACGGACACGGCATCGTTGCCCCAGGGCTCGCTGCGCTCGCCCTGGGCTTTATTCTATCGCCCCCGTTGGGGGCTTGGATGATCCGGCGTTTTGAGGGCCTGAGTGCTCGGCGTTTTGGGGGCTTGGATGACTCGGCGTTGCTGACTCCCGCGTGCTTTGCCACCGTAGAAAGAACTACTGCTCCGGGGTCGCCAAAAATGGCAAAAGCCGAGCTAAGCGGAGGGTGTGCTCTAGGCATCGGCGTCGTTGTCGGGCAGTTTCGGCCGGCGGGTCGTATCAAGCATCTCCGGCTGGTAGTCATAGTATGTTCGTAGTTGCTCACGGAAGTAGCCGCCGCGTGTGACCCGGGCGGCGTTCAGAACGGCGCCGAAGATGTGAGCGTCGACACTGCTTAGCATCGAACACGCCCGTCGAGCGGCACCGCGCGTGTTAACGTTGGCGCGAACCACCACGACCACGCCGTCCACCAAGCTGCCAACCACCGCTGCGTCGCTGGCCAAAAGAACCGGCGGCGAATCAATGATGATTTGATCATACCGCTTGGCGGTTTGTGTCAGCAGTTTAGTGAACGCTTCGGTGGCAAGCAGTTCGGCCGGGTTCGGCGGCATCGGGCCCGAACCGAGGACGTCCAGGTTCGGCACGGGCCCGGAGGCGACACATTCCTCTAGCGAGCCTTCGCCGATCAGGATATTGCTCAACCCACTGGATGGGACGCCGTTGATGTGGCGATGGATCATCGGTCGCCTCAGGTTCGCGTCGATCAGCAAGACGCGGCGACCACCCTGGGCGAGCACGGCGGCCAAGTTGCACGCCACGGTCGTTTTGCCGTCTTCCGGGCGTGGGCTGGTGACCACCACGGTGCGCTGACGGGCCGCCGGGGCGCTGAACTGCAGGTTGGTGCGAATCTGCCGGAACGCTTCAGCGACCATCGAGTGCGGCGACTCGCTGACGGCCAGCTCGACGTGCTTGATAGCCACCTCCTCGTCGTCCAGGTCGGGCACCACGCCGAGCAAGGCGACTTCCAGATGGCGAGTGATATCCTGCGTCGTCCGAACCGAGGTGTTGACCAGCTCCAACCCGACGGCAAGTCCCATCGAAGCGAGCAAGGCCGCGAAGATCATCACGGGCAGCATGATCAGGCTCGGGCTGCTTCTATTGATCGGTTCGATCGGGGCCTGGGCCAGTCTGATGGTCACGCCACTGCGGTTCTTGATCAGCCGTTGCAGGTCGGCGACGTGCTCGGCCAGGAGGATTTCGTTTTGTTGAAGGACATCGATTTCATCGCGCAACACGAAGTACTCATTCAATGCGCGGTCTTCGTCCTTTTGAGCGGCTTCCGCCTGTCCGAGGTTCTCCAGCGCGGTAAAGAGCCTGCTTTGCGTTACCTGAGTCGCGTTGTCGACCGACGCCGACATGGCGTCCAGATATTCGTTGGTTTTCTGCAGGCGGGTCTGCCCAAGCAACTGTTCGGTGGACTGAATCATGGCTTCAAGCTGTCGCATGAAGTCGTGCCTCGAGCCGTATCGCTGCCGGGCCGCATCATGTTGCTGCTCGAGTTGAAACAGTCTGGCGGCCAGGTTCTGCACATAGGGATCCGCTTCGACAGCGGCGGCGTCCTCAGCGCTGATCTGGCCACGTTGCCCGTAATAGGCGCGCAATTGCTGCCATTGGGCCAGTTCGAGGCGAAGCTCGCCGACCTGCTCGCTGTAAAGATACACGTCGCGCGCGGCCGTGCTGGCGTGCCCTGACACGACGCCTCCGGGCAAGCGTTCGGCAAGTCCCTTCAACTGCTCGCGCTTCGTCACCAGTATTACCCGCGAGTCGTTGAGTTCCTCGGTGGCCAGTTTGAGATCCTCACGATATCGATCCGTGGATCGATCCTCGACGATGTCGAGGTAGCGAGTCATGACTTGCTCGATTATGGGGCGGGCGTCAGCCTGGTGTCGCGTCTTTATCGAGATGCTTAGATGATTGGTTCCGCGCACGGGCCTGGCCCTGAGCTGATCTATCAACTCGCGCCGCAGAATGTCGGGATCAGGTCCGTGCCGGTCGTACCACTCTGTTTGCCTGACAATCTCGGTTTGGAGGACGGCGTCGATCACCATGGGGCTCTTGATCACATACGCCTGGGTCAGGACGAACTTCTCATGTTCCCTGCCCGCCAGCCGGGGATCGACGATCTCGAGACTCTCCCGTGGTATACTGGTGACGCACTCGATCCTGCCGTCCGCGGTATAGCCGGGAAAGTAGGTCCACCATCCATAAAAGGCCCCGCACGCCAACGCCCCGAACAGAATGAACATGACAATGGTCAAGACCATGCGGCGGCGAAGAATGATGAGGACGTCCGTCAGTGTCGGGGAACTCGCTCGCGGCCCGATTGGCGAGGGTAGAGCAACACGCTCTTGTATCGTTGTAGGTATCGTTGTCATCGCTCTTCCCTGGGTTCATTGTCCTCAACAAACAAATGGCCAAGCACGTAGCTGACCAGAAAAAACAATCCAAGGGCCAGAAACAGCATCCCGATGCCCAGCAGTTGGTGCGGCGTTCCCCGCGCCAGATCCTCGCGCCCGTAGACGTATAGCAGACCTGTAATCGCCACACGAACCATGTTGCAGAATATCGCGATTGGGATGCAACTCAGAACCACGCCGACTCGCTGCCAGGCGGGAGCGGCCCTGAGGTAGGAAATCGCCAGCCCGATAGCCGCAAAAGCCATGATCAGACGCATTCCGCTGCACGCCTCGGCGACATTCAGATGGCCGTACGACCCGCTCGCCCGGTTGTAGAAATCAATAACGACGTTCTGGCTCTCAATGTCAATATCAGGCAGCAGCCCAAGGAGCATCCCAGCCAGGTGCGAGGCCAACCGTCGCAGCGGGAAGGTTAACCTGACATACAGCAACTCTGGAAGCGGCACAGCCAAGAGCAAGTAAGCAATCGGAAACCACACGATGCGCAAGACATGCCACCCGCCGAACAACAGTGCGACGCCGAATAGAGCGGCAATCATCGACACGCTGCGTATATAGGCGAACGTGTAGTAATACGTGGCGAGGTACACAGCCAGCGAAGCAGCAAGGACCAGCGCGCCAACGTAGCTCGGCCTTATCGCAACATGGAACAACTCCCACTCTCGCGACCAGATGAAGAACAGACTTATGAGCGGGATGATCCAGCCGTGAGACCAGTTGCCGTCGTGCGTCCAGGTGTAAGCAAGCTGCTTGTGCACCGTATGACCGAACACAACGGCAAACAACGCAGTTACGATCAGAAGCTGCACGCGCGCGGGGGGGGGAAGGAATTCACCCCAGGAACGCGAGGCTACTGCGGTACTGCTCGTCGCGAGGGTCATCCACCACCCTTACGGAAACAATCCCGGGAACTTATCGGGTCGGTTGGCCGGGTTCACCTTGGAAGAAAACGAATCGATATCCGCGAAATTGCGGGAGTATGTAAAGCTGTATCCCAGGTTCGAAACCGGATTCGGCAACGTATAGGCCCGCAACCGGGCCAAAAACGGTGCCAGCGGGCTCGTTCCAACGTTGATGATATCGCCGCGACGGATGACGAAATCCGGCGTCTTACCCGCGAAAATGGCGTCCAGATCAACCTGAATCATCTGCTCACGCAGCCCGGTGCGGCGATACACGGTGCAGTTTGTAGGCCAGGCCTCCGGCGACAGATTTCCGGCGGCGGCAATGGCCGACTTGAGCGTGACCTGCTCTGCATTGAAGGCAAACGGCCCGGGGCGGTTCACCTGCCCCATGACATAGTATAGGCCAATCTCGCCGCTGACAATGCGGATAACGTCTCTGCAACGCACCACTACGTTGTAATCGCGGTCGCCGGCGCGCAGGGCATCCGCCGGGATACGAATGATCCGGTAGTCCCTTTCCCCGGCAATGCGTGCCCAATCGACTGTGGACTGCATGGCTTCGAAGGTGGGAACCTGAGCCACGCGGCCTTCATCCGCCACCGCCCCAGGGCTCTGCGGGTTCGGCACGAGTTCACCGTCAATCCAGACGTACTTCGGCACGCTTTGCGGCTTCAACGCCTCTCGTTCGTCTCGCAAGGTCATCCGGGACGGCGGTTCGTCTTTGAGCGTCAGCTCTCGAATCTCATCCTCCGGCGATAGGGTCTGATCCTGCGATCGTTCAACTTCAGCGTCAGCCGAGGATTCGCCGCCCGACGGTTCAGCAGGAGCAGGTTTCAACAAAGCGTCTTCGCCCGAGTCTGGGGTTTCGACTTCATCTTCATCATCCGGTTTGACAGGAATCTGAGATTCCAAACCTTCTCTATAGAGGACATCATTTCTAAAGACGTATATCTCCGTCACGAATTCATTCAACCCTCCGACCAGGTTGATCGCCTCGAGAATTCGAGTGTCCGGACGCCGGATGGGAAACGTACCCGCCCTGAGTGGAGCGTTGGTGGCCGCACTGACGCCGATGCCGAAGATGGAGTACGTAGCCTCGTGCAACGACAATGCGTTGACTATCACCTCAGGTTCCTTTAGCAGGTCATATCGCGGGTCGCTCAAAAGGTCCCTCAGCCGTGCCTCCAACTTGCGCAGCGTCAGGCCCGCCGCTTGAACACGGCCCAGCTTGGGAATGTTGACGGCGCCCAATTCGTCAACCAGCACCTGCGCCTGCCATGGAACAAACTGAGCCCGCAACTCGGCGATCTCAATAGCCAGCACATCGCCGGTCGAGATCGGGTACTCCCGGGGGATTGGCACAAGGTCCTCCCACGTGGGCTCGGCGGCCCCCGGGATGCCCCACGGCGAGCTCTCGACGGTCAGCGCCGTTCGTATGTCCTGCGTCCGCTCGTCGCGGAAATTGCCGAGAACGGTCGGATCGAGCCACCCGTTCATGATGGAGTTGCAGCCGCCGCTCAACACAACTGCGGCCACCAACAACACAAGGGCGACTCGACAAAACCCATGCGTGATTTTTTTAAGCTCTAGTCGAATTCTCGTCTCTCCGCGCATGCCGCCACACCTGCCACAATATGCCCCTCTTTTATCGGTTCTGATCGGCGTCGCCAACACCTAATATGGGCTGTAGGCCGCAATAGGTGTGGTCAAACGCGAAGGATGGGCGTTTTCGACCCACCGTGCGGGCCGAACTCCCTCCTCAAATTACGGTCAACAGGCAACATCTGGAAGGGGACAACATAGTCGCTGGTGTGACTGACGCTATGAGAGCAGGCCGAGCACGCGCTCGGATTGTTGCTGGGCGATCTTCAGGACCTTCATGCCGGAGGTGGTGAGAATCTTGAGGCGGCTCAGGTTACTGGTTTCCACGGCGAAGTCGGCGTCGAGGATGCGGCTCTTGCTCTCGGCGAGGTTCTCGAAAGCGACCTGGTTCGCGTTGAGGCGCGGGCCGATAGTGTTCTTCTGATAGGCCCCGACCGTTCCGCGGGCGGTGGCCATGTCCGAGATCGCACCTTTTATCGCCGCCTGTGCCGCCTCGAAGTTGCCGCTTGCCAGGCTGTTCGATCCGCCTGAAACCAACGACGCCACCGCCGCCGACGCCCCATTCAGCAGCGCCGCCACCTCGGCATTTCCCCCATCGGGCAGGTCCACGCCGTCCAGCGACTTGACCGCGTCGCCGGTGAAACGCTGGATGCTGGAGGCCAGGCTGTCGATTTGCATCTGGTTGGCCTGAATCTCCGCGTCGCTCATCCCGGCTGTGTTCGCACTGGCCACCACCAGGCCGTTCAGTTCGCTCATCATGGACGAAAGCTGGCTCATGTGCCCGTCCGTGATGTTGGCGTTGGCGTCTTGCCTGCTCAGGGCCCGGCTTTCCGCCTCCAGCGCCTTGAGTTCCATCGCCAGCCGCTCGGCCGCGATCAACCCCGCCGGATCGTCCTTTCCGGAGTTGATCCTCTTGCCGGTGGACAGTCGCTTAAAGACGTTGTCCAACTCGCCCTGGCTGCGTTGCAGCGCAAACCGGGCCGATAACACGCCTGAATTGTGCAGCGGAGTGATCACGTATCGAATGTCGGATATCCTCGCGCGAAAATCAAACCGGCATCTCGAATTGCGACCGGTTCGCCCGATACACGGATGCTCCACCCCCCGCCCGGTACGTGTGAGACATTAGCAGTGTGGCACAGCCGACTCGGCTGTGAAACGGTCCGGAAACACGTGGGAAACCCAACCGCCATTTCCCCACGACGACGGCTGCAACACACTCCGCGCCGCCGTTGCCTGTGCCAAGAACCTGTCCCGAAACCTCTGTGGGACCGGCTTTCCAGCCGGTCAAATGACAGGTTAGCCCGCATTATTCATGCCGCAGAAGGTGCAGAGAGTGCAGAGTGTTGTTTGAAAAGAAGTTATGGCGAAATGTGAGCACCTTTAGTTCTGACAGTATGTATGTCATGTCTTTGGCACCAGCTTCGCGAACTGCTTTTCTGTCACCCCTCTGCGGTCTTTGCGTGCTCTGTGGTGAATAATCCGGGTTGGACAACCTGTCCCACAGTCTTGGGATAGGCGCCGAACCCTCCATCCGGGCGGATCACGCACTGTACTACAACCGTTGAGCGACGTGCTCCACGACTTTGCGGCGCACTTCCTGTAGTGATCCTTCGACCCTTGCACCAGACGCGCGTCGGTGGCCGCCGCCGCCGAAATCCCCGGCCAACCGTGCGACGTCAATGTCGAGTTCACAGTAACTCGCGATCGGCGCCTTGCTACGAAAGCTGACTCGTATCAGGCCGTCGGGTTCTTCTATCACAAGAATTGAAACCACCACCGAGCGTATTCGTAGCGGCTCGTTAATCATGTTTTCGGTCTCGGAGGGCCTGACCTCGAGACGTTTGAAGGTATCGAGTTCGAGGGTCATCACTGCAAGCCGGTCCTCGGCGAACAACTCCAATGAATTCAGGGCCACGGTAAGCAGCCTGACCCGTGCGATGGTATCCGTCTGGTGGATCATGACATGATAGTCGTTTGGATTTATACCGCTTGAGGCAAGCTCGGCGGCGGCGGCAAGGGCCCGCCCGTTCGTGTTGGAATGGGCGAACCAGCCCGTGTCGGTCGCGATTCCGAGAAATAGGGCCGCCGCAGCATCGTCGTCCAAAGACCAGTTCATCAGCCGCGCCCATTCATAGATCAACAGGCACGCTGCCGCTGCCGACTCGTCGGTGAGATAATGATCGGCCAACGCGTCGCGGGTTGCGTGGTGATCGATGACAATCTTCGGCAGGGTCGATGTGCGCAACCACGATTCAAGCGGAGTGAGTTGATTATATGTACAGGTGTCTGCAATGATGATGCCGTCAACCCCACCGAGGTCGGCCTCAAAGAAGTCGTGTTGCCATACTGAGATGGTTGGAAACCGTGCCTTGAGGAATTCGTAAGTTCTGGGGATGGGGTCAAACGCGAGGGCGATGGGATCGGCGCCCGCTTCGCCAAGCAGGACTCGAAGCGCGATAAGCGAGCCGAAGGCGTCGCAGTCGGGCCTGGTGTGAGATAAAAGCAGCGGGCGTTTGAAGGAGGCGGCCAATTCGCCGGCGGCTTTCCACGATCTTGTTTCACGTCCGGTCATGTAACGGTACCCCACCGGCGAGTCGCCGGTGCCACACCTTGTGAACCCCACAAAGGCCCCGTTGACCTGTCTGCGTGCGATCACGCACAGGCAGGCCCGGTCTACGAGGCCTCACGCGCCCGTACAAATGCGATATCGCGGCGCAACTGGGTTGCCAGTTGCTCGGGCGACTCAAACCGTTGTTGTACACGAATCCATTGATGCAACGCCACGCCGATGCGGCGGCCGCACAGATCACCGTCGAAGTCCAGCAGGTGGGCCTCGACTTGTCGCACACCGTCGCCGAACGTGGGGTTCGTGCCGATGCTTATCGCGCAGAGGTGGGGCCTTTGATCGACGAGGGCCGTGCCGCTGTAGACGCCGTCGGCGGGGATGAGTTGGTCCTCGACGGCCAGGTTGGCGGTTGGAAAACCGAGGTCGTGCCCGCGCCGGTGTCCCCGGACCACGGTGCCGCGGAGAACATAAGCTCGCCCCAGGCAAAGCGCCGCCCGCCGGACCTTGCCCTCCAGAAGCAATCGCCTAATCAACGAGCTGGATACCAGCACGGTTTCGTCCGGCTCGATCGAAAAGGAAAGAGTGACTGGCGCGACGATATGTGTGTCATACCCGAATGAATCACCCAGACGGCGTAGCAGTTGGGGCGATCCTCGGCGCCCTCGACCGAATCCGAACGACGAGCCCTCCACGACGTGGGTCGGGTGAAACTTGGCGACGATGATCTGCTCGACGAACTGTTCCGCCTCGAGCGCCAGCAGCCCCGGTTCGCTCCGTGCGACGACGGTGACGGTGGCCCCTGCCTCGGCCAGCAGACGCAGCTTTTCCTCCCGTGGGCTCAACCTCTGCGGCGCCTTGGCCGGGGCGACAACGGTCAGCGGGTGCGGCTCGAAGGTCAGCACGACGACCGGCCCGCCGGTATTGGCGGCGAAAAGCCCCGCCTGGGCGAGCACTTGCTGGTGGGCCCGATGGACGCCGTCGAAGTTGCCGACGGTCAAAACGCAGTGTTCCAACTGCGGATCGATCGCCTCCAATCCGTCAAAGACTCGCATCGGCAATTACCTCGGCTGTGGCACCGGCGATTCGCCGGTGGAGTACGGCTGTGGCACCGGCGACTCGCCGGTGGAGTACCGTCCCTCGCTCCGCATCACCATTGGCGCGGTCAAAAGAGGATATGGCGCGGACATAGCCTTGACAACGCACCACCGACGACGGGTCTTTTGAGTGGGATATGTGGGAGGTCCGTGCAGTTGACATCGCAGCGACGGCGCGATGTGATGATAATCGTGCCGACCGGACCGAACAAGGAACACTCTGGTACGCCGGACGTGGTCATCTGTGTGGACGGTGGGGCCGTAGCCAGGCTTGGTCCCTTGCTTCGCCACTTGTGTGTCGGCCTTGTCGATCAAGCGGTGCGGATTCGGCTGCTCAGCTCCAACCCGCAGATTGAGACGCTCTCGCTGGGCCCCATTCAGTCGCTGGTCCATTCTCCGATTCGTTGGCCTGCGACCAGAAGGCGCGTCGAGCGGATTGTCGAGGCGTTGTCGTCGCGCCCGCCGCACGTGGTTCATGCCGTCTCAGGTCAGACCTATGGCCTGGCGCAGATTCTGGCAGATGAATTCGACGTTGATCCGGTGCTAACCGTCTCGTCTGTGGCGGACTGCGAGGCGGTGGCCAACCAGACCGGCGTCAGACCCCCGCACGTGATCGCTTCGAGCGCCCCATTACTGGAAATGCTCAAGCGTCAGTTGAGAATCCCTGCAGAACGCCTGATCCTGATTCGCCCTGGCGTGCTTGCCCGTAGCGAAGCGGCGTGTTTCGCTCACGAGGGGTACTTGGCCACTTTGCTCTGCGGCTCCGCGCTGGAACGCGAGCGGCAGGTGGAGACCTTCGTTGAAGCCGTCGCGTTGTTGCACGATCGGGGGCGTGAGATCCTCGGGTTTGTTGTCGGCGGCGGCCAGCAGGAGCGCCCGCTCAGAAAACTGGTTCGATGGCGAAGACTCTCGTCGGTGATCACGTTTGCCCCGCAGCACGGCCAAACCGCGTCGGTGATGGAAAGCGCGGATATATTCGTGGTGCCGGCACCGGGGGACACGATCTCGGTGCGCGTGCTTTTGGCGATGGGCGCCGGCGTGGCCAGCGTCGTAGCTCCTAATCCCGTCTGCGATTACATACAAGACGGGCTTACGGCGGTGGTTTGCACCGAGCCCACTTCTGAATCCTTCGCAGACGCGATCGAACGACTTCTGATCGACCCGGCCTCCGCTCGTCGCATCGCAACGGGCGGACTTGAGTACGTCAGGGAACATCACACCGTCAGCGAAACTGCTCAACGTACTGCGAATCTATATCGCCGCGTCGCCATGAGCCATACAACATATACCATCAACACGTAAGCGGCGGACCACGATGGAGTTGCCACTTCCTATGACAACCGCTGCCCGGCCCCGGAACGATCGTTTGGAAAGCCGCCTGTCGCACGCCGTTGAAGGCGATGTGCGGTTCGACCCGCTGGCCCGCACGATCTGGGCCACCGATGCCAGCATTTACGAGATCATTCCGGCGGGCGTCGTTTTACCCAAGAGCGTGCAGGATGTCATCCAAACGGTCTGCGTGTGCCGTGAACACGGGGCATCGATCGTTCCACGCGGGGCGGGCACGGGCCTGACCGGCGGGGCCGTCGGCGAGGGTGTTTTGCTCGACGTTTCACGCTACATGAACGCCATCGGGCGAATCGATCCGGCCGCACGAACCGTCGAGGTGCAACCCGGCGTGGTGTTGGACGAGCTCAACGCCGCCCTGGCACCTCACGATTTGCACTTCGCCCCTGACGTGGCGACCAGCAGCCGGGCGACCATCGGCGGAATGATCGCCAACAACTCCTGCGGGGCGCATTCGATCGTGCACGGACGAACGGTGGATCACGTCCGTGAACTGACGGTCGTTCTGGGGGACGCAACGCCGGTCACTCTTGGGCCTTGGTCACCCACAAGGAGTGACGCTACACCTTCGTCACCGACAAGGGGTGATGCTACACCTTCGTCACCGACAAGGGGTGACGGTACAGACGACACCGCTTCGTCACCCAACCACACCGGCGAGTCGCCGGTGCCACGCTCAAGGGTTGACGGTACAGATGCGTCGCGCCGGCGCGCCGAGGACATTCGATCGGGACTCGGACAAATCCGCGACAATAACTACGACGAGATCAAGCGCCGGTTTCCCAACGTGCTAAGAAGCAACGGCGGCTATGGTCTGGACCGCCTCGGACCACCGGGCACGCCTCCAGACCCGGTCAAGGTGTTGTGCGGCAGCGAGGGCACGCTGGGCATCATCGTAGGGGCCAAGTTGAACCTTGTGCCGCGGCCTAAGTCCACCGGGCTGGTTCTCCTTCGTTACGAGAACGTGCTCGACGCGCTGGAGGCCGTGCCCGGCATCTTGGAGTGCGAACCGGCCGCTGTGGAACTGGTCGACCGCATGATTCTTGATGCCGCCCGCAGCAATCCTGCGTTCTCCTCCGGTCAGGGTCTGTTGGCGGGCGACCCCGGGGCCGTGCTCGTCGTGGAGTTCTTTGCTGACGGCGATGCAGCGCTGCGTGAGAAGACCGGCAAACTGATCGCCGCCTTGAAGGGTTCAGATGCGAGAATCGCAGCCGGCGAGGTGCTCGACCAGGCGGAACAAGAACGCGTGTGGGCGGTCCGCACCAACGGCTTGGGGTTGCTGATGTCCCGCCCCGGCGACGCCCAGCCGTACGCGTTTGTTGAGGACAGCGCCGTCGATCCCTTGCGCCTGCGCGACTACATTGAACGGTTCGGCGAACTGCTGACCCGCGAGGGGATACACGAAACCGGATACTACGCCCATGCCAGTGCCGGGTGCCTCCACGTCAGGCCGGTGCTCAACCTCAAAAAGGCTGAAGACATCGAGCGAATGCGCCGCATCGCCGACGGGGTCAGCAGCCTGGCGATCGAATTCGGCGGCGCGATGACGGGTGAACACGGCGACGGGATCATTCGCTCCTGTTGGCTCGAAAAGATGTACGGCCCGCAGATTCTCCAGGCGTTCCGTGAGGTCAAACGCCTTTTCGATCCGGACAACATCCTCAACCCAGACAAGATCGTCGATCCACGACCGATGACTGAGAATCTGCGGTACGGGGCATCGTTCAAGAGCCGACAGGTCAAGACAGCACTCGATTTCTCCACCCACGGTGGGCCGGCCGGGCTGGCGGGCATGTGCAGCGGCGTGGGAAAGTGCCGCCAGAGACTCGTGGGGACGATGTGTCCGTCGTACATGGCCACCGGCGACGAGACCCACACCACGCGGGCACGGGCGAATGCCTTGCGGGTGGCGCTGTCGAATCGAGGGCTGCTGGACGGGCTCGACGATCCGCACCTGGCTCAGAGCATGGATCTTTGCCTGTCATGTAAGGCCTGTAAGAGCGAGTGCCCCACCGGCGTCGACTTGGCCGCGCTCAAGGCCGAGTACCTCAACACCCACAATCTTCGGCACGGCGCCAGCCGCAAGACGCGATTGATCGCCGACACGCCCGCCCTGCTGGCGCTGGCCAGCCGATTCCCACGGTTGAGCAATCGAGTGATCAAGTCTCGTGTGGTGAGGCGGTACATCGAGTGGCTGTACGGTCTGGATCGGCGGATCGAGCCGCCGGCCCTGGCGCCTCAAACGTTTCGCCGATGGTTCCGAAAGCGCCGAGCCGCAGGCTTTAGCCTACGCGAACGCAGCGCGCAGGCTGAAGCCTGCGGCTCGGGTCGCGGACGCGTCGTATACTTCGTTGACACCTGGACGAACCACTTCACACCACAGGTGGGGATTGCTGCCGTCAAGTTGCTCGAAGCTGCCGGCTTCGAGGTTTTGTGCCCACCGCACGGTTGCTGCGGGCGACCCATGATCAGCCAGGGACTACTCGCCGAGGCGAAACAACTAGCCGAGACGAACCTCCGCGCCTTGCTCCCGTATGCCAGGGAGGGCGTTCCAATCGTCGGAACTGAGCCAAGCTGCATCCTGACATTCGTCGACGAAATGCCGAGGCTGCTGCGCGTCGGCGGCACGCGCCATCTGGCGGCTGCCGCGTGTACCATCGAATCCTTCCTGGTAAGGCTTCTCGATCGCCAGCCAGACGCCCTGCGCTTTGTTTCCGAGCCGACGCAGGTTCGGTATCACGCCCACTGCCACCAGAAAGCTCTTGTCGGATCGAGCGACGCCCTGCGGCTGCTCCAGCACGCATTCGGCTCCGCGGCGTCTGAGATAAACAGCGGCTGCTGCGGCATGGCCGGGGCCTTCGGTCTCGAGAAGGAGCATTACGACATCGCCCGCGCCATCGGCGAGCAACGCCTCTTCCCGGCAATACGGGCCAACGGCGACGCGAAAATCGCCATCTCCGGCTTTAGCTGCCGCCAGCAAATCGAACACCACACCGGCATACACGCCCACCACGTCGTCGAACTCCTGGCCCAGGCTCTGAAACCCTGACCCGCACACCCGGACCGCCGTTCAGACAGAGGAATCAGAATGTCCCCTTCTATTTCCGCGTAATTCCCAGGATTCCGACCAGCGATCCCGGTATATTGCGATCATTTTATTCTTCCATTTGTCTTCTTCGATATACATGTGTCCATTGTGGACCTTTCTATTCAGGTCTTTGGTGTTCTCTTCATGATATCGGTACCGACTTTGGACAAAGGGCGCCCATTCTGGCAATGCCACAATACGAGGACCTTTTTCTCCATCTGACGCACTGAAGCCATCAAGTGTAAGATCAATGATGAAATAATCATCCAAAAGCCCATAAGTATGCAAGCTGTTTCCATCACTTGTCGTCATCCCGACTATTCGGCCCTGAACAACTTGAAGCGATCCTTCCCGACTATATGAGCAAGAAGGATAGATGTGTCGCAACACCATCCTTCCGCAGTACCACCCTGAAACCAGTTTTCCTCAAGCCAGATGCGGGTGTCCTTCAGGAAGTGTACCTGCCACTTGAGAAATGTCTTAGAAATACGAGACCGAATCGCAAGTACTCCTTGAGAACCAACTATTGATTATCTGGTTTCCGTCCAACAGCCTTTATCCGTCGCACGGCACGGGTGCCGCTGCTCCGTGAGCAGTGCACGATCCCAGTTCGCTAGGTCGGGCCTTGCCCGACGCCGGTTCACTGGTCGGTCTCAGAGTGTCGTATCTATGGGGGACAAACGGTTCCCTTCTCGACCCTACATTCGACAATGGCCACCGTGTGCCCGCCGGCAGATACGTCGCGGAACTTGACCCGCGCCCGCCCGCCGGTCCCCACCTTCACCACGATGTCAGTCCGTGGGTCGCCGTCCAGACGAAACGTAAGCCTCGCACGTTTTTTGCCGCGCCTCACCTTGGCCTTGAGCTTGTTCGACTGTCGAGCGGGGCGGCAGGACGTTGACAGCTTCTCCCGCCCGGTGCAAGTCTCATGCTCCCCAAGCTCGGCGAAGATCATGTACGTCGGGCCGTCCAGCCCGCCCCCGGACGCGAACACACCTTCGAATTCGCCGGTCTTGGCATTGTACCGGAGAATATTGTCCGTTCTCCAACTGCTGACCAGCAGAAACGACCCGTGCGAAGGTGGGGTGGGGGCGGCCTGGAATAGAACGGTCTCCGGATTGTCGAGACCACCGCTGCCCGGCTTGACGAACGTGTCTATGTATTCCCCGGTCTGGCTGTCAAACCGGAGCACCGTGTCATCACCGCTGCTGCAAACGTAGAGATGGTCTCCCGGGCCGAACATCATTCCTTGTGGTGCGTTCATTTGGGCGCCGGACGTGAAGATGTCGATGAATTCACCGGTCTGCCCGTCGAATCGCAATACAGCATGGCCGCCGCGCCCGGTGACGTAAAGGTGACCGTCCCGGCCGAAGACCAGCCCTTCCGATGTTCGCAGCCCGTTCCCCTGTGCGAACACGTCAATAAACTCGCCCGTGTGTCCGTCGAAACGCAGCACCCGGTCATCATTGTTTGCCACATAGAGGTTGTTGTCGGACCCGAATGTGATGCCCCTGACACTCCCTAGTCCGTGCCCGGAGGCGAACGTCCCCAAGAACTCACCTGTCGGCACCTCGTAGCGCAGAATCGCCTGCGAGCCCATGCTGGCGACGTACAGGTTCGCATCGGGGCCGACGGCCAAGCCTTCCGGCAAACGCAGTCCTCCAACTCCACTGCCCACGAAAACCTGGATGAATTCGCCGGTCTTCCCGTCATAGCGGATGATCTCACCGGAATACCAACTGCTAACCAACAAGTCTGTCTCGGCTCTGGCGGGCGACGTGCCCTGATACAAAACTAGGTATGCGAATAGGAGATTCTTGGCGGTCATGCTGCATGGTCCTAAGAAGCGCACGCGCGCGTGTACACGCGTGGGTCGGGAGTCCAGAACCAGCATTTCCCATCTACCGAACGTTCGAGAACATCCTGCCAAAACAAGCTGCTCGCGTCAAGTTCTGTGGTTTTGTACGGTGGGCACTGCCCACCTATCCGTGTGGCACCGCCGGCCGTCCCGAGGTGTCCATCCGCCGGGACGGTTGGGCGGCGTTCGTCCTTTACGTCTTTATGTTGATGGTCGGGGCCGATCACCCTCCACACTGAGGGCAGTTCCCGCCCGGCACATCTGTACTACGCTTGCGGTGCTGAAGCGGTTCGGTTGCTGCTGGAAACCCCGGCGGGCCGCGGATGCGCGTGGGCCGTGACACCGGCGCGTAAGCCGTTATCATCAAAGCAGTTGTATACCAGACGTGTCGGGGAGGTCGGCGGCTCATAGCGTCCCCCCGTTCGATTGACGATTGCAATCCGCGCCCCCCCGGTAAAAGTGCGCACGGCCTGGTGCGGCGGCGCCCAGATCGGGTGTAGCTTGGCCAGGGTCAAAAGAAGGTCACGACGATCCGGCTTCGCGTCCCGCATGACCCGCCTTCTCTATACGACCGTACGCAATTGTGCGACACCGCTTACTTCGCGGCATCGCGCAGGCTAAAGCCTGCGGCTCAGTGGCGCCGCAGAATCGCGCACGGTCATTTGACAGAACCCAAACAACAGGCGAACACGACCGACCGACACTATGTTGCACTAACAGCCCAAACGCCCTTCGACCCGAGAAAGGAGAACCCGAACCGAGTGATCCCCCTTGGGCCGCTACGTTCTTATTATACCCGCACCTGTCCGGTCAAACGTAAATCCCTGCCGGGCCGTGGCCGGGGGTTGTACGTGGCAGCGACGCGAGCGATCGCCTGGTGATAGGCCTCGGCCGATCTGATTTCCTTGTTGGTGAAAAACACCCACACCTTGACCTGTCTCGCCGTCGTCTCGGCGTTCTGCGGGAGCCGGTCAATCTTGGACGCCGACTGGGTGTTGACGATGCCGTTCGATGTGGTAACACTTGCGCTTGCTGTGGTGCCGATCAACGCTGCCGTAAGCAGAAGCGTCGTGCCGTTCGTTCGCAAGGTGATCATGATAAGATCTCGAGTTTCCCGGCCTTTGCCCGCCGCGATGGCGGCAGGACCAGAGCAACCATTGTTTACCTGATGGCGTGCGAATCGACGCACTCTGCCCGCAGTCTGACCGATATGGTTGCCCCGAGTCGCCGTGACCCGGCGTTACCGGCGTTGAAGCCGCCCGACCCGGCCGCCATCGTTTCGGCGGTTGATACCCCCCGCAGGATCAGTTGGGTCCGGCGGCGTCTTGGCTGGACGGCATGGATTTGCCGTTCAACGGCATAGATTCACCGTTCACCGGTGTGCCGAAACAGGCTGCCCGTGTGGGTAAGTCGTGTTTGTCCACACCGATGTGACACGTGGTTTGCCAGCGCTGTCTGGCGTTTGTTCGAGTTTGGTTTTGGGAGTGCGAAACATGGCTGACGCCAAGAACCTGAAGATCACCATCGATACCGAGGAGTGCATCAGTGACGGCGCGTGCGCCGATACCGCCCCGGAAACGTTCGAAATGAACGATGATGACAAGGCCGTCGTGAAGGATCCGATCGGCGATACGCGCGAGGACATCCTCGCCGCAGCGGAGGAATGCCCGGTCGATTGCATCACCATCGTCGATACTGAGACTGGAGAGACGCTCTATCCCAAGGACTGACAACCTGTCGTTTGACCGGCTGGAGAGCCGGTCCCACAGGCATGTGAGCCGGTCCCACAGGCCTTTGAGATAGACACTAACACCGTCCGGCTAAGCTGAGTAGGTCTAGTCCGCAGCCCCAACACCACATTCTGTGGTACAGACTTCGGGCCGGTGGAATCCACAGGCGAGATGCCGGTGCCACAGCCAATCAATGTCGGGGCTGTTGATCCGACCTGCGGCTACGGCTTGATCGGAGGTGGGAATGCGCGTACAATCTCTCGAGTTGGACAGGCGCGACTCTAAGACGATGTCGCCCTGAATAGGAGGTTTCGCTTTCCCATTTGTGACCGCACCAACTGCTACGGGATCCTCACTGCTGAACGGCAGCGTGCTGGTGTTGAATGCTCACTATGCTGCGCTGCGCGTGATCAGCGTGCGCCGTGCGTTCGTCATGCTGTTCAAGCGGAGGGCGGACAACACCCCGTTGGCTGAGGTCGTCAGCCTCGAGGACGGCCGATATATCAACTATGATTTCAACGATTGGACCGAGCTCAGCGCGTTCCGGGCAGAGTTTGAGCCCGAGCAGCACGACTGGATTCGCACGGTGCGGTTCAACATCGCGGTGCCTCGGATCATCCGTGTCCTGTCTTACTCGCGCGTTCCACGGCAGGAGATGAAGTTCAACCGCCGCAACATCTTCGCCCGGGATCGAAACACCTGCCAGTACTGCGGGCGCCGCGCCGCCACCAGCGATCTGAGCATCGACCACGTGATTCCACGTTCGCGAGGCGGCTCGAACAGTTGGGAGAACGTCGTATGTGCCTGCACGCGGTGCAATGTGCGCAAGGGCGGCCGAACGCCAAAGGAAGCCCGTATGCGCCTGACACGGGATCCGGTCAAGCCACGCCGCAGCCCCGTGGTCAGCATCAGGCTATCGGACAGCAAGTATTCGTCCTGGAAGCAGTTTGTCGATTCCGCTTATTGGGACGTTGAGTTGCGCTAGCCTTGCCGGGCGTGAGCGTCACGATTGCGGGTAGAGCAGAGTTGTACTTTGCTCAGCGGCGTTGAAAAGGATGGCAACAGGCAAAGAGAATCTTTGCCCTCCCTGGCCTTCCCCGGTCCTCCCCCGCCCCCCCCAGCTTGACGCTCACCCGCCGGTCGGCCACGCGTTTCCCGTCCCTATTGCTTCCGCCCCAAAGATGACATCCTTGGCGGTGCCGCGTCGCGTTCGGGCGTATCGGACCGCCCCGACCGTGGTTTAGGGACGCACGCCGACTTTCACGTGAAGCCCAAGCCCCGCCCCACCGATGAATCGACAATGTGTTGACACTGACGCCGCCGACATGATTCGTCATCGGTTTCGCGTTCGTGGGGAAATCCGTCACCTCGTATCGTCTTGACAGCGTGTTATCCGGGCCGTTGCGTCCAGACAACAGGCCCGACGGGGTTGAGTTCGCATGTCGACTCGCGTGGACGTTTGCGTCGTTGAGGACGACAAAGCCCATCGCGCGCTTATCACCCGGACGCTACGGCAGTCGGGCCAGCGTGTGGCCGACGCCGAGACGGTTGAAGCCGGGTTTCAACTGGTCAAGTCCGAGCAGCCCAAGGTCATCCTCTGCGACTATAGACTGCCCGACGCCACCGGTCTGGACCTGCTGCGCCAAGTTCGTCAAGACCCGCTGGTAGCGGACACCCACTTCATTCTGACAACCGCCCAAGACAATCCGCACCTGAAATCCAAGGCGTGGGACGGCGGGGTGGACGACTACTTGGCGAAACCGCTTGATCCGCTGGAACTCCAGGCTCGAATTCGCGTCGGTACGCGAATCTGGCAGATGCAGGAACATCTCCGCGCGGCGGTAATCACCGACGGCTTGACCGGCCTGTATAACCACGACCATCTCAACCGGGTGCTGGATCGAGAGATGAACCGTTCCCGACGGTACGGTCGCCCCCTGTCCATGGTCATGATGGACCTGGATTTCTTCAAGGCGGTCAACGACACGTACGGCCATCCGGCCGGCAACCAGGTTTTGGAGGAAGTTGCCCGCGTCTTGCGTGAGAGCGCGCGGACTATCGATACTCCAGCGCGTTTCGGGGGCGAGGAATTCGCCATCGTGATGCCGGAGACCACTGCCGCTCACGCCTGTGCGGCGGCGGATCGAATTCGCCTGGCCATTGCAGACAGCCTCTGCGTCGAGGCGGTGCGCGAGCACGTGGTCACCGCATCGTTCGGGGTCGCGGACACGAACGACTCGCGGGTTCGTTCGGCGGCCGATCTTATGGACCTGGCGGATCGGGCTTTGTACTTGGCAAAGCATCAGGGGCGTAACCGGGTAGTAAAGGCCGACCAAGTCCCCAAAGACACCGACACGATGAACTGGGGGGATGTGGGCGAGCTGGAAGTGCTTCGCAAGCGAGTGGCGGTCTTGAACACCCAGGCTAAGGAAGCGCACATACAGAGCATCGCCGCTCTCGGGCAGGCGCTGGAGGAGAAGGACCCATTCACCGCGCGACACTCGCAGAACGTGTCTTTCTATTGCGAGCAGATCGCACGTCATCTGGGCTGCGCAGAGGCGACGACCAAGGCCGTGCGCAACGCGGCCCTGCTCCACGATATCGGCAAGATCGGAATTCCCGACCATATCCTCCGAAAGCGTCAGGCGCTGACCTCGCTCGAGCGGATGGTGATGTCCCAGGTGCCGCTGATCAGCACACGCGTGGTGGATCGCCTTCGCATCCTCGAATCCGAAGTGCAGATCATCCGCCATCAACGCGAGTTTTACGACGGATCGGGCTATCCGAGTGGTTTGGCCGGCGAACAAATACCCGTCGGTTCGCGGATTCTCTTCGTGGCTGACGCGTTTGACGCTATGACCACCGACCGTGTGTATCGCGAACGTATCGACATTGAAGGCGCGCTGCGTGAGCTAAATGCCTACGCCGGCACGCAGTTCGATCCGCGAGCCGTGTTGGCGGTTGAGCAAATTCTCCACGACCGGCGCACCAACTGGCTGGAGCGAATCGACGAGACAATCGAGATGTTTCAGTCGGTCATCGTCTGAGACTATATGACCGTGCGCAATTCTGCAACCAAACTGAGCCGCAGGCTTTAGCCTGCGCGATGCCCTCAACCCGGCGTAGCCGGAACCAAACAGGAGACTGGACGCGTTTACTTGCGCGGGTACAATTCGCGCAAACACCCGCGAATGCGGGAACATTCATCACCTGTTTTGACAGGCCGCTCGCTAACGGTCGCGGTACTGAAAGATGGCGCGGGCTGCCGCACGGCCATTTCGCATGGGCACAGGTTAGAAACTTATGCCGCACTGTTGACGAGGTGGCTCAGCCGTGCGGCGAATCAAGGAGGATCGCATTGACTCGATCAAGAGTGCGTCCTAAGAGTATCCAAATGGAGACTCCGTGCGGGCTGAAGCGCGTGGCTCGGTGGGTTTTAGGACGCACTCCAAGTGCCGGCAGACTACGATGGTCGATGGTTGTGTTGTCGCTCGTTGCGATCGCGCCGATCCAGTGTCACAGGGCGCAGCGCCGCCGGCCGGCTGTGTTTGGGTTGCCGATCCGAGCGCTCTGGGTGACGCGCTGGGACTATAAATCGCCCGACGACATCGCCCTGATTATGAAACGATGTCAGCAGTCCGGGTTCAACACGGTCTTGTTCCAGGTGCGCGGCAACGGCACGGTTTTCTACCCGTCGAAGATCGAGCCGTGGGCAAAGGAGTTGGGCGGGCGCAATCCGGGGTTCGATCCGCTGGCGACGGCGTGCAAGGAAGCCAAACGTCGCAACCTGAGCCTGCACGCCTGGGTGAACATCATGCCGGGCTGGCGCGGCGACGCCCCCCCCGCAAACCGCCGGCAGCTTTATCACGCCCATCCGGACTGGTTCTGGCACGACGCCGGGGGGCGCCGTCAGCCGCTGGGCTGGTATAACAGCCTCAATCCCTGTCTGCCCGAGGTCCGATCCTACCTGGTCAACGTCTTGCACGAGATCGTCAGCCGCTATCCGGTGGACGGTCTGCACATGGACTACATCCGGTTCCCCAACGAATGGCACAAGATGTACGCCGCGATCGGCCGCGTGCCGGATTACCCGCGCGACAGGCGCACGTTGGCGTTGTTCCGCCGTGATAGCGGCGGCGCCACGCCCGAATCGTCACCCGCGCGATGGAACGTCTGGCGAGCCGAACAGGTGACGCAACTGGTGCGCGATATCCGAACGATGATGCGCAAGACCCGCCCCTTGGCCAAACTCAGCGCCGCCGTCGGCGCTTTTCCCGACGAATCCAAGCACAAGCATTTTCAGGATTCCAAGCGCTGGATCGCGGAGGGGCTGATCAACACCGTGTACCCCATGAACTATTCCAAGAGCATATCCATCTTCGACAGGTGCTTGAGCCAATGGGCGTCGTCAAGACCTCGCATCCCGGTGGTGATGGGTGTGATGTTCGACCGGCGCCAACCCGCGTTGGTGGACCGGCAGGTGATGCAGGCGGTAAGGACCCACGGTCATTTCGCCGCTTTCGCCTACAACAGTTTGTTCGAGCGACGCGGGGCGAACGGCCGACCGATTCGAGATGAACAAAGCGCGAATCGATCCGCCTTACGAAAAGAAGTCGTTCCGAACATCCGGCGGCTGGCCAGACAAGATAGCTCCATCATACAGGTAGCCGGCCGGTGATGATAGCGGAGCGCGCCGTGGTTTCCGGGCGGCACATCTCAAGCAGATCCTTCGCCGCTTCCTCAACACACCGCCCCGGACTTGCATGTCGGACCACGAGGTCCACGTCAGCAGCCGCCGCTGCGCCCACCATCCCCTCCTGCGGGCAAGCGGATTCCTCGATGCCGCGCCGGAGGTACCCTGGTGGGGGGAAAGCGCCTCCATCTCGATATCCGCTGACGACCGCCGGCCTACCACCGATTTGGGTGCAATTACTTTAGGCGAGAACCCATGTTAGCGGCTTGTTGTCCGGAGGATTGTTCAGGTATGATGACGCTTAGGACCTGATAGATGGAAGACCTCGGCCAAACCGCCGTTGCCCCACAGCGCGAACGGTACTTTATGGGTCCGGTGTTCGCGAAGCCTGTTCGGCCCTGGGGACGACAATCTTTGGTCACGGCTGCCGCAAAACCAGTGGATGGAGCACGACCATGCATATGTTAGGTCACTTTTGCCACAGGGGGCGGATCGGGCTGCTGGCCCTGGTCTGTGCCACGGTCGGCGGTTGCGCCGTCTTCGATCGTGACAATCGCCCTCTGCTCAACGCCCTGGACGAAAAGGTGCAACCGGAGGGAACCTGGGAGCGCGTGGCCCTTGCGCCGGTGATGATCCCGGTGGCCGGTGCGGCGGTAACAGTGGACGCGGTGATCATTCACCCGGTTCAGGTTGTCCCGGAGGCGGCGGACGACGTCTACGAGCTCTACTGGAAACCGCGTGAGGAGACGTTGCTGCGCAAATCACTGCTGTTCGTGCCGTGTCTGTTGGCCACCCCGCCGACGTTCGTTGGCGACTGGCTGGTACGGGCTGTCTTCGACGCGGACTTCTGACACGAGCACAACGGAGGAATACTCACCATGAAAACACCAGTGCCTACTCGGATCACTACGTGCCTCATGTCGTCCGTCGCAGGCCCGCTCATGCTCTTCGGGTTCCTGCCATTGACGGGATGTGCTTTTCTGAATCGAGACAACACCCCGGTCACGAACTTTGTGGAACAGAGGCTGATTCCATCATCGGAGGGGGGGAACGAGGCGTTGATTCCTCTGTTGTGGCCGGTGGGTGTGGTCACGGTGACGGTGGACGCCCTGGTGGTTCATCCCGCCAGCGTGGTCGAGGACGCCCTCGAAGACACGCGTGAGGCCCTGTGGACCGATTTCGAATGGGACACGGAATATGCGACCGAATGCGTCAAGCTGCCCTGGCGGGCCGGGTTAACCCCGCTCGTTTTCACCGGTGATTTCCTCGGCCGGGCGATGTTCGACATCCCCCGCCGGGCCGCCACCAGCCGGGCGAGGGAAAAAGCCGACCAGATCATCACCGAAGCCACGCAACACCTGGAAAACGATGAACCGGAGGCAGCCCTGGAAGTACTCAATACGCTGGAGTATGAGGAGCAGGGCAGACTCTCTGACGAGCAGACCCGGCAGTACTATTTGCTCATCCTGCGCGCTGGGGTGGCCGGCGAGAGGTATGAGGCGATTGAGGCGATCAGTTGGCGCGGTTGGCGGGCGCTGGAGTCCGAAGAATGCCAGGCCGAGGTGACGGCCATCCTGGAAACGTTGCTGAAGCACCAGGAGGCTCTTGTAAGGCTCATAGCTTTCGAATTCACCCACCAGGTTTTTTCCCAGGAAGACGCCTGGCCATATTGGGAACAACAGCTCACCGACCCCAACGCGTTGATTCGCTACGACGCGCTGGAGCATCTCGGCTGGTGGGACTGGTCTGCAGACGAGCGGCAGAAGTTCCTGCCATCCCTTGACCGCCTGGCCAACGAAGACCCGGTGCCGCTGGTGCGGTCCAAGGCGGCCGCCATAATCCGTAAGCTGCAGGAAAACCCATAACGATTCGGCAGGATTGAGGGCGTGGTTTTCGCTGCCTGCCTGCGATGGAGCGGGCGGTTTGGGTTGGACTGCGGTTCACCATCTCCTACGAGGTATCAGGGTGCGTCCCGGACGCATCCTACTTGTCCGGCGGTGCCGAGCCCCGGCGGGGTTACTCGCCGTCCGACGCCGCGGGAGTGTCTGGGGCGGGTGGAACCTGCTTCACCGCTTGTCTGCCGGCCGGTCGTTCGATGGGGGCGCCGGCGGTTGAGTCTATCAAGCTTGCCACAAGTTCGTCGGTAATGGTCCAACCAGGCGGGTGCCCGGTCGGCGCCTCGGCGTCCTGAGCTGCCTCGATGCCGGTTGCCTGGCGTAAGAACAGGGCAAGCTTGTCCTGTAGGACCACGCCGCACGCACACGCGATCACGGCAATGATCGGGTCGGTAAGGCTTGGGATTCTGCCCCGCAGCGCGATCTGAGCGACCTCCAGCGGCACGGAGATACCCGCTGCGACCAACATCACGGCCCGCAAGCGGACCGAGAGCGGCCTGCCGTGGTAGCGCGTCCAACACAGGGCCAGCAACATGGCAAAGACCACGTAGGCCGCGCCCTTGCTCATAATGTCGCCCATCGCCAGGTCGAACCTTGCATGGAAGTAGGCAAAGAACGGCAGGAACTCGCGCGCGGACAGCGCCCTGACCACCAACTGCTCGCGGGTGTCCGTAACAAACGGGAGAAGCCCCCTGACAAGGATGAACAAGAGGGCCGCCGCGCAGCCCAGTCTTGCCAGACGCAGCGATATCGCGCGGTGCTCAGCCGGTGTCCTCTGTGACGCCCTTGCCATTCTCTCGACGAACGCCCACCGGGTGACAACGCCGACCGCCACTCCAGTAAAACGCATCAGAATGTCAGTTACGTGGAATCCGCGCGATCGGACCGGCAGTTGAAGCACGCTCAACGCAACTGCCAGCCCGCCCGCCAGCCACCATGTCAAGGCATTGGTCGAAGCGTGGCTGAACCCATATTCCCGAAACAAAACCGCGTGCAGCAACCAGGCCAGCACGACAAACGAGGCGAACTCCGCCGCCCAGCGGGTCCACAGCTTCATCTGTTTGTACCGATGGAGCGCATACGCCTGTTCGTCTCCGTGATCGCGCGCCGCCTGAGCCTGTCTTGCGTGGGCGACGCTCTGGGCAAAGGGTGTCACGGTGGCGTTTCTAAACGCCTGTTTGAGTCGCGGCCCATCCGGCAGAATGGCAAACGGCATAACGGAAAAAACGACCAGAAGGATACAATATGTTTGGAGCACGGCCCAGCCGGGGTGCGCGCGAGCTTCGTTGCTGAGGTGTCCAATCAGCCTTGGAGCGCTCCACCCGCCTACCATCGAGGTGGACGCTCCCAGCGTCGCTCCCAGCAGGTTGGCCGCTACGTCCACCAGCGACGACACGCGAGAAGGCGAATACGCCTGAAGCCACTCGGTACTAAGGCTGACGACCAACGCGACCAGCACGACCCCGATCGCGGCGCTGCTTGAGCGCCACGATGACCGCACGATGCTCCAATGAAGCAGGACCCCGAACGGGAAATAAAGAAAGATGTTGCTGACCGTGTCGGGCCAGTAGGACCACCCGGTGGTTATAACGAAAAGCGAATACGCCGATCCGTCAGATCGGTTCAGCACGAAATCGAACGGCACCAGTGTGCTCTGGAGGAGGAACAGCAGATACAGACAGGCCAAACACTCGACCCAACGCATTTCCAGGAAGCTGATCAGCCTGTCCGCTCGGTTGAGGCGCTGCATGAGTTGACTCGGTCTGTTGGGCCTTCCGTCGTTGAACGATGATGTGAGCGCGTTACCGGACTTTGAACCGTGACCGGTCGGCGGCATGACAGGTATCTATCGGGAGGAGCGTGGAGGCCAACCCATCGGACAATTTGGACGGACGGGCGTCCACCCCTCCGGCACGTCCACCTGTTTGGGCGTGTCGCGCGCGATCAACTCTCGCATGCAACTGACCATCAGTCTTTCGAACTTGGTACGGACCAGGGCCCGGGCGTCATATTCCCATGCGTCGATGTTGTGCTTAGCCGGCTTGTCGTCCTCCGGACGCGGGATCGACACCGCGCCGGCATGAATGACGGCAATCGGCTTGCCGCCGGCCGCCTCGTGCACAACCCCCAGCATCTCACACTGGGTCGGCGTCACCACGTTGAAGCCATAAATCAGGCTCATTCTCGCGTGAAAGGCGTGCGCCACATCGACAACCAGGCTCGACTTGACCGAGGCGCCACCCAGAGCCCGCTGGGCGATCGGAAACACCTCACTGACAGGCCAAAGATCGTCGAACGCGGAATTCCAGATCAAGAACTCGTTATGCGGGGTTATCGGAACGATGCGCCGGCGCTGCCCCGTCTTGTCGTCCAACTCGATGGCGATTCGACTCACCGCGATGGAACACGGAAATCGCCCCTCGCTCGACTTGGACTCCAGGATGACATATTCGTCGCGGACCGGCGGAACCGCAACGTCCGACACGTCCTCCCAGTGGACCTGGGGGGGGGGTATCCATACTTCGTCCTTTTTCGAAGCACAACCCGCCAGCGCCAGGCACGCGGCCGTTGCCAGGAACGACGGCCGTATCGCCCCGAGTATATGTCTGATCGCCGTCATGGTTTGCGGACTACCGCCAAGCCCGTCGCCGGGCCGCGAAAACAATGACCGAAAACACTCCTTCCGTAGGATATCGGAAGTAGAATCGCGTGACTAAATGATCGTGTGCGAATAGTGACGCGCCGGTCGAAGCCGTGCTCTGCCTGGCCCGGCACGACGCCGCTACACCGCTGCAACAGTGCGTATGGTCACGTGGCCGCAAGGAAACTCACAGATCGCCGAACCACGGCTTTTGCCGATTATCGGTCTTGTAATCGACCCACATCGAGCCTTTGCCCCCGCCGCCGAGCCGATAATTCACGTTCGCCGTTCGTTACGCCGATGCCAAAAGCGATATTAGGGCTAAGAGTGCAATGCCGATGAGTGTTCCCCTTACCGCGCAAGCCGAAGCGACATCCCTCACCCAGGGCTCCGTGGGCCCGTCCCAAGTGGCCGGACACGCCGGCGTCAGGTACGCCCGTTCGCCCATGGCCGACCTGTTGGCAAGGACGGGGCAACTGCTGTTGCAGATGCCCGCCTCCACCTGGATGCTGGCTGACGCGCTACTGCTGGCTGCCGGGCTGCAGGTCGGGTATTCGCTCATCGGCGTCTCGCCCACTTATGGCGGCGTCGCCCACATCGCCAACTGGCAAGCCTACGCCGTGTTCGTCGGGGCTTTCCTGCTCGCCAGTCTGGTATTCGGTCTGTACGAGCGGGAGACGCTCTGGAGCCGGTCCCGAATCGTTATCCGCATCCTGCTCACCACCGCCGTGGCCGTGATCGTCGCGTATGCCCTGATCTACGTCGTGATGTACTCCAACGCCAGCCGACGGGCGGTCGGCTGCGCGATCGCCTGCTATCTGGTCGTGGGCACCGCCATCCGTTTGGGCGCGTGGTGGATGATCCACAAGGTACGCCGCCCCTTGCTGGTGGTCGGCTCCAAGGCTCTTTTTGATTCCTTCGTTGCGGCCCAGCAGCGTGGCTTTCTGTCGGAGTACCGGCTGGCCGGCTATACCAGCGACCGGGCGGAGGAGATACGGGCGGGCCTGGCTCGACGTTGCCTCGGCGCTAACAGCGCCATCGACCGCATTCGCGCCGAGAACCACGTCACCGACATGGTGGTCACAGCGGAGGCGGCGCGCAAACCCGAAGTGATGAACTGGATCGTGCCCTGTCTACAGGCCGGGTGCCGGGTCACCAATGAAGCCACCTTCTATGAAAAAGCAACGGGGCAGATCCTGGTTGACGAACTCACCCCGCACTGGTTCCTGTTCGCCGATCTCACTGCCGGCGGAGAGGAACGCGTCTCAATCAAACGAACCATAGACCTGCTGGTTTCGTTGGCCGGGCTTTGTCTGACACTGCCTTTGTGGCCGATCATTGCCGTGCTGATCAAGATCGGCGACGGCGGGCCGATCTTCTACTCGCAGGATCGCGTCGGGCTTAAGGACCGGGTGTTCAGACTCTACAAATTCAGGACCATGCGCACCGACGCGGAAAACGGAGCAAGCGTCTGGTCCTCGCCAAACGACCCTCGTGTCACGCCCGTCGGGCGATTCCTGCGAAAGACGCGCCTGGACGAATTGCCTCAGCTCTTCAATATCCTTATGGGGCAGATGTCGCTGGTCGGACCACGTCCCGAACGGCCCGACATCGTGCGCGAATTGGGCAAGGAAATCCCCTTCTATAACGAGCGCCATCTCGTCAAACCGGGTCTGACCGGCTGGGCCCAGATAAGCTACAAGTACGGCTCCTCCATCGAGGACGCCAAACGCAAGCTACAGTTTGACCTCTACTACCTCAAGAACGCCTGCTTCGAACTGGACATGGTAATCCTATTCAGGACCGTGGGCACGTTCCTGCACGGCGGCTGCTAAGGGTGCGTCCCAGAAAAGTATCCAAATGGAGACTCCGCGCGGGCTGAAGCCCGCGGCTCGGTGGGTTTTAGGACGCACTCCAAATCGACAAACACTCTGGAGGTGGGGGGGGGTGTTCAGCTTGACTGCCAATGAAATAATCAACCACCCTTAGCCAGCCTGATCTGGGCCTGCGCCCGGCGGATGGCCTTGTCACGGGCGATGAACGAAGCTTCGTCGGCGATTTTCAGGGCCTGTGCGTCGGCCAGCGCCTCTCGCGCTGCGTCCGCATCGATCTGAGACGGCTCGCGCGCCTGCTCCGTGAGGATTGTGAGTGTGTTGTCGAGCATCTGGGCGAAGCCGCCGTCGACGAACAGCGCGTACAGGCCGTCGGGCCCGTCAATACGGACGCTGCCGATGCCGAGTTCGGTCAGAAGCGGGGCGCGATTCAGGAGAATGCCCACCTCGCCGTCGTGGGCCGTGAAGACAGCCGAAAAGGCGAGGCAGCGAAGCACCTCCTGTTCCGGCGAGATCACACAACATTCAAATGTGTTAGTCTTGGCCATCGGATGTCACACTGTCCCAAACACTACAGTAGATGTCGGAGAATGAATAGCGAATGGGAAGAGCTATCAGCTATCAGCCGTCAGCTATCAGCAGGACGATATCTTCATTCTTCATTCTGCATTCGACATTCTTCATTCGCCATTCGCTATTCGCGGGTGCCCCGTCCATCGCGCAGCGATGGGTGGGGGACGGATGTGGGAATGCCGAATGACGAATAGCGAATTCATAATGAACTGACCACTCCCGCGTGAGGGTTCATCTGCCATTTTTCATCCTTTCGCCTTCGTCCTTCATCCCTCCGTGCGTTCCGTCCCCCGCCCTTCGCCCAAGGGCGAAGGACGGGGCACCCTGCGGGACACCCTGCTATTCCTTCGCCAATTTCTCCGCTTTTTCGGCTGCTTCTTCGATCTTACCCACGTACATGAAGGCCTGCTCCGGCAGGTGGTCCCATTTGCCGTTGCACAACTCCTCAAACGAACGAATCGTATCTTCGCGCGAGGTGTAGTTGCCGGTGAAGCCGGTGAACTGCTCGGCCACGAAGAACGGTTGCGAAAGGAACCGCTCGATCTTTCGGGCCCGGGCCACCGTCATCTTGTCCTCTTCACTCAGTTCGTCCACCCCGAGGATGGCGATGATGTCCTGGAGGTCTTTGTAACGCTGGAGGATCTGCTGCACGCGGCGGGCGACCCCATAATGTCGCTCGCCGATGTAGTTCGGATCAACGATCCGACTGCTGGAGGCCAGCGGGTCCACAGCCGGGTAGATGCCCTTTTCCGCGATGCCGCGCTCGAGGTTCACCGTGCTGTCCAGGTGGGTGAACGCGGTGGCCGGGGCCGGGTCGGTGTAGTCGTCTGCCGGCACATAGATCGCCTGAATGCTGGTGACCGCCCCGCCCTTGGTTGTGGTGATGCGCTCCTGCAACTCGCCCATCTCGGTGCCCAGGGTCGGCTGATAGCCCACGGCCGACGGCATACGACCCAGCAGGGCGGACACCTCGGAGCCGGCCTGCGAGAAACGGAATATGTTGTCCACGAACAGGAGCGTATCCGCGCCGGTCTGGTCGCGGAAATACTCGGCCATGGTCAGGGCGGACAGGGCCACGCGAAGACGGGCTCCGGGCGGCTCGTTCATCTGCCCGAACACCATGACCGTCTGATCGATGACGCTTTTGCCGGTGTCTCCGATCTTGGCATCCTGCATTTCGAGCCACAGGTCGTTGCCCTCGCGGGTTCGCTCGCCCACCCCTGCGAAACACGAGTAGCCGCTGTGGAAACGGGCCAGCCGGGCGATAAGTTCCTGGATGATCACAGTCTTGCCAACACCCGCCCCTCCGAAAAGACCCGCCTTGCCGCCCCGCACCAACGGGCACAGCAGGTCCATGACTTTGATGCCGGTCTCGAAAAGCTCGGTCCTGGGTGACAGATCGGCGAACTCGGGCGGCTCACAGTGGATAGGCCGACGCTGCTCGATGTGCACCGGGCCAAGGCCGTCAATCGGCTCGCCCACCAGGTTGAACACCCGCCCCAGGGTGTCCTCACCCACCGGGACGGTGATCGGCCCGCCGGTGTCGAGTATGTTTGAGCCCCGCGACACTCCGTCGGTCGAATCCAGGGCCACCGCGCGCACGCGCCCGCCGCCTAAGTGCTGGGCGACCTCGCACCAGAGCACCTCCTGGGCGGTCCTGCCCAGCACGGTGCGCTCGACATCGACCTTCAGAGCGTTGTAGATGGAAGGCATACTGTCCTCATCGTACTGGGCGTCGAGGGTGGATCCGATGACCTGAACGACTTTACCGATGTTACTCATGGAAATACCCTATGAATTAAGAATAGCGAATAGCGAATAGCGAATGAAGAGGGTATTCGCGCCATCGATTGTTCGCCAAGCCGTTTCTACTCACGCGACCGTTTCACGATCGTGATCAGGATGCGAACGAGTTGGTCCGCTTCGTTTATAAGCTCCGTCAGCCGCTCCGACGAAATCATTTCGCTTTCCCTGACAAGCCTCAACCAGTAGAGAACCTCGCGAGCTTCCGTACGGGCGATCCCCATCCGTCGGGCGAATTCCTTTTTCGAGTGGGACCCCTGTGCTTCCTCAACGTTGGCGCCAACACTCGTACCGGAACGCATCAATTGCCGCGCCGTCACACTGCCCGCAACCGACTTCGGTAATGCATTGACCAACTTCACGATCTGAACCGCAAACCTAAACGTCCGCTCTACTATGTCGGGCGGCTCCGTCTTCATTCGCTATTCGCTATTCGCTATTCGACATTCGCTATTCGCTATTCGACATTCGCTATTCGCTATTCGCTATTCGACATTCGCTATTCGTCTGCTAGCTCAGTGCGCTTGCTCCCCCGATAATGTCCAACAGCTCCATCGTGATCTGCGTCTGCCGGGCACGGTTGTACCGGCGGGTCAAAAGCGTGATCATGTCGCCGGCTGCATCGGTCGCGGCCTTCATGGCCACCATGCGGGCCAACTGTTCGCTGACGACGGCATCCGTGAAACACTGAAACAGTCGCACTCGGGTCGCTGCCGGCAGCAGTTTCTGCAACAACTGGGCCGGCGCGGGCGAAAAATCGTACTGAACCGCCGGCGCGGTTGTTCCGTCAGCCTCGTCGCCCGGACCTTGCGACACCAGCGGCAGCAGTTGCAGCACGTTCGGCCTCTGCCGACCGATCGAGATGAACTTCATGTGCGTCACATACGCTGAGGTGATCCGTCCCCGGCGGAACTGTGCCATCAGATCGTTGGCGATGGGCTCCACTTCCTCGAAGCGCGGCGTATCACTGATAGTCAGAATCGGATGTGCGATCGGCCTTTTCAGAAACCTGAAATAGGCGTTGCCCTTCTTCCCGACCATGTGGACGTCGCTCTCGACGCCGTCCTTCGCCAGGCTGTCCAGATGTTCAATCGCGGTGCGGAGGACATTGGCATTGTAGCCGCCGCACAGGCCTCGCTTGCTGGTGATGATCACTATCGCCGATCGTTTGGCGTCCGAGTGCGGAGTCAATAACGACTCCTTGATTTCCACGTCGATGTCCCGGAGCGAGTTCACCAGTTCCGCCAGCTTCTGGCTGTACGGCTTGGAGGCCATCGCCCGTTTGTAAGCCGCCTGATATCGCGCGGTGGCGATAAGCTGCATGGTCCGTGTGATTTTGCGGATGTTTCTAACAGCCTTGCGACGTTTGACGAGTTGTCTTCTGTTTGCCATCTGCAATCCAGGAGTATTTCACTGAGCCGCAGGCTTTGGCCTGCGCGACGTTCCCAACTCGATCATTCATCCGACAACGTAGCATCGCGCGGGCTTTGGCCTGCGCGACGTTCCCAACTCGATCATTCATCCGACGACGTAGCATCGCGCGGGCTAAATACCGCGGCTCGGGTGTTATCTGCTCAACCTTTGCTCAGAAACTGTGTCTTGAAGTTCTTGATCAGCTCGTTGATCGTGTCCGCGAGTTTGTCCGACAGTTCGCCCGTCCTGTCGAGTTCCTCGAAGACCTCCGGGTGCTCGTCATGCACGTGTTTGAGCAGGGCGACCTCGAATTCGGCGACCCGGTTGATGGGCAGATCGTCGAGATGCCCTTGCGATCCGGCGAAGATGCTCACCACCTGGTCGCTGAACGTGTGCGGCCTGTACTGCGGCTGCTTGAGCAGTTCGACCATGCGTTGGCCTCTGTCGAGCTGCGTCTGCGTGGCGGCGTCGAGATCGGTGCCGAGTTGGGCGAACGCCTCCAGTTCGCGGAACGCGGCCAGATCGAGCCGCAACGAGCCGGCGATTTTCTTCATCGCCTTTCGCTGCGCGTTGCCGCCCACACGAGACACGCTGATGCCGACGTTGATCGCCGGTCGAACACCGGCAAAGAACAAATCAGGTTCCAGATATATCTGACCGTCGGTAATCGAGATGACGTTCGTCGGAATATACGCCGCCACCTCGCCTTCCAGCGTCTCGATAATCGGCAGCGCGGTCAGCGAACCGCCGGAATTCGGAAAGTGATGAATACTGTAATTGTCTTTGTCAGGCAGGCTGTCGAGCCAGGCCCTGGCCCGCTTAAGCCCATCAGGACGATGGTACAGCCCGTCAATATCATCCGGGCGATGCTCGTGTGGAGCGTTGATACCCTCCGGGTGCTTCTTGGCCGCCGAACGATCATTCGTATTTTCTGGCGTGCCATTGGGCACGACCGCGTACTCGTCGCGCAGCTTGCAACTGCGCTCCAGCAGACGCGAGTGCAGATAGAACACATCGCCCGGATAGGCCTCACGGCCCGGCGGGCGACGCAGCAGCAATGAAAGCTGGCGATAGGCGTGCGCCTGCTTGCTCAGGTCGTCATAGATGCACAGCGTCGCCCGACCATGCTGGTACATGAAGTATTCCGCGATAGCGCACCCCGCGTACGGCGCGATGTACTGAAGAGGTGCGCTGTCTGAAGCGCTGGCCGCGACGACCACGGTGTGGTCCATCGCTCCGTGATCGCGGAGGGTCTCGACGACACCCGCCACCGTCGATTCCTTCTGCCCGATCGCCACGTAGACGCAGATGACGTCGCCGCCTTTTTGATTGATGATTGTGTCAATGGCGATGGCCGTCTTGCCGGTTTTGCGGTCGCCGATGATCAACTCGCGCTGGCCTCGCCCGATCGGGATCATGCTGTCGACGGCCTTAAGACCCGTCTGCAGCGGCTGGTTCACCGGTTGACGAGCGGCGATGCCGGGGGCTTTGAATTCCAGCGGGCGGAACTCGGGCGTATCGACGACGCCCAGACCGTCCATTGGACGACCGAGCGGGTCAATCACGCGCCCGACCACGGCCTCGCCAACCGGAACACTGAGCAACTCACCCACGCGGCGCACCTCGTCGCCTTCCTTGATGTCGAGGTAGTCGCCCAGAATGACCACGCCCACCGAGCCCTCTTCCAGGTTGAGGACCTGTCCGCGCTGGCCGCCCTGAAACTCGACCACCTCACTGGCCATCACGTTGCCCAGGCCGTAAACACGGGCGATCCCGTCCCCGACCTCCAGCACGCGACCGATCTCAGCCACATCGACCTCGGCCTGGTAATTCGCGATTTCCTCTTTGATCACCGACGAGATTTCGTCGACCTTGAACTTCATGAATCAGACCTTCCGGTGTGGCACAAAACCATGTGGCACATGAGTGAGACCTTCGTGTAGTGTCACCCCTCGTGGGTGACGCACTCTGCGAATCATTACGTCACCCACGAGGGGTGACGCTACATCCCGCAACACGAAAACGGAGCCTGCTCTAGCCAACTGCCTGGCCCTCCACGAACGAATCCTCGCCGCCGCCGACAATCTCACGCGTGCCTCGCCGGGCCAGCGACTCGCGAACGCGCCTCAGACGACCAAGCAGACTCGAATCCAGCTTCGTGTCTCCCACGCGCATGACCAGACCGCCGAGCACATCCTCGTCGACGGATTCCACGAGCTTGGCCTCCTTGCCGGTGTAAAGCGTCGCCGCTTCAGCCAACAATCCCCTGAGCTCGTCATTCAGCGGCACAGCCGTGGTCACGTGAACGTCAACTTGATTCCGAAGTGCTTCGTGCGCGAGACGATACGCCTCGATGACGGCGCGAATGATATCCATCCGCCCCTTACGGTTGATGACCTGCATGGCGTCGACGAACAAATCACTCGCACGCCCTCGCATGGCCTTTTCAATCAGCGCCGCCCGCCGGCTGATATCGACATCCGGGCTTGTCAAGAACTTCTCGAAACCGGCGTCCGTACTCAGGTATGCGCCCAAGTCGGTCAATTCCTCGAGCAGCGAGTCTGCGGCGCCTTGTTCCTGGGCCAGCTCGAGAAGAACGTCGCCGTATACTCTGGCGACACTTTCGACATTGCTGTCAGCCGTGCTCACCGATTATTGCCTCACAACATGCCGAGAGGAACCGAGGAATCCACTAAAGCGGCGTAGGGCAGGACGAGCGAAGCGAGACCTGCCGTTGCCATCTGCGCCATCGTACCAGGCTGCGTCCTCAAGCCGCGCTATGATCCCCTAATTCTCATTTAGCCGACCCAACTCCTCGATCGATTCGCGGATCAATCGCTCATGGGCCGCCGAATCGACTTCCTTGCGGATCACCCGCCCGGCAATTTCCGTGGCAATGGCCGCCCCTCGATCGTAAATCTCTTTGACCGCGGTGTCGGTGGCGATGCGGATCTCGCGTTTGGCCCGCTCGAGAAGGGCGTCGGCCTCCTTGCGAGCGTCCGCCTCGATCTTGCGTTTCAGCACCTCCGCGTCGCGACGGCCCTCGTCAACAATGGCGGATGCCTCCCCCCGGGCGCCCTCGATCTTCTCGACGTACTCCTTCAGTCGAGCTTCGGCAGCCTCGCGATCCTGCTTGGCCTTGTCCAACGAATCGCGAATGAACCCCTCGCGCTTCTGCAGAGCACTTAGGATCGGTCCCCACGCGAACTTGCCCAGGACAATCAGAACCGCCAGAAAAATAACCAGCGTCCAGATCACGTTACCCAGGTCGCCGGAGAAGACACTCGGACTGCCTCCGTGGTCTTCACTACCGGCCCCGTAGGCGAAAATCGGAGTCAGGAACAATGATGCCGCAACGGCTGATCTGGAGAACATGCGGGTCACTCTCCGGCTAAGCCGAATTCAAGCCGCCGGAAACCGACGGCGCAAGTCACGCGAGAAAACCACCGACCGCCGCGCGGGCGCCCTGCCCAACGCGACGGTCAGACCATCCCGTCTTAGAGCGTGTGTGAGAAGTCTTATCCGAGCCTCGCCCGTAAGGAAGCGGTGCGGTATCATCCGCGGAAAACCGCTCCCTCACGGTCGCGGCTCGGTTTTTCGTCCCGCTTCTCACGCACGCTCTTACATCGTTCCCAGCAAACCCACAACCACGGCGAACAGGGTCGCACCTTCGATCATCGCTGCTGTGATGATCATGGCCGTGCTGATGCTGCCGGAAGCTTCAGGCTGACGGGCCATCGACTCGACCGCGCTGCCGCCGATGCGTCCTATGCCGGCCGCTCCGCCCATCACCGCCAACCCAGCCCCTATCGCGCCCCCTAGCCCCTTGGCGCCCGGCGTAGTCAGAAACGTTCCGTGCTCCTCGGCATGGGCGGCGGCATCCTCCAACTCCGGCTGGGCGCTGGCCACATCGCTGAAAACCAGCACCAGGCCCACCGCGATCATGCACAACAGAACCTTTGACACTTTCGCGTTCATAACTCCAAATGCCTTTCCTTGTTCCGCGATCGTGCGAGGCCGACCGCACTTCGATTCGCCACCGCAGTCACGCCTTACGACCCGAGTGCCTCGCGCTGTTGGGGCATGGCGAATTTATGATTCTTCAGTACCGCGACCGTCAGAGAGCGACCTGCCACAAGCACAAGGTGGCGCATAATCGCACACGGTGGCTTACTGCGCTGCCGCCTCCGCATGCTCCTCATCGTGATGCACAGCCACCGACATTCCAATGAACAGCGTCGTCAGAAATGTGAAGATGAACGCCTGCAAGAAGGCGACAAAAATCTCCAACAGGCTGATCGCCACGCTGCCGATCACCACCGGAATCGCGATCAGGAACCCGCCGCCGGCCCCCATCGACGTGCCGGCGGACAAAATAAAGCTCAGCAAAACCGCCAGCAGAACGTGACCGGCCATCATGTTCGCAAACAAACGCACTGCCAATGCGAAAATCTTCGCACCCAAGCCGATGATCTCCACCGGCACGAGCAGAGGCGCCAGCCACAGCGGCCCGGGACAAAAGTGGGCCACGTAGGCCCTGCCGCCAAGCCTCAGACCGTTGAACACCATCATGAACATGGTGGCCAGCGCCATAGTCACCGTAAGGAATATGTTCGCCGTCGGCGTCCCACCCAGGTGGACACCGAGAAATATGGTGATCGCGGCAACAGGCAACAACCCGAGAATGTTCATCGTCAGCACGAAGAAGAAGATCGTCCAGATGTACTTGATGAAACGATCCGTATGCTGCTGCAGTGCCGGCTCAGCCACTTCCTTTCGCAGGTATTGGCAGATCACCTCAATGAAGTTCAAGAACCCGCGAGGCACAAGAGACTCAGTTTTGTCACCCGAACCGTACGCCTTCACCAGTCGCGGAAGCAGAAGCATCAACAGCACACCGGCGGTGATGAGCATCACGATCTGATCGCTCAGGATTGTGATCTTCCCGCCACGGGTTAAAGGCGTATCCGGCAAGCCGTCGATCGTCACCAGAGCGTGCTGAACGACGTGGTCCAACGGGTTGGAGGCGGCAAGTATCGCGGAATTCAGAGTCATCATTGATTCCGGCTTGTGTTGGCCGGCCGCGAACCCACCGCGAAGGTGGTGTCGACAACCAGCAAGATCAAATAGCTGATCGCTACCCAAATCAGCAGCGGCACGCGCTGGAAAAACCCGCTCCATGCGGCCGCAACCGCCAGCACCACAACGATCGCCAAGCGAATCGCGGACGACACCATCACGGTCGTCGACATGTCCCGCCGCCGCCCGCCGCGGACCTGGGCGATGGGAATGGTCCCGAAGATCGATCCCACCACGCTGACACCGCACCCGGCCAACATGCTCCAGATCGCCTCAGCCCCGGCTAGATTCCTCGTCGGAAAGTAGCCGACTGCAACCACGACGACCGCAACCCCGATCGCGACTGCGACGAACTTGACGTACGCGCGCGTCGCTGGCGACGGTCCGCCGGTCATTTTGGGTCTTTCCGCTTCTTTTTGGATTGTCGGTCAGTCTCGCGCGTCAGCGCACCGGTCTGCCGAATCAGGTTATACGTAGCACCGACCAGACCCACCCCGAATCCGATGAGCACATACCGCGGAGAAGTCTGGTAATGCCGATCGATCCAGTATCCGACCAACGCAAGCCCGACAATCGCGGCGACAAACTCGAACCCGATCCCGGACAGCAAACCCCACGCCGGTTTACCTCGCCGCTTGTCCGTCACGGGCAATGCTCACGCTCTCAGACGCAACCGCATTCCGGCACCACCGGCAGAGCAAGCCGGTCCCCGAAACAGCCCGAATTAACCCTCTTGCCGGAGGAAACCACGCCAAGATGCCGGTAGTCTAGCAAGCGCGCGATCTGACAGTCAAGTGCTTTTACGACGCAAGACCTACCTTGTTATCGACCGCAAACACCGGGCAAATTGACTATGTGCATCAGGGCCGCTAAGTTGCCATTTTGGCGAGTTAGCACTTCAGCGGCGAATAGTCCAATGATCGAGAGTCTGGCCGTAGTAGGCGCCACCGGGGCCGTCGGACGCGAGGCCTGCACCATCCTCCAGCAGCGCGGGATTGATGTCGCCGCCCTCAGACTCCTCGCCTCCCCCCGCAGCGCTGGGACGACGATCAAGCTCGCCGGCCGCTCGTACACCGTCGAACCGTTGTCCGAAAGCAGCTTCGACGGCGTCCGATTCGCCATTTTCAGTGCCGGCGGCGACATCAGCCGCCGCTTCGCCCCCATCGCGGCCCACGCCGGCTGTGTCGTGATCGACAATTCGTCGGCCTTCCGTATGGACGAGGGCACCCCGCTGGTCGTGCCGGAGATCAACCCCGACGATGCCAAGAACCACAGGGGTGTCATCGCCAACCCGAATTGCTCCACCATCATCATGGCCGTCGCCGTGGCCCCACTGCATAAGGTCAACCCGGTCAGGCGGATCGTGGTCAGCACCTACCAGGCCGCCAGCGGGGCGGGAGCGGCTGCGATGGAGGAATTGCGCTCCCAGACGGCCGAGGTGCTCGCCGGACGCGATCCCCAGCCGAAGGTCTTCCCACACCCGATCGCGTTCAACCTCTTCGTCCACAACTCGCCTCTCGACCCCGACGGCTACAACACGGAAGAGACCAAGATGGTCAACGAGGCCCGGAAGATCTTCCACCAGCCGGACATGGCCGTCACCGCCACCTGCGTCCGCGTCCCCATCCTGCGGGCCCACAGCGAGTCAATCAACCTCACCTTCACGCGGCCCATCACCCCGGCCGAGGTTCGCGAGATTCTGTCAACCGCCCCTGGGATCGAGCTGGTGGACGACCGCGACGCCGCCCGTTTCCCCATGCCGGTGGAATCCTCTGGGCAAGACGCCTGCCTGGTCGGCCACATCCGCCGGGACCTCAGCCAACCCGACGGCCTGGGCGTCAACCTGTTCGTGGTCGGTGACCAGCTTCGCAAGGGCGCAGCCCTGAACGCGATTCAGATTCTCGAGTTACTGCTGGGGTAAGATTCGAGCCTGGGAGAGTGGATTGATGTTCAGATTCACCGACAAAGGGGAGCAATGCGGAAGCCAACCAGATGTTACGGTGAGCGGGTGTTGAACGGTCTGCGTCGGCTGTTTGATGTCATTCATCAGCGCGAGACGATGGCCGAATCCGGGTTCAACAGTATTTTAGTATTTTGGATCAAGCCCGCCACGATTTGATCGCGGTAGCCACACGGACTCCCACGCGGTGGAACTGCTATCTGAGCAGATCACGAAGATTGTTAATCGGCAAAGAGGCGGTAGGTAAAGCCTCAATCCGCGTAACACGCCACACGTTTCCTTTGCGCCGGAAGGTCAAACGCCAACGGACGTGGACGCCCTGTTCACTGAACTCAGAGGTGACGATGCGGCAAGTCACGTCGAACGTTACGACGGCCAAGCCGGTGTCGGACATGTCAAACACGAAGTGGCGAAGACGAGCCTCCTCGGGATGATGCCGTGAGAGGGTGCGCTCGATGCGTTGTATGAAACCCGCACGATCCAAATCGATCGACTCGAAGTCGTCTGCCAGATGTCTTTCGATGCCCCGAACATCGCCCTCCTGCGTCAGGTCGGCGAGCTCGTGACACAACGCGATGACCTGTTCGCTCGGCGTAACAACGATGTATTGAACCACCAACAGGATCACCGTCAGCGCACCCCCCCCACACAAGACGCGCCGAGTCAGCCGCGTTCGTTTTGTGGACCAAGCCAGGATCAACAGGCCGTTGACCACAACCATCAAGACGATCAGCTTGACCGGGCTTTCCAGGAATAGTCCGCTCACGACAAACTCCACATCGAGCCTCGGGCTTTGGCCCGCGCGGACTCGCTGCCGTGGACCCGTGCCACACCTGTTTTGTTGGAACACCTCAGTCTACACGTCAATTGTGAGAACTTCCACGCATGTTCACCACGTGCGTCCCGACGGAGGCGCCGGTTGCTTTGTCGCCGCCTCAACGCTGGAACAAACTCGGAACGCCGGCCCGTTTCAAGAAGGGCCGGCAGCGCCGTGGTAGTGGGCACGCTACAACTCGTGCCACTGGCAGATTCACGACAGCGGCAAGCCCGACGGCATGCACGATGACAAGGCCGTCAAATGCCATGATAGATCAGCGAACGTGGGTCCTCGCGGGGAGCGTACTCATAGCAGCCGCGACCGCAATCGCCTACGTGCCTGCCCTGGGCGGTCTGCCGTTTTGATACGCCGCCTATGCCCCCTCCTGCGGCTTGGGTGGCTCCTTCGGCGTTGCCTGCTTTACCTCGGTGTCCGACTTGTCGGGGTTGGGGCGGGCGGCGGTGGCCAGAAGCTTCTCCTCCAGTTCCTTGATATGTCTGTTGAGCTTGTGGATTTCTTCGATCAGAGCACTGCGCGACATCTCGGCCAGCCGCCGCCGCTCCTTCTGCACGGCAGGATCCTCATCCGGCAAGACCCCGCTCAGACGTTTGATCAGCTCCAGCCCCAGCGCCGCGGCGATGGTTGCCCGCAGCGCCTTCATGGCCACACCACGGATCGAGAACACCTGCAGCATCCGGGCGAGCCTCAGCGACCGCATGGCCGCCACGCCCCGCAACGGACGCAGGAAAGGCAGCAATATAATAACGAGATCGAGCCAGTTCTTGACGACGTATCGAAGCCGCGACTCCGCTATACTGATCTTGATCACGAACTCCACCAGAAACGCCAGCCAGATCACGCCCATGGCGATGTCGATCGACCATGCAACCGCCGGCCATCCCAGCCACTCGACGGGCATCCAGAACTCGAAGGTGAAAACCGGCAGGGCGAGCAGAGCCAGGACCAGCATGGGCGTCTGAAAGCGCCGATCCACCCGCTCGCGCTCGTCAGGCCCGACCAGCCTCCACCCGGAAAACGGCACCCACACCCGCCGCCACCCGCTTGGCACGGGTGGTTTCTTCGAGCCGAGACGCTTGGGCTTGCGCTTCCGCTTTGTCATGGGCCCATTGTACACCATCGCCCGGCCACCCACCGCTACAGGCAACGCGCCTGACGTCGGCAACGACAAGATCGCCGGCGGGCCTATCAGTCCGGCAGGAGGCGGGTGGGCCGGCGACACGACCGCAAGCCCCCGTTGTGGACTTGAATGATCCGGCGTTTTGCTTTAACGACTCGGCGTTATTTGGGGGCTTGAATGACTTGGTGTTGCTGACTCCCGCGAGCTTTGCCGCCGCAGGAAGAACTACTGCTTCCTGGTCGCCCAGAACGGCATAAGTCGAGCTTAGGAACCGCGCAAGAACAAGTGTTACAGACTCCTTGCAAGGAGAGCCTGATTGAGCGGTTCTCGCAATGAGAATTGTGGACTTTGTTCTTGCTCGCGCTCTTAGGTGGATAGCGTCGCTTCGGCATCGGCGAGATCGTCGGGCAGTTCGCTACGGACCTCCTCGAGATCTTCTTGTGTGATACCGATGTCGTCGAGCATTTCCTCGGTGATCGCCACGTGTTCCGCCGTCTGGTAGAAACCGAGCTTGTCCTGGCAGCAGAGTATGTCCGCCGTTTGCACCAGTTGGCCCATCTTCTGGAGCTCTGGGCTTAGCGCTTCCGGGTTGTGGTGGAACCCGACAGCCGCCCGCAGGTGCCGGGGGAATTTCCACTTCGTCGTCAGGCCGGCCCCGAACAACTGATGATCGGCACCGATGATCTGACGTTCCAGTTCGAGAAAATCCCCCTGCCCGGCGCTGTAACGCGCGATCAGACTCGTCAACTGCTCGGGGAACGTCTGCCGCTCGACCAGGATGCCCATGTCGTGGATCAACCCCGCCACAAACACCTCGTCCGGCTGCACGGGATAGTGCGTGCGACGGGCGATCGACCGACACGCGACGCCGACCGCAAGGCTGTGCCGCCATAGATCGGCCGCGCTGAATTCCTCAGAAATCCGCCCGCCCTTGAACAGGCGGGCAATCGAAGCAGCGATGGCGATGTTCTTCACCGCCGACAGCCCAAGGAGGATGATGGCCCGGTCAATACTGGCGATCTGGCCTGGAAGGCCGTAGAACGCCGAGTTCACCACCTTCAGAACCTTCACCGACAGTGCCGGGTCGTACTTGATCACGTCGTGCAAGTCACGCGCGGTGCTCCGCGGGTCCTCCACGATTTCTATGATCTTCACCGTGACTTCGGGTAGTGTCGCGAGTTCTCCGATGGACGATAGTGCCCTGGCGACGATCGCTTTACTCTTGTCAGCCGTCTCTACCGCCATAAACATATTCCCGATGTCAGAGGAGCAAAGCCCGGCGGATGCGTCAGGCTAAGGCGGGAGTTCTATCGTCCGGTTATTCATATCGGTTTAGCTGGAGGGTATCTCCTCATGGCACTACGACGCATCGGTTTTCCAGTGACATCGAAAAACGGGCATTGATGATTTACGCCCGCCACCCGGCCCAGCGTGTGAGGAGCCCGCCAAAACGGCAGTCCAGGCACCGGACGAGGCCGCCCATGTCGCACATCTGACGGCGGGGCTGCCGGGCGAAGGCAGCCATGCACGTGGCGCGTGCAGCCCCGTCGCGTTGCCGAGCGGACCGGGCCTGCCTGTGCGTGTCCTTACGCAGACAGGCCTGACCACATCAACGTCAGCCCTTCTTCACGGTTTCGCCGTCCCGGTCGATCATCCCGAGTTGGGCCATAAGGAATGTCCACATGTTGGCGGTCTGGGACAGTTTGCTCCGTAGCGGCTTGCTGGTGCCGCGACCCGCCCTGATGAGCGTGTGCACCAGAATCGGCTTCTTGGATCCGGTCGCCGCCTGGAGGCAGGCCGCCATTTTCCATGCGTGCATTGTCCCGATATGCGTGTCCGCCTGATCCGTCGCGAGCAGGACGGCCGGGTAGCGAACGCCGTCCCGGATGTTGTGATAGGGCGAGTAGCCGATAAGCCGCTTGACCGCTTGGGCGTCGTCGGGCGAGCCGAACTCACAGAACCACTGCCGAGCGGCGGGAATCTGCCCGTAGCGCATCATGTCGGCCATCGGCACATCAAAGACCGCCGCGCCGACCAGCTCCGGATGTTGGGTGGCCAGTACGAGGGCGGGTAGCCCGGCTGCGCCTCGGCCGGCAACGGCCAGTCTACTCGCATTCGTATAACCGTCGTTGATCAGCTTCTTGGCTGCCGCCGCGAAATCATCCAGTGCGTTGTGTTTGTTCGCCAGCCTGCCCGCGTCCGTCCATTCTCGACCGAAGGCCCCGTCGCCCCGGACATGGGCGACAGCGATGATTCCGCCCCGATCAAGCCACGGGAACACGGTCTGGTCAAATGCCGGAGGTCCGGACGAATGATCTTCCACAAAGAGGCGAAGCAGGGTTGGGTTCTTGCCGTTGCGCTTGACGTCCTTTCGGTGCGCAAGGAGCATCGGAATCCTCGTGCCGTCTGACGAGACGTAATCGATCTGGTAGCTTGCATACCGGTTCGTGTCGACACTGACCTCCTGCTGCCAGTATCGAACAAGCTGCTTTTTCCAGACGTCGTAGCGATAATTCGCCCGAGGACTGGTAGGCGACTCAGAGCTGAAATAAAGCTCTCTGCCATCCCAGCGGCCGGCCATGCCGCAGACCACGCCCCCGTCGGGAATGGGAATGTCATCGGTTTTACCCCCGTCCAGGCCGCACACAACGAGTTTGGAATAAACGCCGTCTGTGTAGTGGAGAACGAGCTTTCGACCGACGATGATGAACGACCGCAGCGTGCCGTCTTGTTCGGGGACGATCTCCTTCCAGTCTTTGACGGCCGGCTTGTGCAGCGCCGCCTTCATCATGCGCGATCGCGGCGCCTGGTGGTCCGTCAGGATATAAGCCGTATCCGCGACGATATCCGCGCTGAAACGGGCGTTTACGCCGACGACCAGCGGTTTGAACTTGTGGTACGATGGGTTGAGTCGGAAGTACAGATCGTTGCGGGTCGCGTTCGTCTCGCAGGAAATGATCGTGTAGCCGTTGTCACTGGAGGTGTAGATTTCCAGGCTGGCGCCGGGCGGAGCGTCCTCGAAGATAAGCTGATCTCTGTGGGCGGGCCAGCCGCGGCGGTGATAGAACGCTTGCTGCCCGGCGCGCTCATCCGTGGCGTCGCGTGCGTAGTGAAACCCGCGGTTGTCAGGCTCCCAGGACAGGTAATACTCATGTGCCCGATCGATGTGAACGTCGTGCCTCTGACCGGTGGCGCGGAATCGGGCGTGATCCGGGCCTGGTGCTATGTGATGCCTGCTGAGGTTTGTCCGTTCATCGGAATCCTCACTGGCAATCAGATCGCGCACTTGGATGCGGCTAAAGCCCGTGCCGATGGTTGAAATGCCGTAGGCCACCAACATGCCGTCCGGCGACGGATAAGCCCAGTCGATACCCACGCTGCCGTCGTGGCTGAGCACGTTGGGATCGAGCACCACGCGGTCCTCGCCGATGATGCTGCCGTTGCGAACGTAGAGGACCGGCTGGTTGCGCAGCCCGTCGCGCCGCCAGACGAAATAACGTGTACCGAATATCCTCGGAATCGACTCATTCGCACTGCCAAAGAGGTTCTCCAGCTCGGCGTAAATCGTCGCGCGGGTGCGGGCGTAGCGGCTCATGTACTCCCGTACGTAGTCGTTCTGCGCCGCCATCCAGGCGATGACCTCTGGGTCCGGCGTATTCTCGAGCCACCGATAGGGGTCGGCGACCTTCAGGCCGTGTACGTCGTCGACCGTGTCGCCCCTCCTGGTCTCCGGCGGGCCCGCCACAGCCAGCGCCGCCACATGGAAGAAAACCAAGGCGATGCGATAGACGCCGCGCCTCACCGACACCGATATTGACTGTAAGTGCTGCTTCATCACAATGGTGCTTCCTTTTTGATCGAGGACTGCGGTTGAAGTTTATCCCCGCGGCAGGTGTCCGCCAACTCGAATAGCGAATGTCGAATAGCGAATAGCGAATGAAAAAGAGCAACGCTAACCCTAATCGCCAATCGCCAATCCGCAATCCGCAATCCGCAATCCCCAATCCCCAATCGGCAATCCCCAATTCCCAATCGGCAATCTCCAATCGTCAATCCGCAATCGTCAATCCGCAATCGACTGGGCCGGCCCTTGTGACCGGGGCCACGGGGTTGTTGGGCAGCCACATCGCGGAGCAACTTCGCAACTGCGGGCTTGCGGTGAAGGCTCTGTGTCGTCCGGGTAGCGACACCGCCTTCCTGACCGGCATTGGAGTCGAGATCATTCCCGGTGATCTGGCTGATTCCGCCTCTATCGCATCCGCGTGTGATGGGGTGGACACCGTCTATCACGCCGCGGCCAAGGTCGGGGACTGGGGACCGTGGGAGGACTTCGTACAGGTCTCGATTGACGGCACCCGGCACATCCTGGACGAAGCCGCCCGCGCACACGTCCGGCGGTTCTTATACATCAGCTCCATCAGCGCCTACGGGCATGTGAACGGCAAGGGCCTGGTGCTCGACGAATCGGCACCCCTGGGTCGAGACTTAACGCGTTGGAGCTACTACAGCCGAGCAAAGCTCGAGGCGGAGAAGCTCGTGTGGCAGGCACACGAGCGTGGCCAGGTGGCGGTCACCGTGATACGCCCGAGCTGGTTGTACGGCGAGCGGGACCGAGCGACGCTAGCCCGGTTGATCAAGGCCATTCGCCTCCGCAAGCTCAAGCTCGTCGGTGACGGCGAAAATCGCCTGAACGTGGTGCATGCCGCCAACGTAGCCGAGGCCGCCATCCTGGCCGCCGGCAGCGAGCGCGCAGCAGGGGAGGTATATAACTGCTGTCACGACGGGTATCTGACGCAACGGCAGTACTTCAACCTGGTGGCCAAGACCCTGGGCGAGCCTGAGGTGACACAATCGGTTCCGTACCGCGTGGCCAAGTCGGCCGCATTCGTGTTCGAGTGTTTTGGACATCTGCTGCGCACGAAGAACCCGCCCCTGGTGACGCGCTACTCGGTGTGGCTGATGGGGCGCCAGTGCTTCTTTGAATGCCGCAAGATTAAGGAACAACTCGGTTGGTCGTCCACGATCGAGTATGAAGACGGTATCCCGGCCGCCGTGCGCGACTGCGTGCAAAGGATGAAGTCGAGCCAACGACCGGACAAGTCCCACCAGGCAGTGGAAATCGCCTGCCTGCGGTAGGCTGACAGCATGACAACGACACGCTGGGCGGGCAGCGGTCGTAGCGGGATTGGGACCTTGCTGCGGCGACCGGCCTTGCAGGTGCCCAACGTGCAGCTATCAGTTGTCAGTTGTCAGTTATCAGCCGGAAGACATTTTGCCTCCTCTTGAGCTGACGACTGTCGGCTGACCGGTGACAGCTTCCATTTCGCCGATCATTTTGCACGCCAAATCAGCGATTCACTTACCGGACCGTTATCGATTCTATCATTGCCTGATCAATCTCGCTCGATCGCGTTGACAGCGCGCCCCCGACGGCATCGAGATCCTGTGGAATGGCGTCTTTCTCGGACGATCAGCCATCTTGCCTGATGGCAACGCAGGCAGACCCCAAAGACCACCTTTGCCGCTTCATTGTTCGCCTGCGAGTGATAATCCGCCGATGGTCAAATGGATGAATCGCCGGGTCCACAGGCGAGTCGCCTGTGCCACAGCCGCCACAAGAACCGACCGACAGAGTCTGCACCATGGCTGAACGTAGCATAGGGACGGTCCTTCTGGTCGACGACGAGAAGGAACTTCAATTCATCCTCAGCGCTCATCTGAAAGCGTCCGGGTTTGGAGTGTTGACCGCTGGAAACGGATACGAAGGAGTTGCTCTAGCCCGCCGGCATCAACCCGACGTCATCGTGATGGACGTGGCGATGCCGGAGATGGACGGCATCACAGCCACGCGAAAACTGAAGTCCGATCCTCGAACCCGTGGCATTCCGGTCATCATGTTGACCGCGCGCTCGCGCACCGAGGACTTGGTCCTGGGGCTTGAGGTGGGGGCACAGGAATACGTCAGCAAGCCGTTCGACACGGTCGAGCTTTTGGCCCGCGTGCGCACGGTCCACCGGCTTGCGACTGCCTATCGCGAAGTTGAGAGCCTCAATGCCTGTCTTGAGGACGAAATCCGCCAGAAGACCCACCGTCTCCAGATCCTCTACGACTACACGCGGCAGCTTAGCCAACGCCAGTCCCGCGATGAAATTCTCGACCTGATTGTCGATTGCGTGCGCGATGCGACCGGCAGCGAGCGAATCTCGCTTATGCTAACCGACGACACCGGCGAGTATCTGACCTGCGCCAGGGCCGTGGGAATCGACCCGGACATCGTCAAGAAGATTCGGGTCAAGAACATGGAGGGAGTGGCTGGGAAGGTCTTCCAGAGCGGCAAGACATTCGTCGCGCAAGCCTACGGCGAAAACCTGGACGAGCTTGACCGCGGGTACGAGCGAGAGGCGTTCCTTTCCACGCCGCTGGTCTCCACTTCACTGAAAATGCAAGACGAGATCCTCGGCGTTCTCAACGTCACCGAGAAGGACGATGACGAGCCGTTCTCCCAAGACGAGATTGAGTGCATTCGGTCCATCGCGGATGCCGGCGCAATCGCCCTGAACAACCTGATCCGCCGCACACGCCTGGAACGCTCCGTCCGTGTTTTGCTGACCACCGTGGGCCGGCTTTCCGAGTTTCGTGATGACGAGACAGGCCTGCACCTGGAACGCGTCTCGCAATACGTAAAGGTGTTGGCTCGTCAGATGGCGTCCGAAGGTCCATACGCCGGGCAGATCAGCGACGAGTTCGTTGAGTTCATCGCTCTGGCGGCGCCGATGCACGACATCGGCAAGGTTGGTATCGCCGATGACATCTTGATCAAACCGGCTGCCCTGACGGACGAAGAATACGCCATCATGAAAACCCACACGACCATCGGCTATCGTGTGCTGTCGATGGCGATGCAGGGGACCGGGCCTGTACCACTGCTGCAACAGTGCATCGATATCGCCTACTGCCACCACGAGCGTTTCGACGGGCGAGGCTACCCGCGCGGGATCAAGGGGGAGGACATCCCGCTGACCGCGCGGATGATCGCGCTGGTCGACGCGTACGACGCGATCACCAGCCGACGACGATACAAGGAAGCGAAGCCGCACGCGGCGGCCGTCGATATCATCCGCGAGGATTCGGGCACGCACTTCGACCCGGCTGTGGTTGACGCGTTCCTGAAATGTGAGAGTGCGTTCGTCGAAATCGCGGAGCGCCTCGCTGACACCGAGGTCGTCACAGCGCTGCAGCCAGTCGGCGCCTGATCGATTGCGGATTGTGGATTGCGGATTGCGGATTCGGGATTGGGGACACAGATCAAAACCGGGTTGCCGTCAACGCGGATCAGCAGGTCGAAGCGTCCATGAATCAGGTCGCGGAGCTACCTTCTCTCACTCGCCATTCGCTATTCGCTATTCACCATTCACTATTCACCATTCACTCGCCAAGCGTCTTGCTTTCGGTATGAAGCGCGCGCAGCAGATCGCGCTGCTCGACTAGGCCGACGACGCGGCGGCCGCCGGCGGACTCGACCACCGCCAGCGAACCGAAGTCGGTTTGGTGGAACACCTCGAGCAGGTCTTCTAGCGGCAAGTCCACCGCCACTGTGGGGGAATACGCATCCGCCAGATCCGCCGCCGTGACAAGCTCACGCACGCTCGGATCGTAGATGATCTCCCGCAAGTCGGAAAAGTGAATCATCCCCACGTACTGTCCGGCCGCGTCCACAACCGGAAAGTGATTGAACCGGCTGGTCTCAACGAAGTGCAACACCTCATCCAGGCTGGCTAAGTCGCGCACAAGCTTGATGTTCGATCGCATGATATGGCGGGCCTGCAGCGCCTCTCCCGACTTGGTGAGCGAGAAGGAACGCTTCAACCCGACGGTGCGCAGAAACGCTTCAGCCGTCAGTTTGAGGATTGAGTCGCCCTCGGCCACCGCCGCACGCCGCCGGCGCAACATGCTGATGGCCTTGACCTCGCCGCTTTTTACGACGACACTCTTCAACGTCAAAGGGCCAACCAGTTCGAAGATGACCACCGAGCCCAGCACGATCAACACGAACTGCTCGGCGAAAGGGTCCGGCACATAGCCGTGTAGTGTGTCGGTCCCCCATGCTCCAAAGAGGAAGTCGGCAAGACCGATCGCCACACCTGCCTGACATAACAGACCGAAACCGATATAAGATCGGATGTCGGGCAGGGCGCCGGCCCATCGCGCCCCCATATACCCGCCCAGCACCTTGCCGCCCGTCCGGGCGAGCACGTATACGGCGCCTATCCACCCAAGCGCACCGAGGTCGTGAATCTGAAGGTCGTACCCGGCCAACACGAAAAACGCGGCGAAGATCGGGCCCCCGATCGTCCGAAGCGACTCGTGCAACCGTTGCTGGTCCATCGTGATGTTAGCGAACACTGCGCCGCAAGCCAAACACGTCAACAGAAAATTGAACGACAAGTGTAGCGAGCTTGCTAGATACGTGTCGCCTTCACCAAGTCCCAACAACACCGCCAGGAAAATCAATAGGAACTCCGGCAGCGACATCTTCGAATAAAACAGGCTCAAGACAAACCCGAGCAACGCCCCCAAACCAACGCTGCCCACGCTGGTCAGCAGCAAATTGAGCCAGAGCAACCGTTGCCCAGCGTAGACGGAATCAATCACACCGGTTGCGCCGAGAACGAGAAAGGAACAATGGAAAAGAACGACTGAGACGGTGTTGTTCATCGCGGTAAGTGTCATAATCGTGTCACCTACCGGACCCTTGGCGTCGTACTCACGCAGCACGAGAATCGTCGCCGCCGGGGCAGTCGCCAACGCCACGCACCCCAGCAGGACGCCGAACGCCAACGCTTGCCTGCCACCGCCCGTTTCGCCAAACGCACAGGCCAACGCGCATCCTGTCACCACAAGCAGAAAGACGCACGCAAGTTCGGCACAACTTATCTTCCACACTCTGGCCCCGACGCTTTTGATATGCCCTGTCTCAAAGACGCTGCCCATCGAGAAGAGGATCAGCCCGAGGGCGAGCGTTTTGACGCCCGCCAGCAGTCGACCCGCCCCGGCGGCCGCCGAGGCCGGATCTTCGACGCCGGCCCATCCCGACATCGCGCTCACCAACACGTACCGCAGCACGATCCCCGCCACCAGATACCCCACCACACGTGGGACGCGCAACAACCGCGCTCCCAATCCACCCGCGATGGCGGCCAAGAGAATCAGGGCGCAGATAAGCCCCGGCCCGACCCCCGGCTCAAGTACCGAAGGTGCGATGGAACCAGATGAACTCGCCAGGTATTGCACCGCTAACTCCAAACCGGCCGGGACCGATCGGGGTGCAAATGTGACGGCCACAGCGTCGAGCCCGCCTGCGATGTGGCACCGGCGACTCGCCGGTGATAGGCGCCGGCAGCTTCGATTGATCGTCCCCGCTTTGGCCGGGAGCATACCATTCGACCGCCTCGCCCGATACCGCCATGGTAGGGCAGGACGAGCGCAGCGAGACCTGCCGTCACCTCTGACCCAGGCGGGTCCCGTCCTGGGATTGCTCGTGAACCTGGAGGCGAGTGCGTTCCTGGATGTTGCGACGGCTTTGGACTGGCAAAAGGTCAAAAAAAGAGCGACCGGCCCGCGTGGGGCCGATCGCTTTGTTCACTAGACGCCTACTTGAGGCGGAAATCACTAATCGACCAGGCTCCGGATCGTCGAGACGGCCTATGACGCCTCGTGGTCCGGTGACCGATCAACGCGGCGACTACTCGATGCAGTCACTCCTCTTCGCCTTGAGCTTCTTGCAGAAGCCGGGGTCTTCGGGCTCCAGGCACTCGTAGGTCTTCTCCTTAATCTTCCTATCGCAGTCCTTGACTTTCTCGCAAGGTTCCCCCGACATGAACTTGTCGTGCTTCTTGTAGCACAAGGTGCAGCCCTTCTTCGCCTTGGAATTCTTACTCACCTCGTACTCGCATCCGGTGGACGGGCCGCCGCCGCCGCCGTCATGGCAGAGGATGACGTGCATGTCTGGGAACGGGGGATCACCGACATCCTTGGTGGGCGTCCAGACGCTGATACCACAGGCTGGCGCCCAGAGGTAAGTGTAACTGGTCTCGGGGCTGGTGTTCGATCCGGTCCAGAATGCGAACTTGTTAAGCCCATTCGGGTTGTGGATTTCGACGACCAGGTCTTCACCGGCAGGCACTTCCAGCGGGGTGGCCAAGGAAACCTCGCGCACCTCGGACGCAGTCCCCACAGGAACCGGGTCGGAGACCTCTGCATCGGCGGTGGCGGGGCGGGTTGGGAAACTCGTTCCCGTATAGACCTTGATCGTGATCGGACAGTCGGTCACACCGCCCACGTCGCGACAAGCCTCAACGCCGTACCTGAGTCCCACGATTTTCTTGCCGCCGGCATCCTCCCATCGCCGGGCTACACCGTTCTCGGCTGCGCTTTGCGGTGGGCCCTGGTACGCACAGGCGACCGAGTTGCCTGGCATAATGGTCTCAATGTCCTCTAGCTGGCAATCCCACTCCACATAAGGCGTAACCGGCGACGACACGTCGCTCCAGGCGGCTGGCGACGGCATGTCGCTCCAGGCGCGCACCGTGGCTATCTCACTAGCCCCATATACGTCGGTGGATATGGACTGCCCCGATGCCAGCGCCGCCATACACAAAACGCAGCACGTAGCAACTAAACACCTCAACATAACTACTGTCCTCCTTCTCCAAGGATTAGAAAACTACGCCGACCCGCGCCGATGCGAACCGACCATAATACACACACAACCTTTTCGACAGCATACGCTGCCGGCCAGACGCAAGCCAAAGCCGCCCGCCGCCAAGGCCTGCAATCCTGCCGACCCCAGACCGCGGAAACGAGTGTCGAGCAACTCCCGACCGGAAAAGACGTGAACCCCAAGTGACCACTTCACCGCCGCGGCGAAACGACATGCCCGCGGCACAAACTCAGCGGATCCTTCCTCGTCCAGAATCCTTCCTGTGATTCCGATAATGATACTACCTAATCCAACGGAAAATGTCAATACTCGTCAGAGGGAATTTCGGCGATATCGGAGGAGTGCCGCCGCCGCGCTCAAGGCCCTGCGGGACTCCGAAGTCCCTGTCATCGCCCGCATCCGCGACGAGGCCGTCTGCTTCGACCTGTGCACCACCCCCCGAGACTGACGACCCGGTCGCCGGGGTCGCCTCGGGCCTGATGGGACGAGAAAGAGCGACCGGCCCGCGTGGGGCCGATCGCTTTGTTCACTAGTCCTGCCTACTTGAGGCGGAAATCACTGATTGACCAGGCTCCGGATCGTCGAGACGGCCTATGACGCCTCGTGGTCCGGCAGTCAATCAACGCGGCGACTACTCGATGCAGTCACTCCTCTTCGCCTTGAGCTTCTTGCAGAAGCCGGGGTCTTCGGGCTCCAGGCACTCGTACGTCTTCTCCTTAATCTTCCTATCGCAGTCCTTGACTTTCTCGCAAGGTTCCCCCGACATGATCTTGTCGCCCTTTTCGTAGCACTTCGTGCAGCCCTTCTTCATCTTGGAATTCTTCTTCACCTCGTACTCGCACCCGGTGACCGCGCCGTCGGCGCCGCCCCGCTGCAAAAAGCAGTAGGGGAATCCGAGGCCCGTGATCTCCATAAACCCAAGCGTCATGGGCGGCACGTCAGGATTATGCACCCCGCCATTTGTACCGTTCACCCAGGCGCGATTCAGCTGCATCCCAGAGCTATCCATCGCTGCAGCGAACTCCCCAGCCGCGTGCGAAGTCCAGGTGACGACGAAGAATTTCTCTCCGGCGGCACCTACATTGGTGGCAGGGATGCCAACCCTGTTGAAGAAGCCCGTGTTCGGATCCACGATACCCCCCGGGTGATTTGGCGTGTGCGCTAAGAGCGCGCCGTCGCCCGGGTTGCAGTCGTTGTTCGGGTCCGACCAGACACCAACGCTGAAATCCCCGCCCGCAGCCATCTGACCGAACGCGGTGGCAACCTGACTTACCGTTTCGCTGCCGGCAATGACCGTGAAGCAGTGCCACCAGCCCATCGCTCCACCAGCCGTCAAACCAAGCGAGTTGTCAATCGTTCCGTCATCCCACATGTACTCGTCTTCGGCCACTCCCGGATTACCGGTGGGATTATCGACGAAGTAGGGAACGGCCGCGCTGTAGTGCATGTCCACCACATCGGCCGTCGCCAAACCGGCGAGCACCAGAACCAAACCACATCCTAACAATCTAACCAACATACGATAACCTCCCCAAAAAGGAACGTTCCAAAAACTCCGAGGTGCGCCGGAACGTACCGTCCGCTATCCCCCGGAAATCCAAATCACAAAGCCTCGGTTTCGGCTCGTCCACACCCCGCTTCCGGATTATACTCACGACTGCCGTCCGCCCGCCCACGCCCGCTGCACGCGCGTGTTCTCCTTAAACGACAAACCGACACCCGCCGCCACCTGTGAACCGGCGGATACCGTCCGACTCAGACCGAAAACGTGTAGACCACCTCCGACGAAAACCCAGTCTAATATCCGCCCCTGGCGGGCGTTTCAACAACCTCCAACGGCACATTGCCCGACGCGGACAACAATACACAAGTTAAAGACAATGCTACCGAGTGGCCGCGAGCCTACCATTTGACACGCGAGGCACCAACCGACCACCTCGATACATATCGCTCCCGAATGTGACTAAGCACCCCGCTCCCGTCGAAGCGAATTGGCTTCATGCCCTCCAAACTGCACACCATTTTACACGCCCGGACAGTCCATTGCAAGAGGCTTTCCGCATTTCGGCTCATATTCTTTCACTCGAACGTGGAATCCATACGCGACGCCTCGCCCACACCACCCCGATCGTCACGTCGGACCGTTATCGGTCAAGATGCTCTTTGGGCGTGGGAACCCGTTTCTCGGCGGTGTTCCGGGCGACGGTCGCCAGGATCCTTACGCCGCGATAGACTCTCCCCGGTCCGCACCAAAGCGGGTTCGGCGGGCGGATCGAACGTCTTTGGTTTCGCAGAACTTGGGGAAGATCGGTGCGGCTGAGGCGATGGAGCTAATCGGCGCGGATAAAGTGAGAATTGACTCGGCACACTCTGGAGCGGGATTAGCATCGGCGGCGGAGATCGTCTGCCTGCTCGTGGCCGCCTGGATGTTGTTCTTCGTTGGCCTGGGGCGGTTTGACTTCATCGAGACCGAAGGACTGCGGGCGATCGTCGTCGAGGAGATGCTCCAGCGGCCCGGCTACACGATGCCCACGGTCCACCACCACCCGTACCTCAGGAAGCCGCCGCTGTACGCCTGGACGAGTGTAGCGCTGTCACGGAGGCTGGGGCGATTCGACGAGCAAGTGGCACGACTGCCCTCGGCTATCAGCGCCACGTTGCTGGTGGCGTTTCTGTATGTCGCCGGGGAGCGGTGGATCGGCCGGGGGGGCGGATTAGCGGCGGCCGTTCTCATGCTTGCCAATTCGACTGTTCTCGACTACGGCTTTCGCGCCGAACTCGATATGCCGTTTGCGCTTATGACCACGGTGTCGCTGTTTCTGGCGTGGACGGCCCTGAGCGGTCGCGGCGTGGGGAGGCATCTTGCCTGGCTGGGCTGTTACGCGGCTGCCGCGGCTGCCGCCATGTGGAAGGGACCCCATTCGTTAATCTTCATCTGGTTGGCGCTGCTTACGTATGGCAAACTCGAGCGACGTTGGGATTGGCTTTGGCATCCGGCTCAATTGGTCGGGTTGGCGGGCACCCTTGCCGTTTTGATCGGCTGGTCGGTCGCGCTGTCGCTCTACGCTGGCGCGGGCGAGGTCGGGACCACGGCTGTTGTCGAGTTGTACCGGCGACTGGTCCCGCACGGCCTGGCGGATTGTCTGGGGGTTCTCTGGTTTCCGCTGGTGACCGTGATTGTCACTGTACCGGCGTCACTGTTCGTGCTCACAAGCCTGCACCCGGTTCGGTCAGTCCCTAACGCTAGCAGGAGCGAACCGACGAACCGAACAGCGCTTTCGGACTGCGGAGCCGGGAATGAACACAAATGGCGGCGCGACGTTCCAACCTGGTGCTGGTCGGTCTTGAGGTCGTGGATTGGCCGCGTCCGTGCCGAGCCGTTCGCCGCATTCTTGCTCTCGTGTGTCGTTCCCAATCTTGTTTTTCTGATGATCGTACCAGCCAAGTCACCCCGCTATACGTTGCCGATTTTTGCCCCGATAGTGCTGCTCGGGGCGTGGGTCCTGACACGGGATCGCGCTGCACGAGCGGAGGCAGATACCGTAAAACCCGACGCGTATGAGGTTCTATGGCGGTGCGTTTACGGGTTTTTGGGGGCCGTGGGCGTGCTCGCACTGATCCTGGGGGGGGTCGTTACCGTTTGGGCCGATCGGCCCGTCGGCATGATGCCGGTAGGTTCACCCTGTGCATGGGCGATCCTTGCGGGGGCGTGTCTTATTGCGGCCGGCTTCGAGTTCTTCGGTCGTGGCGGAACCAGGCACCGTGCTCGATTGTTCGGTTTGCTGTTAGTGGTCCTCGGTGCAAAGCCGGTGATCATGGATGTCTGGTGGCCGGGCAGACTCATGTCCGATTCGATGGTCGCCGCTGCGGCGGCGATCGACGCGAGGGTTCCTCCAGGCGAGCCGGTCTTTGTCCTGAAGAAGAACGACTGCCCGGATGTGGCTTTCTACAGCAAGCGGCAGTTCTACTGGATCGACGATCCCTCCAAGGCCGGCGCCCGCACGCCTGGGGCAAAAACCTACTTCCTCATGCGGGATGAAGATATCGACGAGGCAGGCGCGCTGCGCTTGAGGTCGGACTTCGCTGAGTTGCTTACGTTCACCCGAACCGACCGGAAAATCGTGCTGTTTACGTTGGACGCCGCCAAATGACCGAGCGCGTTTTTGCAGCGCGGCGACGGCACGCTGCCGGGCTGATGACAGCCCGTTCTGATCGGCGCGTCGCACACTGGTGCTTCGTCGCAGGTGATCTGATGGACAGGATTGCCACTTGTTGCAGAGAACAGGGTGCCATGGCCAACACCGGGTGCCATGGCCAAGCGCAGCGCGGCCACGCTCCTAGCACCCGAGCCGCACACTTTAGCCTGCGCGATCGCTGCGCTTGGGCATGGCACACAATCGGATTGTTATCCTATCCCTCAATTCAGACATGACGAAGGCTTAGCGCACGATCATTTGGGAGCTAGCCTACTGACTCGGGAGATCAATAATGCGGTCGGCGGCGTCGGAAGCGCGTTTTGACCGGTCGGGTCATTCCACTGACAAAGCGCGCTCCAATGCCGTCGCGCTTGTCTCTCACTCCCTCCCGGTGGTCTCAACTCACACCCGTGAACGGTTCCCCAAGAACCTGAGCACCCCCAGCTTTTAGCTTGCGTGCGCCGAAGACCCCTTCCATGCTGCCGACGCCGCCTCCGACGTGAGGCATTGCACGATTCGTGCCATCCACGCCACCTGGGCGCCAGGCGGGTTGGTTGGGGAATCGTACCCGGCAGCACCACTGCCGATCGGGGACAATTGCGCACCTAGCCCATGTTCGTCAGTTTGGGTAGTGGCTTGCGGGCTGAATCGGTGTTTCGCAAATCCTGCGACTATGATCACAAACCGAGCCGCAGGCTTTAGCCTGCGCGATTCTTGAGGTGAAAGCGGGTTTTCCATCCGCGAAATCGCGCAGGCTAAAGCCTGCGGTCAGGTACTCGTTAAACTCGTGAAACACGGCACTAGGCCCTGCACATTCGCGCACGGTGATTAAGTGCAAGCTCCGTTTTCGTGCAGCGGATGTAACGCCGCCCCATCTTGACAGGGCGTATCCCGGTCCGCACCATCTATCCCAAGATATGGGTAGAGGTTGGGTTGGACACCTGTGCCACGCGGAGGGAGCGTCCAGCAGTAGTTTGGAACAGGCTTTCCAGCCTGTCTACTGACCGACCGGAGAGTTGGTCCTACATGTTCTGTCAGGCTTCCCAAGTGGACCGAGGCATCGAGACATGGACGGCATCGTCGCGGCCATCTGCACCGACCTTGAAGTGACACCGCTTGGCACGCGGAGCCGCCTTGTCCAGCCGCTTGACGGCATCCCGATCCTGCGGAGAACGGTCGATCGGGTGTTACGTTCCAAGCGCCTGGGGGGTGTCGCCGTCTTAGTTCCGAAATCCCAGTACGAACAAGCCTGCGAGTTGCTCCGCGGCACTTCGGTGATCGTCCGCAACCACGAGGCCGTCCCGCCGCCGTGGCTGAGACTGGCTCGGGTCGCGCGGAAATGGTCGCTAAACGGCTGGCGCGGCGGCATCGGGGGAACGACCTCGCTCGACGAGTACAACCACCCCGCGTTGGTCGACGGGTTGTTGACGCACTTGCAGGCCGAGGCGGTCATGATCATTTCCCCGGCGGCTCCATTGATCGATCCGACCCTGATCGATCGAATGATCGAGCATCACGGTAAAGTGGACGACGAAGCCCGCATGACGTTTACGGAAACCCCTCCGGGCGTGGCCGGTGTGATCTACGATGCGTCGCTGATCAAGGAGTTGGCACAGAAGAACATTCCGCCCGGGTGGATACTGAGTTACAAGCCGGACGCCCCGCGCAAAGACCTGGCTTTTTTTCCCTGTTGTTACCACGCGCCGGCCGTACTGACCCACGCCTCCGGGCGGCTCATCGCGGACACCGATCGAGCGTTTGAGACTGTTCGGGCACTGTTGGCGGACTATCCGGACCCGGACGGCGAGACGATCGGCGCCTGGCTGGCTGATCGCGACGGACGCCACGTCTGGGATTTGCCGCACGAGGTGGAGCTGGAGCTGACAACCGACGATCCGTTTCCGCAGGCGGTGCTGCGCCCGCGGGGAAGCCGTGTCGGCGTGCGCGGGCCGTTGCCCGTCGAAACGGTCGAGAAGATCGCCCGGCAGATGTCGCGATTTGACGATTCGCTTGTGGTGCTCGGAGGCTACGGTGACCCGCTGCGTCATCCTCACTTCGATGCGATCCTCGAAGCGCTTCGCCGCCACGGCGTATATGGTATCGCCGTTCGCACGGCCGCAGTTGACTTGAATAATGACACAATGCTGTCACTCATCAAACACGGCGTCGATGTCGTTACGGTACTCCTGGACGGATGGAACACCTCGACCTACTCCGCGATGTCCGCCCCCGATGACCCCGCACATGCCTCGCTGTCCGACGCGGTCGCGCGAATCGAGAAGTTGGAGGGCATGCGGGTCGAGCACCGCAGCCCCGCTCCGACCATCGTGCCGGAAATGGTCAAAGCCAGGCAGACGAACGGGGAACTGGCTGAGTTTTTCGACGGCTGGATTCGCAAGGTGGGGGCCGTTAGCGTGACCGGCTACAGCCACTTCGCGCGTCAGCTCGAGGATCACGCCGTGATGAGCATGGCACCACCTGGGCGGTTTGCGTGTCGGCGGATTCGGTCGCGCTGCCTGGTGCTCGCCGACGGCCGGGTAACGATCTGCGACCAGGACTTCGCTGGACGGCACACGATCGGGCGTGTCGGCGAGCAGTCGCTGGAGTCGATCTGGACGGGCCCGGACATGCAGCGCATCCGCCAGGCCCACGAGGCGAGGTGCTTCGATGACGCGATGCCGCTGTGTGCAAAGTGCGACGAATGGCACCGGCCTTGAGTCTTTCAACGGCACGCCCGCCTCGATCACACTTGATGAACACCCCAATGCGCGGATAGAGTTCCCGTTGGGATGCGGCGCCTGGTGCGGAGGAATCTCGGCCGGGGACCGCCTTTGGAGTGACGGCTCGTGAGCACAACCGCCTCAACCGCGACTATGCCAGCAGCGAAGGGGGCAACGGCCCACTCCCCCGCCGATCTGAGCTTATGGGAACGCGTGTCGTTCTCAACGATTCGTACGGCCATGGCGATGCTGCTGGCTTGTGTTGGTCTTTCCACCGTATACCGATTCGGCCGGTGGTTCGGCACGCTGGAATGGCTGATCAACTACAGGCGGCGGCGGCGTTTTGCTGAGGTGATGTCCGGCGTGTTTGAGGGGGGTCTGTCGGGCGGGCGTCTTCGGCGCCAATGCCGCGAGTTCTTCATGCACTCGCGATGCGACAAGCTGTTTTTCCTCATCCTGGACTGCCTGCCGCGCGAGCGGGCCGTCTCACTGTTCTCGATCGAACCTCGTGAGTTGCTGGACGACGCCCTGGCTGACGGAAGAGGTGCGTACATCGCGCTGGCCCATCTTGGCCCACACCACGTCGCCGGCGTCCTGATGTGCCTGTTGGGCTACAAGGTGGCCGGTGTGCGCGACCGTAGCGAAAGCGGGCTTCGGCGCTACGTTGAGCAACGGTACCGGCAGAAGTACCCGGAGTTCCGGAGGATGAGAATGTTCTATGCGGGCAGCTACCCCCGCAACATCTACCGTTGCCTGAGGGAGGGATATGTGCTGGGCAGCGCGATGGACGTCGCCCGCCGCCGCCATCCCAATCAGAAAACCGAGACCGTGACCATCTTCGGCGAAGATCGCGGTTTCATCAGCGGGCCTTTGCGGGTCGCCATTCGCAGCAAGGTTACGGTCCTCCAAGGGTTTGTGCTGCCGCAAGGTGGGTTTCGCTACCGTTTCGTTCTTCAGGGCCCGTTGGTCCTGCCGGATGACCAGCCGAACGAGGAACGCGCGGTCCAACATGCGATGTCGGCCTACGCGGCCAACGTGGAAAAGTACATCCGCCGGTACCCCGCCCATGTCACCCGGATTTGAATTCAGCACCGCAACCGTCAGCGAGCAGCCTGCGGTACCGCGACCGTTGGCAAGCGGCATTCAGCACCGCAACCGTTAGCAAGCGCCCGCCAAAACCACAAAGTGCCACGTAATCGCGCACGGTGCCTAATGGGGCGACGGGGCTGTGACCTTGACGTGTGGCCCGGCGCGGGTAAGCTCCAGACGGGTCTGACGGGGACGTAGCTCAGTTGGGAGAGCGTCGCGTTCGCAATGCGAAGGTCGAGGGTTCGAGTCCCTTCGTCTCCAATGACCAAGCTCAACTTCTGCAGTTTTGGCGACCCCGGACCAGCAGTTCTTTCTACGGCGGCAAAGCTTGCGGGAGTCAGCAACGCCTAGTTACTCCCCCCCCAAAAAACGCCAAGTCATTCAAGCTCCCAAAACGCCAAGTCATTCAAGCTCCCAAAACGCCGAGTCATTCAAGCCCACAACGGGGGCGATGGAATAAAGCCCAGGGCGAGCGAAGCGAGCCCTGGGGCAGCGACGCCGTGTCCGTCAAGCCCCGGCAGGGGCGACGGAATCTCTCGCGCAACACCGAGCCTGTTCCGTCGCCCCCGTTCGGGGGCTTGGGGGTCACCCCGTCGATCCACCCAGGGCTCGCTGCGCTCGCCCCGGGCTATGTTCCGCCACCCCTTCCAGGGGTTTGCCCTCCCGTTTTTGCCTTGCTCGGATGTTCTTTGGGTTCCAGCGCGTGCAGAAACGAGCGGAGCATGTCGATGACGTGGGCAACGCCTGACGGCTACGGAACCTCGAAGATGATGTTTTCGTTCTTGTCGAACAGGATAATCGAGGAGTCAGCCGTTATTTCTGGGCGGGTGGCCCACCCGTCCGGCTGCAAGTCGACGCATGTCCCCCCGACCCGCCACCCACTTGAGCTACCGGACAAACCACGGGCAGCCTGCGCCTGCCCATGCCACCCAAGCTATCCCGGCCACCCGTCGCCCGGCATCCGTTATGTTTCGGGGGGCTACGATTTCCCCAAAAGAACGCCCCGACGGGCGGCTGCTGCTACCAGGACTTGGCCGCCTGCTCGGCATCGGCCAGTTCCTCGTCGCGGCGGTGGTAGCCGCATCGCTCGATCAACGCGCGGGCCTGTGCGAGGTCATCTTTCGGGCTGGTCCAGGGGTATGGCCTTTCCGCATGGAAGAGGCGGGCGCGGTGGAGGTGGATGTCGGTCATGTGCAGCCGCATGGGACCACGCTCGGCGATTTGCCAGGCGTCGTCCAGGTCGCGCCGCGATGCATCGGCATAGCCCTCCAGAAACCACAGCCAGGCGCGGGAGAGAAGGCCGCTGGGGATGTAGTCCTGATCGCCAGAGCTACGGAAGCCGTCCACGGCGGCGGTGAGTTGCTCGATTGCGGATTGCGAATTTCGGATTGGGGATTCTTCAAGGACCGCGCGGTAAAGCGCGGCGCGGCCCAGCGTGAGGTGGTCGAGGGCTATGTCAAGAAGGAAGCCCTGCTGCTCGGCCCATGAGAGCGTCTTCGCCGCTCGCTGCTCGACTTCGCGGCAGCGGGCCAGCAAGGTGGCACGGGCGTCCTGACCGTGATTCGACATCCCGATCGGTGTGGCGCCGGCATCTTGCCGGTGATCCGTCACAGGCTGGAAGCCGGCGCCACACCGCCACGCGGCCCGCTCCGCCTCGGCCAGGAGCAGGTCGCAGTATCGGAAGCCCCGTAGCGAGTAGAGCAGCGGGTAATGCGGCTGGTGCTCGGCCTGCATGACCTCGGCCTCGCGGAAGCGCTCCCGCGCGTCGGCGCGTCGGCCCGCGTGGTGCAGGGCGTCGGCGAGCGTCGTGCGGTTGCCCATTCGCTGGAACGTATCGCCGCTGCGGTCGGCGAACTCCACGGACTGCTCGGCGTCGCGCAGCGCGCCCGGCATGTCGCCCAGCGTCAGCTCGAGCTCGCTCAAGTTGCTCGCGACATAAGCAGCCGACTTCCAGTTCTCGGCATCCTTAAAGTTGTCGAGGCTCGCTCGCATCGGTTCGAGGGCCTCGGTCAGCCGGCCCAAGGCGCGCAGGCGGAAGGCGGCTTGGTTCAGCAACCAGGCTTGAGTGTCTTCCGAAAGCCCGGCCGAGATTCGGCTCCACGGGTCCTCGAAGAAGCAAGCTACGGCACCAAGGTCCGCACCGAAGGCACCGAGCTTCTTGACGGCGTAGGCTTCTCCCCGTCTCGCAACGCGGGCGTAGTAAACGTCGGCGCACGCTTCCTGGTGCAGCCGCGCCTCGCAGCCGTGGGCCACGGCCTGGTAGAGCGGTTGGAGGCCTTCGAGCGTGTTGGGCTGGTGTTCGGTGCTGCCGGTGAGATGCTCGTAGAGCCGCCGGTGGGCAGCGCGCCAGGTTTCGGGATTCCTGTCGCGGAGTTGCTTGGCGAAGTACTCGCGGATCAGCGGATGGGCATCGATTGATGATTGACGATTGTCGATTGACGATTGGTCGGATTGAACGGAGATGAGGCCGCAGTCGGCGAGCAAGGAGAGGGTCAGGTTCCAGTCCTCATCGTCCAGGCCGACCAGCGGCTCGGTCAGGTCGGCGATGGCCGGTTCGCGGCGCAGGGCGGCCAGGCAACCAGCGTCGGCTGGGCGGTCGAACAAACCCAGCAGGCGTAGAACGGCGAGGGCACGCGCGCCGTCTTCGCCGCCTTCGGCCAGCCAGTTCTCGTAAGCCGCCATCGTCTTAAACGCGTGGCCCCCCTGGATCTTGCGATCCGCTTTCTCGAACTTCACGTGGTCGCGCTTACGAATGTCGCCCCCATGTGCCTTCTTGAGGTACGTGCCCAGCAGGTTGAGCGTCAGGGCGTGGCCGTCCACTTCGCGGCTGGCAGCTTGCAGTTCAGGGTCGCCCTCCTTGATTTCGACCGCGCCCGCTCGTTTGGCGCCGGACCTGTGGAGGAGCGCCGCGCCGGCTTCGTCGCTGAGGTGCTCCAGGTCCCACTCCGGCGCGGTGGTGTCGCGGAAGGGGGCCAAGTCGGTCACTTGTTCGCGCGTGGTCACCAGGCAGAGGCCGGGGTTCTGCTGGGCGAGGCCCTTGAGCAGGGCCTCCAACGCCGGGTCTCTGAGCTGGCCTGCCAGTGGTCCGGGCGGGTGTTGCAGCGGCTCCAGGCCGTCGAGCACCAGCAGCGTGCGCCGCC
>Ga0114922_10000145_pt1 | contig 65184 bp, 48 predicted proteins | sample AartaG_FD_100975 | JGI IMG/M metagenome (GOLD analysis project Ga0114922, IMG submission 100975) | Deep subsurface microbial communities from Aarhus Bay to uncover new lineages of life (NeLLi) - Aarhus_00045 metaG | ecosystem: Environmental > Aquatic > Marine > Oceanic > Sediment | place...
ACATAGTGATTGCCACCGTGAGGGTCGTCTTGCCGTGGTCTACGTGCCCGATAGTACCGATATTCACGTGCGGCTTCGTGCGCTGAAATACATCCTTTGCCATCTTAAGGCCTCCTTCGGCAATGTGGGGCTCACAACTTTTGCGTCCAGCTGCTCATATATGTCATGCGAGGCATGTTAAAAACATGGAGCTGCTGATGGGATTCGAACCCATGACCTCATCCTTACCAAGGATGTGCTCTACCGGCTGAGCTACAGCAGCTCGCCACGGTCCAAGCCGCCCGCCCGGGACGGAGCCGCCTGGAGCGGGCGATGAGAATCGAACTCACATGACCAGCTTGGAAGGCTGGCGCTCTACCATTGAGCTACGCCCGCTTCGCCTGGTGGTGGGTGAAGGATTCGAACCTTCGAAGGCTGAGCCACTAGATTTACAGTCTAGTCCCTTTGGCCGCTCGGGAAACCCACCGCGTATCCTTCAGGGCGGCCACGCCGGCCAGCCGTTGTCGGAGCCAGCGGCGAGAATCGAACTCGCAACCTTCCGCTTACAAGGCGGAAGCTCTACCGTTGAGCTACGCTGGCAGAGAAAACCTATATTCTATCAATAATAACGCCGTATGTCAATAGAAAAACTGGAAAAGGCCGGCCAGTGTCGCTGAACTCCCCCCAGCCACACACCTTCCCTGCACCGTCATAGCGCCAACTGTTCTCACCGGCTGCGTTGCAGCCGTCTCCGGCAAATCGCGCACGCTTGCCCGTCGGCGGAACAACCGGTACCGTAACGCGTTCTCCTGTTTTCGGAACATCTCTATTATAACAGATTACCGTGGCTTTCGCAAGCCTCTTTTTGTCGGCAAGGCCACCTCGAAGCATCCGCTTTTATCTCGATAGTCTCGTCAATTTCAGCCCACGGTTAAGCGAAAAAGTCCGTCCGGCAGATTACGCTCAACGTGGCGCACTTTCATACCTCGGACTGAACGACGAAAGACAAGGATGAAGGCGGAAGGATGAAGATTCACCACAAAGACACAAAGCGCACACTTGCTGACCGTTTTGCGCACGATTTCGCGGTGGAAGGACTACGGCGCCGCCGCTGCGGCTTCGCGGGCGGCGCGCTCCTGTTTGAGGCGCTGCTCCTTGATTTTCATCAGGCGGGTTGTCGTCGACCGTTCACGCTCATCGAGCTTTGCACTGATGAACTTGATCACCGCTCGCAGCTCGGGGATCATGACGTGTTCGAGGGCGTTTACGCGACGCCTTGTCTTTTCGATCTCGTCTACCATTCGCCGCATGCGTTCTTCCATCTCGGCAAGCTCGAGGATCTTCGGGAAATACTCCTTGAGCGCCGCCGTGGCATCGTCCAGCTCGCCGGGTGTGTCGAGCAGGCTGTATGCAGTTGCGCCGGTTTCGAACTGCACGTCGAATTTCGGCACGACAACCCCCATGACCCGCTGCTCTCTCACGGCGAGGTCGAGGCTGCTGCAGCTCTGAGCTATGGCCGTTTCGATGGCTTGCCGCGACGATGTGATGCTCGCCAACACGAAGAGCTTGAGCACCTCCGGCAGGCCGTCGTCCACCTCATGCCGCGTTTTTCTGTAGACTTCAACGAGCTCGCGAAACTCGTTCATCAACCCGTCGAGCTTATCCTTCAGCAGCTTGTGGCCATGCACTGCGGTGATGAGCCGCTTGCGCATCCGAAGGAATTCCATTCGGGTCGGGATCACACGTTTCATTCAGTGGCTTCCGTCTTAAGGGGTGTGGTTAGAAATCTTGGTTCAAGCCCTGCTCTCGTCGCCTCTGGGGGAAACCTTTCTGAAGAAAGGTTCTCCCCCAGACCCCTTTCCAAAGACTTTTCACAGCCGTCCCGGCGACCGGGCCGGCTTGCTTTAACAGCCTAAGGGCTTCTGAAGGTCCTCGCCCTCCCTCAACTCTTGGTCTCTTACACAAGGCCGAGCCGGCTGCCGGCCCGGCCGTGAAAAGTTTCTGAAGGGGGGTGTGGGGGGAAACTCTTTTCAAAGAGTTTCCCTCCCACCATCGTTGCTTGAAAACGTCTCAAACAACCGCTGTGATGCCGTGTACGCACAGCTACTGAACCGTCAAAACATAAGAAAGACCATAATATTTGATCGCACCCGTCTTAAGGCCGTGGTCTACTCCAGGGCGCTCACGGGCTCGGGTTCTTCGGCCTCGTAGTATTTGTCGAGGTGCTCTTCTTTTATGCGCTTGAGTTCGCTGCGCGGGAGCATTCGCAGCAGCTCCCAGCCGATCCCGAGGCTTTGATCGATGCTGCGGTTTTCGTGTTCGCCCTGCCGCACGAACTTCTGCTCGAAGGCGTCGGCGAATTTCATGTAGAGGAGGTCTTCTTCGGTGAGGGCCGACTCGCCCAGCACCACCGCAAGCTCTTTGGCGTTTTTGCCGCGGGCATACGCCGCGTAGAGCTGGTTCATGACGTCGGCGTGGTCGGCGCGCGTTTTTCCTTCGCCGATTCCCTTGTCTTTCAAACGCGACAGCGACGGCAGCACGTCCACCGGAGGATAAATCCCCTCGCCCTGCAGGGCGCGGTCGAGGATTATCTGCCCTTCCGTGATGTAGCCGGTGAGGTCGGGGATCGGGTGCGTCTTGTCGTCTTCGGGCATCGTGAGCACCGGGATCTGGGTGATGGACCCGTTCTTGCCCTTGATTCGCCCCGCACGTTCATAGAGGCTGGCGAGGTCGGTGTAGAGGTAACCGGGGTATCCTCGGCGGCCGGGCACTTCTTTTCGTGCGGCCGAGATCTCGCGCAGCGCCTCGCAGTAGTTCGTGATGTCGATGAGGATCACGAGCACGTGCATTTCGAGATCGAAGGCGAGGTATTCGGCCACGGTGAGAGCGATACGGGGGATTGCGATCCGCTCGATGGGCGGATCGTCGGCGAGGTTGATGAAAAGCACGGCCCGTTCGATCGCCCCGGTGCGGCGGAAATCCTCGATGAAGAAGTTGGCTTCCTCGAAGGTGATGCCCATGGCTGCAAACATCACGGCGAACTTCTCGCCGGTCTTGAGCACAGACGCCTGCCGGGCGATCTGGGCCGCCATCTTCGAATGGGGCAGGCCCGACCCCGAAAAGAGCGGCAGCTTCTGACCGCGCACGAGAGTGTTGAGCGCGTCGATGGTCGATATGCCCGTCTGGATGAACTCGTTGGGATAATCGCGGGCATAGGGATTCATCGGCTCGCCGTTGATGTTGAGGCGCTTGTCGGGGATGATCTCCGGCCCGTCGTCGATGGGCCTGCCGGCTCCGTCGAACACGCGGCCGAGGATGTCGGGCGACACGCCGATCTCCTGCCCGCGCCCGAGGAATCTGACCTTGGTGTTCTGCGGCGAGATGTCTCTGGTGCCTTCAAAAACCTGCACGATGGCCTTGTCTTCGTTGACCTCGAGCACTCGGCCCAGGCGTATGTCGCCGTTTGGCATCGTGATGTGGGCAAGCTCGCCATACGTGATGCCTTCCACGTCCTCGATGAGGAGCAGCGGGCCTATGATGTCTTTTACGGTGAGGTATTCTTTGCTCAAGTCTGTTAAACCTCCGCTTTCACGAGAGCGTCCAGTTCGTCTTCGATCTGTTTGTGGAGCTCGTCGAGTTTTCCAATTTCATCTTCGGGCACCATCTTCGCCCTGCCTATGCCCTCCAGCGCGGCGATTGCGGTGATCTCGCCCAGTGGTGCGCCGGCTTCCATGGCCTGTTGTGCCTTCCGGTAGTAATCAATTATCAACGCCAGCATCTTGTGCTGTTTCGGCAGCGAGGTATAGGTGTCGATGTTGTCGAAGGCGTTCTGGTGGAGGAAGTCTTCGCGGATCATCCTCGCAACGTGCATCAGCAGGCGGTCGTCGGGGGCCAGGGTGTCCATTCCCACGAGCCGGACCAATTCCTGAAGCTCGGATTCGCGCTGGAGGATCGCCATGGCCTCGCCCCGGACCTTCGACCAGTTCTCGTCGATATTGTCGCTGCAGTAGCTGTCCACCGTGTCGAGGTAAAGCGAGTAGCTGGTGAGCCAGTTGATCGCGGGGAAATGCCTTGAGTAAGCCAGGTCCGCATCGAGGCCCCAGAAGACCTTCACGACTCGCAGGGTCGACTGGGCTACCGCGTCGGAGATGTCGCCCCCGGGCGGCGACACCGCGCCGATGACGCTCAGCGAGCCGAGCCTCTCTTCGGAGCACAGGCAGCGCACACGGCCCGACCTCTCGTAAAACGCCGCAATCCGCGATGCCAGGTAAGCGGGATAGCCTTCCTCGCCGGGCATCTCTTCGAGCCGGCCCGACATCTCGCGCATCGCCTCTGCCCAGCGGCTGGTGGAGTCGGCCATCAGAGCCACATCGTAGCCCATATCGCGGAAATACTCGGCCATGGTAATGCCTGTGAACACCGACGCCTCGCGGGCCGCCACCGGCATGTTCGACGTGTTGGCCACGAGAACGGTCCGATCCATCAGCGGCTCGCCGGTGTTCGGGTCCTCAAGCTCGGGGAATTCGAGGAGCACGTCGGTCATCTCGTTGCCGCGCTCGCCGCAGCCCACGTATACGATGATCTGGGCGTCGGCCCACTTCGCAAGCTGATGCTGCACGACTGTCTTGCCGCTACCGAACGGGCCCGGCACGCACGCCGTGCCGCCCTTTGTGATCGGGAAGAACGTATCGAGCACGCGCTGGCCGGTAACAAGCGGCGTATCCGGCGCAAGTTTCCGTGCCACAGGCCGGCCCTGCCGAACGGGCCACCTCTGGAGCATCGTGATCTCTTTCACGCCGTCGGCAGTTTCGATCCGGGCGACGACCTCTTCAACAGTCGCCTCGACCTCACGGATTTCCGCCACCTTGCCGCCGATGTCGGGCGGGACCATGATCCTGTGTTCCACCACGGCCGATTCCTGGACCACACCCAGCACGTCGCCGGCGGCGACCTCGGCGCCGACTTCGACCTTTGGGACGAAATGCCATTTCTTGGCGCGATCGAGCGCGGGTTCCTCGGCGCCGCGGACGATGTAGTCGCCGTGCCGGGCGCTCAGCACGTCGAGCGGACGCTGCACACCGTCGTAAATGGCGGCGATCAGGCCGGGGCCGAGCTCAACACTCAGCGGATCGCCCGTAGGAAACACCGGATGGCCCGGGCCCACGCCTTCAGTTTCTTCATATACCTGGATCGAGTATTCGTCGCCGCGTATCTCGATCACTTCGCCGAAGAGCCGAAGCTCACCCACGCGTACCATTTCGTACATTCGTGTGCCGGCAAGACCTGTAGCGACCACCAGCGGCCCCGATACGCGAATGACTGTACCTTGTTTCATAGCAGCAGGTTCCTGTCTTTATTGCCACCGTCTTCTTCGACGTCCTTTTCTCTCTGAATCCTCCGCTTCTTCGAGCGCCACGCGCTTGGTGTCTTCCAAAACTAATCGGTCTTCGTGAGCAGGTCCACGCCGAGCGCTCGCCGGACGTCGTCTTTCATCTCGGCGAAGCCCAAGCCCCTCGAACCGTGATGGTCGGGGATCACCAGGATCACCTTGCTCACCGTTTTCCGCGCGTTGCGAATCAGATCGGCGTTCTCGTTCTCGGCAAACGACTCCGGTATCAGAATAATCTCTACATCCGCATCGCGCACAGACCCGGCGAAGGCTACTGCAAATTCGTCGTGCGTCTTGACCGGGACGATTCTCACGCCCACGCCCTTGAAGCCGATTATCTGATCCTTCTCGCCGATTGCGACAATCTCAGACATACTGCCGTCTCACTCTCGCGCGAAGGAGTTGCGTGCTGATCTTGTTCACCTTGCCCGCAAGCGCCAGGCGGAGGTTGTAGGCCTCGGTGCGCAGGCCGCACAGGTAGCCGAAGACCCTGTCCGGGCCGAAGGCCACGCTTTTTGCCGGGCGCACGCGGTCGAGGATCAAATTCTCGCTGAGCCTGGCAAACGCCGTCAACTGTTCGCGTTCCGGCGCCGAAAACACCTCGTCGACGATCGGTTCGAGGATGGTGGTCCGCAGGCGGGCGGGCCACTCCTCGAGCGGCAGGTCGAGCAGCTCGTGGAGCATCGAGGCGTCGAGCTCGTCGCGCAGGAACAGCCGCCGCAGCAGATCAGGGTCGTAGCTGTCGGCTTTCGACCGCCAGATGATCTCGACGGCCTTGATCGTCTTGAGCCCTTCGGCCCAGGTGATCACGAGCGGATATCCGATTGCCCGGGCCGTTTTCGCCTGCTGGATCAGGTACTCGGCATCGAGCACGAGGTCGATGACCTGCGGCGTCAACTCCGGGCGGTCTTCGCTGACCTCGGCCCGGATGATGCCCGCGGCCCGCGCCCAGAAATCGGGCAGTGCGGTCTTGAGGTCGTCATAAACGCGCTCCCACACTTCGTCGGGGACCGCCCCTTGCTCTCCGGGTTCGATCTCCATGTCGGTCAGTGTATTCTTCAGGTAACCCTTGAAGTTCCAGAAGTCGAACTGAACAAGAAACATCCCCGCGACGTGGGCCGTCGGCGAGTATCGGGCCACCTCCTTCACCCGGTCGATGTATGCTTCGCTGATCACGGAGTCGGCCTCGTAGAGCTTCTCGATGATCGGGAACGAATCCTTGTATCCGGTGTCGCTTATCGACAGGAAGATATCGTTGAGGCCCTCGTCGGCCACCATCCGCTGCATGTAGTCGTCGCGTATCAGGCGGCTCTCCAGTGCGGCGATCCGGCCCGTGAGGAAACACCAGTCTTCGGCGACGATTGGTGGCATTTCTGCTACAGCCTTTCGATGCGCCCGCCGAAAACCTCAGCGGCGATATCGGGCGCCATTTCTTCCTTCAACTTCGCGACTATGCTGTCGAGGCTCTTGTCGATCTCGTATTTGGCGGTCCGCAGCACAAAGCCGCCGCTCATCTCGCCTGCTTCTTCGGCCAGGGTCACGGCCGTATCTTCGCTGCGGCCCTGATTGACGCTCTCGACCAGCTCCCGGCCGATCGCCTGCCTGTCTCGCGCGTTCAGGATCAGCACTGCCGGCTCCTGCTCGGCGGCCATCAGCCATTTAAGCAGCAGGTCCTTGTAGCCGTTGTCGGGCAGATCGACCACCTTCTTCACGGCCGCGTCGAAGGTCTGATCGATGACGGCGTTCTTGGCATCGAGGAGCTTCATGCTCAGCGAGCTGCGCAATGCGATGATCGCCCGGTTCTTGGCGTCTTGCCGGTGTTGTTCGGCTTCGGCCACGCGGCGCTCGAAGCTTCGCAGGAGGGCTTGCTCGGCCCGGCGGAATTTCGCGTCCGACTTTTTCCGCCCGGCCTCCCTGATGCGTTCGGCCTCTTTTTCGGCGTCGGCGATGATGGCATTCTTGATGTTTTCTACAGTCACTTTCCTGCCTGCTCTCTTACTGGCCGGCCGCGGTCTTAATGAAGATTTCAGCCGCGTCGACGTACTTCAGGCCACCCTCGGGAGTGAGCCAGCCTGCCATGAGGATCGCGGCAAGCAGGGCCACCACTGCGTAGGTCTCTACGAGCACCGGCAGAAGGATCGCCCGTCCGCCTTCCTCGGGCCGCTTGGTGGTGAGGTTGATACACGCGGCGGAGACCTCGCCCTGGTTGATGGCGCTCTTCCACTGCACCATTCCCGCAAGGAGCCCGATGAAAAGCAGCCCAACGCCTGCCAGCGGGCTGACCGCCACGGGGTCGGTAGCCGATGCCGTGAGGCCGGTCTTGCCCGCGATGATGAAGGCAATCACAAAGCCGTAAAAGCCCTGCGTGCCGGGGAGAGCCGCAAGGATCAGCGCCTTGCCGAAGAGCTCCGGCTTTTCGGCCACGGCCCCGGCCGCCTCGGATGCTGCAATGCGAATGCCGCGGGCCGAACCGATGCCGCCAAACATCACGGCAAACATGGCGCCGATCACCGCCCAGCCGATTCCCGTCGAAATGAAATACTGTTCAACAAAACCCATACCCATTGACCTCCTTTGCCGGACACTTGGTGGCTTTTCACGGTGCACTCGCGTTCCATTACGGGGCACCGCTTGCCGTTGACCTGTCGATCATTCACCTATTCTTCTATCAGCTCCGTACGGGGACTGTTGAACCCCAACGGAGCGAACCTCTTTGCGCCGCCCTCATAGAAACGGCTGAAGAACTCGAGGAAAATCAGCCGCGCCGAGTGCACGAACGCACTCAGAATGCTCACCGCGAAATTGAAGGTATGCCCCACGAGCACCACGACCGCAAACAGCACCACGCCCACAACGGGCGTGGATTGAAACATGCTCGCGATCTCGTTGAAAGCCATCGCCACGATGCTGGTAGTAAGGCCCAGGGCAAGCAACCGCGAGTACGAGAGCGTATCGCCTATGAAGGAGGTTACGCCGTAGGTGCCCAGCACCCCGTACAGGCTCACCAGGCCGATGACGGCCTTGGCAATAATGCCCTTTTCGCTGCGCCCCTGGGTGAGCACCAGGCCCACGCCGCCGATGCCCGCCAGCACCAGACCTATGCTTCGGAACGCCTCGGGGACGTCTTTCATTATCATTGGTGCAAGAAGCAACAAAACGCCCGGCAGAAATACCAGCCACAGGCCGGCGTCGCAGATCGCCGCAACCGGATCGCCCCGCCGAAACGACTTGTACATACTCAGCGTAATGCCGTAAAACTGGTTGGCCACGCCGATGGCGAGCGCCGCGCCGAGCATCAGCATCGGCTTCGCGATCGGGTTCATATGCGGCACAACATTCACCAGGCGCGCCATGAAATTGCCTTCGCCCAGGTACTCGTACAGGTTGCCGGCCCACGCGCCGGTGAATGCACCGAATACTATGGACCCGATCCCGGCGTACAGGAACAGCCTGAAAAATTTGCGCTGCGGGCCGAAGGTGCGGTACTTCCGCGCCATCACAAATGAGAATACCACCAGCCCCAACCCGTAGAGCACATCGCCGAAGCAAAAACTGAAAAACAACAGGTACGAAAAGATGAGCCAGGGAGTGGGGTCGAAGCTGAAGTAGTCGGGCAGGCCGAACATCCCCACCAGGACCTGCGCCGGCCGCGAGAACCAGCCCAGAGTCAGCGACACCGGCACATCGTCGTCTCTTGTGGGGTCTTCCTGCAAGAACGACACCTCGGGGAATTGGTCGTCGAGCACGCTCTGAAGTTTCTTGACGTCTTTCACCCGCACCCAGCCGGTGATCACCGACATCCTGCGCGTGATAAGGACGCTGTTATGCGCCTCGATCTTCGCCTTTTCGCTCTCCCAGTATCCGGTGGCGATATCCACGCGGCGCTGGTCTTTGGCGAGGGCAAGCACCTGCTCGCGAAACTGCTCCTGCCGCTGCTTGCGGTCGAGTATGTCTTCCTCGAGCTCGCGGATGCGGTCTTTTACGGTCCCCGGGAGCTTCGGCAGGCTGATCTCCGAAAAGCCGTGCTTGCGCAGCAGGCCGCGGGCGTTGTCGGCGTCTTCGTTCAGGAATACGACAAGGACCTTCACTTCTTTTTTATCGCCGCCTACTTCCTCCCACGCGAGCTTGTCGGCGCATTCCGGATCGCCTGCGAAGCCGGCCCAGTTTGGCCCGCGGAAACTGCCGTAGGCAGCCGCGCTTTTCTGCAGGCTCAGGGCGGCGTTCACGGTAAAGGGCAGATCGACGAACTGCCGCAACGACTCTTTTTCCGCCTCGAACTGCTCTACCTGGCTCTGCAGGCTCCTGTATTCCTCATAAATGAATGCGCAGTCATCGTACAGCGGGTCGAAATCAAATTCCGAAACAACCTTCCGCAGCTCAGCGATGGTGATCTGCAGGGGCATCGCCGCGAAGCCTTCGATAAACCCCTTCTTCGTCTGGACGAACATCTCGAACGTCGACCTGATTATGTCGAGTTTCTTGAGGTTCTGATCAGCGGTCTGGGCCGAGGCCAGCTCCTGTTGAAGTGCGCCGTCTTGAGACAGTGCGAGGATTTTGGCGGCATCTTCGATATGAACGGCCGAAAGGGCATGAAGCCCATTGAGGAACCGCCGCGTTTCCCTGCGGGGCACGAGGAAGGTGGCCTTTTTAACTCTGTCTATCGCCATGTTACGAGCTGCTGACCCTCTCCACGATTCCATCGATCAACTTCGCAGCCCCGGCGATGTCCAGACCGCGCACCTCTTCGAGCGCCGCCTGAGACCTCTTACGCAGTTGATCTTCCTCAGCTTTGCGTTCGTCTTCCACGCGCAACGCGATGGCCTTAGCCTGCTGTTGATACTTGGCCTCGAGCTCGGCTTCGAGTTGTTCGATGCGCTCGTCGGTTTCGCTCTCGAGCCGGGTCACGTCGTCGTGCGCCTTGTGCACGATCTCGTCGGCCTCGTCCTCAATGGCATGGATCCGATCGATAAGACTATCGGGCATGGTCATCCTCAGATTTGTTCCGGCGCGTCGATCGTGCCCCCCCGGCGCGCCGCGAGTAACGTGCTCTATCCTATTATCTCGCCGGAGCGAATCAAGAGAAATCTGAACCTATGCTTTATTGTTCGGCCCCCGCTTGTTATAATTCATTGAATTGCAACGGCTTGGGACGGGGAGAAGCGGTGCCTCTCGAAAATACTGCTTGAATCTTGAGGACGTATCATTTACGATTACTCGAGCGCGGCGTTTGGCGTGGCAACGATACACTTTCGCTCATCGCTACGCGGGGAAGCCCGGAGGATGTGAAATGCCCCGATTCAAAGTAGTAGTGACGGATTATGTGTTTGAGAATTTCGACCAGGAAAAGGAAATTCTCGGTCAGATCGACGCGGATCTGATCGTGTGCCAGGCCGGGGATCCGGCCGAGCTGAAAGCCGAGGTGAAAGACGCCCACGGTATCCTGAATACCTACCTTGGGCCTATCGACAGGAATCTCTTTCAGGAAGCGGAAAAACTTCGCATAATTGTCCGCTACGGGATCGGGCTGGACACCATCAATGTCGCCGACGCCACGGAGCTTGGGATCATGGTCGCTTACGTGCCTGATTATTGCGTGGATGAAGTGGCGGACCACGCCCTGGCGCATTTCCTGGCCCTCGCCCGCAAGTTGGTGCTCTCGGACCGCAACGTCAAGGCAGGCAACTGGTCGCTTTCGTACCTCAAGCCGCTCAAAGGCATAGGGGAGATGACGGCCGGAATAGTAGGGTTCGGGCGCATCGGACGCGCCATCGCCCGACGGCTCCAGCCCTTCGGCGTTTCGGTCATCTTCAGCGATCCCCAGGTCAGCGAGGGGTCCGAGTGGTGCCGGCCGGCGCCGTTTGAGACCCTCCTCGAAGAATCCGACGCAGTATTCGTGCAGTGCCCCGGCACAGAGGCTACCCGGCACTTGTTCAACAAAGACGTTTTCGCCAAGATGAAGAAGAGCCCGATTTTCGTCAATGCCGCGCGCGGCTCCATCGTCGATACTGATGCGGTCGTCTGGGCTCTCGAACAAGGCAAGATCGCGGGCGCGGGGCTCGACCTGCTCGACGATGAAGCCGCGGTGGTCGAGACGGATCACCCCCTGAAGCACTTCGATAATGTAGTTCTCACGCCGCATAGCGCGTGGTACTCTAACAGATCGATCCGAACACTCCAGCGCAAAGGTGCAGAGGAAGTGGTCCGTGGCCTCACCGGGCAGCGCCCTCTTGCCCTTGCCAACCCCGAAGTACTCGAAAGGAGTTGACACTTGAAGATAGCCAGGATCGAGACGGGCGACAAGATTGCGCATGCCGTTGTTGAGGACGACGCCTTCCGGCTGATCGAGGGCGATATTCTCGACTCGTGGAAACCCGGCGACCACACGGTACCCCGGTCCCAGGCCACCCTGTTGGCGCCGGTCGATCCGCCGCAGATCGTTGCCATCGGCCTCAACTACCGCAAACACGCCGAGGAGAGCAAAATGGCCATACCCGAGGCGCCGCTGCTCTTCATAAAGACGGCCAACGCTGTCGTCGGCCCCGATCAGCCGATACTGCTGCCGAAGATGGCGCCGGACGAAGTCGATTATGAGTGCGAACTCGTGATCGTGATCGGCAAGCGCGCAAAAAACGTCACCGAAGATCAGGCACCCGACTACGTCCTCGGCTATACCTGCGGAAACGACGTGAGCGCCCGCGACTGCCAGCTCCGCCTCGACAAGCAGTGGGCGCGCGGAAAGTGCTTCGATACGTTCGCACCGATCGGACCGTGGATCGAAACCGACCCCGGCAACCCCGACAAGCTCGACATCCGGCTGACCCTCAACGGCGATGTGATGCAGGAGTCCGACACCTCCGACCTCGTCTTCTCGTGTGCACAGCTCGTGGGCTACATCTCCCGTTGCATGACGCTGGAGCCGGGCAGCATCGTCATGACCGGTACGCCCTCGGGGGTCGGCTTCACCCGCAAACCGCCCGTCTTCCTCAGGGAGGGCGACACCGTGACGGTTGAAATCGAGGGAATCGGGCAACTCACAAACCCCGTGACGAAGGAGAAATAGAGGATGCAGATCAAAAACCAATTGTTCATCGACGGGCAGTGGTGTGATTCGTCGAACGGGCAGAGCTTCGAGGTGATCAACCCCGCCACCGGCGATGTGATAACGTCCGTGCAACAGGCCACCAGGGAGGATATTCGCAGGGCGGTCGACTCGGCGCAGAAAGCCTTCGACAACGTCTGGCGCACCATGAATCCGTTCGAGCGCAGCGCTATTATCCACAAAATCGGCGACGCGATCACCGACCATCTCGACGCTCTCGCCGGCATCGAAACCGACGACGTGGGCAAGCCCGTCTTCGAGAGCATCAACATCGACGTCGCAGGCGGCGCGGCCACAATGCACTACTTCGCCGACATAGCCGTCGACCTCCGCGGCGACGTCATCCCCGCGCCCTACAGCGAAGTGCTCAACTACACCCTTCGCGAACCTATCGGCGTAGTCGGCGCCATCATTCCGTGGAACTTTCCCTTCCTGATCGCCTGCCGCAAGATAGGCTCGGCACTCGCCGCGGGCAATACCATCGTCATCAAACCCGCCACGTGGGCACCGCTGAGCACAATCCAGTTGGGCCGGATATTTGAGCAGGCGGGCCTCCCCGAGGGCGTTGTCAATATCATCCCGGCCGCCGGCCCGGATGTCGGGGCCGTGTTCTCTGAGGCCGGGCCGATCAAGGAAGTTACCTTCACCGGCTCAACGGCCATCGGCGCGCAGTTGTACGAAAGCTGCTCGCGTAACCTCAAAGGTTGCACGCTCGAGCTCGGCGGCAAGAGCCCGGCGATCGTCCTGCCCGACTGCGACATGGAAGAAACCATAGCCGGCACGCTCTTCGGTGTGTATCTGAGCCAGGGCGAATGCTGCTGCGCGGCCACGCGGCTGATCGTCCACGACGACGTATACGATGAATTCGTCGAGGGATTCGTCGCTGCGTCCGAGGCCATTAAGATCGGCATGCCGCGCGACGAAGACACGCGCATGGGCTCTCTGGTGCACCCCGAGCATTTGCGGACCGTGATGGACTACGTAGCCGTGGGCAAGGAGGAGGGCGCGACGGTGCTGTGCGGGGGCAATCGTCTGACCCAGGGCGATTTCGCCCGCGGCAACTTCATGGAGGCCACCGTCTTTGCCGATGTGAAGCCCTCGATGAGAATCTGGAAAGAAGAGGTCTTCGGACCAGTGGTCACTATCACCAAGAGCGACGACATCGACGAGATGGTCGAGCTGGCCAACGACAGCGCCTACGGGCTGGCGGCCAGTATCTGGACGACCGACCTCAAGAACGCCCACTCGCTGGCCGCCCGGATCGAGGCGGGAACCGTTTGGCTCAACCTCCACAACTTCGTCTTCCCCACTGCGCCGTACGCAGGCTACAAAGCCAGCGGGGTCGGAAGCGAACTGGGCCGCGATGGCGTCCTTGCTCTCACCAAAACAAAGAGCGTAATGGTCAGCCTCTTCGAGGGTGGGTTCAAGTGGTATTGACGGATGGCGGCGTGCCGAATAAGGGGATCAGCAATCCGGCATCTTGGGGGCTACCCAGGCTTCAGGGAAGAAGAGCCGTTATTGTTTTTTGTCCCGGCGCTGACCAGTGTCGTCGCCGTGCCCTGAAGCGGCTGCCCCGGAGTGCTTATTCAGTACCTTCTCGCACTCGTCCAGCCAGAACTGGGGTGTTCGACCGGGGAGGTCTTTCCTCAACACTTTCTGCACGGAGCCCACGGCCACCGATCGGACTTCTTCGGCAGAATCTTTCAGGAACGGGATCATCTTGTCGCAATCCTGCGGGCTGGATATGTAGAGGTCAACGACCACGGCACAGGCCCACGAGCGATTTCGGACATGAGTTTCGTTTCTCATCGCCGCCAGAATATCGTCCACCACCCCTCTCACCTTGTCCTTGTCTTCGAGTTGATTCATGATGACAAGGCTGTAATAGCGGGTGATGTAGTCGGTACTCTTGAGCATATCGAGCGCGGCAGGCAGAGCGATATCGGTGCCGAGAGCGATGACCTTCTTGGCCAACTCGCCGTTGTTGCCGGCCTCGCCTATTCGCCCGGCGTAATACCGCGCCCTGAAACCGGGGCTGGCCGTCCACCCGACCACACCTGCGATCACGATAGCCACAAACAGCGTGGCCGCGAATATTGCCGAGGCGGGCGTTTTCTTCTTTTCCTGAGCCACTGCATGTCTCCTCTGCCTATACCATCAATGCACCCTCTGCAAAAAGGTGCGCGTGCGGGGCCATCAGCTCGTTCATTAGACATAATACCGGAACAGCCGCGCACAGTCAAGGCAAATATCCGATAAGGCGAATATCCGATAAGGCCTGCGGATCGGCTCTGTTGGTGACCCCATTCCCGCCTTTTTTACCAATGATCACTTGACTTGCCCGCTCAAGCGGGATACAATTGGTTTGGACAGTTTGAGCTGCGCCTGCAATGAAGGTGCGCATACAAGAAGGTGCAAGCATGCCTGACGTACAATTAGGGAAATCGCCTTGAAAACCCAAGCAATCTGGATGATAGCCGGTGCCGTTTTACTTTCGGGATGCAGCGCAGCCCACTACAAGGCCCGCGCCGACAAGGAAGTGTACGGAATCATCGGCCGCAAGCAAATCAAGACGCTGGGCATCGAAAAACCTTTCACCATCGAGCAGGAGCACGCGCACCCTCTGCTGGGCCTGTCGCTCACCCAGCCCGAGCCGCTACCCAATGAACCCGCCACTTCCGCCGTGATGATTTCGCTGGCCCGGGCCCTCGATATTGCCGGGAAAAACAACCGCGAATATCAGAACCGCAAGGAGGGCGTATACCTCACAGCCCTCAGCCTCACCCTGGCTCGACACGAGTGGGGCCCGATCTTCAGCGGCAGCCTGTCGTCTGAATATACCAAGACCCAAGGCGACGAAACCGTTGGAGGCGGGGCCGCATTCGGCCTCTCGAAGCTCTTTGCCGACGGCACAAGATTAGGCGTGAACCTCTCCAGTGATCTACTCATGCACCTGGTATCCAATCCCCGCGAGGCGGCGGCGTCTTTGATTACTGCCACCCTCACCAAACCGTTGTGGCGCGGCGCCCGCAAGAGAATCGCGCAAGAAAACCTCCTCCAGGCCGAATACGACGTTGTCTACAGTATCCGGTCTTTCGCAAGGTTCCGCAAGACCTTCGCCGTGAGCATCGCAACAAGTTACTACCGGGTGGTCCAACAGCGCGATTCGGTCCTCAACGCGTGGAACAACTACCAGAACCTGATCCTGGCGCGAGACCGGACCGAAATGATGGCCGCTGCCGGCCGCCTGCCGGAATTCCAGGTCGATCAGGCCAAGCAAAACGAGCTGCGGGCCAAGGACCTCTACGTGCGCTCGGTGCAAAGGTACAAGCAATCGCTCGATCAATTCAAGATACAGCTCGGCCTGGCCACCGACGAGGCGGTCGTCCTCGATCCCAAGGAGCTCGTGGCGCTTCGAAACCGCGGCATCATCCATCCCGACATCTCCGCCGATGATGCAATCGAAATAGCCCTGGGCCTCCGACTCGATCTTGCGAACGTCGCCGACCAGTTGACCGACTCCGCCCGAAAAGTCGAAGTGGCAAAGAACGGCCTGGCGCCCGACATCGACCTCGTGCTGACGTCGTCGGTGCCGACCGCCCACAACCGGCCAAACAGCTTTCGCACGGCCCTTGGCACATATGCCGCGGGGATCGACGTTGACCTGCCGCTCAGCCGCAGATCGCAACGCAACACCTACCGCCGGGCGCTCATCAGCCTCGAACGTGGCGAGCGAGACGCTGCACTCACGGCGGATGAGGTGAAACTCGACGTCCGCGACGCATGGCGAAAGCTTCAGGAAGCAAGAGCCAGCTACGACATCCAGCAGATCAGCCTGGCCCTCGCCACCCGGAGAGTCGAAAGCACAACGCTCCTGCAACAGGCCGGCAGGGCCAGCACCCGCGACCTGCTCGAGTCGCAAGACGCGCTCCTCGAAGCGCAAAACGCACTCACGCGGGCGCTCATCGATCACACAATCGCCAGGCTCGAATTCTGGCGCGACACAGGAGTGCTCGAAGTAGACGAGCACGGCCTGTGGAAGGAAGATTACGACTTGGATAGCTACAGGAGCCCGGAAGAACCTCAAATACGGGAATGATCATGAAGACAAAACGCTCAAAGAAGCGGCACTGGATCATACTGATGACCGTTGCGGCGATCGCAATCGCCACCATCGGCCTCACGCGGCCATGGGCAGGCCCCGCCGCCGAATCTACAAGCACCTTCTTCGTGATCGCAAAACGCGACCTCGACATTACCGTGCTCGAAAGCGGCAGCGTGAAGGCACTCAAGAAACTGGAGATCAAGTCGGAGGTCGAAGGTAATACCACCATACTCAGCCTTATCCCCGAAGGCATCTACCTCACAGAGGAAGACGTTGCGAACAGACGAGTGCTGGTGGAGCTAGACTCGTCGAGCATCCGCGACAAGATCACCCAGCAAGAGATCACCCTCCAGAGCGCCCAGGCATCGTACACCCAGGCCAAGGAATCGTACGACATCCAGGTGAATCAAAACGAAAGTAACATCAAGACGGGCGAGCTGGACGTCAAGTTCAGCAGGATGGATTTCGACAAGTATCTCGGCGCGGAACTGGCCCGGGAGATGATCGAGAGCCCCAGCAGCTTCGACAGCCTTCAGTCGGACGAGCGACTCGATGGTGAATCCCTCCAGAAGTTGCGAAAGCTCGACAGCAACATAGACCTCGCAACGGAGGAAGTTGGGCGCGCGATCGACAAAGTCGAATGGACCCGGAAGCTGTGCGATAACAAATACGTAACGCGCAACGAACTCGAAGCCGACAAACTCGCCCTCAAGAGAAAGCAAGTGGAACTCGAACAGGCCCGGACCGAGCTCAAGATCTTCGAGCAGTACGATTTCCCGAAAGACGTGGAGCAGCGCCTTGCCGATTACCACGAGGCCAACAAGGCGCTCGAGCGCATAAAAGCGCGGGCAAGATCCGAGCTGGCGACATCCGAAGCCCAATTGAAAAGCAAAGAGGCCGCCCATCGCCTCCAAAAGGAGCGTTACGACCGCCTGAAGGAGCAGCTCGACGCCAGTGTGATCTACGCCACGCAGCCGGGGCTCGTAGTGTACGCAACCAGCGGCAACCCCTGGCGACGGCAGCCGCCCCTTGAGGAGGGCGCCTCCGTGCGGGAACGCCAGGTGATAATCAACATCCCCGACACCTCCCAAATGGCCGTCGAGATCAAGCTCCACGAGGCCTCAATCGACAAGGTTAAGCTGGACCAGGAGGCCAGAATAACCCTCGACGCCTACCCCGACATACAGCTCGAGGGCCACGTGCAAAAGGTTGCCGTCCTCCCCGATGCGCAGCATCGCTGGCTCAATCCCGACCTCAAAGTCTACAGCACCAACATCGTCATACACGGCGAGCATAAAGTGCTCAAGCCGGGGCTGTCCGCGAGAGTGGAAGTCATTATCGACAAGCTCGGCGACGTGCTCGTTGCCCCGATCCAGACCGTTGTGCCCGAGGGCGACGAACGCGTGTGCTATGTGGTCACCAACGGCGGCACCGAGAGGCGAGTGGTTGAGGCCGGCCTTGCCAACGACAAGTTCATAGAGATCAAGTCGGGCCTGAGCGTCGGAGAGAAGGTGATGCTCAATCCCCCGCGCTACGCCGGCGTAGCCGAGGACGTCGATGCTCAACAGCCCGACGCCGAAGACAGAGACCAAGGCGAGGGCGAGAGCAAGCAGCAAACCGGTGAAGAAGCCGACACGAAGAAGCCTGAAGAGCAGGCCGGTCCGGCCGCCGCCGGCGATATGATGCAGCAGTGGCAGAACATGTCGTCCGAGGAAAGAGAAAAAAGGATGGAGGAATTCAGGAAACTGTCGCCCGAGCAGCAGCGCAAGATGCTCGAGCGCTTGGGCAAGATGGGGATCAATCCGGACGCAAGACGCCGGGGCGCAGGCGGCGGCCGCCCGCCGGGCGGCAGATCGAGACGGGGAGCGGAGTGAACTGCCGATGCCCATTGTGGAAGTGCAAGACATCTGGAAAACATACAGAATGGGCGATCAGGAAGTGCATGCCCTGCGCGACGTTTCCCTCGCCTTCGAGGAAGGAGCATACGTGGCGATCATGGGGCCCTCGGGCTCCGGAAAATCGACGCTCCTCAATCTCCTGGGCTGCCTCGACCGCCCCACGTCCGGCAGCTACCTCCTCAGCGGGGAGGATGTGTCGGACCTGTCCGACGATGAGCTTTCCGACATCCGCAGCCGCAGGCTCGGTTTCATTTTCCAATCATACAACCTGATCCCCCAGCTCAACGTCCTCGAAAACATCGAGGTGCCGCTTTACTACCAGGGGCTGTCGGAAGCCGAGAGCCGCGAGCGCGCCGAAGAGCTGGCCGGGGAGGTGGGCCTGACCGACCGCCTGGCACACAAGCCGGCGGAGCTCTCGGGCGGGCAGCAGCAGCGGGCGGCCATCGCACGTGCCCTCGCCAACCATCCCCTGGTGATCCTGGCCGACGAACCCACCGGCAACCTTGATTCGGTCACCGGCGAAGAAATCCTCGCTCTTATCGATGACCTTCACAGCCGCGGCCGCACGATAATCATGGTCACGCACGACCAGAGCATCGCCGCGCGGGCGTCGCGCATTGTGCACATGTCCGACGGGAAGGCCGTCTCGGAGGAGCGATGATCAGCTTCAGGCTAAAACGCACCGTCAAGCTCGGCCTCAAGAGCCTGTGGCTTCACAAGCTGCGCTCGGGCCTCACGGCCCTGGGTATCGTTTTCGGCGTGGCGTCGGTGGTCGCTATGCTGGCCATCGGCGAAGGGGCCAGTCACGACATCCGCGAGCAGATCCGCAAGCTCGGCAGAGACAACATCATCATCAGCAGTGTCAAGCCCGCCGACGAAACAACCACGTCGGGCTCGGGCAACCGACTGCTCGAATACGGCATCACCTACGACGACATCGAACGTATCGAAACGACGATCCCGAGCGTCGACGTGGTCGTGCCCGTGCGCGAAATACCGTGCGACGCCCGCTATCGCCAGCGTAACGCCGGCGGCGTGCTGGTCGGCACCGTGCCGTGGTTCCTGCAGATCCGCAACATGCCTATGATTCTCGGCAGGTTCCTGACCAGCGTAGACATGCACGAGCACAAAAGCATGTGCGTTATAAACCGGGAGGTGGCCGAAAGGCTTTTTCCCAACGACGGGCCACTGGGACAACACATCAAGATCGGCAAGGATTACTACAAGGTCGTGGGCGTGGTGGACGATGCCGGCATGACGACCGGCGGCCAGGCGCAATCATCGAAGAGAATCTTCATCCCTATCACTACCGCACGGGCGCGCTTCGGCGAGATGCTCATGATCGGCAGCTCCGCCGGGCGCGAGTTTGAGAAGGTCCAGCTTCACCAAGTAATAGTCAAAGTCAAGAGCGAGGGGCAGGTCATTCAAACCGCCGAAGCAATCGAAACGCTCATGATGCGCTTCCACGAAAAAAAAGATTTCGAGCTCATCGTGCCCCTGGAACTCCTGAAGCAGGCACGCCGCACCAAGCAGATTTTCAACGCGGTCCTCGGTTCGATAGCCGGAATCTCGCTGCTTGTGGGCGGGATCGGGATCATGAACATCATGCTCGCCAGCGTCACCGAGCGCACTCGCGAGATCGGCATCCGCAGGGCGCTGGGCGCCAAGCGGCGCGACATTATCACTCAGTTCCTCTCCGAAACGGTGCTGCTTTCCGGCTCAGGCGGGGTGATGGGGATTGTCCTCGGGGTCGCCCTGCCCACCGCAGTGAGCTCCTTCACCAAAATGAAGACCATTGTCACACCGTGGTCGCTGATCCTCGCCTTCACCATCTCGGCCGCAGTGGGCATCATCTTCGGCATCTACCCCGCCCAGCGCGCCGCCGACCTCGACCCCATCGAAGCCCTGCGACACGAGTGAGGCGGATGGCGCAAGATCGTTGATGGCCGGTTCCCGCCCCCTGAATCCTCACGAAACCTCACTTCCGCCGCCCTGAGCTAATGAAAGCTTTTCGCCGAAACCTTTCATTACGGGAAAATAATTAAAGTTTGGTTTCATTTGAGGATATCGACAATTGCGCCGGCAACGTACACACGCTTTCGCGCCCTGCCTGTGATCTCCTGCAAGATGCCAATGCCTTCCAAACGATTCACAGCCTTAAGAGCGGTTGGGTAAGAGACCCCAAGCCGCCGCTGTGCTTCGGCCGGCGTCACGATGGGATCTTCGAACAGATAGTCAGCCAGGCCGAGCTGTGTGGGTGTAGAACGGGCATGGATCAACTTGTCTTTCCATTCGATCTGCAGATCCTGAAGTTTGCGGGCACGGTGGATGGTGTCCTCCGCCTGCTCAGCCACGCCTCGAAGGAAAAACAACACCCACTCGCGCCAGGCACCGCGCTCGCTCACAGCCAGCAACAAGTCATAATACTCTCTTCGGTTCCTCTCGAAGAACGCACTCAAATAAAGCACAGGCTCGGGGAGTAGCTTCCAGTGTATCATCAGCAGCGAGATCAACAAGCGCCCTATTCGGCCGTTGCCGTCGAGGAACGGATGTATGGCCTCGAAATGCTGATGAATCAATGCCAGGCGCACCAGCGGGGGATGCGAATTCGCCCTGTGCAGGTACTTCTCGAAAGCATTAAGGGCTTCGCGCATCTGCGGCACAGGCGGCGGCACGTAAACAGCCTCACGCGGGGTGCGCCCGCCTATCCAGTTCGCTACTCGGCGGAACTTGCCCGGCTGGGCCCTTCCGCCGCGAACGCCCTCCATCAACCGGCCGTGAACTTCGCGAATGAGGCGAAGGCTAACCGGCAGCGTTCCCAGTCGATCCAAACCGTACTCCATTGCCCGGACATAATTGAGCACTTCCTGAGCGTCTGATTCACGCACCTCCCGTTCCACCTCGGGGAACAGCCACATCTGCCCCGCCTCGTAGGCGTAAAGCTCCGCGATGTCTGTCCGGGTCCCCTCTATGCGCGAAGACAGCACAGCCTCACGGCGAATGAGAGGCCGAGTAAACAAGTGTGGGTTGGGAACGGCGCCGCTTAAGCCGGCCAGTTCACCCAGGGCACGGTCCGCATCCGAGAGCCCCCGCAAGAGATCGCGATCAAACTCCAAAGTGGGAGGCAGCGGATTCGGCACAAACGCCCAAGCCTCCTGCCCCTGCACGGTCGACTTTACCAGCCGTCCTGATGGGCTTTTCTTGAACTGCTTGATATTCACGAATCGACCTCCAGACCCCTGGTGCTGTCAACGCCGTGGGTTCCGGCCCTTAATCGACTATATCGGCAGCGAAGCGACACGCCTTTAACATCGAAATCTGCGAGCACTCATCCCTCGTTCGGAATCTTTGCACAAAGCTCCAACGCCCTAAACTCGCAACCTTCCCCGCAATCGCCGACCGGATCGAACTGCCTGTTGAGTATCCTGTCGATGGCGTCGGCGGCGCGCCGCTCAAAATCACCGGCTTCGGACGCGCTGATCGCCACGTGTACCGGCTTCGAGAGTCGCGCAAAATAGATATACGCATCGGGCGGCTCGCAGCCCAGCAACTTGCCCGCCGCCAGCGAATACATCAGCAACTGCGGCTTGTACCGTTCGCACCGCTCGGCCAGGCCGTCCTCCTTGATTCTGTCCGTCTTGTAGTCGATGACGTGCCACCCCTCGGCGTCACGGTAGAGGCGGTCCATCATGCCCGACACAGCCCCTCTGCCGATGCGCACGGTGAAGGCGATCTCGGTATAAAACTCCTCGGCGGCCAGCACTGTTGCGCCGAAGTCCGACGCCCGGAAATCATCCGCCATCCTGCTGATGTGCTCGATCAGACGCTCCCGCTCGGCACGATCCGCGATCTCTTCCTCCTCGATGTACCGCAACAAGGCCTGCCGCTCTGCGCCCGGCTCGATATGCGATATGTCCTCAAACATCCTGTGCGCCACCCTGCCGAATAGGAGCCCGGGAGACGGGGCCGAGAAGGCTCCGCCGTGCGCCGGTATCTCGTCCGACAACGCCCCCTCCGACGGCACCCCGAGCACGTTTGTAAGGAAGTAGCAGTAGGGGCATTCGAGGTATCGCATCAGCCCCGTGGGCGAGAAACGCGGCAGGATCGCCCGCCCGGCAACAGACCCCACAAGGGCGAAACGGCCGTCCGCCCGCTCGCCTTCATTGCCCGCACACCGGGCCGCCCTCTCGTATCGGTCGAGCAGCGCATCCCGCGACGGCGGGGGCGCAGGCTCGGCTACGTCGATCCGCGACCCGTCCACATGAACCGTCGCCCCTTCGATGTCGGACGGGTCTGCGACGTCAATCTCCATCTGTTCGCAGATCATCTCAAGCCAGGTCGATTTGCCCGACCTGCGCGACGGCCGCGCCCCGGAGATCACCAGGTGATCCCGGCCGCGCGTGAGGGCAACGTAGAGCTGGCGAACGCTCTCGGCCTTTGCTTCGTCGGCGATTCGCTCCCTGATGAGATTGCGCGTCACCGTGTCTGTGATATTGCCCGCGGCGCCGCGGGCCTTGACCCCAAAGCCGTGATCCCGGTGAACGTAAACGTCCGGCACAAAGCCATGAGCCTGCCCCGCCGTGTCGGCCACGCACACGATCGGAAACTCCAGCCCCTTGGCACTGTGAACCGTCAGGAGTTTGACGGAATCGGCTTCGTCGAACTCAATCGGGGCCTCGGCCTCGCGCTCGCCGGTTTGCATCATCTCGTTGAGCCGGGCCACGCAAGCTGCGAGATCGGGCGCACTTCGTGCGATGCCGAGGACCTTCTCGATGTTGGCGATTGTCTGGACGCCGCGTTCTCCGCCGGCGACCGCCCCCCACAGGCCTGTCTGCGTCAGGATCCGGCTCAGCAGTTCTGCCACGGGCATCCGCCGCGACCACCGGAGCCACGTGCAGATCAGCTCGCGCGTCCGCTGCAGCGCGCTGGCCTCGTCGGCGACCTCCGCCTCGCCCGCTTTCTGGAGCTTCGCCCACAGGGTTCGGCCTTCGATGCGGCATATCCGGAAGAGCGCCTCGTCGGAGAGCCCCGCAATCGGCGAACGCAGCAGTGCGGCCAGGGCTATGTCGTCGCCTTGGTGCAGCAGGAATCGCAGCACATTGGCGGCATCGAGCACCTCCTGCCGCTGATAAAACGCAAAACCGCCCGCGACGGTGAACGGAATGCCGGCCTTTCGGAGGGCATCTTCAAAAAGGCTCAGCCGCGTGCGTGCGCGAAACAGAATCGCAATGTCGCCCCAGCGGGCCGGCCGTTCTATTTGCTCCTCCTTGTCCCAAACAGTGCAGCCCTGCGACACAAATACCTGCAACTGCCGCGCGACCAGCTCCGCCTCCGTGGCCGCCGCTTCACCGTCGGTGCCCGACGCTTTCGCCGGCAGCAGCAACGTTACGCTGCCCTCGACCGGCGTATCGCGCCTGCAAACAAGCGGGCGATAGCCCGGGTCGTAGTCCAGCCCCGACGCCCCCATCAGGTCCGTCATCAGGCTGTTGATGAAGTTGACGGGCGCCGGCGCCGCGCGGAAATTATCGTCCATCTCCACGCGGCCTTCGTTCGCGATGAACCTGCCCTTCACTTGCTCGAACACGCGGATCTCGGCGTCGCGGAAGCCGTAGATCGACTGCTTGGGATCGCCGACGATGAATAGGCTGCCCTCCGGTATCGTCTCGTCCGGCTCCTCTACGATCAACCGGACGATCTCCCACTGTAGGTGGTTTGTGTCCTGAAACTCATCCACGAGTACCGAGCGAAATCGCCGTCGCAGCTCGCCGCGGATGTTGCCCTTGTTGTGCTGCAGGAGGTGCAGGGCCCGGGCTTGCAGGTCATCGAAATCGAGCGCCTTGCCCTCCCCCTTGTACTGTTCGTAGATTTCGCGCGCCCGCAGGCACATCGCCGAGAGCGCCCTCAGCAGGGGGATGGAATTCCAGTCGGCCTCGCCCGGCGTCAGAGCCTCGAGCTCCGAGGCTCTTTCCTTGATCTCTTTCAGCAGAGCCTTGCATCCTTGGAGATCGTCCCAGTTCTTTGCGCCCCCGCCCCTCAGCGTGATCGTATTCAACTCACCCAGCAGTTCCAAAACTCTTTCGCGGTTGACGAGACGAAGCCCTTTGCGAAGATTCGCCAGCACCGTCTCGCGCGCTTCCTCGATTCTATCGGTTACGGCGCACTCGAAACTGCATAACCGGCCGATCACGTCCTGCGAGAAGAGCAGTCGGGTTTTCCGCCTTGATTCCTCTTCGACGAGCGAACGGATCTTCTTACGCACGTCCTTGTCGCTTGCGCGGTCATAAAACGCGGTCCATTCTTCGCACACCGCCCGGCGAAGCAACGTCACCACGTTCGCTGTGGCACGGGCTCTGCCCCAGGTCCGTAGGAGCACTTCCGCATGTCGGCAGAGGTCGTTGTCTTCCTCGCCCGCGCTCTGCAGGGCATCGTCCGCCGCTTCCCGCAGCAGACGGGAACTCTGCGCGGCGTCGAGCGTTTCGAAGAGCGGATCGATCTCGGCCTCTACGGGATGCTCGCGCAGCAGCATCGCGCAAAACGAATGAATTGTCGATATGGCGGCGCGATCCAGATTCTCGAGCACGCTCCGCCAGTGGAGGGCGTTTTCTCCGCGGTCGATTCGCTTTTCGAGTTCGTCGCGCACGCGGGTCTTCATTTCCGCCGCGGCCTTGTCGGTGAACGTTATCGCCAGCACGTTCCGCACGCCGGCGTTTTGATCGGGGCCGAGCAGATCGATGTATCTGCGCACGAGCACACCGGTCTTGCCCGAGCCCGCCCCCGCGGTCACGGCCACGTTGCGCGTAAGGTCGAGCGCGTCCCTCTGGGCGCCGGTAAGTTCGATCTCAGCCATCGTTGGCCCCTCCAACGCCGCAGGCTTGTGCCGCCATCCTCATCGATTTCGCATCGTTTCTTCTGCACACGCCGTTGAACGCGCAATACCCGCACCCGGCCAGGCGGGGTTCGAGGACGGAAGGATGGAAAACCCCGCCGCGGATTCCGGCTGCGTACTCGATGATCTTGTTCTTGATTCCGTCGAGGATTTCCGTCAGCTCGGGGATTTCAAACATCCCGGCCCGATTGCGCATGGGGACGTCGAAGTGGGCCTTGAGATCAGGGGCACTCCCAAAGAATGATCCCCCCGTGCCCAATTTGCCGAACTTCTCCGGGTCCTCTTTCAGGCAATAATGCGCGCCGCCCGCCGGCCGGAAGCCCGACTCCTCCAGGGCCATCACGTAAATTGGAATCTGCAGGCTGAGGTGATTCAGGATCTCGCTGTAGTGCGGCGCCGAGCCGGTCTTGTAGTCCACCGCGAGCGCAAGTTTCTCGCCGTCGACATCGGCGACCTCGATCCTGTCGATCCGGCCCACCAGCCGCACTTCGCTCGGCCCCTCTCCGAGCACAACCTCCGGCAAAGCCAGCGCACCATCGGTTATCTCGCCCGCGTGCGGTCGACCAAACGTGACCTCGAAGAATCGCGGCCGACCCGCCGACCGATCGTTCATCTCGGTGTCGATAAACATCTCAAGCACGCCCCGCCATCCCAGATGCGGCCCGCCGATGATCCGCTCGCGCTCAATATCCCAGAAGAGCCCCTCGTAAGGCATCCGCTGAAACTCATCCTCAGCGATTCTCCGTATGTGCGCCAGGGCGGCCCCGCGGTCGTCCTCTTCGTTGAGCTGCATTTTGCCTTGGGCCCGCCGTTCGATGTAGAATCTGCTGAGGGTCCTGTGAATAATGCTGCCCTTTTCAAGGGCGTCCATCTCTTCCTGCGGCTCTTCCAGTTCGACCAGCCTGGCCAGTTTCTCCGCGAAAAAACGAAACGGGCACCGCGCATACTTCTCGAGCGTGCTTGCGCTCAATGCCCGGCCGGAGTACTTCTCGGCGACCAGCGCCTTCGCCTCGGGGTCGGTGACCATCCCTTCGAAACGCGACCACGAGTCGCCGCCTCGCCGCATTTCTTCGGCTGCAAGGCAGCGCACCATCGCTTTGAGAGCATCGCCGCCGGGCGCAGAGCCGCACTCCTGTATCGCGCGCTCGGCTGCCTCTTCGTCCCGCCCGGCAAGGGCGTCGCCAAGGCAGCATTGCAGGCTCTTGGCCGAGAACACCGCCCCGGGCATCGGATACCGTTTCGCCTCAACGTGCGGCAGACACCGTTCAATTTCCCTGAGAAAGAGCGACTTCAGCAGCATCTTGCCGCCGTCGGATCGAGGGCAGCTTACGAACAGCTTCCGCCGCGCCGCGCCGGCGGCCCCGGCAAACAGGTACCGCTCGATCTCGAGGTTGCTCGGCGTCGTCTTGAATCCCAGCTTAGCGCGGCGCTTCTCCGAATAGAAAATCCGGGGAGCCTCCGGCAGCGGGAATTCTCCATCGACGAGCCCACCGAGAAACACAACGTCGTAGTCCCCGCCGCGTACCTCGCCCACAGGCAGCACCTGCACGCCGTGGTCCACGTCGCGCTTCACGTCGAACGTCTCGCCGCTGAGCCCGGCCTCGATCATCTCGGCGTATTGTTCAAAGTCGAACTTCTCCCTTTCGGCGAAGCTCGCGGCGAAAATCACGTCCTTGAGCAACTTCTGAAACTTGTCGAGCGCGCCGTAATCCCGCTCGAGGATTTCCTCGTCGACTTCGCTCCGACGCTCGAAGAAAATCCCGCGGGCGATACCGAATCGCCTGATTATCGCGGTGAGGACCTCCCCGAACCGCTTCGGGGCCATCGGCCGCGACAGCTTCGCGATTTCGGCCAGGGCAAGCTCAATCCCGCGGCTCTGCTCTATGAGCCTTGCAACTCTCCGGGCCGTCCGGCCGCCCTCCTCTTCCGTTCTCTCCATTTCATTCGCCAGCCGATCGGCCGAGTCGCGCAGCTTCGCGCCCCACGTATCTTTGTTGCGGAAGATTCTGGCGACCCGCGCCTCGGTGTCCAGAAAATCACCGTCGAGCGCCGCGTCCTCGCCCTCGTATTCGAAACTGAACCGCACGTAGGGCGAGCGCAGGAGCTTCATCACGGGCTCGCGGCCGTAGTCTTCTCGCACAATTTCGAGGATGCTCATCAGCGTTGCGGCCACCGGCGATTCGCTCAGCGGCCGGCCTACTGCGCAGTTGTATGGAATGCCGCACGACGCGAATACTTCGCGGACGATCGGCGCATACGTATGGATGTTCTTGAACGCGACCGCGATGCGTTCCGCGAGCACATTGTCTTCCACCACGATGCGCTTGATCTCGGCCGCGATCGCCTCGACCTCGGCAAGCCGGTCGCGACACTCCAGTATTGTGACGTCGGCCTCGGCCGCCGGTCCGGCCTCCCTTTCGGGATCGAAAAGCCGCGGACAGATTGATTCTGCCGGCGAGCCGGGCGCGGGGGCAACCTCGATTTGTTCGGCGCCCGCGCAGTACTCTTTCACGAACCTCTCCGCCGCGCCGAAACCTTTCGCCCCGGGCATTTGATCGAGGCGCAGCCACACCTGCTCCACACTTTCGAGCAGCCCTTTGAGGACCTCGCCTTCCGCTTTCGTCACATCAAAAAACCCGTCGAAGATCAACAAGTCGATGCCGGCCAGGGCGGCTTTCAGATTCGCCGGCTCCTTCATCTCCTCCAGCACCAGCCAGAACATGCCGTCGGTGTCGATGAGTTCATGAAGGGCGAGCATTTTCTGATACTCGCGATAGATCCTGACCAACTCGCGGCTCTTGGGCCCCGGCGGGTCTTCGATGTCGGCGGTGCGTTTCGCCAGCGTGTCGGGATTGATAAGGTTCTGCTTGAGGTCGGAGATGAAACCGCCAAGCTTCGTTACGAGCCCGGGAAACGGTCGTCCCTCGCGACGGCGGAAATAGGTTAGACCCAACTCTTCGTTCGATACGATCTCCTCGAGGAGCATGGCCTTGACCGATGCAGATATCGGCACGCCGGCGCCGCCCATGCGACGGTGGAGGAGTTCCATCAGGGAATGGAAGGTGAGCAGATGCGGTCGGAAGAACCCTTGCGGCCGGGCGTGGAGGAGCTGTTTTTCGAGGCACCTGGCGCGTCGCGCGGTCGGCACAACGTAGATGAATGATTGCTGCGGGCCGGTCAGTCGCTGCAGGCATTCGCCCATCAGCTCTCCGCCGGCGGCGGACGCCGGCCCGTAGAAGAATTTGATCTGCGTGGGGGGCATGCTTCCCTGCCTGGCGACTCGGAAGGGCGTGTCGGCAAAAGGCTCTAATCAGATAGCTTGATTATCCATTCCGCCAGCTTTTCAGGATCGTGGCGAAGGAGGTCCTGCTTCTCCCAAAGCACGCGCTTGTGTTCGAGGTCTTCGACGAGATCGGCGCGAACGACTTTCACGCCGAGGCTGTCGACGTCGCCGGGGACAACCAGCTCGGCACCTTCCTTTGCGTATCGTTCGAGCATGTCTTCCGGCGGGACGATATTGTTGAGCAGCACGTAGTCGAGCGAGCCCTCGCCGAGGTACTTCAGGATCGTCCGCACGTGATCGCCCGCGGTGAAGCCGTCGGTCTGCCCGGGCTGCGTGACAATGTTGCACACGTAGACCCGCTTCGCGTTTGTGTGCAGGATGGCGTTCGCAACGTCTTTGACCAGGAGGTTGGAGATTACGCTCGTATACAAGCTGCCGGGGCCGAGCACAACGATGTCGGCCCGGCCGATTTCTGCGATCGCTTCCGGTGCACCGGGTACGTCGGGATCTCTGAGGTAGACCTCCTCAAGAGGCGGCTTGCCGGGCGTGCGCAGGTTAAACTCCTCCTCGTAGACCTTGCCGTCGGCGGTCCTCCCGCAGATGTGGGTGTCGCTGAAGGTTGAAGGCAGCACGCGGCCGCGGATGGCAAGGATTTCGCCGGCGTGCTGGATGGCCTGCTCGAAGCTTCCTGTGATCTTGGCGAGGCCGGCGATAAACAGGTTGCCGAAGCTCATGCCCTCGAGCTTGCCGTTGTCGAAGCGGTATTTGAAAAGCTCGCTGAGGAGTTCTTCGGACTGCGACAGCGCTATCAGGCAGTTGCGGATGTCGCCCGGCGGCAGCAGGCCGAGGTCCTTTCGGATCATCCCCGAGCTGCGGCCGGAATCGGTGACGGTCACAATGGCGGTGAGATTGTCCGTGTACTTCTTCAGCCCGTTGAGGACCATCGGCAGGCCGGTGCCGCCGCCCACTGCCACAACCCGCAGGCCGGCGGTCGCGTGCTTTTTGCCGGCAACGTGCACCGCCCGCGGGATATCCTCTATGCTGTCGACCCTGTAGTCGGGGATTTCGATCTCGGTCTTGGCCGACAGGTCCTTGAACCGGCCATGAACCAACTGAATGGTGTTCGTGCCGAGAACGTTGCCGACTTTGATCTCGGCATAGATCCGGTCGCCGACCACGGCCACCTCTTCGGGTGCGAGGTGATACTTGCCCATGAGCTGTCTATAACAGTCGCTGAGCGGATGCCCCCTGTCGGCGTCATTTATCACGATCTCGTCGAATGAGTCTTTCAGGCCGAGCAACCGGATCTTTCGTTCCTGGCGGGTGTAGATGCCGGTGGTAACGAGAAACACGCGATAGCCTTCGGAGCGCAGTTCGGCCAGCATCTCGGGAACGCCGGGGAAGGGATGAATCTCTTCCACTTCGTCGGAATTGTACGCGGCGAGGGCAACATCCACAATAGACCGAGGGCAGGCATATTTTTCGGCGATGATGGAGAACGCATCCAGCCGGGGCCCCCGGGTCTCTTCGAGATCCGTCTGCAAGTTATAGGCTTCTTCCTCGGTGCAAGGCAGGCCGGCGCGCACCATTGCTATGGCCGCACGCCGCCGGGCGCTCTCCACGAGCTGCCCCGAGCAGTCGTAAAGCGTATCGTCGAGATCAAAAACAACAGCGCGGATTCCCGCCATATCATAGGCCCCTTCGGTCGTCATGGACTCGCCGGATGTTCTAAATCGAATTATACAGCAGCGGCCGGTGGAATCAAGAAGAAATGGATACGTGCACGCCCGAAGTCCCGCAGGGACGTATATATGTTTAGCCCGGGCAACATCCCACCTTGGACTTTTCGGAGCGTTATCCCTTGAAATCCTGGCGGCCTGTTTGTATACTCGCGGGACGGTTGAAAGCGTTGCAGTTATGAGGAGAAACTGATGAGCTACGAACGAGGCATCGCGGCGATGCGCTTGCAGGCGCCGCCTGAGATTCCGCACACACAATACATCAGCCACCCGCGTTTCGCAGAAGCCCTGGTAGGCTTGCCAAGGGACCATCCCGAGTTCGGCCCCCGCTGGACAAAGCTGCTCGATCTCGATTACATCTGGTCTACCGACGGGCCCATGGTGAAGGGCAGATTCACCAGCATGGGCCACGCTGTGTGGGCGGAAGACGGCAGCGACTTCAAAGAGGCCGGTACTCCCGCCTTCGCGTCGGTCGAAGAGGCGCTTGCGTTCGATCCCGTTGCCGAGTACGGTATCCCCGACATCAACAAACAGGCCGAGGAGTACAACGCCCGCTGGAAAGAAAGCCAACCCAAGACCGATGCGGTGATAAGCGGCGGACTTTACTTTTCGCTCATCAGCTTTTGCATCGCCACTTTCGGCTGGGAGACTTTTCTCACCGCGGTGGGCCAGGATCCGGACCGCTTCGAAGACATCCTCGAGGGCTACTTCAAGATCATAATGGCCTACACGCAAGCCTGGGCAAAAACCGACATCGAAATCTACCTCACACACGACGACATGGTCTGGACCGAAGGCGCGATATTCCACCCGCGCTGGTATCGCGAGCACGTTTTCCCTCGCTACAAGAAGTATTGGGAAGTGCTGCGCAACGCCGGCAAGAAGGTGCTGTTTTGCAGCGACGGAAACTTCAGTGAATTCATCGACGACCTCGTCGACGCGGGTGCCCAGGGCTTCATCTTCGAGCCCACCACCGACCTCGAATACATCGTGAAGAACTACGGCCAAACGCACGTGATAATCGGCAACGCCGACTGCCGTATCCTAACCTTCGACACGAAGGAAGACGTGCGTAACGAAGTGAAGCGCTGCATGGACCTGGGCCGCGACTGCCCCGGCTACTTCTTCGCCGTCGGCAATCACATTCCGCCAAACATACCCGTGGAGAACGCCGTCGAATGCTTCAATGAATACCACAGGCTTCGAAAGCGAACGTGAATCCGCTCTTGACTCGGAGCACCGGCATACACGGCAACGCGAGTGAGGCCCAACGCGGCAGCAGCCAACGTCTGCAGGCCGTGCAGGCGCCTGTGATCGCAATTGTCGCGGGTTGGATCCGCGAACATCCCGGCACGGTTTCCCTCGGCCAGGGGGTAGTCTATTACGGTCCGCCGGCACGCGCAAGCTTGTCTATGGCCAGGTTGAGGCGATCGCCGACTTCTGTCGTACGCCGCCTGTGGATAACCCGGGGTAATTAGTATAAGGGACGCCTTGTGGTTGGCCCGCCGTACGGCGGGCGCAGCCGACTTCTGAGGTCGGCGTAAGCCGTGTGTAGCAGGTACACAATAATGGGCGAGCCCCGGACGGACGACCCTCGAAGAACGCTGACCCACATGCGCAAGCACGCTAAGCACATACGGACGAGCCATCCGCCCGTACACGGCCACGAATGCAGCAACGCGGGTTCATGAATGTAAGTACCAGAAAAGGGCGAACGGCCGCGTTCACTTGCTCCTGTCCAGCCAGAACCCCGGGATTTCAGTCTCGCAGTATTCGCACTTGCCGTTCTTGATGTGGTCCTCGCGGATGCGGTAGCCGGCGCGGTAGATGATCCGCTTGCCGCAGTTGTGGCACCAGGTGCTCTCGCCGGGGTGGCCGCCGCGGCTCCAGACATTGCCCACGTAAACGTACTTGAGCCCTTCGCCCAGCGCGGCGTTGCGTGCGCCTTCCAGCAGGGGCATCGGCGTACGCGGCAGATTGCGGAGCTTGTAGGTAGGATAAAACGCCGTGAAGTGTACAGGCACCATCGGCCCGAGCTCTTTCTTGATCCATTTGCTCATCGCGCGGATGTCGGCGATCTTGTCGTTGAGGGTCGGAATGACAAGATAAACGATCTCATACCAGATACCCTTCTTCTGGAGGAGTTGGAGCGTCTCGAGCACGGGCTTGAGTGTGCCCCCGACGATCTTCTCGTAAAACTCTTCGGTGAATGCCTTGAGGTCGATCTTCACGCCGCTGAGTTCATCGCACAGCCGATCCATCGGGTCCGACTCGATGTATCCGTTGGAGATCATCACGCTGTGAACCTTCTGCTCCCTTGCGAGCTTGGCGGTGTCGTACATGTATTCGTAGAAGATGCTCGGCTCGGAGTAAGTGAAGGCGATCGACCGGCACTTGTGTTTGCGTGCGTTTTCGACGACGCCCTTGGGCGGGAGGTCGAAGTTGAGCGTGTCCTCGGGCCGGCTTTGCGATATTTGCCAGTTCTGGCAGAATATGCACTCGACGTTGCAGCCGGCGGTGGCGACGGAGTAAGCCTTGGTGCCCGGCAGGAAGTGAAACAGCGGCTTTTTCTCGATCGGATCGGGCATGCCGCCGTCGTAGCCGCTGCAGGGATTACCGTAAACAAGCGTATAGAAAGTGCCGTTGCGATTCTCGCGCACGTTGCAGTCGCCGCGCTCGCCGTCTTCAACCAGGCAGCGAACCGGACACAGCGTGCAGCGCACGCGGTTGCCTTCCACCACCTCGTAATAGTGCGCCTCAACGGGTTTGGAGATGAATCCGCGCACCGGCCCTGCGGCCTCGGCGGATCGCATGCGGCACAGACTGGCCGCGGCGGCTACGCCGGGCAGTGCAACGCCGACTGTGGCGCAATCCTTGAGAAACTCGCGGCGGGATTTTTCCATCGCGGCCCCCACTAAGAAGCTGCAAAGCACGCGTAAACGTCACGCAACGGATGACCTGCATTCCATTAGCATTTTAGCGCGATTCGAGGGAGGCGTCAACGACAAACTGGCGGGAACTATACGACGAGGTGCGATAACGAAACATGGTTCTTGGTTAGTGTGCGACACCTCCGCTCAGTCGTTCAGTCGCTCCCGCCGCCGCCGGGCTTTGGCCGGCAGGCAGTCGCACAGTCCAAAGTCCAAGACGGATTCACCGCAAGGCGCAGAGAGCGCAAAGAAGATCGGAGTCTTCATTCATCCTTCCGCCTTCCGCCTTCATCCTTCTCTTCATCTGCCGCCCCTTGCGGGGGCTCTGGGGTTATGGGGCCGATCCTTTCCACGGGCTTACGCCCGTGGCTACAGACTATCGCCCTTCGGGCTCAAGGGCGGCTCGCGAGCCGCCCCTACATGCGCCGCCGCGGATCGTTCTCGTTGTGCTCGTCGTCACGACCGTCCCGTTTCCCGAGAAGGTGCGGCTATCGCGTCTACCTCGACGAACGTCCGCGTTCGTCGCGCGGCCTTCTTAGGCCGACGTTGGCGTCGATTTCCTTCACGTGGCTGGGACGGTTCCTCACGCCCTTGAAGATCTCGTACAACATGAGCGGGTCGTCGATGCCCTCCACGCTGCCCTCGTAGCCGGGCTGATGCATGAGGAACGAGGAATTCTGCAGGCCCCCAAGCCCGCCGTGGGCCGCCATCTGCTCCTCGAAGTTGACAGTATACCTGCCGTTGTCGGCGCCCAGCACTACGATATCCCCCGAGTTGTTCATGTTCATAAGGCGCCGCAGCCCCCGGTAAGCAAGACGCTTAGGCTCGATGCGCGGAAGAGGGTCGCCCTGCACGTTGGTGGGCTGTCCTTGTTGGTCGACAATGGCGCAGCCCTCAGCGGATCGCACTACGACGTCGTTGCCCTTTCTGGTAACAACTACACCAACGCCCTTGTGGTCGACCAGTCCCTGGATAAGCTTGGGATATCGCTCATTGATCTCGTCTTGCTGTGCAGCACCCTCAGACGGCAGATAAATGTGGCCCAGCGGCCCCGAGAGGGCCACGATCACGTCTTCGCTCTTGGGGCGCGATTCCGCGTCTCTTTCAACGCGCCTCTGCAGTATTCGTCTGAACGCCCTCACAACCACCCGCGCGCCCCGCATCAGTTCGCGTTCGTAGTTCTCGAGGCGCAGGGCAAGGATACGTGCATAGGTGACCTGGAAATCGCCGGGGTTCTCGCTCCTGTAGGCCGTCACTTTGTTGTCGGCAAGTTCCGATACGTATTGGTCGAAGGTTTGCCCGTAGAGAAAGAAAAACGGCATTGAGGCGGCGATTCCGTGGTCGGAGAACACGAAGATGTCGTACTCGCGGAGGATTTTGCGGCGGGCCAGCCGCACTATCCGCTTGATTCGCCGGTCTATTGTCTTGAGGGAATTGAGTGCCGACTTCGACAGCGGGCCGCGTTGGTGGGCGAGCTCGTCGTACGAAAGATAAGTGATGTAAATGGATGGAACTCCGCGCGCGATGTCGGTCATGACCCCAACTGTTATCACCTCGCGCACCCACACGTTCATCAGGATTCGGTAAAGTGGAAAAAGGTACTCGCCACGCTGGATGAGCCTGTTCCTGATCACGTGGAGCCAGTCGTACAATTCAATTGCAAACTCTTTGAATGTATAGAAAACCGTGAGCAGCACGGTGAAGAAATTCATGAGAAGCAGCAGCAGGAGCCTCAGCCAGCGAAGCGCCCTAGCAATGTTGAACTGCGTGAACGATCCGAATGTTGCCACGGAGGTGGAGGCCGCGCCGCTGAACATATTAGCATAGCTGCTGCCGCCTTTGAGCAGGCCCTCGAACCGCGAATCGAGCCGCTCTTCGACAAGCCCCGCGCTCAGCGGGCTCTTGAAGCTGACATGCAGCCGCTTGTCCTTTTCGTACCAGCGAAAGCCCGGGATGTTGTCGTTGTTGCCGTATAGCAGGCCCGCCTGCACCGACGGGGTATTGCTGGGGATGCCGCTGTACCACTTTTGTGCGTGGAAGTTCCCGCGCAAAAGCTCTCTGCGCAGGAACGGCAGGTAGCCGCGCTCCATAGCGGAGCGAAACGTCTCGTACGGCAGAGCGTCGAGCTGTACGACCAGCAGGCCCCTCTGAGACAAGTCGGAATGCGCCGACCTGCCGATCAGCTTCGCGATCACCATGTACTTCTTACGGTAAAAGCCGTCGCGGAGCCGCCGCAGGCGTTCGCGCACTTCTGAGAAAAAGCTGCTCATTATCGGTCCATCCCCGCCCAGTTTCAGGACCAGGATTTGGCCTCACACCGTTTGCTGCCGGCGTCTATTCGTTATCAATCTTCCCTCTTTATCCTTCTTCCTTTACCTTTTCAGCACCTACCCCCACACAAACCATAAGAATATCCCAGCCGGAAGTGTGGCGGCGATTGTGAAGGGAAGCCCGATCTTGATGAAGTCCCAAAAGCTCACTAGGTGGCCTTCGCGTCGCAACACACCAACCGCCACGACGTTGGCGGCGGCCCCGATCGGCGTTATGTTGCCGCCAAGGCAGGCACCCACGAGCAACCCGAAAGCCAGCATGGGGTCGTTCCCGTCGCCCCACTCCTGGGAGAGCTTCATAACCACCGGCAGCATTGCCGTTAGGTACGGGACGTTGTCGATGAACGCCGAGAGCACGACCGAGGACCCGATCACGACCACCAGCGCGAGGGCGCGGTCCTTTCCGACCAAGCTCATCATCGTGTCCTTGATGTCATCGATCAGCCCCACCTTTTCGAGGCCCAGCGCACCGACCAGTGCGAACACACCCATCAGGAAAGCCACCGTACGATAATCATACTCGCGGATGACCTTCCACGCGTCGCGGCGGTTCGTGAGCGCGGCCCACACAAATACGATGACGCCGAAAACGCAACAGACCAGCCCCGCGGACAAATGAATGCCGCCGGCATCAGGCAATGCTCCGCCTTCCTCTGCGATGGCCGCCGCCTCTTCCTCGGCGGCTTGCCCGCCCGATTCCAACAGGGGCACCAGCGCAAGCGCTGCGATCATAACGACGAGCAGGATCGTGGGCACCCAGCTTGTGACCTTCTCTTTCTCGACGTAGATTGCCGGCTGCTTATACTTGCGATAAAACAGCCACAGCACCAGAAACGAAAACACCGCCCCCACTTGCACGGCAAAGAATATGCCGAGCCTGCCGCGATACACGAAGAAATCGTTGAAGTTCAGACCCATCGCCCCCGCAAGGATCATACTCGGCGGGTCGCCGACGAGCGTGGCGGTGCCCTGCAGGTTAGACGCAATAGCAATGCCTATCAAGAAAGGCACCGGGGAGATCTTCAGCCGTCGCGAAATCTGAAGCGCCAGCGGAGCTATGATCAGCACCGTCGCAACGTTCTCGACAAAGACCGACACAAAGCTCGTGAGAACGCACACCAGCAACATCGCCTGGCCCACGTTGTGCGAGCGGTCGACCAGGATGTCGGAGAGCAATACCGGCACCTTAGTCAGAATAAAGAATTCCGCAACCAGCAGCACCCCGGCAAAGATGCCCATGACGTTCCAGTTGATAAGACTGAATACCCGCGCAGCGCTCGAGGCCGCCCGCCCCCACAACCCAGGGTGATCGCCCGAGCTATACACGCCCAACAGCGCAAGTACGAGCACCCCCATCCAAAGCGCCCTTGCCCGGTACTTCTTACTGATGGCAAGGAAAATATAGACCAGTGAAAAAACCACGATCGTGGTCAGTTTTGGATTCATAGGTGTGCCGAAAAACTGCACGCGACAGCCGCTGGAACACGACGGTAATGTAAGTTTAGCAGTATAGCGCAAACCAGTTTGCCTTACAAGAGGAAACAGCGCCGTGCGTGCGCGGTCGGATCCGTCGGACCATCCCAATCGCCGTTGCTTGCAGCCGGATTTCTCTCCCGGCATATTTTGGGCAAAAACCTTTGATACCCCCCGCTGTCTGTCCTAAAATGGCATGTGTGACAAGTCGCTCCCCGCGCGGGAGCGTGGATTGAAACCAATATGAGCAAAGACCTCAAACCCATACTGGATCGCTGGGAATACCGCCCGGGCGAAGTTACCGTCCGCAAGGTCAAGGGCAGCGACGGCCGTGAAAAGCTGCAGATGCGCCTGCAGCTTGGAGTGCTTCAGATGGAAGCAGACGGCAGACCCGACGGCCAGCGCCCTCACGGGTGCGAATCGCTGCTGGAATACTTTGAAGCCACCATCGAAAAACTCAAAAGCGAAGGCAAGGACGAGAGCTTCGAACTGACGTCCGATGAGTGCGAAACACTTCGCGATGAAGCGCTCGAATACTATTACAGATACCTCAGCCTTTTTCACCTCGAAGACTACACAGGCGTAGCACGAGACACAGACCGCAACCTGAGAGCATTCGACCTCGTGAGAGATTACGCCAAAACCGACGCCGACAAGTATTCCCTCGAGCAGTACAGGCCGTACGTCGTCATGATGAACTCCCAGGCAAGAGCAAACATAGCGCTGGGCGAAAACGACCTCAGCTCCGCCTACACTGTGCTGCAACAGGGCATGGACGACATCCGCGGATTCTTCGAAAATTATGGGCAGCTTCGCCTGGCGGAAAAATCCGAGGAATTCAAGACACTTGCCAAGCAGGCCGACGCCCTCAAAGGCCGCATCCCGCGCGATCCGCTCGATGTTCTCCGCGACAAACTCGGGGCGGCCGTCAAGGAAGAGCGCTTCGAGGAAGCCGCACGCCTGAGAGACAAGATACAGAAACTCCAGGATTCCGTGCCCTGAGGAAACTCCGCTCAAACACGCACCCGACTCGGCCGGCCTCGGTTTCCACTTGCTAAACGTCCCCTGAAGGGCTATACTAATATCATCTCGGGGTGTAGCGCAGTTTGGCAGCGCGCGTGGTTTGGGACCACGAGGTCGCTGGTTCAAATCCAGTCACCCCGACCAGCCTTCGCTCCGCCGGGTTAAGGCGGGGCGAAGGCTGTCCGCCGAAGCTTCAGCGAAGGCGGACTTCACCGTCCGGCGCAGAGCGGAGCTACGGCTGGCAAGCCAGCTGCCACACCGACGGGGCTCTTGAGTTTGAGATGAAATGCGTTTACCTTCTTCAAAGCATTCCCTTCCCCAACCAACGCTACATCGGCATGACTGACAAGCTCAAGAACCGCCTGGAGAACCATAACTCCGGCGGGTCGCCACACACTGCCAAATTCCGTCCGTGGAAGATAGCTGTGGCCATCCACTTCAAGGATGACCGCAAGGCGGCGGCGTTCGAGCAGTATCTGAAATCCGGTTCTGGGCGGGCGTTTGCGAACAGGCATTTGTGGTGAAGGCAGTCTGCATGAGATTCATAGCGGTTTCGGAAGCGAGTTATGGCCAAAGGATTCGGCATTCGGTTCGACGCCCTGAACTTGTTCAGGGTGGCGAACCTTGCTCATGAGCGCGCAAGAGAGAATGCGGACGAGTTCACCGTTGGGCGAACTGATTCGATCGTGGCTATGCTGTTCTCGGTCGTCACGCTCGAGGCTTTCATCGGAGAATTCGCCGAACTGGCTCATATCAGTCAGAGCCACAAGATGCACAGGATCGCGGATGTTCTTGATGAACTTGAGGACAACCGAGCTCAGCTTGGCCTCAAGTTCTTGGTCCTGAGCGAGCTGCTTGGAGGCAAGACGCACAGCAAGGGCTCACAGCCGTACCAAGATTTCCGACTTCTCCTTGAGGTGCGAAACAAGATCTCTCACAAGAAACCGGAGTTCCTGCGATTCACCGAAGACAAGATTGTGAGCAAGTTCATAACTCGTAAGCTCTGCCTGGCTTCGGCAAGGACTGGCCCCATAACGCTGTCGGACCTGCCTCATTGGCTGCGCGACATATCAACACCTGCCGCAGCGCGTTGGGCCTGCAACGTTGTCGCACGAATGACCAAGACATTGAGCAGTTCCCTTCCAGACGACGCGGAACAGCTCCGCAGCCTATGCATGAACTTTGATGAGGTGCCGCCACGATCCAAGCAGGAATAGGAACCTGCTGGGAAGTCGAGAGGCAACGTGCAACGAACGAAGTAACAACAGTCCAATCCAGTTCGAACGAGCGCCAGTCACCCCGACCACCAAGGCCGAGCCATATTGGCTCGGCCTTGGTGGTAGAGCAGGCGAACATTGGAACAGTAGAGCAGGTGAGAAGAGAAGAAGCTTCCTCGCCGATCAACTCGATCGAGCTATACTATCCATCGTAGCAAATCTCGCGGAAGGGAATAGCAGAGCCACCAAAGCGGACCGGAAGCATCGGCCTCTATCTGACCAGCTCGCTGACGCGCTTGAGGCGGCCGATCACAAGCTTTATGGTCCTCGTAATGGCCAGCCCCATATGCGCTCCCCTCTTGGCGTTTTTCAGCTCCGGAGTATTCGGGAGCGACCTGGAGTCGACGATGTAATATATGTCGCCGTAGCGGGTCTCGGGGTCTCTGAGGAAGCGCAGGGCGAAATCGACGGCGCCGGGCGCGGTGCCGTTCTTGCCAACCACCTCTGCTATCGTGCGTCGCACGGCGAACGGGAGGTCGTCGTAGTGCTCGGCGAACGGCGTGAAGTCGAGGTCGGCGCCATCAAGCTCGCGCAAGCGGTAAGCGGCCGTCCGGCGCCTTTCGCGCTCGGAGGTCGGGTCGAGCACAAACGCCTGGAGGGTCCTGCCTTTGTCTGCACTGCAATCGATAACGAAGTCCGAGAGCATCCTCTTCGTGCTCGACGCCAACCCCGCTTTCTTGAGCATCCCGGTGGCGAGATCAACTGCTTTCAGCGTCCACGGCGGACGCGGCTCATCTTTGTGCTGGGCAATCCACTCACGCGCCGAATAGAACAAACGCGCCCCGACGACCGGGTCTTGTTCCAGCAATTCGGCGGCGTCGACCAGTGCTTCGCCGTCATCACGATATGCCCTGCCAAGGAAGTAAGCGGCAGAGCGACGAACCTCGACCATCTCTTGGCGGTCGCGAAGCTGCTTGAGCAGATACTGCTTCAGCTTTGGTGTCGGATGTTCGCTGAGGTCCCACAGGACTCCGGGCGTTGTCGCCGCGACCTCGCCGCCGAGCACGCGCCGCTCGAGCTCTGCCCTCGCGGCGGGCGCTAGTTTGTCGTCCCGCATCCGCGCTTCGGTTGTCAGGAGAGCTACCTGGCTTTCGGCCGGCCCTTCTTCCATCAGTTTGCGGCGTGCTTCGGCCAAGGCCGTCATGAGTTCGGTGTCCCTGCGGAGCATCGCGGCGTTTTCTTCCTTGCGGGCATAGTGGGCATAGAACTGGAGCGAACAAAGGATACCCAGCGCGTGCCGGCTGTTGTCGGGGTCGTTCACCAAGAGCAAGGCGCGGCGGCTGAGATGCCTGATGCTCTCAGGGAGAGACTCCCAGTATGCCTTGTCGTAGGCCATGACCCCCTTCAGACCGACCATTGCGGCAAGATGCTCGAGGCCGCGCGCGAAGTGACCGCCCTCGGCGCCGTCGGCCATGTACACTTCCATCATCTTCGCAAGAAGGGCTATGGCTGGAAAGTTGTAGCCGGGTCTCCCGTGGCAGGCGATCTCAACGCACGTCTTCATGCCACCCAGGGCCACTTCACGCTCGGACGGATCGCTGCTCTGCAGCATTGCTCCGAGCCGCTGAAGAACCGGCCCTGCGGCGTGAAAGCGGAAGTTGACGGACCCCAGCCTGTCGTCGCCGATCGCACCCACCAATACATCGGCGGGTGCCTTTTTCATGAAGTGCCGGAGCAGCGCGTCATGGCGGAGGTACTTGCGAGACCTGAGCAGCGTACGCATCTGGAGGTCATGGTCGCTTGAGCTGAGAAGGATGTCGAGCAGTTCGACACGGCGTTCGTCGGCAAGGTCAGTGCTCTTGCCGAGCAACGTTTTCGCAGGGGTGCACAGGGGCAGGAGCAGCAGGTCGGCAAGAGAGCTTTTGGGGGCACGCGCCACTGCGTCTTTCACAAGGGGCAGGTATTCGTCGAACGGGAACGTTGCCCTGATGGCCCGGGCCGCGAGGGACTGCTCCGAGAATGCCGGCGAGGCAAGGCACGAACGGAGCGCGGCCTTGATCTCGGCCGGGAAGTCTTGCCGGGCGAGCGCGCACGCCAGCAGAGCCAGCGCGCGGTCGAGCTCGTCGGCAGACGTGAGCGATTTCAGAAGGAGAGCGTCGGCATCGGGGGTGCGCATCACCGCGTGAGTGCCGGCGCCAACAGCCCTGCCCAGGAGCGTATCAGTGTTGCCCAGCCGAAGGACGAGGGCGAGCCTCTGGATTGCTTCTCCGCGAAATGTCCGTCCGAAGGATGAAGCGGCAAGGCCCACCACGCCCAACGCCTGGTCGAAACGCTTGTCGGATGCCAGCAGCTCGAGCATAAGGCCAAACCACTTGGCGTCGGCAGACGCTCGGCAGACCGCAAGTGCCCGCTGGACCACGGGATCGTTGGGATCGGCCGCGGCGAAGACGCCTTCAACCATGAATGTGCCTCGATAGCTCGCAAGGATGAGGGCCACAGTCGCAGCGGCTCGAACGACCGGGTTCGGGTCGGTGAGCAGGTCGTCGGCGATCTCCTGCTGGACGTCAGGCCGGGCGCCCAAGGGCATGTCGTCCAGCCACAGCATCCAAGCGACGAGGCGCACGGCAGGTGAATCGTCGGCACGGAGCGCACCCAGGATTTGGCGCCCCCCATCGATTTCATGGAGTGATCTGCACATCAGGGAGGCGGCGAGGCGGACCTCGGGTGCGGGATCGGCGGAGGCCGATTGCACTGCGTTCGTGAGCGCGGTGGTGCGCTCGTCGTCGTAGGACCGATAGACCGTCCACGGCAGGGCGCGGAACGCGCAGGCACGCACGAGGGGATCCGGGTCTTCGAGCAGGGTCAGGAGCGAAGCACGAGCGCGTTTGGCGTCCTCGGTATCGAACGACATTGCGTTCTCGAGTACCTTGCTGGGTACGATCGCCCCGGCACGGACGTCGGGATCGAAGGCGGTGTACATCGAGTGAACGAGCTCCCAGGCAGTGGGGAGCGGCTCGTGCCGCCGCGAATCCAGGTACTCCGCCTTGAGCATCTCAAACCACGCCATCGACGCGGCAAGATCAAAGGCGGCCAAGGCGAGCCGGCGGTCATCGGCATCGGACCAGTCAGGCGCGGGGAGGCCGTCGGGCCCGACAACCTCGAGCTTGCGTTCGAGTCGCCACAGCGTGCGCAGAGCCCGGCCGCCGACCTTGGCCATGCCGATAGGCGTTGCCTCACGCATCACCGTGCAGGTATCGGCCGCGGTACGCACGGCAACGAGGCCGTGGGGGTGCAGGATGTCGCGGAGGACTTCGTCCACCGGCAATTGTTCTGTGTGAAGGGTGACTCGTGCGTCGGCGACGAGTTCGGGCGGACAGTCGAAACTCAGATTGCACGCGCGGTGGATTATATCGAGGGCGTAGGTGACGGGGGCGCTTTCGAGGTCAGCGCTGACGCGCTGCTCGAAGACAGGGTCCGCTGTCGTTCCGGTCGCGGCCGCCGCCAAAATGATGATTGTCAGGATTGCGGGCATCGGTTTCATGACTTGTCCTCCTTGCTTGCGATGTCTGCTTCCGTGACCTCCCTCGGATCGCATCATCTATCATAATAGCAGTAAGCCCGGCCTCTGGCAAGAAGAATTCCTGCACTTCTCACCGGGCTCTCTCAGTGGGGCTATAGGTCGAGGGGTCGACATTCCATCGTGGTTGCTGAGCGAGGGAAGGAAGTAGCTGGCGTTTTCTCGAGCCGGATGAACCCGCAGATAGGCCCGTTTGCCGGTTTATGAGCCGGCCGTGATGGACAATCCAGCGAAAGGGAATTGACATTCGCCAAGGCCGTGGTATAATGCTCTCACACAGCAACGCCCTGGCTGGAATGCTGCTCGACCGGTGCGCGATACTGGTCTGTCGCTGTCAGACGAGAGGCGAAGAGATGATGCACCACATGCCCGACAAGCCTGTTCCTCTGGGATGCGTGACCGCGCTGCTCGCACTTGTGTGTTTGGGTTTCAGTGGTGTGTCCTTCTTTCTGTGGCTCAAGCTGCCACCGGAAGCAATTGAGGAGTCGGACAGCTCAATTGTCGAACACTTGGGGACGATTGCGATCGTGTTGTTGGTTCTGGGGCTCATCGCCACGGCTGTTTCGGTTTGGCATCTGAAGTCATATCTCGGCAGTGACCCCTCGGCGCGAAGCACATCCATCGAGATATAGAACACTCATCTTCTCGAGTCGTGCGGCAGAAAAACTCGACGACGTCCGCCAAGAGGCGGGGCGACGACGACGACAACGAGGGCGACGACAATGAGGAGGACGACGAGGACGATGTCACTTCACGAGCTTGAGGTTCGGTATTGCGACTTGCCCGCTGGAGATGGGATGGAAGAGCAGATGGATGGCCCGAACGTCGGTTGCGTTTTGCAGACGGGCTTTGTATTCCCACTTCGTGCCCTCTGACTTGAACGTCTTGGCCGTGAGGTCGAAGACGATGTCGTGACTCTCGCCCGGCCTCACGTACTCAGGCGCGCTTTCGAAGTAGTCCCACCCCTCCCCAGTGCTGATGCCTATCGCCAGCCGCGCGCCGGCGCTCATCCTGCTGTTGACTTCCACCACGAGCCAGCGATAGCCGGAGAGATCGCCCTCGACGGTCCGATCTATCACGTTCTTGCCGTCTTGCCCGCGCGTGATGCTCACCGTAACCATGCCCTGTGCGTCGGTCGAGACGCCCGTGCGGTCGCGCGACCAGCCCTGAGGGACCTTCCATTCCTCCTGCGGGTTCAGGGATTGGAAGAGAGGAACAGACGCCCTGCCCGCCACCTTTGCCTTGGCTTGTTCCTCGGCCGCGGGCAGTGCCGCGGCGACACGGCGCATGTCCGCGATCTTGAGCTTTTCGACGTCGTCCGCGCCGCGTGCGGAGCTGAGCACGTAAAAGGCGAGATTCATGCCCATCCTGATGGAGCCCTCTTGCATCTCCCGCGGCGAGAGGTTGGTGAGCGATTTCATCAGCGGATGGGTGTTGGGATCGATTTCGAGGCCGTCGCCGTAGTCGTTTCGCGAGTAGATCACGGCCCACCGGCCATCTATGCGTAGTCCGTGCAGGCGGTTCTCGCGGTACTTGTCGCCCGGGGGGATGTCGAAGCCGCGATAGCCCCGCCGCAGGTCGTAACAGGCCGAGAAAAGCGGGCTGTCCATCGGGATCGTCTCGAGCTTCGACCCCGGCAGCAGCCTGGCCAGCTCGCGCCTGACCGCGCTGTCGAAGGTAACATTGCCCTCGTGCGTGCTGTCGTTGACCCACAACGCGCCGCCGGCCCTCAGGTAGCCCTGCAACTGCCTGATTTCGGCCGGGCGAAGCTGGAAGTTGCTGTGCCCGCTCAGGAACAGAAACGCGCACTTGAATATATCGGTGCTGCTGAGCGCCACCGATCGCGTTTCTGTCTCGACGGCGAGCCCCACGCGGCGCTCCAGTTGATAGGCAAGGTTTGGCATCGCCGTTTTGTCGCAATCCCAGTCGCCCGCGTATCGGGCCGTGCCTATGACGATCTTTCCTCCGCTCACCTGGTGTCCGAGGCCCGCAATTCTCGGTCCTTTCCCCAGCGCGGCCACGGGCGAAGCCAATGACGACCCCGGGCGTCTTTGCGTCGGTCTAATGGAGCTCAACGGCATTACATCGGGCAATACCGGTGCGGGGGCAAAATCGCGCATTCCGGGCCTGTGGCCCATTGCCGGCCCGGCCATGGCCAGTTCAATGGTCACCGGCTCGGGTCCTTCGGGCTCGGTGCCGGCCGATTTCTCGGCTGTGGCGACCACAGGCTCCGGCTGAGGGGTGTTGTCGCTGACAAGCAGCGGCTCCCGAGGCTCCGGCCGAGGTGCCACTGTTTGAGGCTCGCGCACGATTGGCTCGGCCTTGGCGCTCAACGTTCTTTGAGTGCGTGCTACGGCTACCGGCCGCGAGGGCAAGGGCTGCACGATGGCCGACCTGAGCGTCGTGTGCCGCGCCCCCTTCTCGGCCGCGGCCGGAGGGAGCGCTATGCGGCGGCTGTCTTCCTTGACGGGTGCCACGGCCGCTGCTTTCTGCCGCACTTCGGGCGAGGCGAGCGCCGGAACCGTCGGGGCCAAGAATTCCGGAGCCTTTTCCAGATTCACCTGCTCCGGCTTGGCTAGGGCAACAACCTTGACCCTCGCCGGCGAGAGCTCCCGGGCATCGAGATCCAGGGCACGCGAAGCCTCGGCCGTCAGCTTGGAGCCATTCGTATCGGCATCGTTTGCCTCAAGCTCCACGTTTTGTGCCTCGGCCGACTTCCTGATCTCATCCGCCCGCTTCTGCTCCACTTCGGGCGAGGCGAGCGCCGGAACCGTCGGGGCCAAGAATTCCGGAGCCTTTTCCAGATTCACCTGCTCCGGCTCGGCCAGGGCAACAACCTCAACCTTCTCCGGCGAGAGCTCCCGGGCATCGAGATCCAGGGCACGCGAAGCCTCGGCCGTCAGCTTAGAGCCATTCGTATCGGCATCGTTTGCCGCAAGCTCCACGTTTTGTGCCTCGGCCGACTCCCTGATCTCATCCGCCCGCTTCTGCTCCACTTCATGCTCGGCGACTTCGGGCTGTTCCGCAGGATGCTCCTGAGCTTTCGCCAACGTGGGGGATTTCTCCACGATTTCGGCTTGTTTCTTGATCTCCTCGCGCTCCAGTTCTGTTTCGGTGAGCGTTTCGGCGAGTTCCGCGGCCTCGGCGCGATTTTTCTCATTGCGCTGTTGCGCATCATCGGCCTTCGCGAGGTCCACAGACTTCTCCTGCTCCTGCAATTGCGCGAGGTCACGCAAGAAACGCTCCGCTTCGCGGTCGCCTCCGCCTGCCATGCCTCTGTCTCCGCTCATGCGAACGGCCTTCACGGCCACGGACTGCTCGGCCAGCTCGGCGGTCGGTTGGACCAGGACCAGAGCGCTCACGAGCAGGGCCCCAGCGTGGGCAAGGGCAGAGACCAGCAAGTATCGCCGCATTGGGGAAGCAGCCCCCCCCCTCAAGGATCGATACAGGTCCCACGCGCACAGCACCGCCAAAAGGACAACCATCACGCCGAGCACGATGATCGCCATCGCACGGATGGCCATAGGGGCTCGCACGACGTGCGCGACCACGGGCACTCGGAGTTCTTTCAACGGCGTGTTTATCAGCAGCGCGCTGGTATAGCGGCCCGCGCGGGCGTCTTCCGGGGCGCGCACGGTCACGGTGATCGCCTCCGACGATCCGCTTTCCAACACGAATTCCCGTGTGAGGCCCTCTACGTAAAAGCCCGGACCTTTTTTCGACCCCTGGGAGATCCACGGCTGCAGCGTTATACGTACCGGCTGCTTACCGCCGCCCGCAAGAGACACTGTGAGCGTCCCTTTGGCGCTGCGCCCGCGCCCGATCCGCCCGATCTGGAGGATCGCGGGGGTTGCTTGCAGGTCTGGAGGCAATACATCGACGTGGAGCGGCAGGATGCATCTGTCGTATTCGCTGAAAACTCTCAGTGTCCCGGTGTAGCGGCCGGCGGGCTGGTCCACCGCGGCAGCGATCGTTATCGTGAAGGCGCCGTCCTCCAATTGCTGGCGGTCCATTTCCGCCGGCGACACAGTCATGGCCGGAGCCGTGATCTCCGCCTCGCCCGGCCCCTGCAGGGGCGTGACCTCCGCCTTCACCTTGTTGCCGCGATCCGAAAGCAGCTCAGGGTGCACGGTCAGACGAGCCCCCTCACCCGGATAGACTCCGCCGAGTTCCACGGCCTCGCCCAGTTCCCGCAGCACGATCCCATCGCCACGTCGGATATGAAGCCTCTGTCTCTTGCGGGCGGAGGCTTTCCTCCCGGCTATTCGAGCCCGGGCGATCACGTCCAATTCGTATTGTCCCGGTTCCGACGGTGTGAAGCTCCCCGTCCATGTTCCATCGCGCGGCGCCTTTTGCTCGAAGGTAATGGACAGAGCTTCCATGGCGGGAGTGATGAGGATTGCCTCAATGGTCACGTCGCGCGAGGCGTGGCCGGGTACGTGTGCTTCGAGCGCGAGGGGCTTGCCCACGCACGCCTCGGGCGGCACCTCACGCAACTGAAGCTCAAACGAGGGGGCAGCCTCCCCGTGTACCGGGGAGCCTGCGAACAGCGACAGGATCAGCACTGCCCCAACGACAGGCCAACCGGCCGCCATTGAGGGGAGCTGCGAGCTATTCCTCTTCAGTTTCGAAGACCGCAATTGACATGTCCTCAATTCCGACTGCGAGGGTGGCGTTCATGGCCTTGACCACCTCCTTGTGAAAGACCCTGCGGTCGCCGCGTATCACGACAACGAGATTGGGGTTCGCCTTCTGAGCCCGTTCGAGAGTTTGCACGAGGTCCTCGTATCCTGTGAGGACTCGCCCCTCCACAACGATCACGCCGCTTTCCCGGACGTTAAGGATAATCGTTCGATGCTCCTCGGGCGGCTTGGTGGCCTCTTCCGCCGTGGGGAGCTTGATGTCTATGCTCTTCTCGGGCTTGACGAAAGTCGTGCTCACGAGGAAGAAGACAAGCAGGAGGAACACGACGTCCAGCAGCGGAGTCATGGGAAGCGTAAACTCGTCGTCGGTTCGGTTAAGCGCCTTCATTGCCAGCTTCTTTCGCGGCGGCGTGTGCCGTCTTCGGGCCCCGGCCTTCGCGGCGCGCCTCGAAGAGGGCCGCGATCAACGCGAGGGCCTTTACCTCGATGTCCCGGACCAGCACGTCCGCCTTGCCTCGGAAGAAATGATACAGCAGGTAAGCCGGTATCGCCACCAACAGGCCTGCGGCCGTGGTGATAAGTGCCTCGTATATACCGGTGGCGAGCATTTTTGGATTTCCGATTGCGCTGTCCTGCGTTGCGACGTCGCTGAAGGCCCGGATGATGCCGATCACCGTTCCCAGCAGGCCGAGCAGAGGCGCCACGTTTGAGATGATGCCCAGCGGCCTGGCGTTGCGCTGCAGCTCCCACAGTTCGCGGGCGCCGGCGTCTTCAATCACGGATTCCATCTCGGCCCGGGGGCTGTCGGCGCAGACCAGCAGGCTCGACAAAACTCGGCCCATCGGGGTGTCGTTGTCTCGGGCGAGTGCGAGGGCGCTCTCGGGCCCGTCGTCCCCGACCAGGCGCATTATCTCCGAGTGGGCTGCGTCGTCCACTACGTTTGCGCGCTGCAAGCCGAGCGACCGCTCTATGGCAAAGGCCGCCGCCACGATCGAACAGGCCAGGATGGCCCACATGAGTTTGCCGCCTGCCCAGAAGTAGTCAAAGACGGTCTTCGGTGCGTCGATGCCGATCGCCGCCTCCGCTGAAGCCGCGTCGGAGTCAGCGGCAAATGCGGCTCCGGTTGCGAGCAACGCTGCACCGGCAGCGGCGATCACAACGCAGAGCCATGCGGAAGGCGGAAGGATGAAGGATGAAGGATGAAAAAAGACCTCGGACCGACTGCGCGACTGACCGACTGGGCGACTGACCGACTGAATGGTTGCGGTATTGTGCGTGGAAGAGCTCATACTGATCCTCTGAAAGAAAACACACTTCGCAGGTCTGCTACTTGCCCAGGAGCTTTTTCGCTTGGGCTGCTGCTTGCGAATCGGGGAACTTCTCAATTACCTGGTTGAGGTACTTTGCCGCGCGCTCTTTTTCGCCTGCCTGGCCAAACGCCTGCCCCGCCCTCAGCAGTCCCCGGGCTTTCCACTCGGGGTATGCATACAGGATGGGCACCCTGAGGAACTCGCGCGCGGCCTCGGCAAACTTCTTCTGCCGCATGAGTATCTCCCCGAGGGCCAACTGCGCCTTCGCGGCGGTTTCGGTTTCTGTTTGCTCGATCACTTTGCCGAACGCCTGGCGGGCATCCGCGAGGGCATTCAGCTCGAGTGCGCAGACCCCGAAGCCATAATACACGTGGTATGCGGGCTCAAAATCGGGATCGGTTTGCGCGATCTTGCGGTAGACTGCCAGGGCTTCGCCCCATTTCTTCAGCGACCTGAGCGACTCCGCCTGGTGAAAGAGCGCCCTCGCTACGAGCGACTTGTCTAACCCCGGCTTGGCGGCAAGCTGTCCGAAGCCCTTTGCCGCCTCGTTGTGCTTCTGCATCTGTTGCAGCATTAGGGCGGCTCTCAGGTCGGCTTCGTGTGCGAGGTCGCTGTCGGGATTTTGCTCGGCCACCTTTCGATAGGCCTCGAAGGCGGGCTGCTGTTTGCCGAGCTTCTCGTGGCTCCAGCCGAGCTTGTAGTATGCCTTGTCGAGAAAGCTCACATCTTTGAGCGCCGTTATCTGCGAATAGAAGCCGGCGGCCTTGTCGTATTGCTCTTGCGCGTATTGTGCCTCGGCCAGGCGGAAGAGGGCGTCGGCTTTCAGGCGCACCTCCTTCGCTTCGCGGGCGACCTGCTCGAAGTAGGCGAGAGCGCGCTTCTCGTCCTGTTTGCCCAGGCAGGCCCAGGCCAGATCGTAGAGGACGTTCTGGCGGCGGGGCGAATCGGCGAATTCCTTGAGGAAGGCGTTGTAGACGTTGATTGCCCCGTCGTACTTCTTCGTGCGCAGCAGGCAGTAGGCGATGCTGTAGGAGATGTCGGCCTTTACCTTGTCGGCCCCGGGGGCGGCCTGAGCCCTGGTGAGCAGGCTTATGGCCGCCTGCCATTCGCCGAGGTCCATCCTGGTGCGTCCGGCCCAGTAAAGGGCCTCAGCCGCGATCGGGTCCTTGGGAAATCGGGCAGCGGCCTGTTCAAAGGCAGCCGCCGCCTCGCGCAGTTTCGGCTTCTCCCTCAGGCACCACGCCGCGCCGTAAAGCGCCTGCGGGGCTACCGGGCTCTTCGGGTGTTTTTGGGCGACTGTCCGATACGCCGTGCCCGCGGCGTCGAATTTGCCGGAGGCGAACCGGGCTTCGGCCAGGTAGAACCACGCGTCGGGCAAGAGTTTGCTTTTCGGGTATGCCCGGATGAAAGCCTCGAACGCCCCATCGGCCTGCTGCCACTGCTCGGCGGAGAAGTCGGCGAGTGCTATGGCGTATGCGGCGTTCTCCGCGGCGGGCTCTTTCGGAAACTTCTTGATGCACTGCTCGTAAAGAACTCGCGCCTCTTTGCCGCGGCCCTTATCGGTGAGGAGTTTTCCGGCCATGTATAACGACTCGCCTGCGAGCTTGCTTTCGGGGTGTTCCTTTGCCAGGCGCTGAAAGAGCTGCGAAGCCGATTCCTGCTTTCCTTGCTTTGTATGGCACCACGCCAGCTTGTAGAGGATGAGGTCCTTGGAAAGGATGAGGTCCTTGGAAAGGATGAGGTCTTTCTCCACGCCTTGCGGATCCCCTTTGAGCATCGCGGCGAAGACCTGCGCCGCTTCCGCGAATTTCTCCTGCCGGAAGCGCGACTCTCCCTCGAGGAAGCGCGCTTTGTCTTTAAGGAGCGACGCCGGGTACTCCCGGGTGAGCCGCTGGGCCAGGGCGACGGCCTGATCGTGAGCGCCGCGCTCGCTCGCCGCCGTTGCAGCGGCATGGAGGGCGTCGTCGGCCAGATCATCTTTGGGAAACTTGGCGGCCACCGCTTGGTAGGCTGCCCCGGCCTTGTCCAGTTGGCCGAGCTGGTACAACGCCTCGCCCAGCCCGAACTGTGCGGAGGCCTGGTATTGCCCCTTCTCGGCGGCCATGGTCTTGAACGGCTCGATCGCTTCGCGTCCTTTGCCGAGTTTGAGCAGGCACATCCCTTTCCAGTAGAGGGCCGGTCGTGAGTATTCTCCCTTTTTCGTCGCAATGAGAGCGAACTGTTGAAGAGCCGGCTGGTGCTTGCCAAGATTGAAGAGCGCCGTGGCTGCGTTGTAGGCGGCGGTATGCGCCATGGGGTGCTTTGGGTGTTGCTTGGCGATCTGTGCGAAGGTGGCCGCCGCCTGCTCGAGTTCGCCTTTGTGGTAAGAGGCCCACGCCCGCCCCATCAGCGATTCGACGAGAAGCTTGTCGCCGAACTTCTGCCGCACGGCGTCGTATGCCTTGCGGGCGTCGTCGAACCGGCCCGACGCGTCGTAGCACTGCGCAAGTCTGAGTGCGGCGTCGGGTGCGAATTCTTGCTTGCTGAACTGCCCCACCACCTTTTCGAAGTGCGGCGCTGCGAGGTCATGCTTCTTGAGCGCCTGGAGCGCGCATGCCAGGCCGTAGACACAGTAGGGTTCGTAGGTGTCGCCCTTTTTCAGTTTGAGAGCAAGCTCGAAGGCCTTGCTGCTCTCGGGGAGTTTGCCGGCGCGCAGGAGGCATTCTCCTACCCAGTATCTGGCTGCGGGCGCGAGCTTGTGGTTGGGAAACTTCTGTGCAAAGGCCCTGTAGAGAGCCGCCGCCTTGTCGTGTTCTTTCAGGGCGGCGCGGGCCTTGCCCAGCCTGAAGTATGCGGCGGCGAGCTTGTCGGGTTCGGTGTCGTTTCGCTTGACGTAGGCATTGAAGAGGGGGATCGCTTCCTTGAACTTTTCGAGGCGCATGAACGATTCGCCGAGCTGAAACTGCGCCTTCCCGGCAAGGGCGTGCCCCTGGTACTTCTCGAGGAAGGCCTTGTATTCGGCCGCGGCGAGCTCGTAGTCGGACTCAATAAAGAGCCCGGTTGCGAAGTTGAACTGGTCCTCGGCCTTGTCGGCGAAAGCTGCGTGGGCAGTGAGCAGCAGCACCAGGCCGAAGATGGCCGCGCCAGGCTTTTTGAAGAAGTCGCAGTGCAACGCTTTCCGTGGCATGGAGTTAGACCGTCCGAAAGATTTAGTCTCGCTTTGAGAGTCCCTTATACGCACAAGAGGCAACGCCGGTGTCGCAGACGCCGCAAGATGTTCCAGAAGCCATTGTAGGTATGGCCGAGGGCGATGTCAAGCAAAACAGTGGTCAAGAAGCAGGAAATCGCGGTTTGTAATTTTTTGTCGCTTCGCCTCAGCGGCGTTTCCTCAGCCTTGTCCTCGCCACGAGCAGCCCAAGGAAATTGGTTGCGAACAGTATCGAGCAAGCCGGTTCCGGCGTGGCCGCCAGTTTTATTTCGACCCACTGCGCCCGTACGAGGAGGAAACGACCCGGGCATCACGGACGCAATTGCGGGATTTTCCGACACGGCTTGGTCCGGTCGCAATCTTGAATTATAAAGGGCGCGACCGGTGAGGGCCGCGCCCGGCAGGCTCTTGCTCCGTACCTGCGTCATTCTCTTTTTCGTTTCGTTCTCATCAGTATGATGGCGACGATGCCGGTTCCCAGAAACAGCATGGAAGCGGGCTCCGGCGTCGCTGCCATGTTGATTCGGACGATGTCCTCGGTGCTGGTGAACGTGCCGTAGCTGACGAGGACCTCGGCGTCGGGATCATAGTCATCGAGGTCGAGAGTCTCCGGTATGAAGTATGTGACATCATTGCCGGGTAGGAACGACTCGATGATCAAGACACCGTCGGAGATCGCTACGACCTCCCCGTCGACCGTGATGACGAGGCTTGCAATCCCCAGTTCCCCATAAGGGCCAAGCACGAGGCACAGCCCGAACTTATCGTTTGGAAGTCCTTCGCCGTCGAGGAAGGCTTGAATCTCGCCTACTGTGATGTCACCGGCGCCGAACGCGGGGTAGGTGTTGGCCTGTTGAATCACGGATGCCTCAGGAAACGGCGCAGGATTCGTGAAGGCGGTATCGAAGAACGTTATGCCCGTGTCGATCGCATTGTCGGTGACCTTGAAGTCGCCGAAGTCGAAATCCGCTCTCGCCAACGGCGGGCCTACACCCAATATCAAAAGCAGTACAAGTAACTTGGGAAAGAACGGTTTCATTACATAAGACTCCTTTCTATGTTGTTGCGACTACTCGCACAACGCTGCTCGGCTTCCCCGAGCAGCGTTGTGCCGAGCCGGGTGCGTATGAGAAACCACACGACGGCAGCCTGGATTGAACACAACCGTCTGCCTTAAACACCTGTGCTGCGAAGAGGTGTTCTTACCACACACCCATGCGCTTTAGAACATTTCGCGCATCAGCAGTTGAAACAGTGCTGCAGTGCGCTATTGCGCCTGTGGAGTTGCATGCCAGCGGGTAGGATTTCTCGGCATGGAGTTGATGAAGGGCGCGCCCCGGCGGCATGGAAACGGCATGGCCAGCAAGGCGCGGGTCATGCCTTTCTTTCCGCTATCAGACTGAACATTATCTCTTCTTTCTCCTGCTCCTCGCCAGTGCCATTCCGACGAATCCGGTACCGAGTAAGACCATCGATACCGGCTCGGGCGCGGCTGCAAGGTTGATCTCGTCGATATTCGAGACGCTCCCGTTCACGACAGAATAGGCAACTTCGATCGTGTCGCTGGAGGAAAAACTGTTGAGGTCGAAGTTTCCGTCTAACGCTAAGTTGTTGCCCGCGCTCAGTGTGAACAAGCCTACACCTGAGGCCGCCGTCGTCCCGCCTATGATAACGTCCAAAGCCTGAAGAGTAGTTGAGCCCTGCCCCATCTTAAACATCACCAGAAACTTATTGTCGGGCAGCCCCTCGTTCGCCAGAAAAGTTTTCAGTTGCCCCACAGTGAGCGAGTTGCTCGGCGCGGGCCAAGTGGCCGCCGGCTGAAGCGCAACAGGATTCGGAAACGGCGGGAGGTTGGGGCCGGCGTCGAATAGGGTTACGCCGGTATCTACAGCAGAATCGAAAATGGTGAAATCCCCGAGACTCCCGACGATGGTCGCGCCGGCGGCGGACGTTGCCAGCGCCGCTGCCAGACAAGCCAGAGCAGTTTTCGTTGCGAGTGTCATGACGTTCTTGTTTCCTTCCAAAGAAAGCCCAGATGAACATTCTGACTTGGAATCCGTGTCAGTGGGCCGGAACGCCCGTGTTCCACGAGTTCTAACATTTATCAGGGTCCGGGTCGCGCCGTAGGCGGCCGGCGGCATCTTGTGTGGCGGGGGCTTCGTTGCCAGCCTCACATCAAGAGCCTTGCTTGCGGCTAATGGAAAAGGCGTGGCCCACATGGTGCGCGCCACGCCTTGCTCCGGTTGGGTAAGTCAGGACTTTTTCTTCCTCCGGGCTCTCACAACAAGCGTAGCCAAGAACCCCGTGCCGAGAAAAGCCATTGATATCGGCTCGGGAGTGGCCGCGAACTGCACTTTCTCGATCTTCGGGCAAAGGCCGTCTCCGTACAAGATGGTTATCTTACAGTCTCTCCTGTAATCGTTGAGATTGATGTTCGTCAGCAAAGCCGTTTCGCTGCAGGCGGGCAGTTTCAGGAAGCCGTCATGGAATACGTTCGCTTCGGCGGCGACCTTGTGGCCGATCTTTACGACCAAGAAAGACAGTGGTGTGTCTTTTCTGCCGATCTTCCAGAGCAGCGCAAAGGTGTCGTTGGGCACGCCCTGAGAGGTGTAGAAGTCTCTCAGCTCGTATACCTTCAGACTTCCCTTGAAAAGTCCCGGATATAAGCTGATGAGCCACGCCTTGGACGGTTCCGGAAAACCCGCAGGGTTGGTGTATTCGGTGTCGAACGCCCAGGCGTCTACCGGGATAACGGAACCCGGGCCCTTTACCGTGAAGTCGCCCCACTGGGTGACAGCGTTTGCGTTTGCCACCGAGATTGTCATGGCAGTTGCCAGAACTGCAAGCAGAATCTTCGTTGTCGCTCTATTCAAGTTTTTCTTCCTCACTAAAAGTGTTCTACAGAAGCTCTTGACTTGAATCCTTGTCGGTAAGCTGGAACTAGCCTGTTCCAACGGTTACAACATTACTGAAGCCGGCTGTTGCACGTGTCGATTCAGACGCTCTGCGCTTGACTTGACCGGAATCTCGACAGTCAGGTTGCGGAAGGGGCCTCGCTCGCGGCTCATGAGAAGAGCGTGGCCCGCGCGATGCGGGCCACGCTCCGGTACGGGGTAAGGCGTGGATCACCTGCGCCTTCGCTTCAGGCGCGAGCACACAAGGCCCAGGAAACCCGTGCCCAGGAATGCTATTGAGATCGGCTCGGGGACGGCTGCCAGGTTGATCTCATCCAACCTGTCATCACAACTTTGGCAATTAAGAGCGTAAGCAACCTGGATTGGAGACGAGACGCTGTAGCTGCTCAGGTCTATGTTGCCGTCGAACGCGAAGACGCCGGTGCCGGTCATCGGGAAAGTTCCGGTGCCTGTGGCCGCCGCCGAAACACCTATGTTTATGGTCAAGTCCTGGAGGACCGATGCTCCAACGTGAGACTTCTTGAACAGCACCAGGAAGGTGTTGGAGGGCAGCCCCTGGCCCGACAGGTAGGTCTGCATTTGGCCCACAGTAAGCGAGCTGCTTGGTGCGGGCCAAGTGGCCGAGATCTGCAGTGTCACGGGAGCAGGAAACGGCGACGGGTTCGAGCCGCTGTCAAAGAATGTCACCCCCGTGTCTGGGGCCGTATCCGAGACGGTGAAGTCTCCGAAGGTTCCGACGACAGCCGCGCTCGCGGCCGAGGTCAGCAGAACTGCCGCTATTACTCCTACCATAGCTCTGTAAAACGCACTTTTCATCAATCATCTCCTCAACATAATGTGTAGCTCAAGAACCTTCTCGGGAGGCGGCTGAGCCGCATCCTCCGTGGAGAAGATCCAGCAAATACCACGAAGAACTCAAGAAGGATTCTCGGGGCGGCAATATCTTCGAAGCACGGCGCCCTCTTCCTTGAGGAGCAGGCAGCACTCGCTTCCTGCAATAGCAAGTATACCACGCTTTGCGGCAGCTTTCAAATGAGAGCCGCGAAGGATAATCCGACGCGGACCGAAGTGCCAAGCAAACGCCGCGGATGAAAAAAGGCGCGACCCGTGTGGGACGGATCACGCCCTTTCTTCTCGACCGAGAATGGCTGTTCAGGACCGTTTCTTCTTTCTCTTAGCTCTGGCCAGGATCATTCCTGCAAATCCCGTGCCCAGGAGTGCCATCGAGATCGGCTCCGGGGCGGCTGCCAGGTTGATCTCGCTCAGGCTGTCGCAGAAGGCCAGGTCGGCAAGAACGTAAGCCACGTGAATTGAAGACGAGACACTGTAGCTGCTCAGGTCTATGTTGCCGTCGAACGCGAAGACGCCGGTGCCGCCCAGTGAAAGTGATCCCGCGCCTGAGGCCACCGGCGACACGTCAATGAAGACGATCAGGATGCTGAGGGTGCATGCCCCCGCGTTTGCCTTCTTGAACAGCGCCAGGAAGGTGTTGGAGGGCAGCCCCTGGCCGGACAGATAGGTCTGCATTTGGCCCACGGTAAGCGAGTCACCTGCTGCAGGCCAAACGTTCCAGAGATCGATCGTCGCGGGAGCAGGAAACGGCGACGGGTTCGAGCCGCTGTCAAAGAATGTCACCCCCGTATCGATGGCTGAGTCGAAGACGGTGAAGTCTCCGAAGGTTCCGACGACAGCAGCGCTTGCCACGGAGGTCACCAGAACTGCTGCGATTACTCCCAGAATGACTTTGTAGAACAAACTCTCCATGAATCATCTCCTCAACACGGAGTGTGGCACAAGGACCTTCTCTCAAGATGATTCGGTTGCATCTTTCGTCGAGAAGATTCAGCAAGTACTCCGAAGAACTCAAGGAGGATTCTCGGGGTGCGAGTATCTTCGAAGTACAGCGCCCTCTTCCTTGAGGAGCAGACAGAATTTGCTTCCTGCAATAGCAAGTATAACACGCCTTGCGGGAGCTTTCAAATCGACCTCGTGAAGACAAAACCGGCACAGCTTCCGAATCGTGAGGCACGCCAGGCAGCAAGTTCAGGTTTTTCGTTGACAACTCCTTCCAAGGCAATACAATTCATAGAGTTTTCGCGAGGCCGCCCGACAACGTGGACGAGACGGTCCACAAGCAGCAGATCGAAGGGAGCAACTCATGCCTGTTTTCAGGGAAGCGCCGGGAAAAGCCCCGGCGTGGTGCGAACTGGAATGTTTTGAAATCCTCCGACTCGGACCCGGCGAGACGCGCCAACTCGAACGTCGCGGAAAGAAAGAGAAGCTGATCGTGTGCGAGGGACAGTGCACGCTCCAACTCGGCGAGAGAACCATGCCCGGCCCGCAAGGCACTAACGCGGACCTCGAACCGGACGAGAACTCATTCGTCATGCTCGACGTCGCCGAGCCGGTCGTGGCCGTGCGGATGTCCGGCCGATGGGGCGACGACGTCGGCGGCTCCGGATTGTTTTCCGTTGCGGCAAATGCTCCCCCACCCGAAAATGATACGCCCTACGATTATGTAAAGACAACATCGTTCGACAACCACTACCACGACTGCGACGAATACTGGATCTTCTACGAGGGTCGCGGCGTGGCGTACAGCGAAGGCAAACGCTATGAGGTGGTCCCGGGCGACTGCGTAGCGACGGGTGCGGGCTTCAACCACGATTTCCCGGAAGTTGACGAAGGGCCGATGAGGGCCGTTTACTTCGAAACAACGATGGAGCGCCAAAAACGATACGGCCACATGCACGAACCGCCCCTACATCAAGACCGCGGGCGAACGGTCCCCCGCCTCTCCAAGAAGCGGCCGAAGGGATTCCTCAGATCCTCGTGGACAAAACTAGGGACAGTTACCTATTGTTTCTCGTCTGCTTTCTTTGTTGCACGGTCCCCCCCGCAGGCAACGGACGCAGCCGCCGCATCGGCTGTCGCGCAAAAAATAGGTAACTGTCCCTAGTTTTGGGGCTGGCACAACCATGTCAGCGCGGTTGTCGTGGCGGACGTTCACTCTGTCGTGTCCGCCTTCTGGTTGCCACTGAGGCTGTGCAGCAACTTCAATACATGGAAGTGGGTTCCCGGGACGTGCACAACTATCAGCCTACCATTATGGTGTCGAATTGAAGTGCGATACTCCTCACCCCATGTGCCGGGCGCAATAGTCTGCTTGATCAGGTCGACTATTGCCGCGGCAGGGCCCTCGGGGTGGTTCTGCAGACGACGCGGAGGCTTCTCCAGCAGATACTCAACGTTGTAAATCTTCACGCGGCTCTGCTCCAACTGGAATACTTGCTCCGGAGTCGTTATCAGAACAGAACCGTCGTCCCGCACAAGGTACTCGAGCCGGCACACGCTGCAAATCTTGTCCAACGCTGTGGAAAGCTCCATTTCGTACACTTTCAGCGTGGCCTGAAGGCCAGGCGGTACCCTCTCCTGGTCCAGGATGATGTTCACCTCCGTCGTTTCCCTGAGAAACGCCACAAGATCGGGAAGGGGTGCTTCCTTGGTGCTGAACGTGGTCGTCTTGCCGGCAAGCTTCTTTTTCCTCGGGTCTTCCGGCGGTGGGGTGAACTTGGGGACGGCCTCCTTTATTCCGGCCCGACGCATCCTTTCGACCCAATGATGGGCCTCGAGCAATCTACGGACCTTCTCATGAACTTTCTCAGCATGGACCACCGTCAGCTTCCCATTCTCACACTTGATCAACGTCGCAGTCTCTTCTCCCCAAGTGCCGGGCGCAATGGTGTTCGTGATGAACTTCATCAGTGATTCTGGTGTAAGTGGTGTGTACCATTTCGGTAGGCCATCCGGGTTCAGTAAATCCGCAACGTTGTACACACGGGTGAACATTCCTCTGAGCTGCAGTACTCGTGGTCGTGTTGTCACCACAACAGAACCATCCTCCTTTGAACCCCGGTGGAGATCTAACGCTTCGCAGATCCAGTCCAATGCTATCGATGCTTCCATGTCGCCGACCTTGAGCGTCACTTCACGGTTCTCTGGCAGCACTTCCTCATCCAGTACGATGTTCACGCCAGTTTTCTCTGTCACGAACGCCACCACCTCCGTGAAGGGCGTCTCGACGAAATCGAAGGTGACCTTCTTGCCCCCGAACGGGTCATCGTCGGCGACCTCTGCTGGAGTATCCTCGGGCTCCTCCTTCCACCCGATCCAGCCTATGCGACCGAGTGACCTTCGGACTTGCTCCTGGACCTTCTCAATGTGGACCACTGTCAGCTTCTGATTCCGACAGGTAATCGATGTCCCGTATTCCTCTCGCCAGGTGGTGGGTGCAACGTCGAGCTTGATGAAGGCCACCAGTGATTCCGGCGTGATTATGTGGCTTTGGCGTTCGTCCTTTGGCGGGTCCAACAAGTCCCCAACGTCGTACAGGCGAGTGACTCGTTCTTCCAGTTGCAGCATTCGCTCCGCAGTTGCCAACAGAACAGAACCGTCCCCTCTTGTAACGTACATTAATCCTGCTTGCGCGCTGATCCAGTCCAACGCTCGCAGCAGTTTTATGTCTTTGACCTCGAGTGTTATTTCACCGTCTTCTGGCAGGCCTTCCTTATCCAGCATGATATTCGCGCCGGTTTTCTCTCTCACCAACGCCACCGCCTCCGGCAGAGGCGTCTTCACAAAACCGAACGAGATGATCTTGTTGCCCCAAGGTTCGTCCCTGGCGCTTGTTGCTCCTGCTTCGTCACCGGTTTGCTTTTTCTCGTCGCCCTCAGCAACAACCACGGGCTCGGGAATCTGCACCTGAGACAGTTCCGTTTTCGGATCAGTACTCTTCACAACGACAACCACACCGACGGCTGCCGCGGCCGCTATTCCTGCTGCCAGCAGCACACACAGCTTTGCCGATACGATCCCTGCCGTGGCGGCAGCGACCGACCCGGCGTATTGGCGGAGCAAATTGAGATCATCGCTCATCGCGTCACTCCCTTCTCTATTCTATTGGTCCACCCGAGTCCCCGATCTTGCACGAAAACATGCAAGAAGGCAGAGGCCCTTCCGCAGGAGAAATGAATCCTGCCTGATATGATCCCCCCAACAGACTCCCGCGGGAGCCTTCATGCTCAAATCGAATTTCGGCGCGCGGTGGCAGCGGGTCTCAGGCCATTGTCAGGGCAGCCGCCTATGCAGCCCGCGATGGCGCCGCAGTACGCTTCTATTATACAATCTCCGCTCAATGTGTCAAGGCTGCAATTTCGAATCCCCAAGGCGGCTGTCGGAGGTGTTTCCGGACGGTTGGCGCGCGTATGTTCGTTCAAAACTAGGGACAGTTACCTATTTTTTCTCGTTTGCTTTCTTTTTTGCGCGGTCCGCCCGCAGGCAACGGACGCAGCCGCCGCATCGGCTGGCGCGCAAAAAATAGGTAACTGTCCCTAGTTTTGTTTGTGCCTTTGTGGTGAAATCCTAATGAGCCGCGATTACATCACAATAGAGCCCGGTGCAACGTCCTCATCGGGCACGACGATGGTGACGTGATCGCCGTCTTGTGCCGCGAGGAGCATGCCGTTGCTCTCGACGCCGCGGAGGGTGGCGGGTTCGAGGTTGGCGACGATTACGACCTTCTTGCCGAGGAGCTTCTCGGGCGGCATGTAGGGCTTCAGGCCGGCGACCATCTGCCGCTCCTCGCCGCCTGCGTCTACCTTCAGCACGTAGAGCTTATCGGCGTTGGGGTGATCACTTACTTCTTTTATCTCGGCGATGCGAAACTCAAGCTTCTTGAAGTCTTGAAACGATACGGCCATGACTCACCTCGTTCTGTTTCGGTTCAGGCTCTGCGGGCCTCGTAGTCTTCTTCAGACGGCTCCTTGATCGATTTCAGCAGCAACTCGATGATCTTCACAGAGCCGACGCCCTCGGCATCGGCGTTGAAGTTGGTGAAGAGCCTGTGCCGCATTACGGGGATGGCAAGCTTGCGGATGTCGTCGCAGGTTACGTTGTAGCGGCCGTGCAGGACCGTGCGGGCCTTGGCTCCGAGCACGAGGTATTGCGCCGCGCGCGGCCCCGCCCCCCACGACAGCCAGTCGTTGATGAAATCCGGAGCGTCGGGAGTGCCCGACCGGGTGGCCCTCACCAGCCGCAGGGCGTAGTCGACCACGTGATCGGATATCGGCACCCGTCTCACGATCGTCTGGACGTTCAGGATGTCCGAGCCGCTCAGCACGGAGTTCAGTTCCACGTCCTGCTCGTAAGTCGTGGTCTTTACAATGGTCCGTTCTTCATCGAGGCTGGGGTATGTAATGAGGATATTGAACATGAACCGGTCGAGCTGCGCCTCGGGAAGCGGATAGGTGCCCTCTTGCTCGATGGGGTTCTGCGTTGCCAGCACGAAAAACGGCAGGTCGAGATCGTAGCTGGTGCCGGCGGCCGTTACCTGGTATTCTTGCATTGCCTGCAGCAAGGCGGCCTGTGTCTTGGGCGGCGTGCGGTTGATCTCGTCGGCGAGGATGATGTTGCCGAAGATCGGCCCCCGCACGAAGCGGAAGCCGCGTTTGCCGGTGGCGGGGTCTTCTTCGATGATCTGGGTGCCCGTGATGTCCGAAGGCATCAGGTCGGGCGTAAACTGTATTCGCTGGAAATTGAGGTCGAGCACCCTTGCGATGGTGCTGATGATCAGAGTCTTGGCCAGACCGGGCACGCCCACCAGCAGGCAGTGGCCGCGGCAGAACATCGCCGTGAGGATCTGCTCGATGACCTCGTCCTGCCCCACGATGACCTTGTGGACTTCGGCCTGCAGCACATCGCGGGCCTTGCCGAGCTGCTCGATGGCATTGATATCTTCAGCCTTCTGCCCGGCCATGTGAGCTCCCGGGATGCTTGATTGCAGGATGCGACCACGCGGCGAATCTAGCGGGAACTTCAGCCACGGACGGGCTGCACGGCCTTTTGGATGCGCCCCGACTTTATGCACTGGGTGCACACGCGCATTCTCTTAGTTCCGCCGTTGACTTTGACGCGTACTTTCTGGATGTTTGGTTTGAAGCGGCGCTTGGTGCTGCCCGTGATCTTCGTGCCGATGCCCCCTACACGCTTGCGCAGACCGCGCGTGGCGATCTGCCGGCCGACGTGGGTCCTTTTGCCGCAGATTTCACATACTCTCATCTTTACAACCTCTCGTGAACCAACCCTGAGATAGAATTATAATTGTACCAAAAATGCCGCTCATTACAAGGTAAAATGTTCGGCATTTGCGGCGACGGGTCCAATGTTTTTCTCCCCGCGCAAACGATGGCGGGAGGGAAACTCTTTGAAAAGAGCTTCCCCAACGCCTTTTCCGAAAGGCGCCCCCTTTTCAGAAACTTTTCACGGCCGGGCCGGCAGCCGGCTCGGCCTGGTGTAAGAGTGCAAGAGTTGAGGGAGGGGCGAGGACCTTCAGAAGCCCTTAGGCTGTTAAAGCAAGCCGGCCCGGCCGCCGGGACGGCTGTGAAAAGTCTTTGGAAGGGGGTCTGGGGGAAAACCTTTCTTCAGAAAGGTTTCCCCCAGGACAGACGACGAGACCAGGGCTTGAACCAAGATTTCTTGTCACGTACCGCACTTGGCGGAAACTGTTTTTCGCTTGCTTTCACCCGACCCAACACTATCATTTTAAATGCCGTAGGACAATGGGACAAGAAGCTACGCCACTTGTGATTATACTTCCTTTTTTTGACGCGAGAAGGGATGGGCACAAAGATGACTACACTCAAGGACAAGTTTCGCGGGTGCATTGCTGCGTCGCGGGTCGGCTCCGCCATGGGGGCCGCCGTTGAGGGGTGGTCGCGCGAGCGCATAAGCGAAACGTACGGATTCCTCGACAAACTGGTAACTTATGAGCACTACGGCAACGGCTGGCAGCGGCCGCCCGGCACCACGGAGGATGGCATCGAGCGGCAGAAGCTGATAGCCACGGCCATCATCGAAAAACAAGACCGCATTCTGGCCCACGACCTGATTGCGGTCTGGCTGCGAGACCTCGACCCGGCAAAGATCGTCTACAAGCAGGAGGCGTTCGACAAGTCTCTGCTGGAGCTGGCGCGGGCGGGCGTGCCGCCGTCGCAGCTCGGGCGGCTGTGGCCGTTTCCCAACGTCGTCGCAATGGCCCGGGCGTCGCACCCTCTGGGGCTGATCAACGCCGGCGATCCGATCGGCGCGGCGGACGACAGCTTCGAGATCGGGCAGGTCTACGCCCGCCAGACGGCTTTCGCCCTGCGGTGGGCGGCGCTGTACAACGCGGCCATCGCCGAAGCCTGCAAGCCTGGGGCCACCGTGGAGTCCGTCCTCGACGTTGCCAAACGGTTCGTGCACTATCGGGCGGAAGGCGGCAGCCTCTACGCACTCTACGATACCATTGAGCGGGAGGTCGGCCATGCACTGAATCTAGCGGCAAAGCATAGCGACCCGACGGCTCTGCGGGATGAGTTTTACAAGATCTACGAAGGTGGGCACTACTTCAATTACGGTCAGTCGCAGGCGAACGAGATCGTTTCAAAGGGGCTGGCCGTATTTGCGATCAGCAAGGGCGCCCCGAAGCAGGCGATTCTTACGGCCGTCAACTTCGGCCGCGACACGGATTGCCTGGCCGCGATCGCCGGTGGCTTGTCGGGCGCGCTTTCCGGCAGCCGGGAAGTCCCTGCGGAATGGATTGCCCAGGTCAACGAGGCCACGCGTCAGGATCGCTATACCAACAGCAGCCTCAGCATCGAAGAGACCGCCGACGGCCTGCTGTCGACTTTCATGGCGCGACGCAGGAAGATGGAGGATTACCTCCAGGCGATGGGCGAGCCGGGTTACCTGAAATGAAACAACGGCAACGCGCACCCGCCTTCGCTGAACCCGCTTCGGCGGACAGGCCCGCCTTCAGAAGCCGCGCCGTCGACTTAGCGGCTATGGCGCGCTTGCCTGCCGGAAGCCTCTGGCGGCTAGGTCGGCGACTTTCGGCGGGCAAGTATAGTGTTTCTCGTGCTCGAAATGCCCGTGTTTGGCGTTTTCCGTGTTTGGAGTTTTCTTAGCCCAAAGGGCGATAGTCTGTAGCCACGGGCGTCAGCCCGTGGAAAAGATCGGCCCCATAACCCCGGAGCCCCCGCAGGGGGGCCGCCTCAGAAGGCGGCGCGACGAACGAAGACGTTCGTCGAGATGGACGCGATAGCGCACCGCCTCGGAAAGGCGGGGCGACGAGGACGAGAGGAAATGGCGCGCACTAACCAAAAACCACATCTCGTTGTCGCACCCGATTCGTTTTGATCGAGCTTTCCATCTTGAAACCTGCTCCTCACACGGTATAATAGTCGTGAGTACGGTCCGTGGCACAACGGACAGGAGCAAAAATCATGGGGACTGCCCCACCGACCCGCGATGAAGCCTGGGCGCTGTTGAAAGAATACAACAAGAGCGAGGGGCTCATCAAGCATGCCCTCGCCGTGGAAGCGGTCATGCGGTATTGCGCCCGCAAGCGCGGCGAAGACGAAGACAAATGGGGCGTGATCGGCCTGATCCACGACCTCGACTACGAGCAGTTTCCGGACGAGCACTGCCGCAAGACGGAAGAAATTCTCAGGGAGCGCGGCTGGCCCGACGAATACATACGGGCGGCCGTCTCGCATGGCTGGGGCATCTGCAGCGACGTTGAACCCCAGACCGACCTGGAAAAGACGCTGTATGCCATCGATGAGCTGACCGGGCTTGTCGTCGCAACGGCGCTCGTTCGCCCCTCGAAGAGCGTCTTGGATATGAAGGCGAAGTCTGTGAAGAAAAAGTGGAAAGACAAAGCGTTTGCCGCGGGCGTGAACAGGTCCATCATCGAGCAGGGAGCAAACATGCTCGGCACAGAGGTGGGCGAGCTCATGACCGACGTTATCATGGGCATGCGCGAGGTCGCTGGAGCGATCGGGCTGAAGGGAAACGTGACCGCCGAGGATAATTAGCACGGCAACGCTATTCTTCTTTATCCAGAGGACGCAACTGCTTAAGAGACTTGGGTTTTGCTGACCTTTTCTTGTGGAGTTGTTCTTAGCCCCGACGGGGCGTTACAATACAGCCCAGGGCAAGCCGGAGCCTGAAGGGCTGCGGCGACGCCCTGGGTAGGCGCAACCAAAAGATCCCAGCCCTGTAAGGGCGACACAAGTTGCCCAGGGCGACGCGGGAACGCGCAATGGGGTTGAATTGTGTCGCCCTTTCAGGGCTCCTCTGGTGTGGGATGAACCGTTACCCA